>Ga0315289_10012030_pt1 | contig 12230 bp, 12 predicted proteins | sample YL17G11_40_MG_FD_203452 | JGI IMG/M metagenome (GOLD analysis project Ga0315289, IMG submission 203452) | Sediment microbial communities from Yellowstone Lake, YNP, Wyoming, USA - YL17G11_40 | ecosystem: Environmental > Aquatic > Freshwater > Lake > Sediment | place: USA: Wyoming | collected...
CGGGCATTGTCGCGAAGACAACGCTCGCCCAATGCATCCTACCCTTCAACTGCTCAGCCACAACATCATCGCTTACAGGCATCGCAGCATAGGCGAAGGCAATCCCGTTCGCCCACATGAGACTTCGGCCCATGGAACCTGGCGGAGCCCCAAAACTCTGCATCTCCAGCAACGCCGCCAATGGATATTCCACAACTTCGTGAATTACAATCTCTTCCCACGGTTGATACGTTATCTTGACCATTCGTCAACACACTGCTAGACATATGACGCTGTGCCAATGCATAACAATTCCGAGGCTATACGCGCCAAACCCGGTGACCTAGCCTCACCGAGTAGGCGAGTTGCCCGGAGTATTCGAGATAGGCGCGGGCGAAGAGCCAGCCGGTATACCAGTCATTGAAGCGATCGGCCTTAAAGGCCCGGCAACCCAATACTCTAGGGAAGATGCGATTTCGCTTTCGATCTTTTCGAACTCCCTTTTCGTGTCCACTTCGGTTAGTCTCTGCCGGCCTTCCAATCAGCTTGTCGCGATTGTTCCGCGCATGCGTGCTTCATCTTCGATCTTCTTGAACCCGACGAAACCAATTACCAGCATACACACCGACAGTAACACTGCAATAGCATATTCAAGGGCTCCAGGCAAACGGGATTGTAGGCAAGACGACGAGCAAGCGTGCTCCTAATTAACTTGGCTAAGAAGTTCTCTCAGTGCGCACACACACTCGACTTCAGTTTCTGTCGGAAGCAGTACCCGAAGAGTTTCGGGATATCTGCGACCTGGCTAAGATTTCCCCTATCTCGTTTCCTATCTTCTCGAACAGCTGTTCCATGCCTTCTTCTAGGGTCGCCCTTGCTCTCCTTTCCTCTTTCTCTCTGGCCTTTCTTGCTCTCTTTTCCTCTCTACTCTCGATTCTCTCTACCTCCTTGCTCTTCTCTCCTTCTTCTGCGCGCCTAACAATAGCGGACGAATGAGGTCTAACAATCTGGAGTCCCAATGTCTTCAGCTTCCTTTCGATGACTTTGGCAGCGCTGCCAGCCCAGAAGGAGTCTACCCTAGTGTCGAAGGCGAACCCGTATTTGCCCCTAGGATTCGTCTGTTCCAGCTTTTCCAAGAAATCTTTCATCGGCTTAGATGCGGTCGTGAAGTGCGTGGGGCCACCAATGGCAAGAAAATCAAATCCGGCGATTGCGTCGATTCGTGCATCGTTAATGTTGAGACACGTAGCCTCCATTGCACTCTTCTGGATTCCTTTCGCCAGCGCCTTCGCTACCCTCTCCGTGTTCCCATACCTCGTATCGAACATGACTAACGCTTCCTTGACCGGCTTAGTGTCTGGATTCATGCTCGTTCCGCGTTGGTCAAGCAAGTCCAAGGAACTTAAGTCTTGACAGCCACGGTATGCAGGTTTCTCGAAAGACGATCTGGTATTCACGGACGCTCTCCTGCATTCCTGTAAGGATTATCAGACAGGTTTCGGATCTAGTCATCGAGGTCTATCTTGTCAGACTATCGAATAGTCTTCTTCGACGAGATCGATGATCCATACAAAGTCGCATTGATCTTCCAACTCAGCCTGTCTTGGCCCGTCAATCCGAGGCTACTCCAAGAGCTTAGGTCCAGCGATGAGAGATACACGCGCGAATTCGGCATATTCGCGGTAACGCGAGATGGAACTGTTGCAAGCGGACTTCTCCTCATGCGAATCCCCACCCAAACCATTCAAGGAAGGCTGGAGGTCGGCGGAGTGAACACTGTGAGTACCAGACCAGACTTCGCCAGACGCGGACTCATGACAGCCATCATGAAGAGAACGCACGAGTATTTCCGGGAACGTGACCTCGAGTACAGCGTCTTGACGACTTCCAAACGTTTAGGAGCGATGACAATGTATCAGCGCCTAGGCTACAGTGAGATAGATCATTCCGAGGTAGCGGTAAAATACCCCAATCAGACGCGCACACGTTCACCAGAGGATACCATTGTTCGTCCCTTCTTGGAAACAGATTCTAACAACGTGGACAGCGCCTACAAGCGAGCGGTTCAGGGAAGTACTGGATTCATCTACAGGCCAAAGAACTTCTTGAAGGCACGAAAGTACTCAAGGGGCATCGAAATCAAACCTGTCGAGAACATGCGAGTCGTGGAACGTGGAGACTCGGTCACCGGGTACGCCTACTGGGAGCCGAGCCAAAGAATTTCAGAAGCCACCGAAATCATGACCCTTGATGAAATGTCCTTCCACGCCCTCTTGGCTGATGCAGAGCGTCGAAACCCTGACGTGGCAGTAATGGTCTTGTGTGATGGACTAATGGACCTAGAGATCGGATGGCTAAACAAGGCCGGTTACCAGGTCCCACTTGAAGCGTACGGAAGCTTTCTCGTCAAGTCCCTGAAAGAGAAGACCGATTCGAACAGGATCAAGAGAATCTATGGCGTGAATTCAGGCAGATTCCGGATCGGACTCTGGGACGGCACGTAGCATATCAAGAAAGACGCCCCGATGAATCCCGCAAATAGACAGTGTGCTGAGAAACTTACAGCTCACCGTGAGCAAGTGCTTTCAGAAGAAAACACAAGGGGCGCAATTAGGCAGTGAAATGAAAGGGATCTCGGAAGTCCGCTATGAGACCAAGCCGCTTCCGCTTCTGCATCATGCGAACGATGGCTTTTGCATGGATCCTGTCGTGCCACACGAATCGTCGCAGCACCTTCCTTAGCGTCCACTCCTCGTTATCCACTTGGAATGTCTGATCATTACCCTGCTCCTCGAATAGCTCCTGGAGATAGCTGAGGCAATTCCGCCTCGTCTGCAGGAAATCTCTGGTTCGCTCTCTCGGCCTGAGGCTGACTCTCGAAAGGTAGTAGTACTGAGTACCATTCACGTGCTCAAGTATCTCCAGGATGGTTCGGGGCGTCTCACCATAGAACGTCTTCCTGATCTTGCTGTCATCAACCCAGTTCCTCAGCTCAGCTCCCCTGTAGAGCGCGAAGAATGTCTCCCCTGAGTATCTGGTTAGGTCACAGAACTCTCTGAATTCGCGATCGTTCATTGCCGATTTATCTTCGTCAAGAAGGATCTCAGAGTCAGCATCTTCCACGGTCAAGGTGCATGAATGCCTCTGAGAAACATGAACGTCGTAATCGACAGGTATCTCCGCGCCTAGCCATTTTGTATAGGCCTTGACTTCGCTATCCACTTTGGAGAGAGTTTCTTCCTCCGTCTTGCCGCGGACAAAGGCTCCCGGCAGCTGAACAATGAACCCAATGAAGCCTCTTCCGTTGGTCTCGAGAGCGACCGGAATTCGCTTTGTCTGGGTGATCTTGGCTTTCAGCAAGTTCGCTCCTCCTGAGTTGTAGTTTGACGGCTTATCAAAGTCTGGCTGGACGGGTGGAGGGGCAGTCAATTCGTCCGGCACGGATTGCGGTGCTGAATGTGAGATGGTGGGCCGGACCGGGATCGAACCGGCGACCTTCGGCGTGTAAAGCCGACGTTCAAGCCAAGCCCTAGGCTTTCTAACCAGCTGAACTACCGGCCCAAACAGGCTAAGCTTGCGTCCTCCACATGATAACGGTTTTCTCCGGTCCCGAAGAGATCGCAGGCCTCAGCATCACGCCCACAAGATGGCAATAGCTTACTAAGCAGCGTAGCCGCAACAGAACGTATGCTCCATCCGGAGATTTGGCGCGACAAGAAGAGATGCCTCAACCCGTTCCTGTTCAGAGAAGTCTAAGGTTTCAGATTCCGAGTCGGCCTCTCGAAGCTCTTGTCCGTGAAAGAGAATGGGTAGGGCACTCCGGAAGTGTCTAGGAACGCGATATCGCTGACAGGTCTCCTAGGAGTGGTCTCGGGAGACTCAGCTGCATAGCCAATGGGCAAGATAGCGACGGGGCGCTTGCCCTTCGTAGCACCGACCGCTCTTGCCGCGGCTTCCTCGTCGAATGCTCCTACCCATGTAGACGATAATCCGAGCGCTGTGGCCGCAAGCATCGCATATGTCGTCACTATTGACGCATCTTGGATGCAGTAGAGCTCGGAGCCTCTCCGTCCGTACTTCTTCGAGGAACGCTCAGGATATGCGACAAACACAAAGCAGACAGGAGCCTCGGAGAGGAAACCCTGGCCCAAAGCTGCCTTTGCCAACTTGTCCTTCAGCATCGGATCTTTGACAACGATGACTTCGTATGCTTGAAGATCTCCTGCCGATGGAGCCAAGTTGATGGCTTCAATGATTCTGCGAATCTTCTCTTCTTCTACGGGTTTCTTCTGAAACGCTCGTACTGAATGCCTAGTCTTTACGGCTTCGAAGTAGTCCATCTTGACCCTGTCATCGGCGGAGAAGGCTCCAGATGATAAAGAGGTACCGCTTGAGACCGTCAGGCTCGATTCGTTGCGGTTTCTCTAGATCCCGAATAGTATGAACAGACCGGTCAGGATGCCCACGACTAGAGTGATCGCTATTACGATTGGCATATGGCTTCTCATGACCTCGCTCTCAAGCTTCGCGTCCGCTCCTATCGTGACTGCGGCGTTGTTTATCTTAGAAGGCGTGATGGCTGAGGCGACGCCTCCTCCGTTTGCGTGCGATCCATAGATCGTCATGAAAGCCGAGCTGTTCTGCCCCGCCCCAGTGAGCCCTATGCCTTCCGCGGCCTTGTGCTGGATCGGGAAGAACATCACGTTAGAGCTTGCTTCAGAGCCTCCGACCACGGCTCCGAATAGGCCGAGCCAAGGTGCCACAAACACGAACATTGACCCGAACACTGCGGCCAACGTCAATCCAACCACATTGTTCATGTTCATAGCGGCGAATGCGCTTGTGGGAACTATCTTTCCGTTTGAGATGTCCATCGCGCTCCACGCCATGACATACGCGACTCCGAAGAACAGAGCGTATGCGACGAATGGTTGCCAGATTCTCCTCAGCCAGAGGCTTACCGCATTACTGAGTTGCTGTCGAGTCGGTTTCAGAATAGGCAGTGAGAGGATTGTTGCCGCGAAAATCCACGTGTACACCTGGGCAAATGAGTCAAAGTCCAAGGGCTTGTCGTAGATCCAAAGAGCGGGTCCATCGAGACGTCTCAGCCAATCCGTAACCTGAGGAACACTGACTACCAATGCTAGAACTATGAGAATGAGCCATGGACTGAGGGCTCTAAGCGTGTGTGCTCGATCGATCGGCTCAGGCGCTCGCACAGGTTTCGCTGTTAGGTTACGAAGTGAGTAGAGTACGAGCATGCTTACGAGTCCGGCCAAGACTCCGATCAGCATGATCGGCACTCGGATGAGCCCAAAGATGAGACACGAGAATCCGATCGAGAGGCCCGTTATGATCGCCGGGATGACACCTTTTCTGACGGATGATCTGCCTCCGATCACCCAGAGCATGGCGATCGAGACTAGAACGGAAACAACTGGAAGGAGGATGTTCACCTTGTACGCAAACGCGAACTGGTCGAGCTTGAAAATGTCCGCGGGCAGACTGATTGGGACTGAAAGGAGTGCGTAGGACGTAGTTGCATTGTAGCCCAGCACCGCGATGGCTATTGCAGCGAAAGGCGAGAATCCCATGGCAACCAACAAGGGAGGAAAGAGTGACGGGGTCACTACTCCAAGCGATGTGGCGAATGATCCGAACCCGACTCCAAGGAAAAGCGCCTGTTGTTCCTTTGTCGTAGCCGCAGCTTTTACTGCGGCTGAGATCTTCTCAAGCGCTCCGACCTCCCTCATCAGAAAGATCATCAGCATTGTTGCGAGCACGGAGATTGTTATGCCGAAAGACTTGAAGATTCCATAGATCGCGGCGCCAAAAGCAACCACCGGGTTAGTGTCAAAGTAGGCCACAGCAAGGACGAAGGCGACTACGAGGCCCACTATTGCCATGGTCGCTCCGGATTGTCGGAATTCGACAATGCCCACGAATACGACGATCAGTGCGAGAATCGCAAGGACAAATTTCAGGTTGAGAAACGCGCCTGCCAAGACCAGGACTACTACGAGCGCCAACCCTACCGACGATCTTTCCAACTCGATTCCGCTCCGTGATCTACTCTTTGGGCCTGAGGTCCACGACACGACGTGCCTTGCCTTCCAAGCGTGGAAGAGCTCCCTCCTCAACCAGCTCGACTCTAGCGCGTATTCCCAGGGTGGCTAGGAGGTCTGTCTGAACCTTCTTCAGCAGTTCCTGATCGTTCAGTTTGTTTTTTGGCGCCTCGACTTTCACGGCCAAGTGGTCAAGTTCTTCGCGTGACACGACTATCTGGTACTGATCTCCGACTCCAGGCACATTCATCAACACATGTTCCACTTGGCTTGGAAAGACGTTCACGCCACCGATAATGAGCATATCATCGCTTCTACCCTTGATGCGCTGAATCCGGCTGTGATATCTGCCGCATCCGCATTCTTCCTCAAAGACTCTCGAGAGGTCTCGTGTTCTGTAGCGGAGTAGAGGCATCGCTTCGCGTGAAAGCATTGTGAATACAAGCTCGCCTTCGCTGCCGGGCTCGAGAACTTCACCAGTCTCCGGGTTGATCGTTTCGACCAGGAACTCATCACCCCAGACATGAAGGCCGTTCCGCTGATCACATTCAATCCCCACGCCGGGACCGTACAGTTCAGACATACCGAAGCAATCATGGGCTCGCAGGCCGAAGGTGTCTTCAATTCGTTTTCGTGCTTCCTCGCTCCATGGTTCCGCTCCGAAGAGTCCAATCCTGAGCGTAAAATCGGTCTTCGGGTTGTAGCCCTCAGCTCGGCTTGCTTCACATAAGTAGACCATGTAAGAAGGTGTGCAAGCGACCACGGTGCTCCCTAAGTCTTTGAGCAGCATCAATTGCCGTTTCGTGTTTCCAACACTGGAAGGTACTACGGTTGCGCCAACAGCTTTCGCGCCGTAGTGGAAACCAAGTCCGCCCGTGAATAGTCCGTACCCGTACATGTTCTGGACGATATCGCCCTTCCTCACGCCGGCGACATCGAAGGTTCTGCCCATCAGCCTAGCCCAGCGTTCAAGGTCCCCGCGGGTGTACGCGACGACGATCGGTTTTCCAGTCGTCCCGGAGGATGCGTGAAGGCAGTATAAGCGACGCGGCGGGACGGCGAGCATACCTAACGGGTAATTGTCCCTGAGATCCGTCTTTACAGTGAAGGGTATCTTGGCGACATCGTCGAGCGTCCGGATAGACTCGGGCTTCACTCCAGCCTCGTCGAGACGCTTCCGATAGAATGGAACATTCCTGTATGCGTACCGCACGATCTTCCTGATCTTCTCTTGTTGGATGCTTTTCAACTGTTTGGGCTTCAACAGTTGCGCATGCCGATCAAACAGGTCCTATCCCTCTCAATTCGAGCAACTCGAACCGAGGATAAATGACTTGCGAGCCTCCAGAGCAATGATGATCCTCGTTCCGGCATTCATACAAGGCCAATGGCAAAGCACATGATGTACACTATCCACTATTGAAACACAAGGTCGCGACAGGCAGTGTCACAGGCAAATTCCTCAAGAATACCGCTCGCAGATCCTGACGCGGTTCTGAAGGCGCTTTGGGATCAAGACGCAGTCGCTTGGGATAGATACTGGGTGCCCATCTTCAGACTCTTCGCGAGAGATCTCGTCAAGGATGCCTCTCCGTCCGTTGGAGATGTGGTCCTTGATTTGGGAACCGGTTCGGGGGTTGCGGCGATCGAGGTCAGCAAAGCAACTCCATCCATGGGGCTTGTAGTGGGAATCGATCGATCAGATACGATGATCGCGCTCGCTCGCAAAAAGGCCGCCAAAGCGCACCGGCGGAATGTGAGATTCATCAGGATGAGTGGAGAAGACCTACGCTTTCCAGATGGGTTCTTTGATGCTGCAATCTCGAACTGCGGCATCGGCATTCCGGACTTCAGCAAGGGCTTGAAAGAGACCCTGAGAGTCCTCAGGCCCGGTGGAGTTTTAGTGTTCAATGATTGGCATCTAATCGATGTCAAGCCTCATCGAGTATTTGGCGAAGTTCTCGGGAAGTATAGAACCGCAACCCCACCCCCACAACTGGCTCTTGAAAGATCAGCGCTCGCTGGAATGGAGAGCTTTCACCGTTCATTAAATTCCAAGACACAGCTACAAATAACTCGTGATGCAGGGTTCAGGAATGCACAGCTGACGAACCGACGACACAGAGTGCGAATGCCAGGCGTCGATGACTACTTGAAGATGAGACTATGCCGCGCCACCATAAGACGAGAGATCTCAGAGATGTCTCCAACACAACGTAGACTATTCCTATCTGAACTGAGAGAACGCCTCCGAGAGTTCGTCAAAGGGAACGGCCTAGTTTTCGATTGGGATGTCTTCTACATACGGGCAAACAGACCCTCCTAGGAGCGTCCAACTCCGTTGTAGTCAAGCTGAGGACGCAGTACCGCAAGTTCAGATCCTGACGCCCATGCTAAGATGGCGAACAAAACAAGCCCTATTAGTGCACTGACATCATTCTTGAGTGAATAACCATGGTCAAGAAAGCCTTGTTCATGCCAGGACAAGTACCCGAAGGCGGTGCCTGTATCTCAAGCTTCATCGTCGCCGAGAAGGAAGGCAAAGTTCTGGTCGGAAAGATGAAGAACCCGGAGACTTGGGTGGAGAAGTTCCTCGTCGGTCCTAACTTTGCCCCCAAGTACGCGGCGTCAGGAAAATGGCTGCCGCCAGCTTCACATCTCAAATTCGGTGAATCCCCAGACGAGTGTGCCAAGAGAATCCTGAAAGAACAGTTGCTCGTCGGAGAACCAAGTTGCACACTTATGGGTATTCAGTCGCACATTTCCGGCGACCCAAGTGACGTCGAGAATGCTCATTGGGACCTATGCATCATCTACAGGGCATCAATCCCTGAACCCATTCAGGTACCCGAGTGGTTCTCCGAACTGCGCTATGTCTCGGATAAAGATCTGAAGACTAGCGACTTCACACGTGGCCACGGAGACATCTTAGACCAGCTAGGACTCCTAGGAAAATAACGGCAGCGCAAACCATCGCTAACATTTGTCTGTGAGCACACGCGCAGGAAAGCGCTCGTCCTCGTTATCCTCGCATGCTCCTCCTTTCAAGCGCACGCGACTTCTTCGACTCTATCAAGCCACTCGCCCGTCAGGGCTTCGAAGAGCATAGGCTGCTCCATTTGTAGGGAGTGGCCGGCACGATCGAGTACGGCATATGTCGCACGAGGATAGCTCTCGAGGACTTTCCAAGCGTCCCGATATCCGCAGACGTTGTCCTGCCTTCCGTGAAGGAAGAGAGCTGGCTTAGTGAAGGGCTCTGAGAGCGCAGCGATGTCGAATGAGAAGGCGTAGTTCTTCCGGAGCCGGCCGAGAAACTCGTTATCTGCGGCCTTGACGCCTGGGATTATGTCTCGCTTCCAAGCTTCAAGATGTTCTTGGGTCTGAACGACTGCCATATTCTTGAATCCAGTGACATTCTCCTCGGCCACGTCCTCGAAGTTGATCGGTTCCCGGTGAAGCACGTGGTGGGAAGGGAGATCGCGTGTCTCTTCAGGACCCATACTCGGAACGAGAAGCAGGAGGCCGTCCATCCGGTCGGCGAGGCGATGTACCAAACCTTGGGCTAGCAGGCCCCCATAGGAGAGCGCCGCCACCGTGAACCGCTGGCTGGGAATCACGTGCCCAATGAACTCGCTGAGAACGTCGAGGACTTGGTCCTGGGTCACGAGCCACTCCGGGCCTTCTGTCTTCCCCATCCCGGGAAGATCAGGGTAGATACGCTTCCAGCCCTGTCGTTTCGTGAAGATCGGCTCAAATGCACCCACCATCGCCCGATGGTCGAGCGGCCAACCATGTAGAGCAAGGAACGGTCGCCCTTCGCCGTGAACCTCATAATGAACCGTGATCCGGTCAAGTCTACATTCCATCTCTTTTCCCCACGTCGTCTGGTATTAGACCGATAGCGTTCGTGCCCTCTAAGTATTACAGCACTGTTGTGACTGGCGGAACAATAATAGTGCAATTCCTATTGCGACGGGAGAAGCCTGGGCAGGAGTATTCGTGTGCGCACCAAGAGATGGAATATCCCGGTCGCAAATATCGTGCGCTCGCAATGGATCGAGTCCTGCAAGAGTACAAGAAATCTCTTCAAGAGGAGCTGAAGGGCGTGGACGCAAGGATAGACGAGTTGAGGAAGGAAATAGAACAACGCACGGTCTATTCGGGCTCACATCGCGCCTAAGACGGCGATCTGAAAATCAGCGGCTCGCTCCAGCGTGCTTCAAGTAAGATCGAGAACGAAGTCCCGCTACTTGGCGGGCCATACAGTCCATACATGAACTGCCAGCGGCGAGCAGCGAAGTGGACGGCGAGTATGCGCTCCAAACAGGTTGCTCGCAATTCTACTTGATTTTCCGCGCTTTTCTGCACCAGCGACAGTGCAGGCAATGACTCCACTTCGCCAGGGAAAGAATCCTGCAAACAACACGTTCCCATGGAATTCCTATTGAATATTGGAAACGCCAAAGCTATACGGCCAGACCACGACACTAACCCTGTCTCCATCGAACTCTTCCCGGACACGATTGGCCGAGAGGAGGTGAACATAGTGAAGCTTAGTGCAAGAAATGTATTGAAAGGCAAAGTCAAGAGCTTCCAGCATGGCGCCGTGAATTCTGAAGTCATTGTGCAGCTCCCCGGCGGCATTGAGATTGTCTCAGTAATCACAAAGACTGCCGCTCAGAACTTACAGCTTAAGGAAGGCAAGGAGGTATACGCCATAGTCAAGGCCACCAACGTGATACTGGGCACAGACTGAGTGCTTTTCTGTTCGTCGATGCACTCGGAAATGCATCCTACTTTTTGTCAATCAATCGGTTCGCGATGAGTTCCGCAGTTTGTGGAAAAGCGTTATATTTAGCAGAATACATTGCTCGGTCAAGTGTCCATTCATGAATCGATCAGCTATCACGAAACTGCAAGCTTCACTGCTCATCATCGTAGTTATCTTTGGAGTGGCGGCAGGCACATATGCGTACTATTCAATGAGCGTACCCCCGGCGAGAACTCGTCTGATTGTCTCGACAACCACTAGCCTCTACGAGACGGGATTCCTAGACGAGTTGAAGAGCAAATTCGAACTCAAGTATCCCAACATGAACGTGTCTTTCATCTCCCAGGGAACCGGGCTGGCAATACAGACGGCGATGCGAGGTGACGCAGACATGCTCCTCGTACACGACCCAGTGTCGGAACTCAAGTTCTTTCAAGGCGGATACGGCGTCAACCGCAAGATCGTCGCATACAACTTCTTCGTAGTAGTTGGCCCCTCAGAAGATCCAGCTGGAATCAAGGGGAAATCCCCATCGGACGCATTCAAGGCGATCAGATCTGCCGGACTCAATGGAACGGCGATCTGGGTCTCGAGAGGTGACAATTCCGGGACCTACTCGAAGGAGAAGAGCCTCTGGAAAGCAATTGGCTTGGATGTCAAGCAACTCCGTACGGAGAGTTGGTACTTGGAAGCTGGAAGCGGCATGACCGCTACACTCAAGCTCGCCAACGAGAAATGCGGCTACACAATCAGCGATACGGCCTCATACCTTCTCAACTTCAACAATCACAACATCGACTTGGCGAAACTGGTTGAAGCAGGAAAGAGCATGCTGAACGTTTACAGCGCTATTGCAGACGACCCCAGGAATGCGAACATGACGAAGACGAACTTTGATGGTTCTATGCAGCTCATCAGATACCTTGTCTCAGATGAGGGTCAACAGCTCTTCGCAGATTACGGGACTAGTCAGTACGGCAAGCCACTCTTCGGACCCTACCTCAAGCTACTCCAGAGCAAGAGCGATCCACTGGGCAACGACCCAGGGCAGCTCATCCAGTGGATAGGTGAGTATGCGTTCTTTGAAGGATCCGAGTGCCCGCAACAGTTCAGATATCAAGCAGAAGGCCTCTACTCGAATCAGGCCCCCGTGCCAGTCTTACTCGTGAGCATCCTGACAGGAGTCAAGCAGAGGAAAGCACCCGCTTGCATCCGATTATCGAAGGCATAATCCGGGCAATCAACCTCATACTCACGGGCGACCCTGAAGTATTCAGCATCGCTGCATTGTCCTTGTATGTCTCGGCAGTGGGGACTCTCCTTGCCTGCGCTTGGAGTATCCCCGCTGCCGTAGCGCTCGCTCTTCGTAACTTCCATGGCAAGCGAATCCTCAAGGGACTCTTCAACGCCTTCAT
>Ga0315289_10012031_pt1 | contig 12230 bp, 16 predicted proteins | sample YL17G11_40_MG_FD_203452 | JGI IMG/M metagenome (GOLD analysis project Ga0315289, IMG submission 203452) | Sediment microbial communities from Yellowstone Lake, YNP, Wyoming, USA - YL17G11_40 | ecosystem: Environmental > Aquatic > Freshwater > Lake > Sediment | place: USA: Wyoming | collected...
CGCAACATTGAGCATCAACCTGGCTCCCAGGGGGAGGATGACCTCCGCCAGGTAGTCCGGCCCGCGAAAGCGCGGGTCTTTCTCGCGCGTGGCGCAGGCGCGCGAAAAACAGGTGTAACCCGCTGTCTGCGAAGCCTTGGTTTCAATTCTTTTGTTCGACATGTTCATTCACCACACGCCCGGCACCAGGCGATAGCGCACCTGCCGCGCATACTCGGCATAGCCTTCTAATTCGTCGTGCAACGCCCGATCCTCCAGCGATGTGCGAACTATGAACACGAGCCCGACCAGCGCGGCGGGGAGAAGCGCCCACCAGGAGCCCAGAGCCAGCGCCGTACATACCCAGGCGATGATACTACCCGCGTAACTCGGATGGCGCACGAAGCGATATGGGCCTGCGGTGATCACATGATGGCCCCGATCCTTCTGAATCCGCACGACGCGCGAGTAAAAGTTGTTCACGGCTATGGCCCAGATATCGAACGCAAACGCGCTCACAAATACCGCCAAGCCAACGACCTGCAGCCAGAGCGGCACCGTATCGGACCAGTGGGAGCGCCCCACGTCCAGACCCGCCACAACGAATATCGCCATCGCAGGCACAATGTAGATCGAGAGCAAGACCCGATCCCACCTCTTCGCCCCCTCGCCGGGCCGCTGCCGCTCCTTGAGCAGATCGAGGTTACGCCTGAAGACGATGAGGGTCAGCGCCAGGTGAGAGCCAGAGTGAGCGACGACAAAGGCCCAGAACATCGGCAAGTCCCAGCGCCCCGCCGTCCCAAACAGCACGGCGCTGACCAGAATCGTGAGGATTATCCAGCGACCGTAAATTCGTAAGAAGGACATCTTCTTGCCTCCCGTCGGCTCACCACACGCCCGGCAGCAAGCGGTAGCGAACCCGTTGAACGTATTCAGCATAGCCGGGCAACTCCTCTTGCAGCGTGCGATCCTCCGCCGCCGTGCGGACGAGGATGATGCCCGCCGTCAGCACTGCCGGGATAAAGGCCCACAGCGAATCGAGGATCAGCGGTGGGACGATGTTGCAGACCAGCCATCCACTGTAGCCCGGATGGCGCACGTAGCGGTACGGGCCGTTCGTAGCGACCGCATGCCCCCGCTCGCCCTGAATGCGCACGGTCGTGGCGAAGAACGCGTTCGACCACATCGCCCAGAAGGCAAACAGATCGCCGAGGGCAAAAAGGGCCAGCGCGGCGAGCTGCACCGCCAGTGGAACTCCTCCCGACCACCCGAAGTGCATATCCAGCCCGGAGACGAGCAGCGTCGTGATCCCCATCAGGCCATAGAGCACGGTCAGCACCTTATCCCAGCCCCTGGTGCCCTCTCCCATCCGCGTGCGCTCGGCCACCAACTCTGGGTTGATCTTGAGCAGCCCGACCCCGCCGATAATCAACACGGCAGCAGAGACCCCCAGAAAGGCCCAGGCCATCCCCCAATCCCAGCGCCACGACGGGACAAACAGGGCTGCTGCCAAAATCAGCAATTGGAAGCCGACCTGAAGAAAGCGCTTCACGATCTTGTCTGCCAGGTCAGATCTATCACCAGATTGAACGGCGGGTGGATGGCTACTCATTCCCCCAACCTCCAACGTGTTCACCACACTCCCGGCAGCAGGCGATAGCGCGTTCGCTGCGCGTATTCGGCGTACCCGGGCAATCCTGCCTGCAGCATGCGATCTTCGGCCGCTGTCTTTTCAGAGAAATCTGCCTACCTGATACACGGCGACGCCCACGGCAAGCGACAGCGCCAGTTGCAGCGCCACGCTCAAGGCCGTCCATTTCCACGCCCTGGTTTCCTGCCGGATGACGGCCACCGTCGCCACGCAAGGGACGAACAGCATCTGCACGACCAGGAAAGCCAGCGCGGCGGGCAGCGTGAGCATCCCGGCGACTTGCTGCGCCAATCCGCTCCCTGGCCCGCCTGCCCCGAACAGGATGCCGAGCGTGGCGATCGTGTTCTCCTTGGCGACGAAGCCGGTCAACAGCGCGACCATCAACCGCCAGTCGCCCAGGCCCATCAGCCTCCCCACCGGCGCAAGCGCGCGTCCCAGGCCGGCCAGCAGACTGCGCTCCACGTCACCGTCCGGCAGCGTCGAGAGGCCCCAGACGATGACCGAAGCCACCAGGATGATCGTGCCGGCTTTCTTGACAAAAGCCCACGTGTTGTGCCAGACGAACAGGCCAATGGTGCGCGCGTTGGGCAGGTGGTACAGCGGCATCTCCATGATGAACGCCGTGTGCGCGCCCTTGAAAATCAGCCGGTTGATGGCGATGCCGGTGAGTGCCAGAATGATCAGATTGACCGCCACCAGTCCCCACGAGGCGAGCATGGCGGCGCGGCCGAAGAAAGCCGGGGCGAGAAACGTGATCACCGCCAGGCGGCCCGTGCACGGCACCAGCGGCGCCAACAAGGTGGTCATCAGCCGGGCGCGGCGGTCTTCCACGATGCGGCATCCCATCACGGCCGGCACGTTGCAGCCAAAGCCCAGGAACAACGGCAGACAGGACTTGCCGTGCAGCCCCATCCAGTGCATGAAGCGATCCATCACGTAGGCGGCCCGCGCAAAGTAACCCACGTCTTCCAGAACGCCCAGCGCCGCGAAGAAGATCACCAGGATGGGCAGGAAGGTCAACACCGTCCCCGCGCCGCCGATGATACCATCTACGATCAAACCGGAGAGCCAGCCCGGCGCGGTAGCCAATATCGTCCTCAAACCTTCAGACAATCCCCTGACGACCACCCCATCCAGCCAATTCACGATGGGCAGCGCCACCGTGTAGGTGAGCCAGAACACCAGGCCAAAGATACTGATCAGGAGCGCCAGTCCCCACAGGGGATGCGTGGCAATCTTATCCACGCGATCGGTCAACGTGACGGCGCCGGCCCTGGGACGGACGACCGCCACGCGCACCATGCGCCCAATCCACTCGTAACGCCCGCCGGCAATGTCCAGGTACGCATCCTCGTGCTGCCTCAGCAGCGCGTGGACACGCTCCCACGCTTCCGGCGCGGCCTGGCGCAGCCTGTCCGTGATCTCTACGTCGCCTTCCAACAACTTGAGCGCGAACCAGTCTTCGGGGTACGGCCGCGGCACGTGGCCCGCGATCAGGGTGTGGATTTCCTGTAGCACGGGGCGATGCGCGGCGCGAATGGCAGGACGATTGGGCTTGAAAGCGCCCGGCGCAGCGGCCAGGTGCTCGACGGCGTCCATCAACTCGCGCAGGCCCTGGTTCCTGGAAGCGACCAACGGCACAACCGGCGCGCCCAGCGCGGCCTCCAGCACGTGCGGCTCGACGCGGATGCCCTGCTGCTCCGCCACGTCGGTCATATTGAGGCCCACCACGACCCGCACCGGCAGGGCCAGCAATTCAGCCAGCAGGTACAGGTTGCGCTCCAGCGCGGCGGCGTTGACCACGATGACCACCACGTCGGGCTGCTCACGGATGAGATAGTCGCGCGCGACGCGCTCCTCCTCGGAATTGGCCGTCAGGCTGTAGGTGCCCGGCAGATCCACCAGGCGGATCACCCGTCCGTCGTGCGTGAACTCGCCGGTTTTCTGCTCGACGGTCTTGCCCGGCCAGTTGCCCACGTGTTGATCCAGGCCGGTGAGCATGTTGAACACGGTGGACTTGCCGACGTTGGGCTGCCCGGCCAGTGCAACGGTGAGCGGATTTTGGACTGCGGATTTTGGACTGCGGATTGCGGACTGCGGATTGCGGATTTGCCCATTCATCAGTTCTGTTTCCTGAACCACATCCTGCGTCTCACGCTTCACGTCTCACGTTTCACGTTTCACGTTTCACGCATCACTTCGACCTGTATCTTAGCGGCCTCGCCGCGGCCCAGCGCCACGCGCGTGTCGCGCACGGCCACGATGATCGGCCCGCGTCCATAGTTTTGGACCACTGCAACCTCGGCGCCGGCGGTGAACCCCAGCACCGCCACACGACCGACGAACTCTTTGCCGCCGCGCAGCCCGTGCACCACGCCATGCGTCCCAACCGGTAGATCACTCAACGTTTTCGGAAGTACCTGATCCCGTCTTTTTGATGCTGATCTCCGCATTTGCCCCTCTCAACCGATATTGAGTGCCCGTGGCTGCGTTCAGAAGAACAAGAAATAGCGCGGCACCTGCTCCATGTAGGCACGATATGACTCACCATACCGCCTCAAGCATACCTCTTCCTCTGCCAGAATCCCAAAATGCTGCAACAACCTGGACATCACCAGCGCGAATAGGGTCAGCCACGAGCCTATCGCCACACATATCCCCAGGAATATGACAAATAGCGCGACTATCTGGGGATGGCGTGATATCTTGTAGATTCCCTTGGTCACCGGCTGATCAGGCGGAGTATCTTTGAAGTTCAACATGGCCACCACGAGACCGGCCAGGCCAGTGGCGTACACAATCAACCCCACGACGAATACACTCGAGTTGACTTTCAATGGCGTGAGGATGATCAAAACCAGGCAGGCCAGCGAAAAAACCTTGCCCAGGATCGTAAAGACCTTCTGCTTCTTGCTCCAGCCAGACCGGTCAAATAGCCGAGACACAACGTCTTTTGGAAAGACCAGCAGCAAGAAGCCCTGAATCAAGAACTCGACAGCAAGGAGAATCCACCCATTGAGCCACCCGATTTCGAGTCTAGGAATCAATTCCACGAGTCACCCCCAGATGTTGTTTTGACATACCGTTACAGCCACCGCCTTGTGCTCTGCCGGTATTTCTTCCACTCCGCCCCAAACTTCTCTGCCAGCATCCGTTCTTCTACTGTGATGTACATTCTATCTATCAGGATTGCGAATGCGGGGACAACCACGTATGGTGTCAGCGACCTCATGAGAATGGCTATCCCGATCAGAGTGAGCACAAATCCAAGATACATAGGGTTTCTGCTGGCCCGAAATACACCGTGCGTAATCAAGGCAGATGATTCTTCGAACGGGTTGACCGTTGTATGTGCCTTATGAAAGGCTTTGTCCGCCACGAGGTTGATAGTCACCCCCAAAGCCAGGGGAACGAGGCCGAGGAGATTCCATGGAGGAGGAATGATTCTCATGGCCGGAAACAGGAAATGCAGGACGATCATGACAACGATAGAAATGAGCAGGCACGTCGTAGGCAGGGTCTTTTTGGCTTGCATAATCACTCCTTATGTGATTCTCCTGTGTTACCACACGCCGGGCAGAAGCCGGTAGCGCGTCTGCCGGGTATACTCCTCATAGCCAGGCAGCTCTTCCCTCAGCGTCTTGTCCTCCAGGTACGTCCGCACCACGTACAACGCTGCCGACGCGATGGTGGGCACCAGCGCCCACGGCGAACCAAGCAAGAACGGCGTGGCTACTTGACTCAGGATCGCACCCGTGTAACCAGGATGGCGCACATAGCGATACGGCCCGCCCGTCGCGACGGTGTGGCCGCGCTCTCTCTGGACACGCACCCCCTCGGCAAAGAAAGCGTTCGATGCCATAGCCCACAAGAACAACCCAAACCCCAGCACCATGGCCACCAAGCCGCCCACGTGGCAGGCCAACGGGGCCGGCTCCGTCCAGCCAAAACGGACGTCCAGCCCTGCAACTACCCAGGACACTATCGGAAACAGCCCGGCAGCCAGGCCGGCAATCCAGCGGTCCCAGGCTTTCACCGCTTTGTCCGTAAGCCCTTTCTCGCGCTCGGCCAGCAATGCAGGATTGATCGGGACCAGGATCAAAGGATGGGCGGCCAAAACGGCAGCGAGGACGGCCAGCAGCACCCAACCCCAAACCCAGTCTAGCCTGCCCGCTGCGAGGAAAAGAAGCAGGCCATAGGCTGGCAGACCCAAGGCGGCCTGGATGATCCACTTGACGATGGCGCGTCGCGTTTCAGATGAGACCTCAGGCTTGGTCGGTGTGCCTTGTTCATTTGGATCTGGCATCTCCGTCTCCTACCCGACATTGAGCGCAATACCCGCTGAGAAGCAGATGTACGTCGGTGACCTGCAGCCCTTCGCGTTTGCTCAGGGCGCGCACCACTCGCATGACCTGGGGCGCGTCAAACTCCACCACCTGCCCACACTTGAGGCAGGTGAAGTGATAGTGTGGCGTTTCGGGGACGGCCTCGAAGTGGGCGTGCCCCTCTCCCAAGGTATGATCTTCCACCAACCCCATCTCTTTCAATACAGCCAAGGTTCGGTAGACCGTTGCCAGGCTGATGTGGGGATCGCTGGCCTTCGCCAGGGCGTAGACCGCCTCCACTTCCAGGTGGCCCGGGTTGTCTTGTAACACTTGCATCACCAGTCGTCGTTGCCGGGTGACCCTTCGGCCGCTGGTGTGCAGTGATTCGGCTAAACGATTTGTCTGGGTCATACGGTCACCTTCTCACTCGCCAGGGTTCCGCATCATTCCTGCATCGTCCTCGGCCGGCTTGACCGCCACCCGGTAGAACACCTTCTTCCGCCACACAAATGTGCTCAGCTCCTCGTGGGTGATCGTCAAACCGGCGTCGGTTAGATGAGATGGATAGAGCGTGTACTCGCCCTTGGCCAGTCGCCGCTGCAGCGCGTTGCGGGCGCGCGGCCCGAACTCGGCTGAGACGTAACGGCCACCCGGCTTCAGTACCCGCGCAATCTCGGCGACGGCCTGGCGCTTCTCCCCCAGGTCGAGGTGGTGGTACATGATGTTCGTAATCGCCACGTCGAAGGAGGCGTCTAGGTACGGCAGGTCGGTGATCGAGCCGACGCGAAAGTCCACCGCCAGCCCCTGCTTCTCCGCATCCCGCCGCGCAACTGCGATCATCTTGGGCGAAAGATCAATGCCGTGCACTATGCAGCCAGGATACCGCGCTGCGATGTGCAGCGCCGTCAAGCCCGTGCCGCAGCCGGCGTCGAGCAGGCACTCGTCACCCTCCAGCGCAGCCAGCTCTACTACATGCTCGCGAAACACCTCGTGCCTGCGTCCGGCGAGCACCACGAACAGCCGGTTGTAGACGGGGATCAGGGCGTCCGTGAAATCCGTAAAACGATGCCGGTACATCAAATCCCCCGCTGCTGCAGATACAGAACTCCCAATTCCACCTTTCCATTATTGCTACTGATTCTTAATATCAATTATACACACTTGGCGATGTTTGTCAAGTGGTCAAACACTGAACCTGGCATATAGGAACAGCCCCAGGCCGAGCAGTATCAGCGATTTGAGCGGCCGGTCCAGCCGGTTGGACAGTGGGGAGTGGGACGTTATTTTCTTTACCACCTCACGAGCATGTTCAGGCACGGTGTTGCAGACAGGATCATCACCAGGGGCAGCGATGCCAGGTAGACGACAGGCCGTCGCCGGAACACGCCCAGGAACATCGCCAGGCTCTTGATGTCCACCATTGGGCCAAAGACCAGGAAAGCCAGCAGCGCGCCGGTGGTGAAGGTGTTGGCGAACGCCAGCAACACGAAAGCATCCACCGTCGAGCAGGATGGGATTGATCACCGGGACGGCCAGGATGTAGGCGAATGCGATGCCATGTGCAGAATGGAGCCGTTGTAGCAAACAGCCAGGTCAGTTGGTATCTTTCGGCATAGGCGGGCACAAGGCCTGCCGATGTCGCTCATCGGGGCCTGCGCCTCGGTCCGCATCGTCTCGTCGAAGGAGATGGCTAACAGCTCTGCGTGGAACAGCGCAACCAGGGCGAAGAGCAGAACGTGCAGCGCCAGGATGGTCAACAGCCGCCCCGCTCAATGGCCAGGATGCTGCCGAAGAGATAGCTCATCCTGAGTGCGCTTCTACCGGCTGATCTTTCTTCCATAATACCTCCGGCCCTCGTACACCGTCTCGACAAGTTGGTTCCGCTCGACCAGCCCGCGCACCGTGAGCCAATCGGCCCCGGCCCGCGCCAGGAACGCGCGCACGGCGTCCTCCCGCATCGGGTGAACGGCGGTGATACTCAGCAGGTCTTCCTCGACGCTACCCGTAAAAGCAAAAGCATCCCCCTCGTACCCGATCAGGTATTCGACCTGTCCCACCTTCTCGCTCAAGATCTGGTAGGCGCGGTTGAGGGCCTCTTCGCCGGGGGCGTGCGCCCACACCTCGGCCGGCGGCCGGGTGGGGATGGACAGGTAGGCCGTGGCCGGACGCAGGCGAGCCAGGAAGCCGGCCACCTGCCGGAGGTCTCTCTCGCCATCGTTGAGGCCCGCGACGAGCATCGTCTCCGTCGTCAGCGTTCCCGCATAGTCGCGCCCAAACTCCAGCACGCCGTCAAGGATCGCAGCCAGACTCAACGTCCCGTGAGGGCGGTCAACTCTGCGCCAGGTCTCCTCTTCGACCGCGTCCACCTTCAGCGAGACCCAGTCCGCCTCCAACAGAGCCTCCCTCACATCCTCGCGCCAGACGAGGGAACCATTGGTGATCACGGCGATGGGGATGCCTGACTGCTTCAGCAGCTCGATTTCGCGGCCCAGGTTGGCGTCCAGTATAGGCTCCCCGTCCGCCACGAAGGTCAGGTAATCAACCGGTTCCCCGGCCTGCCTGGCCTTCTCGACCTTGTCCTGCACAGCGCGCAGAATCTCCTCTGGATCGTAGAACGGCCCGCGCTCCACCTGCATCCTGGTAGTGCGCCCCAACTGGCAGTAGACGCAGGAATAGGTGCACGTCTTGGGCGGGACGTTGTTGATGCCCAGGCTGCGGCCCAGGCGCCTGGAAGGAACCGGGCCGAAGGCGATCATCTGGATGCCTCGCCCTCGGCTATCTCTATGTGGTCCAATGCAAACGTGATGTCGGTAGGAATTTGTGTTGCTATGTGCCCACAGTTCGGACAAGTCGCCTCCCCTTCACCACTCTCAAAGCGCAGCCCACAGCAGTTCCAGCAGATGAACCGGTTAGGCCCTGCGCGGACGAAAATCTGCGCGCCCTCTGCCAGGGTGTTCACACTCAGTTCGCGCAGTATCCTTCGCAAGCTCGCTTCCGTCTCTTGCGCTGAACCGTATGTCACAAAGTGCAATGCAGTAATCCGGCCGGCGCCGCGCGAGCGGGCCTCAGCCAAGGCCTGATTGAGCAGCGCTCGCGCCCTTTCACGCTCAGAGATCATAAGCCACTCGATTCATACAAGTGCTACCCAATGGGTGACTCACCCTTGAGCGGGTTCCGGTCGCCGCCGGCCGCCCAGCCGGATCATCGACAGGCCCGCCAGGACCAGGCCGGCGACGAGGATGGAGATCCACTGCGTCCATCCCAGGAAGCTCACCTCGAAGTGGAACCAGTAGTCCTTGTAACCTGCCAAACCCTCTGTGCCTGGGATCACGACAAAGTCCGGCTGAATCGTGACGAAAATGAGCCAATCGAGGATCAGCAGATCCCACACGGCAAAGAAAAACGCGATCAGCGCACTGCTGGCGAAGGCTGCCGGGAAAGACAGCTCCCCATTATTCTGTCGCCTTAGCCTAGCGTTCGAGTAGAGTGGTACGCCGACGACAATGCAGAGAAGGAGCACGCCCACGACGAGCCTCTGACCGATGGGAACATCAACGGGACCCACCGCCTCTTGAATGTCCGGTGGGTAGTCGCTGACCCAGAACAGCGGGTTGACATAGATGGATCCGTAAACGACGATCGTGAGCAGCGCGTTCATGAGGGTGCCATCGACGAGAATCCGCCTGATAGATAGCTGGCATTGCCGGTACATTAAGACCCGCCCAGTTCCCGCAGCATCGCGTTAAGTTCCTCGGCCCTGACGTAGCCGACTACCTCGATCTCCTGGCCGGTCACGCCCTCCACCTCCGCCACTGCCTGGCGGATGGAGAGCGCCAGCACCACCGCCAGAGGACACAACGGAGAAGAGGGGCGGAACGTATAGCGCACCACGCCGGCCTCGTCCACTGCCAGGCCCTCGATCAGCCGCATACGTACCACGTCTGCCCCTGTCTCGGGGTCCACAACACTGGAGAGGCGGGCGAGGATAGCCTCGCGCAGCACATCCTGGTCGCTCATCGCTCTCCTCCTGCACCATCGGGAAAGAGTCGCTCTCTGACTTGGGCCCACACGCTCCCCAGCGCCTCTGTCACCAGGCCGTCGGTGTGTTCCGTCACCGGGCGGCCCTGTACCATCGCCTCCGTCACCGCGTCGTCGTAAGGGATGTGGCCGGCGATCTCGATACCGCGCGCCGCGCAGAAGGCGGCGATCTCTTCGGCCCGCTTTAGATTCAGGTCCGCCTTGTTGATGGTCACCAGTGACGGCACGCCAAAGTGATCGGTCGTCGCCAATATGCGCTCCAGGTCGTGCACGCCGGAGACGGTCGGCTCGACCACGTGGAGCGCCAGATCCATCCCCGAGCAGGCAGAGATGACGGGGCAGCCGATGCCCGGGGGGCCGTCCACCAGCAGCAGCGCCGCCCCCGTATCCTGGCCCAGCAGCCGCGCCTGCTGCTTGACCAGCGTGACCAGCTTGCCCGAGTTCTCCTGCCCGGCGAAGAGGTGGGCGTGGAAGAGTGGCCCGAAGCGGGTCGTGGAGCGGAACCACTGTCCGTCCCGTTGTTCCTCCATCTGGATCGCTTCCTCCGGACATTGGTAGAAGCAGGCGGCGCAGCCCTCGCAGGCCAGTGAGTCCACGCGGTACGCCTCGTCGCCGGGGGCGACCGCCTCGAACCGGCACACATCGTAGCAGACGCCGCAGGCGGTGCACCTGGCTGGATTGATCACCGCCGACGTGCTGCCCCTAAAATCCTGTGTCTCCTGCTTCACGGGGTCGAGCACCAGTTCCAGGTTGGCTGCGTCTACGTCGGCGTCGGCCAGGACGATGGAAAATCCACGGGAGGCCAGATGGGCCAGCGCCGCCGTGACGGTCGTCTTGCCGGTGCCTCCCTTGCCGCTGAGCATGACGAGTTGCTTCATCGTGGGTCTACTCCTTCGTCCCTGTTGTCAGCTTCTCGATGGCCGTGTACAGGTTAAGGAACTGGTGGCAGTACTCGGGCAGCGCCTGCACCAGCGATACGCCATCCGAGTACGCCTCGGCGATGCGCCGCTCCAGCGGGATGCGCATCAGGATCGGGATTCCCTCGGCGGCGCAGTAGGCGTCCACGCCCTGGTCGCCAACTCCATCGCGGTTGACCACCACGCCGACGGGCAGGCCCAGTTCGTCGCGCGCTACCTCCACCGCCAGCCGCAGGTCATGCAGGCCGAAAGGCGTCGGCTCAGTGACCATCAGCACAAAATCTGCGCCGCGCATCGCTTCTACGACGGGGCAGGCTGTGCCAGGCGATGCATCCAGGATAATGGGCCGCTCGCCGGGATGGGACATGCCAGGGGCTGGCGCGATCACCCATCGCTTCAATTGGCGGATGATGGGGACAGCCATCGGCTCCCCCACGTTCATCGTCCCCTGGGCGAACTCGACCCCTCCCTGCCTCCCCGACACGGGAGGGAGTCCTGCCCAGCCCCGCTCGATGGTGCCAGTCACATGCAGCACCTCGCGGATCGCTTTCGTGGGGCAGTTGAGCGTGCAACTGCCACAGCCGTGACATAACTCGGGGAAGACAAGCACCTTCTTCCCAACGACGGCGATGGCGTGGTACTGGCACACCTCGGCGCAGCGCCCGCAGTACGTGCACTTGGAGAAGTCCACCTCAGGGATCATCTGGCCTGCCTCGCGGCGCTCCTCGATGGTGGGGTAGAGGAAGAGCGCCGCGTTGGGCTCCTCCACGTCGCAGTCCAGGAACAACGGATGGGCGGGATTTACGGATTCTCGATCCGCTGCCAGGCTCAACGCCAGGCTGACCGCTACGGTCGTTTTGCCGGTGCCTCCCTTGCCGCTCGCTACTGTGACGATCATTCCGGGTTACTCCTTTGCCTCTATACCCTTATCCGCCCCGCCGGCGGTGCCGCGCCCGACGCCCGCGCCCGGTGCTGCCTCTACCTTCGGCCGCAGACACCCCATTCGCAGCAGACGGCCTGGTTTCCGTGAACAGCCGCGTCAGCCAGCGGCCCACCGCCCGGGCCAGCGCCCCCGCAGCCTTCGCCAGTAGTCCCACACCGGTGGCGACGACCGCTGCGCCTGCCGTCTCCGCCAGCGGGCCGGGCCGGTAGGCGGTGGGAACCGGCCGCGCAGGCGCGGGGATCAGCTCGCCGTGGATGATGGGCTGGATGGCGTCCTCTGGGCAGGCGCTCACGCAGGCTCCACAGCCAGTGCACAACTCCTCGTCAATGTGGGCCTTGCCATCCATCAGGGCGATGGCCCCGACGGGGCAGGCCTTC
>Ga0315289_10012032_pt1 | contig 12229 bp, 14 predicted proteins | sample YL17G11_40_MG_FD_203452 | JGI IMG/M metagenome (GOLD analysis project Ga0315289, IMG submission 203452) | Sediment microbial communities from Yellowstone Lake, YNP, Wyoming, USA - YL17G11_40 | ecosystem: Environmental > Aquatic > Freshwater > Lake > Sediment | place: USA: Wyoming | collected...
CTGGTTAATCTCTCTTTCAAGAAGATGAATGCCAAAACCGCCACAAACAGGAACATCAGCTTGTGGACAAATGCCGCTTCGATAGCTGTCGTTATGCTTAATCCATAGAAGAAGAGGAGGAATGGAACGCTTCCCCCTACCGCGCCTATTATGAACAAGTCTCTCCAGTCCTTTCGATTTAGTTTTACAAGTTCTTTTTTCCGATAGAATGCGATTATTACGCTGAATAAAGCAACTGCCACTAACGCGTTTTTAATGCCCGCGTACAGGAACGGGTTGAAGCCCTGGACGCCGAACTTGTTTACAAAGATAGCAAACCCGCTTATCAACGCGGTCATGAAAATGAGGGTGTAACCAGAAGGGCGCATGAACATCTTAATCACAATAAATATTTAATGCTACACCCGGCTTTGCACGTTAATTCCTAGGACTTAGCTCTTTTATGTGCAACGAAGGGAATAAATGTGCAGAAATCTTTAAAAGTCCAGAGTGTGCGATATTATCATAGCGCAGAAGCGGATGGGGAGAAAATCAAAATAGTTCTGGGAGTATCTCAACAACTGTTTCCGCGATTTTCTCCGCCACAAATATTTTCCGAATTAACTTTTTTGCTTAAATGTCACTATCCGCCAGTTACAAAAACCTTATATATTGCCCGCGGGTAATTATACTTGCGGAGGCAATGTGTTGACGTTCGATTGTTTCGTCGCTGATTTTTGTTTCAGTTATTCTTATTCTGATTTATCAAGAAACTTTAGCGTCATTGCTAAGGGGGTGACATGAATGAAGAAGATAATAGCGACTCTAGGATTTTTGCTGGTAATGAGCGTAGTTGGTCTAGCAGCAGATCCTGTACCCAATTGGAATGTTATGGGGACATGGGCACTAGACTTTGAGGTCGGAGGCAGCCATTACCTGCACACCATGGTGGTCAACACTTTTGACAGAAGTACTGGAGACTTTTTAGGTACTGGGACATACAATCCAGATCCCGTGGCTTATACTTGGATTGTCACTGGTCATGTAGTTGGAAATGCCATAGATTTCCACATTTTATATACTGGGACAGGGAATCCAGGATATACGGCTGATGCAACTGGGACTATAACATCAGACGGTCTTTCAATGAGTGGAGATTGGGCAGGAGGAGCAGGAACATGGACTGGAGCCGGAACAGCAACCTTGATCTGCAGAGAGATTTCAGATGGTGTGGTACAATACTCTGCTGGACACTATCTTGCTGGAACGTCATTAATGACTGGGTACGATGCATTCGGCTATAACTACCAGGCACACATGTTCAGGGGCTACTACGCAAACGCCTACCTCGGTAGAGATAAGTTCCCACCTTACGCGGGCGATACAGCCACGTATTTGGCAAAGAATCCAACCGCAGAGTTAACATGGTATTGGCCATACAGAGACGTCTGGGTCCAGATGAAGTGGAATGAGCCTTGGCTCAGCAACAAAGACTGTGACCGCGATGGTGCTTTGGATAGACACTTTGGTTCTGCGTCATACATTGGGTCCGGAGCATGGGAAACTAACCACCAGTGGAGTCTTAGACCAGCAGACTGGAAGACAGGATGGGGCTACTTCGTAAAGATAGTTGCTCCTCCAACAGATGCAACAAACGACGGTGTAACTTGGCATGCTGCCGATGGAACAGCGATAGGCTCCGTAATCTGGGGCGAATTCGCAGTGACACAGGAAGTTTACAACGACCAAAGCACTGGCGACCACGGGCTTCTGTATAAATCAGCCCATCCAGGACTAGGCGAATGGCAATAAACCCCTCTTTCTTTTTCTTTTTATTTTTGTTTTAGCAGAAATACTTATAAGTTGGTTGTTAGTTAAGTAAGTTGGTAATATGCGATTAAGACATGACTGGGAAGAAATTCCTTTTGATAAAGTTCCGAAATGGGTAAGAGATAGGGGATTTTTAGCGAACTATAATACGAGTAAGTTAATAAAAGGTAGACACTACATTTACAAGGTTCGTAAAACTGATGAGGTTCAGGGTGGAGCATATTATTATTATAAGACCAGAAGATTTCATACATATTCAAAAAGCGAACTGCCCTTGCTCTGGATAAAACAAAAAATTATTATTCCTATAATTGCACTTATACTCGTGCTCCTCTTTGCAATTATTCTTTACATTATCCTTAGCAGAATGTATGCGTTAGTCCCCTAACTTATTCTAATTTTGCAGAAATCCTTATAAACCAACTCTGATTCTTTGTATTGATGAAACAATTAATATTCATTTTAGTAATAGTGCCAATCGTTCTGGTTAGTAGTTGTGTTAATCTCACACCAGAAGAATTGAATCAAACTGTCTCTTCAGGACTTAACAACACTACGCCACCACAAACTCCACCTGGTCAAGAACCAACCGCAGAAAGTTTAATTACAACTTACTTAGCAAAGGCTCGCCAGTATATGGGTTCAACTTTTATTAGTGATGATGCTGCCAAATTTAAGAGTGGAACGATATTCAGTGGCAGTTCTTTTGTAAGTGCTATAGGCGGCTCTGGAATTATACTTATAGCGTGTAGTCCTGAACTTTTAGATTCCTGTAATGCGACTATGGAAAAATTTGAGGTCAAAAAAGATTTTAAATCCAAGATTAGCGCGTGCTGCATGACTATGCCAAATTCTACAATTGTCTGCGGAGTGGGCGTCGGGGAACAAAAACTCGACTGTACAGCTCAACCACAACGTTGGGAAGCAGAATCGATATCAGAGGGAAGCGCGTTCAAAGTAGTGGACAAGCAGCTGTCTTTACAACAATTTAGGTTAGTGCTTGGTGACAAAACCGGGTCACAAACCACCATCTCCGTAGTAACCCTGGCTGGCGATATAGAAGGAACTCTTACTTTGGCAGCAGGATCGGAAGTTGTAATCCCGGCAGGCGGGCAGATGGCAGGAACAGCTCCACTGATAGTGACTTTGACAAAACCTGTAGCTCCAGGTGCAGCCGCGGGTTCGTTCTACAAGTTCACGGTGACAACAACATACACTGCAACTGGTGGACTAGCGGGCCAGAAAGACGTCGCTCAGTTCAACATCAAAGCAGTATAAAATCAGTTAGATAAACAATAGTCTTGCAGAAATCCTTTATTAATATTTTAATTGGATTACTCGTGGCATCCTAAACTTAACTTTTGCTTTTCTTCTTCCACCACGTTGTATTATTGTCTGAATACCAACTTCCTCTGAGAATTTATTATCGTACTGCTCCGCTAATTTTTCCATATAATCATCTATCGCATAAATAAATAGTACAATATCTTTCTTGAGGCTTTTGTATCGGTGACCGGCTTGAAAAAAAGCAGCATCCAAATTGCTCTGATTTTTAGGGACTTTTAACTCGATGATTATGTTATCGGCTACAATATCTGGTCTTTCATTTTCCATTACTTGTTCTTGGTCAACTGATTTGAATTTTCCACTATATTTTAGCGCGGAGTATACGGTATTCTGGAGTTCTCGCTCATCAACTACTTCTTTAGGAGCTTCAAAAACCTCTGCTAAAAAGTCAACGAGTTCGTGCAATACTGGGACTTCTTGTTCAATCATTTCTCCAATTTCTTTGCTAGATTTTCCCTGCCATCTGTTTTCCTTTCTCTCTGTATATTTTTTTTCTAAATTATCGTATTCACGTTGGGCATCGTTTATTGTATTCCAACTAACATGGTGCCTTTTTGCTTCTTCTATTGCTTCTGAAAAACTAAGTTTGCCAGCTACTGCACCTAAATAGTCCTCTCTATCTGGTTTAGAATCATCGTCCAATTGAAGAATCAACCCGCCATACTGGTCATGAAGTTGTTTCAGTTGATGAGCGCTAAGGGGCGATAGCAATCTCCTGTTTAACGCAGTTACGTCGCGACCGTGAGATATATTGTCTGCTGCCTGTCCAACACCTTTAGCGGTTAGTTCTGCACCTTTTTTGATACCTTTAGCGGTTAGTTCTGCCCCTTTCTTTAATGCACCGCCCAATTTGTCTAAAAGTGCCATATTATTACACTCACAAATGATGTTTAAAAGAGTGCTATCGTTTAGATTAACTATTTTAACCTCTCTTTCCATATTCTATTGGTGCTGGAATGAAATGGCGTAAAAAAGTAAGCATAAAAGTATTTTGGGTCGGTGTCCTTATAGCATGGGCACTGGTACTATGGTTAGCATCATCTTCTCCAAAAGAGCATTTCGATGGTATTCTATTGATGTGCTATGGATTTTGGATTGGTTTCATTACCTATGCGATAGCAACAAAAGTGTATATACTATAAAGAGGGTGGAGAAATGAAAAAATGGTTACCCCTGCCTAAAAAGGAATGGAAAAACGAACAGAAAAAGCTGACGAGGCCTTAGCATGAAGATACGCGAAAGAATGAAGACATGGAAAGAGAGAAGGCAACTTCGATTGACCAAATCTGAGAAAAGAGCGCTTAAGGCTCTCGACTGGTTGGCTAAGATAACGCGCAAAGGCCATGAACCGAAGAAATGGAGGAAACTGACTGAGGAAGAGCGGGAACGTTTTACCGGCGTGATTAACCAGAAAAGAGAGGAGGTTATAGCTAAGGCCAAGGCGCGGAAATAGCCGGTTGTAAGAGTTTATGGGCTAGATTGACTAGGCCTTAACTTTTTCTCTTAAAATGTAACTGGGATAGTGGGACATTACAAAAGCGGCGCAATAACTATCTCGCCCAGAACATAGTTGCAATATAATACAGTATCGGTCAACGATTTTTACAAATTAGGGAAATTGGACGATTGACGAATTATTGCAAATTGTAACTACCAGCCAGTTACAAAAACCTTTTAAATAATCTTAAACAAAAGCTATACGGACCAAATTGCGGGGGCAGCAACTTTGAGTTTTAAAGATTTGTTCGCAAAACGTTCTCTCAATTTTTCTAGTATCACTTATTCTTCGCCATACGAAATCCCCCAATCTCCAAAAAGAAATCAACTTCTCATAAGTCTGGTTACGATAGGCCTGTTCGCTTCAGTCATAGGCGTGGGCACTTATACTTATTTTAATGACACAGAGACGTCGACAGACAATACGATGGTTGCAGGCGTTCTTGATCTCTGGGTCAATGGACAATCGACTGGTTCTTGGTTCGTTTCTATTGGCGATATGAAACCGGGGATTGCCAACCTAACTGCCCCCTTGATACTCAGGATAGTTGACAACCCCGGAAAAATCTGCCAGAAGATTAGTAGCATAGTTTGCGACCAAGGCAACCAGACTCCCTTGGAAGAGGCGGAGGAGAACGGACATCCAAAATATGACTTGGCTAGCTACACCTATTTCGATTTGAACGTTGATGAGGTCGAGGTCATTCCAGATAGCCTATACACGGTCGCCAGTCGCCAGAACATGTGGTTCTGCATGGATACAGTGTTCCCGGCAATGACAGACATACCGGTCATCCAGAGCTTCCACCTGATGGACACTGTCACCGACTGGGCGCAGGGCGACTACTGTAACATCACGGAGGAATTCATGGCGCTGCAGACGAATGCGCCGTTTCCAACATCATAACTCATGCGGATAGTTTATTATCCGAATAAAAAACGTACGGAGGTAAAACAACATGCAAAAATCAATCTTGGTAAGCCTCGTAACAGTAGGCTTACTAGCATCAGTAATAGGAGTGGGCACATACGCCTTCTTCAGCGACACAGAAGTGAGCACAGGAAACACTTTGACTGCGGGAGTCTTAGACTTAAAGTTCGGAGTAGCATCCGCGCTTCCGATAGCAATAACGGATATGAAGCCGAGCTATCAGAAAGAGACCGGAACAATCGTTCTGAACTTCGAGAACAACCCAGGCAGACTGTTCAAGAAGATAACCAACATAGTGTGTGAGGGCAATGTCTTGACTGAGCCAGAAATTGTAGAACAAAATGGCGTAGAAAAGTCCGACATGATGAACTACATGTGGTTCGATCTGTCTAGATGGACTGGATCATCTTGGCAAACATTAATACCTGATGAAACATTCAACCTAGTCGACCACAAAGACCAATGGATTTTCTTGGGCCAGTACGAACCAGTAGCGGGTGTGGCTTCAGTAAGCATAAAACAGAGCTTCCACCTTTGGGATGACGTGACAAACTGGGCACAGGGCGACAAGTGTACCTTTAATGAAGAATTCTTGGTACAACAGACAGAGATGGCAGACCCAGCAGGAACGTACTATCCAGGACCATTAGCATAGGTTCGGTAAGTTAACTCCGTACTTTCCCATTTATTTTTTGGGGAGAGTACATGAGAGCGTGAAACAATGGAAGCAAAAGTCTTAGAGAGCCTGGTTACAATCGGGCTAGTGGCATCGATAATAGGCGTGGGAAGCTACGCCTATTTCAGCGACACAGAATTGTCTAGAGGCAACACTATCCTGGCCGGCGTATTGGACCTATGGGTAAACAATCAAAATCCAGTGAGTGGACCGGTTGTTACTATAACGGACATGAAGCCGAGCTATCAGAAGTGGAGCAGCCCAGTGGTGCTCAGGATAGAGAACAACAGCGGCAAACTCTACAAGATGATATATGATGTAGAGTGCGTAGGTAATGACCATCCTGAAGCAGAGGAAGCGGAAGATCCAAGCGACAGCATAAACAACATAGACGACTACACGGACTTCGCAATGAATGTGGACGGTAAAAGATTGATTGACGTAAACCAGAGCGTTCAGCTGAATGACGTCGTTGGCATGTGGATCTGCCTCGGGCTATATCCCCCAGAGGTGGATGTGCCTGTCAAGCAGTATTTCCACCTGCATTCAGACGTCACAAACTGGGCACAGGGAGACCAATGCACATTCAAGGAAAAGTTCCTAGTCTTGCAGAACATCTCCGATGATCCGGACACCAACCCCAACGATCCGTATTACGCACCGGTGTTCAACCACTGCCAGCCTTGCCTGACAGGTAATGCATCAAGTGTCTATAGCTACCTACAGGGACCGTCTAACGATGGTTCGCCAATCAGACCCGCGAGAAGTATTCCTGCGCACGCTTTATTTTATGAGAGCGGCTCGAATGAGAATAACTTCTTTAGTCTCGGTTTTGGTGGGTGGATTATACTTGAGTATGACCATTCCATCGTGAACAGAGCTGGACCTGATGTACAAGTAGTTGAAGACACTTGGAGCGCATATCCGATAGAGAGCGCAGCCGTCTACGCGAGCCAAGACGCCAGCACATGGACTTTCTTGGGAAACGCAGACAATGCGGACCGCGATCCGATTGAAAACATCCACACTATAGATGACTTCGATTTGGGTTCACTTGCTTGGGCCAAATACATAAAAGTGGTCGACACAACGCCCTTAAGCAATTTCCCGAAAACTAGTTATCCTGGTGCTGATGGCTTCGACCTGAACGCAGTGATGGCTCTCCCGAACTGCTGAACGGGGTGAATGCCCACTAGACCGAGAGTATGGTAGTGCAGAGTAGGTTAAACCAATTTGTTTTTTAAAAAATTTGAATTTGTTTGGAGAAAGAACATGAAAACAGAAACAATGTTGTATGCGTTTGTAGGATTTGGGGCAGTCCTAATAGTTTTGTCTACATTCAGCAATGTCCTCGGGGTTTTCACCGCATTGGGTGGAAGCATGTCTCCGGCCATCAATCTCGGAGACATGATAATTACCAGCGGAGTTAATCCCGCAGACATCAAATCAGGAGACATAATCACCTTCAGAGAGGCCAAATCAATCGTAACACACAGAGTTGTTGAAGTGACTCCAGAGGGCTTTGTGACGAAGGGAGACGCGAACGACAACAATGACGTGAACAAAGTAAAGTCCGAGCAAATCGTTGGAAAGGAACAGTTAGTAATTCCTTTTGCCGGATATCTCTTCCATTACGCCAAGAGCTTCTTAGGTTTTGTAATTCTAGTTATCGTGCCTGGATCGATAATAATTGTGAGCGAGATAAAGAAAATCTCAACATATAGAAGCGGTTCGAAAGGTCGGGCTCTTCTCCTTTTCTTCGGTTCAACAATCCTCGTAACTATGCTATTCTCTAATATAATTTCTACTGAATTATACTTTTCAGACACAGAAAACGTGCAAAAGCAGTTCCAAGCGTGGATGGAGTGGGGGCCAATCACCAACGTCACTAAGTGGTGGTCAGACACCGAATTCGTTCCTATGTCCGACCCAATGTACAACAACGCATTCTTTGTGGTCTATCACGACAAGACGGGAAAGGTCACTAGCACCAACCCAGGCGGCTTCTTCATAAACATAAACGTCACTCTCCTTCCAAACACCAACAGCCTCACTATAACCGATGAGATAATAAACCACATAAAGGGTGCTGGAGATTTCGCAACACAGGGAGGAAGACCAATACAGCTCTTCCTGGACGGTACAGATGTAACTGACAAATTTGACTTGACCTTTAATGGAACGTTCATGAACGCTTCGCTAAAGACAGGGCAAACAATCGGACCAGGGAGCGTCCTCTATCTAAAGATGCATCTCGACTATGCAATTACTACATTGAATGATAGTGAATTGGTGCTTTACCCGTTCATTTACATAAACCAGGCAACTGCAATCATAGTTAGTGGCACGAGTACCAAGACTTATCACGCGAATGAAGTATCCTTAACTGGAGAACTCAAATGCGTTGATTGCGACCCACCGGAGGTTGGCGGGCTCAGTATGGCGATGGGTGGCGGTGGCGGCGGAACAGCTCCGATAATAGAAGAGCCTGTTTTGAATGAGACGATTCCTGATAATTCAACCAACGAGACGAACTCCACAGCAGAGACAATTCCTCCCAACATAACAGACTACAAATACAATGTGCCTTCTCTATCCGACTACAGCCCCGCTCAAGAATACCAATTCAACGCCACGATAGTAGATGATACGGCAGTAGACAGTGTTTGGATAGAGCATAATTTCACAGGGGCTCTGGCTAATTACACGGTCGCGACAAGCGCTGGCAATGAGTATTATTACGACTATGCCTCATTGGGCATTGGCTACTACTCTCTGAAGTGGTATGCTAACGACACGGCTGGAAATCTCAATGATACAGATGAAGTGAAATACTACCAAGTCAATGAGGCAGCGGGTTCGGTTTCTCTAATGCTCAATGGCGCAGAGGGCGACATAACATTGGTTTATGGGGACCAGATTAACGTATCAGGAGCAAGCGGATACGGTGTTCTGGCATTATACAGGAATGGCACGGATGTGACCGGCGAGAATGATGCATACGTCACTCTGGCCGCGGGATATTATAATTATACCGCGAGTTCGGCGGGAGATGACAGCCACCCTGCCGTGAATATCAGCAGATTCGTGACTATAAATGAGGCTGAAACAGAGCCCGTTCCCGAGGTTTTCCATATGGATGTCGGTTTGAACGAATTTACGGTGCCTAGCGATTGGGCGGCCACTACGGCGATGCAGCTGACTACAGATTATCCGCTGATACTCGAGATATCCTACACTGACGCGGAGGGGGCTGTAGTGACTTATGCCGGCGGAGCTCCTGACACTGAGAGCTTCGATATAGTCGCAGGCATGACAATAACTATAAATGCTTCGGAGCCCTTTGACATAGTGTAGGCTAATTCTGGTGGCTATATGAAAAAGATAGCTATCATCGGCTCTCACGGGGTAGGAAAGACGAGCATCGCGCAGGGTGCCAAGGCCAGACTAGAGCAAGAAGGCTATAAAGTCGAGTTCTTAGGCGAGCTAGCGAGGATGTGTCCTTTCCAGCTCAACGAGGAGAGCGACTTCAATGCCCAGTTCTACATGATCAGCGGCCAGGTCAACGAGGAGAACAAACTGGCTGTCGGAGAGCCGGATATCCTGATTACAGACAGATGTATCCTGGACAGCTTCATCTACTGGCGTTGGATTAAGGACAAAAAGGCCAAAGAGCTAGAAAGCCATCCGGAGAAAGAGAAAAGGCTACGGGATTTGGAGAAGAAAGACAAGGTTCTAGAAAACATTGTCAGGAGCTGGATTGACACTTACGACGCTTTTGTCTATGTGAAAGTCAGCGACAGCACGTGGAACGGCAGAGACCAGAAAGACGGCCTCAGAAACCCTAGATTTGGCTGGTATAAGGACATATGCGACGGGTTCGAGAAGACTTTGAAAGAGTATGGTCTACAGGTCACGGAAATCAATAATGACGGCGATTTCTTCGAGAGCGTGAATAAGGCAGTGGCGGCTATCAGGCTGGCTATGGATGGTTAATCTTAAAAACACTATTTACCTATTTCTATCGGCGATATTATGAAAGCGAGGGAAGTATTTGGGAGGAATCAGAAAGAGAGGGAACGGATTGGGGCTGAAGAAAAAAGCTTGAGTGGCCTAGAGAATTCTTATAGGGCCATTATAAGGGGCGCTGAAGATAGGAAGAGAACTTATAGTGGGATCGGGAGCAAGCTTCTGGCCAGCCTTTCAAAAAGCCGTGCTACGCAGATGAGAAAGACGATTACTGAGCAAGACAGCATCATAAACGAGATGAAAAGGGGGCTTCAGCAAATCGAGAAAAGGAAGAACGAGATTGCTAAAATCCGACAGAAAAAGGAGATTGAGAGAGCGCAGGCAGAGGCGAATGTGAGAAAGGCGATGGCGGGAATGGAGAGGGAGCGCGCTGAAATCCAAAGGCAGGAGCAGAGAACCTGGGAAATGCAGGAGAAATGGGACAGGACTGGAACGGACTTCGGTGTAACCCGCCTCATAAAAAGGAGAAAGAGATGATTTTTATATGGAAGTAAAAGACACCAGCCAACTGCGCGAGGAATTGAGAAGGAGCGCGGAAGACATAAGGCAGCTGGAAGCGAGGAAAGAAGCTACTAAAATCAAGATAATCGGGCTCGAGGTACAGATTAAGCGGCTGAAGGAGAGCGGCGAGGTCCCGAAGCGGATTTGGAGACTTGAGAATGAGCTGGCTAAACTGACCAGAGAAAGGAATGCGTTCGCTGATGAGCTGAGGAGAGCCAGAGCCAGGGAACAGGCCAAGATGCAGGCGCTGAAGAGGATAGAGCAGGAAAACCTAAAGGCCAGGATGCAGGCACTGAAGAGGATAGAGCAAGAGAACCTGAAGGCGCTCGAGCGGAAGAAGCCGAGAATGGGGGCGCTTGGGTGGAAGAGGCCGGGAACGAGGGCGCTCGAGTGGAAGAAGCCGAGAATGAGGGCGCGTGACTGGAAGAAGCCGAGAAAGATGAGGAGGAGATGAAGTGCCGAGAAGAGTTAGGGTCCTGAAGAAAAAAGGAGGCTATCAACTTACTGAGAAAGACAAGAAAATGATGGAAGATATCAGGAAGAAAGACATAGATGTTGGAAAGCTGCTTAAGGTCATCGCGCAGGGAGACGAGAGGTTCGCGAGGAAGGGACCATTGACTAAGAAAGAGCAGGAGACTATCGCGACGATGGAGAAGCACTTCAAGAACATGATGGAGCACCCCGAGCGATACAAGAAGCTCATGAAGAAAGTTAAATAATTATTGCAGGTTATAATAATGCCTATAAGCCGGTTGAAGAGGGCCAGGCCCAGACTGAAGCGGGACGAGCGCCGGAAGCTAAAGACCGGCAAAGGCATGATATCGACCTGAAAGTAGTCGAAAGGCTGTGGGAAGGCCTTGAACCTGAGAAGAAAATCGTCAAAATCAGCAAGGAGATGGGCCTCTCTAAAGCCTACACGAAGATATTAATCAAAAGAATCAGAAAAATGAAGGCGTATAGATAGCTTGCTGCACTAATAAGTAAATCATTTCTTTTTGTAACTAAATAGCCAGTCATACTTGTCATGGTTGAATATCTCTAGAATAAAACAAATAATTTCTATCTGAGAACCTTTTAAAGTGTATAGCATTCTCCAAAAACCAGTTAAATCCGCGACCCATAAGTTATCTACAGCGAACTTTTTTGGTATTAGCCTCTTTGGTACCGATTCTCCATACTGCGGATTTGCTTTTATGAGTTCCATTTTTTGCTTAATGGACTTGAAAAGTTGCTGATTTTCGGAGTTTTGTATGCCTTTATCTCTTTCCTCTGCAACAACTTTGTTCAATCTCTTCCATTCTTCGGCCGCACCGCCTATTAATTTGATTTCAACGCGCTTCATATCTCTATTACCTTCGCTTTTTTAATCATTTGAATGAATTTGGGATTGTCATTAGCTATCCAACTTATGCCTTTTGGCCCTATTACGATTGATCCTT
>Ga0315289_10012033_pt1 | contig 12228 bp, 3 predicted proteins | sample YL17G11_40_MG_FD_203452 | JGI IMG/M metagenome (GOLD analysis project Ga0315289, IMG submission 203452) | Sediment microbial communities from Yellowstone Lake, YNP, Wyoming, USA - YL17G11_40 | ecosystem: Environmental > Aquatic > Freshwater > Lake > Sediment | place: USA: Wyoming | collected...
GTCGGGGAGATAAGGGCACCTGTGGTCCTCCAGAGGCGATTGCCGGCCTGGTCGTAGAACACCACCAGGCACACGTAAGGATGGTTCGTGCCGTCAGACTGGCCCCACTGTACCGCCAGCGCGGGGGTCACCCATATGAGGACACACCCCACACTGAGAAGAACGACCAGCAGCGCCCGTCTGAGCCTTCTCATGCTTCGCATTGGCACTCCTTTCAGCCCCCTGTGATCGCAGGTAGGCGTTGGCCATCGCCAGTCAGAATCTCACGCCAGGGGAGCGAGGGCAATCGTTGGGCCGCTCGCGCGCGAGGAGGCGTGGACGAGTCGGAGGGTCCAGCGGGGCCAGGCATTCATGATGCCGAGCGCCGCCATCGCAGGGGCGTGGCGGCTCACGCCGCCCCGCCCTTCTCGTCTGCCTCGATCACTTCACCCTGCGGCGCACCTGCACCGCACTGTGGTCAGGTCCTCACGGGATCGCGATCACGCTCGCCAGGCCGTCACACTGCCAGCGGTGCGTGCTGTCTGCCGCATCGGGACGGTACGTGAGCCCCGCGACCGGCGATTCCGCGTTGAAGAGCGGGAAGCTGTCCCGCAGCACGGTGTACCCCTTCGTCGCGAACCAGTCGTCGACCACGCCGGCGGCGTCCTCGCTCATCCCGTACCACTTCGGCGCGCCCTTCGTCTGTCCCAGCTCATTGTTGTCGAAGTGCGTCGTGCAGAGGACGTAGTTGCCCCAGGTCGCGTTGGTGCTCTTGTCGGCGGCGCGCGCGTAGAGCCGGATGTGCAGGACCTTGGTCCGCGCCACGAGTCTGAAGCCGACCCAGTACCAGGTGTTCTCCTTGCGCCCGGAGTCGCCGCGCCACTCCCAGACGCCGGCCGAGTCGCTGATCCGCGCGTACATGCTCGAGCCGGTCGACGGCAGCCACGACTTGACGATGCTGCGCACCTTGCTGACGGTCGCGTTGCCGGTGAAGACGATCGTCACCGGCCAGTCGTTGTGCCCGGCGCTCGCGGGGTCGGGGTACGTCGAGGACGAGCCCCGGTCGTAGTCGTAGTTCCAGAACGAGTCCTCGTTGACGGTGACCATCTTGAGGCCGCCCGCCGTGTAGCCGGCCCCGAACGCCGTGGCCGGCGCCGCCGCGGTGCAGACCGTGAGCACCGCCAGGGCGACGAGCGTGAACAGGATCGCGTGTCTGCGTGTCATGGCTCCCCCTCGTCTCCGATGGAATTGTGGGTGACGATCTTCGCGTCCCTGCCCTCCACAGGGCACTTCTCATTGCACAGCCCTACCCCCGGGGGGCTGCTGCTACCTCCCCGGCAGGGCTGACCTCGTGGTGGCGCGTTCTCAGGGCTGAGGATACCGGCCGAGGGCATGGTCGTGCGTCACCCGAATCGGGTGAGATCGGTGATGACGCTGGCAAGTGCAACGAGGGAATCCATTCACGGGGTCTCGGCGCCGATCCGGCCGAGCAACTGGTGCGTTTCCTGCAGCGCCGGCTTGGCTCCAAGCCGGGCGAAGATGGCGCGGGCCTGCTCCAGCGGCAGCGCTGCGTCGGCGGCTCTCCCCATGGCTATCTTGCAGCGCCCCTCGCCGAGCAGCGCCTGCGCTTCCTCGTAGGGCACGCCGAAGTCGTTCCAGCCGGCGGCGGCGTCGGCGAAGCCGGCCGCCGCCGCCCCGTACTCCTCGCGATCCTCCGCCAATGTGGCCTTCGCGCTCACGAGGGCGTGCACACCCAGCGGATGCGTCGACTTCACCTCCTCGACCAGTACCTCGGCGAGCTCGCGATCTCCGGCTGCCAGCGACGTCCGTACGGCCTGCGCCAGCCGGATCATGAAGTCGTACGAAACGAACATCTCCGGGTTCTCGCCGCACGCCCTCAGCAGGTCCAGGCCTTCCGCTCTCCCACCCAAGGCGATGCGGATGTCGGCGGCGGCAAGCAGGCAACACGCCGTGGCACAGGGCTCCTCCGCCTCCCTAGCCTTCTCCTCGGCCCAGACCATCAACGGCTCGGCCTCTTCGTACCTGCCTTCGCAGCCGAGGATCTGCAGCTGGTTGGTGCGCACGTAGACCAGGTCGTACATGTCTTCCGAGGCCTGGAGGATCGGGACCAGACCCTCGAGTTCCTTGAGCGCCTCCTGCCACCGCCCTATCCAGGTGAGATCGTCGACGACTCCCATCCGCTGGCCGAGCGCCACCTGCTGGTTGCCACGACGCTCGGCCGACTCGAGGCTCTCCCTGCGAATCTCGAGAGCTGCGGCGGGACCTTCGTACAGGGCCGTGGACGTCGCCAGGTTGAAGCCGAGGATCGCCATCTCGTAGCCGACACCCTTCTCCTGTGCGATCGCGAGCCCCTCGCGCAGTTCCTCGAGCCCACCCCTGTCCCCCAGGGCGCAGCGGGCCACACCCCGATAGCCCAGGGCGGTGACCAGGTCGGGCGGCGCGAGGCCGTCGACCTCCATCACCTTGTCCGTCACTGAGATGACCTCCTCGTGCCGCTCCAGCACGGTGAGGACCGAGGCCCAGGACGCCAGCACGCTCCCCATCTCGGGAGACACCAGACACTTCTCGGCGAGCTTCGCCGCGGCCTCCGCCACGTCTGTCGCCTCGCCCTCGCCGAGTAGTTCCAGGGCGTGCGACTTGACCATCAGCGCGGTGGCGCTCTGGGCGATCTCTCCCTGGGCCTGCAGGCCGGCGACCGCATCGTCCAGCACAGCGCATGACTCCCGGAACTGGCCGCGACGGTGCAGTGAGCGACCCCAGCTCAGCATCAGCGGCGGTCGCCGAACGCTGTCCTTGGGCACGATCGCTGCGGCTCTCGCGTAGTGCCGTTCGGCGGACGCGAAGTCGAGACCCATGGCGCGGTCGCCGGCGAGCGCGAGGAAGCGGACGGAGGGGTCTACCATCGAGTCGGCCAGCGCTTCGTCCCGAGAGGCTCGGGCGAACTCCAGCGCCGTCGCATAGTGGTGCGCCAGAGTCTCGGAGAGGTCTTCGGTGCGGTCGCCTGCCTCGCGCTCGATCCAGCCGCCGACCGCGGCGTGCTTCTTCGCCCTGGCGGCGCGCGGTAACTGGCCGTAGGCCACGTCGCGCGCCATCCCGTGCCAGAAGAGCCACTCGCCCTCACCCATGAACGACGAGGTCCGGGCGGGGCGGATAAGGCGCCGCTGCGCGAGCGCCTCGATGCCCGCCAGCACCTCGTCCTCCGTGCGGTCGCCCAACGCACGCAGCACGCCGTCCCAGAACACCCTGCCGACGACGGCCGCATCCGCCAGCAGGGCCTTGTGTTCGAGCGGGAGGCGGTCGAGGCGGGCGCCGATGACCGCCTGTACGGAGTCGGGCAGCGGGACGGACGCGCCCGCTTTGAGCCGCAGCTTGCCGTCTTCGCGTTCGAGCAGGTCCTGGTCTATCAGGAGCCGCGCGAATTCCTCCGCGTACAGCGGGTTGCCTCCCGCCCGCTCGAGAACTGCCTCCTGGACTTCATCCGGCAGACCCGCCACCGTGAACAACCCCGCGACCAGGCGCGTCGTCTCGCGCGCCGACAGGGGCTGCAGTTCCATGCGCTCGTTCCAGTGGTCCGAGGCGAAGTCCGGGAAGCGCTCGAACACATCGGGCCTTGTGAGACCGAGGATGAACAGGGGGGCGCTCCCGACGTGTTCGGCCAGGTGGTCGAGGAAGGCGAGCAGGGCCTCGTCTGCCCAGTGCAGGTCCTCGAAGACCAGCACGGTCGGATGGTCCCTGGTCAGATACTCGAGGAAGCGCCGCCAGGCCGTGAAGTTCTCGTCGCGTGATGCCGGCGGCGACTCCAGCCCGAGCAGAGGGCGAAGCCTCTGCCGGAACCACTCGCGATCGGGCCCCTCAGGGAGCACCTTCTCGAGCTTCTCCTCGACCGTCGCGATGGCATCAGACTCGAGGATACCGGCCTCGGCCTTGACGATCTCGCCCAGGGCCCAGAACGAGACGCCGTCGCCGTACGGCAGACAGCGCCCCTGGCGCCAGCGCGTCATGTCCGGGTAATCCTCGAGGTAGGCGGCGAACTCGGCGATCATCCGCGACTTGCCGATGCCCGGCTCGCCGACCATCAGCACCGCCTGCGGCTCCTGTCCCCTGGCCGCCTTCTCGAAGAGGCCCTTCAGCAGCGACAGCTCGCGCTCCCGTCCGATGAACGCCGTCACGTAGTCCTTTGAGAACTCCGCGCCGGTGTGCGCCTTCGGCATCCGCGCCAGCCAGCACGGCACAGGCTCGGCCTTGCCCTTGAGGGTGACGGGCTCGAGTTCCTCGTAGTCGAAGGCCTGTACCGTCAACGTGTGGGTCATCGGGCCGACGACCACGCCCATCGGCGGGGCCGCCGACTGCAGTCGTGCCGCCGTGTTGACGGCGTCGCCGGTAAGGAAGGTCTCACCCGAATCGGGGTCGATGTCGAGGCGGACGAAGACTTCACCGGTGTTGATGCCGACGCGCGCCTTGATCGGGATGTCGTCGAGGGGCGGCAGCTCGGCGATCTCCTCGAGCAGACGGAGACCGGCGCGCACCGCACGTTCGGCGTCGTCCTCGTGCATCAGGGGGACGCCGAACACGGCGACCACGGCGTCCCCGATGAACTTCTCGACGGTGCCCCCGCACGAGTTCACGGCGCGCCGCGCGAGCTTGTTGTAGTCGCGCAACATGCGGTCGACGTCCTCGGCGTCGGCGATCTCGGAGGTGGCAGTGAAGCTCACGAGGTCGCAGAACAGGGTGGTGATGACACGCCGCTCTTCAGGGAGGAGGCGCTGGGCGCCGAACGGCGTGCCGCACTCGGGGCAGAACTTGAACCCGTCCGGGCTCTCCTTGCCGCAGAAGGCGCAGCTCAGCATGGCGATGCCGAGCCATGTTCGAGGACACGCCTGCATCGCCGGCACGACTGATGACCCGTGTGGCCCATCTCACCCCCCAGTGAGCCAACTGTAGCGGGCGCGCCGGGGGGCGGCAACGGCGGCAGGCTCCCCTGGCTGCACGGCGAGCGTCATCCGGCGAAGAAGCGGCTGGAAATGCAGGGAAGACGCGGCCGGGGGAGGCGATGCCTCCCCCGGCCGCGCCGCACGGCTGTCTCAGCCGTTCTCTGTGCTTCGACTCACGACCTTCTCAGGTATCGCCAGTCGGTGGTGTCGCCCGAGTAGCTCACCGTGAGGGCCACGGTTGATGTCGGCACGCCGCTTGTCTTCACCAGCATGCTGAAGTCGCCGTAGATACCAAGGTACTTGCCGCTCGCCTGGTCCAGATAGGGCTTCGGCGACCGAATGACGATCTTGGACGAAGCCCACGAGGTGATGGCCAGCTGGGGATTGGTGCCGTTCGTGAACCAGTGGCTAGCAGTGGTCGCGCCGCCCAGATAGCCGAACATGTCGACAAATGTCGTCGAGCTCGTGGCTGTGCCTGCTCCCAGGTTCGCCCCGGCGATGGTGATCTGAGCGGTCTTCAGGGTGGCGTCGATCGGCGCCGAGGTAGTGAAGGAGCTTATCGTCGGTGCAGCGACCCGGCCGCCCATCGGCGAGATCGACGTGCCGGTCGCCGTCATCGTCGTCGTGCTGGCCACCTTGGCGACCTGCGCGTCGGTGCTGACCGCCGCCAGGCTCGAGGTCGTCGTACTGCGCGGCTTCTTGCCGGGGCTGCCGCCACCGCCCGGGCCTTCTCCGCCGCCCACAACGACCGCAACTGGGGCCAGGGCCGGATCGCAGAGGACGATCACCTGTCGTAGCCAGATTCCTCCAGCCGGGATGTACGAGTAGATGGTCGAGGCATCCCAGTAGTACTCCCAATATTGCATCGAGAGGTTATAGGTGAAGAGCGCCGGCGCCTTGTACACGATCTGTCCCGTGGCCGGATCGATGATGTACAGACGTGGCGTGAGGTTCTTCATCTTGTCGACGTCTGCCGGGCTCGTCTTGGCTCTGGGCGACATCGTGAACGTCATGTGCACGATCTCGTTGGTTGGCGCCACGTACACAGGCTTCTGGAGGCTATTGGGTTCGGGCTCGTAGTTCGGCTCGTTGTTCAGCCCGGTCTGCGTCAGCGTCAGGTCGCCCTTCTCGCCGAGGATGTAGTAGGTGAGCTGAGCCGTACCGATGTTGCCGGCCCTGTCAGTGGCGGTGATGGTGACCTGGTACTCGCCCTCTTCGTCCGTCAGAGCCGCCACGTCGTGTGTCGTTGCGCCAACGTCATTGGGACCGCCCAATCCTGCCGTGGGATACACGGGCAAGTCCAGAGTCCCACCGCCCGGCTTGACGACGTGAACGTTCATCCGGTCCGTTGCAGTCCCCGAGCCGCCGTCGGTCGCCGTGAAGTCGATCGCCAGCGGGTCATGGAGGGGATAGGTCTGTTTCCCGCCGATGGCGATGTTGGTCGGCGTGATCTTGGGCGCCGTCGTGTCGGCCTGAAGAACCACACTGTAGCTGACCGATGTCGTGGTTGTGTTGCCGGCACCGTCAGTGCACTCCACCTTGAAGGTGTAGGTGCCCACCGCACCCGTGTAGATCTGCGTGTTGAATGGCGAGCTCGTAACGGTTGTCCACGCATTGCCGTTGAAGACCCTTGTCAGCGCCACCCCCGAGCCGCCGGCGTCGGAGAACGAGCCGGACGACAGCACTGTGGCACCCACGATGTAGTAGTCGCCGGCGGCAGGCTTCGTGATGGCCGTCTCGGGGACGGTCTTGTCGATTCTCACTGTGGCGGGATCGCTCCAGGGCCCGGCGTTGCCCGCGTTGTCGACCGCCCGGAAGCGTACGCGGTGATCGCAGTTCTCGCTGAACGTGACGCTGCCGCCGTCGGCATTGCTGCCGTCGACGTCAGTAGACTCACCGCCGTCTATGCTGCACTCGTAGTGATTCACGCCGCTGATGCTATCTATGCTTCCCTGCGCCGTCAGGATGCGATCTGTGCTGTGCCAGGCGGCATCACCACCGCTCACGCTCGGTTGGCCGGGCAACCCCGTGTCGAGGACAATGTCGTCCGAGGCATAGAAGAGATTCCCCACGGCGTCGCTGTACTCAGCGTCGACCGTGTTGACACCGTCCGGACCTGCAAGCGTGAGAGTGACCTCGTTGTCGCTGTAGGGCGCCGAATCCGTCCAGTTGACTCCGCCGTCCGCCGAGAAGCTCATGGTCGACACGCCACTGAAGTCGTCTTGCACGTCGGATACGACTGTGACGTCGGGGTCATTGGTGAACTCGGCACCGCCGTTGATGGTCAGGGTCCCGTAAGGCGCACTGCTATCGACGCGCACGTGGGCCACATGGAAAGGCTCCTCGACGTTGCCGGCTGCGTCGATGGCTCGGTAGAGGACTGTATGCACGCCGTCTCCCTCCACCCTGACGCCGTGCGCCCCGACCGTGGCCACCACCCACTCGGAGGGCAATGGGTTGTCGCGATCGATTGGGTCGATTGCGCACCAAGGGGTGACGGTGCCGGAGGGCATAGCGTCATGCGCCTCGACGAAGAAGCGCACATTGTCATAGGGAGGGAAGGCGCCCTTGCACCAGGTACCGTCATCCGCGGGTCCGGCCCACGTGGATGTAGGCAGAGTCTTGTCGATCTGCACCCAGACTGGCAGGGCAGCCGAGCCGGCATTGCCCGCAACGTCCACAGCGCGGACCAGCACTGTCCGCTGGCCGTCAGTGCTGAACGTGACGGAGGTGTGACCCGCATCAGGCATCGGATTCCAGATGGTGCCGCCGTCGGTGCTGAATTCGTAGTAGTCAATGCCACCGCTCCAGTACTGGTCGGTGGCGCCGCTTGCCGTGAGCGTCACGTTGGTGTTCACCCAGGTTCCTGGCGAACCCGAGACGGTCGCCGGCGCCGACGGCGCAAGGGTGTCTATCTTGAGTAGCTTGTAGCCAGTACTGGTATTGCCCGCCGGATCGACAGCCTTGAAGTAGAGCTTGCTTGTGCCTGGCCAACTGTCAATGAATAGCGGGCCGGAGTAGCCGACCCACCCGAGCGGATCGCCAACGGCTGGCGGTGCGTCATACGGGTCATGCATGGGCGACCAGTAGAGGGCTGCGCCGTTCGCGTCGAAGGCCGATAGCGTCACGGTCGGATACGCATTGAACCAACCGTTGGCATTCGGAGTAAGGTCTGTCAATGCCGACAAAGCACTGGGGTGGGTGGTGTCGATATTGACCTTCTTGGTCAACGCCGATTCCCACCCGAGTGGAGTGTGAGCAGCCACGTGGAAGTAGCGGCTGCCGTCGGGTTGGGCGGCAAGCGTGACCCCAGGGAGTACTCCGTAGTTGGTAGTGCCGGCGGACCCGCTTGGGTCGGTGTCCATGGAGTAGGAAACTGCATCCGCTCCATAGACGCTCAGAGTCTGGAAGGTGCCCCATTCGGCTGCCACGTACACGTAGTCCCCCAAGGGCACGGCCTTCCAGTACTCGCCGGCAAGAGCCACTGGGTCAGTCCCATGCTCCGGAGGACCAGTGACCTCGAGTTGAGGAAGGTAAGGCACAGTCACGTTGACGATGGCCAGGCCATTGCCTCCGAGAGCTACGTATGCCCTTTGCTCATAGAGACTGAGTTCCTTGGCTCCAGTCAAGGGCAGTGAACCCACCACGAAACAGGCGTTCAATGGATCAACGTTGATCACCACCAGCCCGTTGTTCGCGTCCGTCAGGTAGGCCAAAGAGCCAGCCACCTCAACGTCCGTGGCGTTGGCGCCGGCATATGTGGTAGTGGAAAGGAGTGTCGGGCTCGCCGGATTCGTCATATCCCAGATCTTCAGACCAGCTGTGCCTGCGGCGACATACGCATAGTTGCCCGAAACGTCGACCCCGTTCCCTTGCCCTGCAAAAGTATGGTAGTAGCCCGCAGTGCCGCCGCCGCTGGAGAAGGTCATCACGTCAAAGCAGCCTGTCCCCGGTGATCCCGTGACGTTCCCAACACCGCAAGCGAAATCTGCCGAATCCGACAGTGAGACGTCGTTGTAGTCTCGAGCGGTTCCAGAGCGGGCCGTGTGCTTTCCTGCCGGAATCGTCGGTAGGGAGAGATCGTCGTATACGACGAGGGTGCCGCTACCTGCCAGCGCCAGACTGTTCCCGAAGATGTCCACGCACTCGGGCTCGACATAGGACGGATAGCCGACCGCGTCGGGCGGAAGAATCGAGACGTTCTGGGGATTGAACGGATCGCTGATATTCAGAATGTCTAGGCCGCCGTTCCCGGCCGGCACATACGCGTAGTCGCCCCCAACGGCCACGTCTCGGGCGTGACCCGGGACGTCGCCCGCACCGACTTGGACAAGTCGGGACGCACTCACGCCCCAGCTGAACGTTGGGGTGTTGTCGCTGTACCACTCGGTGGGATTCCAGTGGCTGGATGAGATCAGGTCAGTGATTGCGGAGAGCGAGTTGATGTGGACGGCGAAGTCAACGTTGGCACTCCGGTTGGCCGCGCTGTTGTAGTCACCCGTATACGCACAAACGTGGAAGAACCAGACTCCATCGGCGTAGCCAGCGGCATCTTGCAGGTCGGTTGCCGTGAAGGTTGTACCCGTCGTGGTGTGAATGTCCCCCGGCATCCACTGCGTGTAGGAGTAGCGGTCGATCGTGTAGAGATAACCAGTGGCTCCGGGGGATGCGTTCCACGTGAAGTGAGGCGTGGGATTGGCGTACCAGAGTGCCTGATTCGGATGAGTATCGCTGGTGACCCCCGTTGGCGCAGGAGGCGCGGCGAGTGCCACCGATGGCACGAGCAGGAGAACCACAACGCCGAGCAGGAGCGCGAGGATAGCGACCGGGGTTCTGCAAGCTTTGGTCATCGTCGACCCCTCCCTTGGAGATACTGTGACCTCAAGATGAGCGTGCTGCATGGGTCCCCCCTTGGCTCTCGTGACTGGTCCCGTGGTGCCCGTCCTGCGGCTGGCCGTCAGGTTCTGCCGCATCCCCGTGACCTGAGTCTTACAGAGACTGCTCTCCCTACGAATCACCCGATTCGGGCGAGAACCACGTTTGGCTGGGCTACTATCGCCCCCTCCCCTTCATTTCTTGGTCTTGCGAATCCCGAGGCTCCCGAACGCGTCGAGACTCTTGTCAGGATGGTTCGAGACGATGCCCCAGATCGTTCCGTCCTTGAGGTACTGGGTGTCGACCCAGGCGACTCCCTTCGTGCCCTGGCCCTCAAGGCCGACCACTGGTTTGACCACGTACCAGGACCTGCGGTCCTTGAGATACAGCACATACAGGTCGGCCGTCCAATCGTTGGCCTGCTTGATCCCGTCCGTCAGGCGCCAGCCGTCTGTCCCGGCTGCGCTCCAGCCGCCCTCCGTGTCGCAGCTGTCGCTGAACGCACCCACCGCGATGTCGTCGATGTACCAGCCGTCCCACGACCAGTACGGGTCGGTGACGTAGCGGAAGCGCAGATAGACGCTGCCGCTGAAGGGGGTGCCGCTGGAGTCGAACAGCGAGAAGGTCGCCTGCTGCCAGTCGCCGGTCGAACCCGTCAGACCCGGGCCGCTCCAGACCTCTGAGCCGTTGGTGTTCTCGGTGAACTGCGGCAGCGAGCTGAGCTGCGTCAGGATCTCCCAGTTCTGTGCATCTCTAGATGCCTCGACATAGCCGAAGTCGAAGCCGGGCTCGATGTCGTACCAGGTCCAGAAGGTGAGGACGTCGCCGGCCTGCACCCCGTCGATCGTCTGGGTCAAGGTCGTGTTGGCGGACTCGGTGTTGCCGCCGTACCACTCGTGCTGACCGGTGACCGGCAGGATGCCGACGTAGGGCAGGCCGGAGAAGCTCATGGTGACGCCGGGCGAGGCGCCCTTGTAGGTGCGATAGAAGGCTCCCCAGGGCTGCGGGTCGGCGGTGCGCGGCACGTTCTTGCGGGTCGGCGGCATGTTGCCGGTCACGTTCCCGGTGTAGTACTGGACGCCGTCCTTGATAGTCAGGCCTGCGCTGTCGGGGCCGCCGAGAGCCAGGTTGTTGTAGCTCCAGATCGCGTCGGCCGCCTTCACCTTTCCGTCCAGCAGGTTGGCCAGAGTCCAGTCGCGGAAGTACTCCTCGACCTGGTCGCGTCCACCGAGCAGCTGGTTGGCGACCCCGTCCAAGCCGTTGGCCGGGTCGTGCACAAGCTGCCACACGAACCTATCGCCGGCGTCGGCGAACTTGGCGTCACCTGGCTCTGTGGCGGTATGGCCCTGCTTCACCCGCGCGTCGACCGGTGCAGGCTGGCCGGCGGGGTCCGCCAGCACGTCACCGCCGGCGCGCTCCCAGAGGTAGTCCTGCCACAGGGCGGCGCCGCCGTAGTCGAAGAGTTCGCCGTTCCAGCCTGTCAAAGAATCCCGGTTGTAGTACAGGTACTCGCCGACCTCCACGCTTGTCGACGGCGGCCCGTATAGGAACTGTGTCGCCAGCTCGCTGAGACCTTCCTTGATGAAGGTCATCTCGTCCGGGTCGAGGTCGTACTGGATGAGGTGGGCGAACTCGTGGGCCATCGTCCCCTCGGTCAAGTAGGGGATGGGGCCGTTCGGCCCGGTCGTGTTGGGCCAGTCGAAGGAGTCGACGAAGATCGCGTTCAGGTTCTCCCGCTCGTTGATCTCTGGGCTGAAGAAGCCAACGTAGTAGAAGGGACTGTCCGAGTGGTACGCGTCGTCACGGATGTTGTAGATCATCACGGCGAGCTTTGACCCATCGAAGCCGTCGGGGGGGTCGTCCGGCACGCGGGTCTGGTAGTCGCCGAAGTGGAAGACGTCGGACGGCCAGATCCGCCCGTCGAACTCGGCGCCGATGTACGCGATGTCCACGTCGGTGATGACCTGGTACTGCTGTGACGATTCCGCGGGCGCCGCGAGGTCATCCCATCCCACGTAGACGTCCACGCAATCGCCCGACCATTCCTTCCAGAAGGGAACGTAGTGGGAGGGCTGATAGAAGGCGAAATCCGGCATGAGCAGCGTGAAGTCGGGGGCGACGCCGTCGTGTAGCGGTGACGCGCCTAGAGGCGCCGCTGTGAGAAGTCCGCCAGTCGCCTGCATGAGCGCGACCGCAGGACCAGCTTGTGGCGTGCCATCCATCGGGACGTTGGTCGTCGGCATCGTCGTCGCGAGCGCCGGCGCCGCCCCCACGATCCAGAGCGCCAGAGTCAGCGTGATGCAGAGCACGAGAAGACGGCCGTGATGGAGCAAGCGATCACGGCACCGCGCGATGGCGAACATGGTGTACCCCCCGTACAACCTGTTCTTGGGCGCCCCCAAGAGTGACGATCGTCGCTCAG
>Ga0315289_10012037_pt1 | contig 12225 bp, 14 predicted proteins | sample YL17G11_40_MG_FD_203452 | JGI IMG/M metagenome (GOLD analysis project Ga0315289, IMG submission 203452) | Sediment microbial communities from Yellowstone Lake, YNP, Wyoming, USA - YL17G11_40 | ecosystem: Environmental > Aquatic > Freshwater > Lake > Sediment | place: USA: Wyoming | collected...
TGATGACCACAAATCGGAGAGAATCGGTCTTGGAGGCTACCTTACGTCGTCACACCTACTGACCTAATGCCCCGCAAGGCCGCATTTAGGCAGGCCAACCACCTCTCTCCGACAGACTGCTAGGACTTGAAGGGTTGGAGCAGCCTGAGGCCCTGCGCCTGCATACTCCTGACCTAGTGACAATTGAGAGAGCAAGCCGAGTGCGCCGACAATGTAGAACACTCCCTCAACAAGCCTGAAGCCAACCGACCCAAGAGCTAGCCCTTCATTGTGTTTCCGCAAGACGGGGTACAGCGAAATCGCGATGCCGGCACCCGCGGCAGCCGCGACAAACTTGAGAAGCGCTCCCAGCACTACGAGGTTCTTGTTTGCAGCAATCTGAACAAGATAGTCCGGAGCACCCACAATGGAGCTCGTAAGAGTAGTGCCCAGTAGACTTGCAGCCGTCGCAGTTATGAATAGCGCTCCCACGATCCTTGCGGTCGTCTTGCTCGAATCCATCTCTGGTCTCCCTTCCATTTCGGTATCCATGCCCTCTGGGGAGCGACGCCCCCGATGACGTCATAGGCTATCCGGCAGTCCCAGAGTGGTTCCAGCTCAAACTGGGAACGCTCGCCAAGTCTTCCTGGTGTCCAGCTCGGCCTCGCTTCCCTGCGCTCCACCTAACGTCTGGCGCATGAGCGGCGCTCCGGCGTTGACATCAGGATAGCGCTCACTGCGTCCGCTCGATGCGCTTGTTCGATGGGAACCCCGAGGAGCGCTACGCCACGGTGATGACCACGTTGCCGCGCTTGTGCCCGATGTCAACGTACCTGTGCGCTTCGACGATGTCGTCCAGAGCATAGGTGCGATCGATGACGGGCCTGATCTCACCCCGCGCCGCCAACTCGCCGAGCAACACCAGGTCTTCACGACGAAGGTTCGGTGTCCCGTCGTCGACCGAGACGCAGGCTCCGCCGGGAGCAAGCACCTGCCGGCACCGCCGAAGGGCGCTGGCGCTCTTGCTCTTGCCCACGGCGTCGAAGACCAGGTCGTAGCGCTCCGTCCTGTCCGCGAAGTCCTCGACGGTGTAGTCGACCACTCTCGTGGCACCGAGAGATGTCACAAGCTCCACGTTCGCAGTGCTGCAGACACCCGTCACCTCCGCGCCGAGATGCCTGGCAAGCTGCACGGCCGACGTGCCCACTGCCCCGGATGCCCCAAAGACGAGGATGTTTTGTCCCGCTCTAGCGTCAGCCTTGCGCAGGAAGTGGAGAGCGAGGAGGCCGCCGTAGGGAATGGCTGCCGCCTCCTCGTCGGTGAGGTTGGCCGGTCGTGGGGCCAGAAGTCCGTCCTCCGGCCAGCACACATACTGCGCATAGGTCCCGAAGAGATGTCGATTGAAGCCGAATACGCGCTCACCCACTTCGAATGATTTGGCTTCCGGCCCGACCGAGTCCACTTCCCCTGAGAGCACCATGCCGAGCACTGGTTGCCTGGGCGCATTCCAGCCGATCGCGAGTCGCGCCATGATCCGGTAGGCGGGACTCAGATTGAGCCCCCGAACATAGCAGTCGCTCGACGTCACGGCGGTTGCCAAGATGCGTATGCGCACCTCGTTCTTCCGGGGAGCTGGAGTCGCGAGTTCCTCGAGCCGGAGAACCTCCGGCGGACCGTAGCGTGTGCAGACGACCGCTCTCATCTCGGAGTCCCCTCAGTCTACGGATCCGTGTGCCGCTGCTCCGTCGAACGTTGTGCGCGTAACTTGCGAGCCGCGCGCCTGCATTGTGCGCCAACTGTGAGCGAGTCAAGTGGACGCGCTTGTTAGGCGACCGGACTCCCCGCGCTTGTTCCCTTGCCCCGCACTTCAACGGCGATCGCGACCGCACTCGCTACCGCGCTCAGTACGGCCACGAGCGATGGATTCATTGTGAAACCCGCCACGGTGCTGACCGCCCAAACGATGACCAAGCTGCCGGCGACACATGCGAGCACCGTCAGCGGGATCTGCCAAAGCCAATGCCCGGTTCCTCTTGCCACTACAACTCACCTCCGTCGTTTCGTGGTCGGCCTAACGTGTTGCGCATAACCCGCGCGCCGAGCGATTCCAGCATAACCGAGCGCTTCTGCGCGTCGGGTTGATGCGCTTGTTGGACGGCACCCGCCCCGTCACCCACTCAGTGCCGAACGGACCCGCGGGAACCTTGTCGTGGCATACCCTGACTGACCGCCCTTCTCCCAAGCTGACCGGCGCTACGCATACTCATGTTCCACAGTGATGACGACCTTTCCGCGAGCGTGACCTTCGTCCAGATACCGGAAGGCCTCGGGAGCATGGCTCAACGGATACGTTCGATCGATGACCGGAGTGACCTTGCCAGCCTCGATGAACTCGCTGAGGGTGGCCAGGTCCTTGCTCGTCGTGGATGCGACGAAGGGGCTGCCCTGCTGGCGCACGAAGATCCCTGCTAACGACGCGGCGATGACCCAGCCCATTCCGGCGTGACCGCTACTCGGAATGTGAACCCCGGTGGGCGTGAGCGCGCGGCGCGTGGCCGACAGCGAGTGGCTCCCGACGTTGTCCATGATCACGTCGTAGCGAGCCCCCGCCTTGGTGAAGTCCTCTTTGGTGTAGTCGATGACGTGGTCCGCGCCGATCGAGCGGACCATCTCCACGTTCCTCGTGCTGCACACGCCGGTCACTTCGGCGCCGAGCGCCTTGGCGATCTGCACGGCGAAAGGCCCCACTCCCCCCGACGCGCCGTTGATGAGCACCTTCTGCCCGGGCCGGACCTTGCCGTGGTCGCGAAGGCCCTGAAGTGCGGTGCAGGCGGACGTGGGTACGGCCGCGGCCTGCTCGAACGAGAGGTTCGCTGGCTTTGGCGCGAGGCCGCCCTCCTTGGCGACCGCATACTCGGCGCACGAGCCGCGGCATTCGCCGTACACCTCGTCACCAGGCTGGAAACGGGTCACATCCTTGCCGACCGATTCGACGACTCCCGCGCAATCGAGCCCGACGACGAAGTCCTTCTTCGGCTTGGGGAACCCGATGTACATCCGTATCGGGAACGGCTTGCCCCTCATCCCGAAGTACTCGCCGGCGGCAAGGGAGGCCGCCAGTACGCGGACGAGCACCTCGCCGTCCCCCGGGGTGGGCTTCTCGACCTCCCTGAGCTCCATCACGTCCGCGGTCCCGTAGTCGGTCTGGACGACAGCATTCATAGTGGTTCCCTTCTGTACAAGCCCGCTCAGCCCAACGTGTATCGGCTTCAGCGGCCGCAACTACGCAACGACGACAACGATGTTCCCCAACTTCTGCCCCGTCTCGGCGTACCGGTGAGCCTCGACCATCTGTTGCAGTGGAAAGCGCCGGTCGATGACCGGGCGTAGCTTTCCCGCTTCAACCAAGCCTCGCAGGTGGGCCAGGTCCTCGCTCGCTCCACTCGATGCCCCGAACACGACCCGCTTCTTGCTCCCCCTCGAAGCCCACAGGGCGCGGGAGAGCTGCAAGAACCCAGGATTGGCCATGAGTAGGCATCCGTTCTCGGTCAGCAACCTCACCATGCGACCAGACGGTGTGTTGCGGACTACGTCGAAGATGACGTCGTAGGTCTCAGGGCTGTCGGTGAAGTCCTCCTGGGAGTAGTCGATGACGCGATCTGCACCGATCGTGCGCAGCATCTCCAGCTTCGGCGCACTGTCCACCGCGGTCACGTGAGCCCCGAGAACCTTGGCGAGTTGGACCGCGAACGTACCGAAGCTCCCTCCCGCTCCGTTGACCAGGACCCTCTGTCCGCTCCGGATGTTCGCCTTCCGCAGGAACTGCGAGGCCTCGCCTCCCCCGTAGGGGACGGCCGCAGCCTCCTCGTAGCTCAGGTTCGCCGGCATCGTTGTGATTGCCCCGCCTTCGGGGTTCTCGCGCAGGCAGATGTACTCCGCGTAGGCTCCCAAGCCAATGCCCGTTGCCGAGAAGACCCGGTCGCCCTTCTTGAGCGACCTCACATCTTTGCCTACCGAATCGACGTCACCGGCAAGCTCGTGCCCGAGCACGGGTTGTCTTGGTCTGCGGATGCCGGACCACAGCCGCATGGGCACCCAGATCCAGAGGGGGAAGTCGAATCTCCGCAGCTCGCAATCGGCCGCGCTCACCGTCGTGGCGCGGATTCGAACCAGCACTTCGTTGTCCTTCGGAACGGGCTTCCGCACGTCTTTGAGTTGAAGAACATCCGGTGGTCCGTAGTCCGTGCACACTATTGCTCTCATGGGGCTCCGGTTCGTGCGTTCGCAGTGGTCCGAATCCGTCCGTCCAACGTTCTTGGGGATGAGCGGTGAGTGAAACGAGTCCGCTCATGCCCTTGCTGGACCGCGCCCTCGGCGCGCACCGGCCCTAAGCTGCGGCGTCCGGCCTGGTCCGCAACATGACGATCCCGAGCCAGCAGAACCACACGATTTGGAGAAGCCCGAACGCGACTTCCAGGCCACTCAAAGCCGGCACCAATGAAAGGATGCCTGCGGTGCCGATTCCAACGCCGAGCTAGTTCAACGCAACCGGGAACACCTTCGTGCGAAGAGCCGCTCCGCTCAAGAGCAGAAACCATACTCCGCCGAGAATCCCGCCGCCGGATCCGCCCAGAGCTTCCGCCACGGGCTCGATTGTCTGCCACACCGAAACGGCCTGATCGGGGGCGGTGGCGTATAGCCGGACCACAGCTCCCATTCCGTAGTTGAATACCATGACGCTTGCCAGGAGAAGGCCTGCCCGGACAAGCCCCACGACGGTCGCGAACTGCGCTGTCGACGGCGCGAGTTCCTTGAGGCGTTGATGGAGCGCCAGCGTCACTACGATCAGCCCGAGTGCGACGAACTCGAACGAGAGCACATGCATCAGGTACATGCTGGCGTAGTTGTCCCTGAGCAGGATGACCTTCTGAACCGGGTCGACCACGCCGGGGTAGTTCACGAAAACGACGAAGTAGGGAATCGCCGCGAGATACGCTGCCGCGATGTACAGTGCCGCGACACCGCCTGCCCTCTGCATTCCCACGCTGCCTCGATCGCGTGCTTCCATGTGACTACCCCTGGCTCACGGCATCGGAAGCCAGCGCCGAGCGATTGAACCCCTTAACGATCAACCACACCGCCAAGACCATCTCCTGGAGACCTATCGGGGCGCTGAGCACGTTATTGACCGTCGTGAAGCCGAACTCCTGGGTGAAGCCGGCGTAGACGGCCGCAACCATGGACAATACGATCGCGACGAGCCCCCAACCCGATAGCCATCGGGGGACGAGTCTCGATCTGTAGAGCACGTAGTTGTACATGAGAGTTCCGATGCCAAACGGGATCATCGCGACAAACCCATGCACCCAATCCCGTACTGCCACCAATGCGTCTCCGATGACCTGAAACGAGGACGGGGCGGCGGAGCCTGCCGCCTGCTGGCTCACGGTCAGCAGCGCAAGCAGGCTGAGGGTCGCGACCAGGATGAACACGTTCTCGACCACCCTGCCAGCGACAGATCCAAGAGCCAGAGCTGGGTTGAACTTCCTAAGGACCGGATACAGCCCTATGGCGATGCCCATCCCGGTCGCAGCCCAGATGAACTCGATGAGCGCGGTCATTACCACCCGGTTGTCGTTCGCCGCCAACCTGGCGAAATCGACGGGGGCGCCCACCGCAGCGCCCAGCGGAACGATGCTCAGTATGGCCGCGGCCGAGCAAAGGATGAACAGAACTCCCACCGCGATCGCGTTTCCTCTGTATGAGGGCATGTCAGTCTCCTCTGTCTGTATTCTGTCTGTGCGCATCTCAATCTCCTTCGTCTGTTGGTTGTGGTGCCGGGCCGGGCTCAAGGCGATTGACCGAGACGAGCGGCACGCCTAGATCACGCACCTTCCTCAGGAGTCCGTGTAGCGCGGCCTGGTCGACTACCGCGCCGGTCAAGAGCGTGTCGCCGTTGTCTTCCAGCGCAATCGACAGGCCTGCAAACCAGCCCGTCCACGCGCGTCTGAGTTGAAGAACATCCGGTGGTCCGTAGTCCGTGCACACTATTGCTCTCATGGGTCTCCGGTTCGTGCGTTCGCAGTGGTCCGAATCTGTCCGTCCAACGGCACGCGCTTCAGCCGCCGCCGACTCTGGCAAGACTCGCTCCGATAACCAGAGCGATTGCTGGCAAGGAGCGCGCGCATACCCACGCCGAAGGCGGTCGGCTGCAAGCGCTGGCTGGGCGGCGCTCTACCCCTTTTGATTTGGCCGTCGCTCAATGGGCTAAGCACCGAGCTTGATGTACGAATGCTGCTCCTAGGAAGCACTCGGCTTCACAAACTGGAAGTACGCATAACCCAATGCCAACAGCAGGTAGAGTGCAACAGAGAGCCAGCCAAGTGCATTCACCACGCCAGCAAGCTGGTTTATGAGAGCCACGACAAAGGCAATGCTGTTGGAGATGAAGTATGCAAGCACGACAGCCTGTAGCGCATCTGATGCAGCGGCCTTTCTAGCCATCCAAGTCACCACGCCAACACCAATGAATGCTGCACCCAGGAGTTGGGCGAGGTATGTCGACACTGGATCATCTCCTGTGACGCCGTACAGTGTCCCAGTCGCATCCGGTGCCAAAACAAAGGCGAGGCCAAAGACTACTGCGAGGATGGCGTTGATGACCAATAGAGTACTGAGTTTCATGAGAGTATCTCCTTTCGGTTGAGCAGTCTATAGTGTGGGTAGAGGGAGTTGCATACCCCAAACTGACAAAGGTCTCAAAGGTTTATACTCTGCTCCCTTCTGTCTTCCCGGGCAAGCTTCGTGTGCTGAGTGGGCTGCCGTCCGCCAACCGATGTGAGTGCAACAAGGCCGCCTAACGGCACGCGGTTCACCCGCGCCCGGCTGTAGCGGCGGGCCGTCGCCGACCAAAGCCTTTGCCGACCAGAGTTACCAGAATTCGCCAGGCGGTAGGGCGTCGGGTGCAACCGCTGGTTCGGCGGCTTCACCGTCGTTAGTAATCCGCCATGATTTCCTTCGTCGCAACCAGATAATGCGTTTCTTTTTTAGAGAGAGTTCAATCTTCCGAGCTTTCCAGCTCGCACATTTGTATCTTAAGCTCTGTAATCCTCTCATCAAATCCTGCCCTCTCCGACCTTGATTCGCGGTCATGGTAGACTTCCTCCAGGACTTTTATTGTATCGGGGCTAATTTCTTTGATGCTACTCTCATCTATGAGAACTACATCGGTTGACCTGCCTACGCCCCCGGCCATCTCAGCACGCTTTTTGGCCTCAAATCCAATGTATAATGCTTCGGTCAGCGGAAATGTTGAAGAATATTTATACCAAGCAAACACATTATCTGCATGACGGTCGCCCATTCCTATGCAACAGTATGATAAATTGTCATAGCTTCTGTATATACCAGGGTCATCTATCCTAATGAGATGCCCAATTTTATCAACACCTGCAAGTAGGAGCGACAACCCGAGTCTATAACTGGCTATACCCTGATTCAAATCCATAACAAGACCATCATGCAAACTACGTTGTTTGCCATGCCATTCTGCGAAAGATTTGATACCGGCAAGTGGCCTCAGAACTTCGTCAACAACATGTTCTTCTCTGAATTCTTGATAGACTTCCTTCAAAACATCCGCAATTTCTATAATCCTGTCTTTACCCTTCGCTCTCTCTTTGGCTTGTCTAAGAAGGTCTGGCTCGTGCACCGTTCCAGCGGTCATTACAACCGATCTCTGCGATATTGCTACGGCTTTCATGCGTGGGTGCTCAAATGCTAAGGTCATATCCCCTGTGCTGACCATCCTATCGGACAGCGTTATGACCTTTTTCCCGTTCTCGCATATTGCGCCAATTAGTTGTGTCATGGTTCCGTCTCCGTTCCTAGTGGTGAATAGCACTTCGGGTGTAGAAGTAAGCCGCCGAACGTCACGCATCACTGGGCCGGCGGTGATGACCCTCCATTTGAAACTGGCCCGGCCGCCGGCTCCAGTGTATGCGATTGTTCGCCGCCGCCCAACTCATTCGCTTGAGGAATCGCCTCGCTAATCTTTTCAATCGGTACGTCGGCCTTGAACTCTTGAAGACCTGATTGAACCAGTTTGGCGACGACCATGCCCAATGGCGTAAGATGGTACGCGGGGTGGCCCTCCACAAATCTGCCTGCGAGTTTAATTATGCCCTTGTCGAGCAAACGGGGCGTCGATGCCATTGCCAGAAAATCGACGGTGCCAGTGTCTTTCCGTCCCCATACGGTTCCCGGTGCATATTCGGCAACTTGCTTCAGTGCCGTCAATTCTTCAGCACCAAGTCCCGCGATTGCCAATTGAACCCGAGCGTCGTTGACGTACTGTCGTTCCCGAAGGCGCGCCAAGAGTTCATCTTGAAGTCGTTGTTGAGCGATTTGCACATTGGTGAAATCGATTGTCAGGTGCGGAATCGTGCTGACGTCGAACAGAAAATGATCGTTGTCATCGCGAATCAACAGAACTTCTTGCGGCTGACGACAGGCCAATGCGATCCCCACTTCATACATCACGTTCCCGTTTCGGTACGGCTGCTTCGTCTGCGCGTCTGCTCCAAACGTCGATACATCTGCAAGAACCATCTGCGAATGAGCAATGCCTTCCATTATGTCGGTGAGGATCGAATCTCCGGACTTGGACGTGTCCACGCGATAGGCTTTGAGCGAAACGTTGTTAATGGCGATGGACTGTATGGCAGGCGAGATGATAGCGTCGTACCGAGACTTGTATTGTGGCGCGAAGCTCATTGCCACAAAAATTTGTGGCTTGAGGTCCATTCGCCAGAAAGTCTTCAAGAATACGTTGGGATGCATCTGTTACTCTTTGACGGCGAACTTGTATTTAGGCGGAATCCTTCCACCTAATCCGCCGCCCACGGCATTTAGGCGGAACCAATCCGCCTATTCCCACAAGAAAGTTGCATTAGACGGAATCTTTCCATATAATGCCCTCAATCGGCGTTATAGATGGACAAATACTAGACAACCGCAATCAAACAACAGCCTATCAGCTACTCCCGCTGACAATTTCAGTGTACAACCAGGATTTGCGGATGTCAAACCTTTCAAAACGTCGGAGGTTCCGCTGATGCCATCCCAGCCCCCGAAACTGCTCGATCAGGTGCGCTCAGCGCTGCGCGCCCGCCACTATCCCGCCCATGCCGAAGAAACCTGCGTCGCCTGGATCACACGCTTCATCCTCTTCCACGATAAACGTCATCCTGATACGTTGGCCGCGCCTGAAGTCATGGCGTTCCTCAACTCCCTTGCGGGTGACGCCGAACGCGACGAGGCCCGCACCGCCATCCTTTTTCTGTATCGCCAGGTCCTCAGCCGCCCTCTCGAACTGCCGGCCGCTGCGCCGATCACCCCTGCGGCGGTCAGCCCGCGTACTACAGCCGACCCGCTGGCGGCCCTGCTCGACCAGGCCCGTGAGGCGCTCCGCGTCAAACACTACGCGATCCGCACGGAGCAGGCCTACGTGGGCTGGATCAAGCGCTTCCTTCGTTACCACGGCAACCGGCATCCCCATGACCTGGGCGGCGCTGAGGTCGCGGCGTTCCTCACTTACCTGGCCGTAGACCAGCACGTTGCCGCCTCCACCCAGAATCAAGCCCTCAGCGCGCTCCTCTTTCTCTACCGCGAGGTCCTGAAGCAGGAGTTGCACTACCCTATTGACACCGTGCGCGCCAAAGAGTCCCAACACCTGCCTGCTGTGCTGACCAAAGACGAGGCGCGCCGGGTCATCGCCCAACTCTCCGGCATCCATCAGTTCCTGGCGAAATTGCTCTACGGCAGCGGCCTGCGCCTGCTGGAGTGCCTGCGCCTGCGTGTGAAGGATCTGGACTTCGAACGCCGCGCCATCATCGTGCGCGACACCAAGGGGGACGAGGATCGCGTGACCATGCTGCCCGATTCGCTGATCGAGCCGCTCCGCGAACACCTGCAGCGCGTCAAACGCCTCTATCAGGAAGACCTGGCCAAGGGCTATGGCGCCGTCTACCTCCCCGATGCGCTCGACCGCAAATATCCCAACGCGGCCCGCGAATGGATCTGGCAGTACGTCTTTCCGTCAGATCAACTCTCCAAAGACCCGCGCTCCGGCGTGGTACGACGCCACCACCTGGACGAGAGTGGGTTGCAGAAGGCGGTCCGACGAGCCGCCCGCGCCGCCGGCATCGAGAAGCGCGTCACTTGCCACACCTTTCGTCACAGTTTCGCTACTCACCTGCTGGAAAACGGCTACGATATCCGCACCGTACAGGAGTTGCTGGGCCACAAAAACGTAAGAACCACGATGATCTACACGCATGTGCTGAACCGCGGCCCCAAGGCTGTGCGAAGCCCGCTGGATGGAGACGGCGCTTTCGCCGCGAGGTCAGGGGAAGGGCTTCCGGAAGATGATTCGCGTCAATAACCAGTACGAGGTGGCGTGGCGGCCCGGCATGACCGTGCAGGACGTGCTCGACGAGCTTAAGTTCACCTTCCGCATGATCGTGGTCAAGGTGAACGGGCAGCTCGTGCTGCGCGCCTCTTACGCCGCCACCCCCGTCCCCGACGGCGCCCAGGTCGAAGCGCTTCACCTGATCAGCGGCGGGTGAATCGCCGTTAGCCCGCTACCTCATGTTGCCTCGCGCGAACGACGTAAAGATGCCGCCGAAGCAGAGCGCGGCGAAGATGGTGAAAGCTGTGCGCATGCTGGTCAGGAAGGCGGGGTAGTACTGCGGCGAAATCTGCACTCGTCCGATGAAGAGGGCAAAGAGCAACATAGCGATGCCCAGGCTCAGCATCTGGCCCGTCAGCCGCATGGTGCCGATGGTGGCCGAGGCAACGCCGTACAGCTTCTTCTCCACGGAGCTCATCACCGCATTGGTGTTGGGCGAGGAAAAGAGCGCAAAGCCCAACCCCAGCAGCATCAGGCTGGCGATGATGTACGGGAAAGGCGTGGCTGGACCCAAGAAGATCAACAATCCCAACCCCAGGGCCGTGAGTGCCATGCCCGACGAAGCGACGATCCGCGACTCGATCCGGTCCGAGAGCCGGCCCGCCATCGGCGAGAAGATGGCCTGCATGATCGGCTGAGCGACCAATACCAGCCCCGCGCTTTGGGGGCTGAGGCCCTTGATGTACTGCAGATATAAGCTCAACAGGAATCCAACGGCAGCAGTGGCGCTGTAGTTGATCAGCGCCGCCAGGTTCGAGAACGCGAAGACCCGGTTCCTTCGGAACAAGCCCAGGTTCAGGATCGGGTTCTCAACTCGCTTCTCCCACTCGTTGAAAGCGAAGCCGCTCACCAGGCCGATGAGCAGCAGCCCCGCCCCATCCCAGCCGGGCAGCCGGCTCAGGCCATACATGGCAGCGACGACGGTGAAGCCGTACACGGCCGAGCCGACCAGGTCGAACCGTTCCCCTTTCGCCTCGGCCCACTCCCCCTGAATCCGCCACGCCAGCACCAGGGCGACCAGTGCCAACACGGAACTGAACAGGAAGATACTGCGCCACCCCAGGTTCTGAGTCAGCAAACCTCCCAGGAACGGCCCTACCGACAGTCCCGTGTAGACGGCAGCGACATTGATGCCCAGCACCCGACCCCGCTCCCCTGGCGGAAAGCTGGACGTCAGGATGGCCGTACTGGTGGCAAACATCAGCGCCGCACCAATGCCCTGCAGAACACGCACAACGATAAGCGCGGGCCCCGAAGGGGCAACCAGGGCGAGGAGATAGGAGACCATGCTGGCAGCCAGGCCGTACACGAAGATCCGCCTGTGCCCGCGGATATCGGCGATCCGGCCGACCGGCACCAGGAGCATGGCTGCCGCCAGGGTGAACGCGAGTGGAACCCAACTGAGCAGGATCGCATCCATCGCGAATTCCTTGCCGATGGTCGGCAGCGCGATGTTGAGCGACGACCCCATGAAGGCAGTCAGGAAGGAGGCGACAGTGGTGGCCAGGAGGACAGAGCGTTGCGTTGTCTTGTTCATGGCGCCGCGACATAGAGCATCTGCTCACGAAAGCAGTAGTTGACCAGGTTCAGAACACCTCGCACACCGGCAGCGGCGATCCGGTGCACATCCTCCGGGCGCGGCCAGGCGCCGACGGCAACGCGTGAATGAACCCACTGGGCATCGTAGCTGCCGAAATCGCTGCCCCTCGCGCCCCTGTTCTCGCCCAGCTCCAGGAGCTTGCTGTCGAATCTTGGCATGTCTCTTTCATCCCTTG
>Ga0315289_10012039_pt1 | contig 12225 bp, 8 predicted proteins | sample YL17G11_40_MG_FD_203452 | JGI IMG/M metagenome (GOLD analysis project Ga0315289, IMG submission 203452) | Sediment microbial communities from Yellowstone Lake, YNP, Wyoming, USA - YL17G11_40 | ecosystem: Environmental > Aquatic > Freshwater > Lake > Sediment | place: USA: Wyoming | collected...
AATTCTTGTCCTTCTATGATGATATATTTGAATTTCCTTGCGCTGTATCCTATCTCCTTTATTGTCCCTGCCTGCGCTGCTGTCACATTTGTGTTTTCCACTGTCTGATTAAGCATTATACCTGTTGTCCAATAAACTCCCTTATTCACACTTATGTTCTCTGTGCATTGTGCCCTTGGGAGCGGGCTCGTGAGCGCTATGCCCGCTGCTTGGTTCCATTGCGCTGGCGCTGATCCTTTCGCGCCTCTCTCGCCACATATTCCGCATGTCTTCCTAAGCTTGACTGCCCCAGACATCACATTGTCCACTGAGGAATCAAATGTGAATGTGAAGACCTTATCCTTCTCTTGGCTGTAGTAATAATTGCTTGAAGCTTGCTTGTATGCATTAATGTTGTTCTGCAGCGCTGCCTGGCCGTAATAGTATCCATAGATCGAGTAATAGTATCTCAGATAATCTGGAGTGTGCTTGTAATACACTATGGGATTCAGGTTCGCTATTGTATAATTCCTGTAATAAGCCAATGTCTCAATGCCACAGCATACTGTCTTCTTTCCTTCAGAATAATCCTGGCAATGTGTGCACTGAGGGCCTTGGACCTTGGAATCAACAAACGCAGTTTTTGTGGGATCAAAATCTGTATTGTACCATATCAATGATCTTGCTATCGAAGGATCATAATTATATTGAGCAGAGAACTGCCTTATTTGTTGCTCCCATTGCTCGCAATATTTCTCATATCCATCCAATGTCTTACCTGCATTCTCGTTCAGTTGCTTGCCTGTGTTTCCAATCTCATTGAATATGGAAGTGACCAAACATGTGTCTCCAAACGATTGATTTGAGTCGAAAGGATCAACACCAATAACCTCAGAATAATTCTGGTTGCACCTGAATGAAAGCATCATTAACATTGTGTTAAGGAAAGTACATTGAGAGTTCGTAGTCTCACCTGATTTTGGAAATAACAATGGAACCTGAGGAGATTCAAGGAGGTTAGATTGATTGTAATAGAACCTGCAGTTCTGGAACCATGCATTGAACATTGGCTGGTCCTGCCTTCCCCCAGAATCAAACATTGCTGCCAAATCATTATTCGCCATTCCTATCATGCCATTCGGAACAAACAAAGGAATGTTTGAATACATATATTCATACACTCCTGCGATATTATCTTCAGTGCATGATTTGCCAGAAACTATGGATTTGAAGATGACAAATGAAGGCTTTCCATACTGATGGAGTATCACGCTTGAGAAATTCTGCGCCTGTTCAGCTATTTTGTACTTGTCGCAATTGAACTTGTTTAGATCCATGCTGAAAGTTACAAAATCAACAGTATCTCTTAGAATTGAATTATATGCTCCAGAAGAGGAGGTGTTTAGAAAATCAATGGTCTTGATGTCATTGTATTTCACAAATGCTGAAACAAGGCATTTGTCGCAGTTCTGTTTTATTGATGCGAACTGGTCAGAATAATTTGTCAGCTTGTCAGGATGCTTGGATGATTCGAATTCAGCTTCGGGCGCCAGGATCACTGGGCCTTGGCCATTGACTGCTTTGCTTATCTTTGTAATTGGAATTAATCCACCATCAAGCACGCTTGAGGGAAGATTTGTTGAATTTGTGTAGTAAATATAGAAAGGGATCATCTCATTCTTCAGGCTCTTCTCAGTTGCGGTCTTGTCTGGGACTGGAGGGTCTGTTGTTGCGCTTCCAATCAGCCAATGGATCGCCACCCCAAGATTCCCGTCGCAGAATCTCTGTGCCTCATCTGCTGAAGCAAGGTTTGGACCTTGGCCTATCATGAAATACTTTATCCTCTCGGTCTTGTTCAATGCAATCACCTTGTTCAGTTCTTGCATTGAGGAATCATTCAATGGATCAAATTCCTTGAAATAGCACTTACCCTCATATAGACTTGGCTTTGCTCCGAATAAGTGGAAATATGCAAAGAATCCAGTCTTGTTCTCGCACAGCATTGAAACGCATGTGGAAGGATTGGCAAATGTGCCCTCTGGAGCTGTGTAATGATTCACAATCTTGACATAGTCTGGAGCTTCATTCATCTTGATGCAGCCAGAGAACAGAAGAAATAAAGAAACACTGAAAATAAGTAAAGTAATTTTGAAATTATCAGTATTCTGAATCATTTTTTCACTCTTGTAACTTAATTCAGAGCAAGTTGTAAGCTCTTTGGATTATATGAATTGAATTATAGGGATGTTTCTTCAACTTCCGTTTCTTTTGTTGAACTTCTCTTTTCAGCTTCTGCTCTTTTCTTAGCAAGCTCTTCTATCTCTATAGCTAGGATAATTCCCGATCTTGAGTACTTCTGCAATTCAACTATATTGCTCAGACATTTCTTTTCGGCATCCCCTGGCTTTTCAATGGCAGCTGAGAATGAAATGTCGGTAGTTTTTGCGAATTCTGCGGACTTAGCAGATAAATCTGCTGAAATCTGATAAAGAGCCAATAGCTTTGGTTGAAGGTTCTCTTGCTCTCTATTCAAATCACTAAGAAAATCAAAATATTCCTTACCTATGCTCCTAAGTTGAATAACATCATAAAAGGTCCTTTTGAAAGCTCTGTTGCGTTTTTCAGCGATATCCTCTGAAGAAGCAACAACCTCCCTTTCTAATCTCTTTAGGTTGTCATATTGTTCAATCATGTAGGATAATTCATCTGCAGCAGTCTCCTGCCCGATTTCTTTCATAAGAGGAACTAGCTTCTTTCTGATGCCTTTTTCCTCATCTTCCATTCTCTTTGTTATTTCTTCTCTGATTTCAGCAGGCAATCTGTTGATAAAATCTAGTGTCTCGGAATATTGTTCTTGTTCGGGAGTAGTTTCATATTTTCCCTTGAGCATCTTTTCGAATCTTTTTCTTCTTTCTTTTATACTGTTCTCTAATGAATCTGTATATTCATTGATTTCCTCTTTCTTCTGTTTATATATGGCCTCGTACTGCTCTGCCTTCATATAATGGTCGATTATTTCTGTGCCTTTTGCCTTGCGAGCGAGTTTTTTTTCATTTTCAGCTTCAGCTTCATATTTCTCCTTGGTTTCTTTTATTATAGAATCTGCATCTTTTATGCGAATTGTTTTAAGCGCATCTTGTATTACTTGCTTCTCCTCATTTTTCTTTGAATTAAAGTCATTAATTTTTCCTTGGTCCTTTTCCTTGTTTATTAATTTGTCATATTTGTTATCGATTTTGTCTGTTTCTTTCTTTATGTATTTTTCAAAATCATAGTCTGAATTTTTAAGTGCTGCAAGAACGACCCCAATTTCTTGTATCTTCTCTTGTATCTTCCTTTGTTCATAGTCTATCATATTCTCTTTTCCTTTGGGTCTGTTCTGAAGCTTTTCCAATAATAATTTATACTCATTATTCTCTGCTGGGTGTTCTGCTATTGCTGCTTTCAATATCTTGAATTGGAGTTCTGTTGCATTTGTTCCAAAGTACTTTTCAAAATCTTCGAGTTTTCCCTTTTCTGCTAATTTATCCTTGTTTTTGTGAAGTAAATAAATTGCAGAATTAACTGCCTCCTCAGAAAGCAATTTTGCTCTTGCAACAGGCAGAAATAATTTTTGATCTATCAATTCAGAATTAGAATCTACTTGTTTGCTAATTTTTGACAATGTTTCATTCAAAGCGTTTATTTTTATGTCCGGACTTACATTTTTTTGCTTAAGAATTTCTGTATATCCCTTGAGCATTAATTTTGAAACTTGATCTGGAGGTCCGGTCTGACCTTTCCTGAAAGCCTTGATATATGACTTCAACATGTTTAGATGGGTTTTTTGTATCCTTCCAAAAATCGCCAAACTCTCCTGCGCCTTTGCCTGGTCCTCTTTTGCTTTCTTGAGACTTGCTGAAACAGCTTCCTTCTCGAAGCCTGATGTTGTTTTTAACCGAGCAGATAGTGTTGCTATTTTTTGCTCTGAAACAAGTTGTACTTTTTTAATTTGATTCATCCTATTAAGAAGTTCTGGATTTGAAAGAAGGCTAGCTGTCATCTCGTTTGGAGGCAATTTCTTTATGCTGCCTGCAATTCCTGCAGACAATATACCTACCTTACCAAGCTTCTTTGCTAGGGAAGTGATTAATTGCCCTTTATTTGCATATGCTAGCTTCTTAGTTAATCCTCCAGCAACTTTTTCCAACTGCCACTTACCCCCATATCCAGTAGTAGGATATCTCTTGTATTTGAAAATAGGATATGTTGGAGGTGTTGTCTTTGCCTTTGGCTTGACAATCTCGAATGCTGACATTGGATTTTTACCTACTGCATACATTCCTGCAATCAAGAGTCCGATAAATATGATGATTGTAAAACACTCTGGCCCCAAGAGGATTCCGAATGGAATAACATATTTTGCACAATAAGGAACTGAAGCTGTGGAATTGAAATAATTCTCGCTCGCATTGTAGAAAGCATAGATACTGCCGCAACCTTGCGAGCCAATCTCAATCTCACATCTTACACCTCCACTAACATTTGTTACCTGTACGCACTTTGGGGATTCAAGCAGATCTCCGCCAATGTTCTGCTGATACCAGATTGTGAGATTCTCTCCTGCAAGCGTGCCTGTTGGCACATATTTGCTGAGCTGCTTGACATCTATTTTTCCAGATTGGATGTCTGCCATGTATTTCTCAGGATCTGAGACGCTCGGGACTGTTATGTAATACAGATGTGCCGTGACATTGATCTTGTTTGTCAATGCCACCGAGGGCTCAAAAGTGAGCATTATGTATGTGAACTGGCATGTGTTGCAGGTGAATCCAACCGAGTATGCGGGCTGAAAGAAAAGAGTAATAATAAGAACAAAGGCAACTATGCTGAAATTTCTGCATTGAATCATACAGCTCATATCCGCTCCTTATATAATTTCTACATCATTTTTATTAAATCTTGCTATATTATGCTATATTATAGATATTCATATTATATTCGTTCATTAATCCGTTACTTTAAGTAGTTTTGAGTGATTATGCTGATTATATGCAGATGGTATTTTTAGAAAAGGAAGAGGGCGAAGAAGAGAAGAAACGCAAGGACAAGGAACGTAAGAAAGAGGAGATCGAAAAGCGCCCTGATGTGCAGGATAAGAAGGAAAGGATAGAGAAAGGAATGGAAAAAGACATGAAGTATGGAGAATTGAAGACACTCACAAATGTGGAATATCCCGAATTCAAAGGAATACTTGACACTGGCCAGCTATTCACAAAGAGGGAGCCTGTGATAAAAGAAACCTCTGCTGTGCGCCTAGCAGAAGAAGAGAAGGAAAGGCAGGAAGAATTGAAGGAAAGGAAAGAGAAGGAAAGGCAGGAAGAATTGAAGGAAAGGAAAGAGAAGGAAACTAAGGAAAAAGAGAGGGAAATAAAGGAAAAGGCGCTAAGTGAGAGAAAGGAAGCTGGAGAAACCTTGGTTTCTCCAAGGGAGCAAGAGAGGAAGAAGGAAAAGGAATTGAGAGAACGCAAAAGAAGAGAAAGAGAGTTCATCCAGAGAGAAGCAAGAAAGAGGGCAATGAAGGAAAAGAGAGACATCAAGAAAATCGCTGAGGAATTGAGAAAGAAAGGTATGATAACCAGCATCAGAAGCAGGATGGTCTCGCATTCACGCAGGAGTCAAAAGAAGCTGAAGCTGATAAAGAAGCTATTGAACAAAATAAAAACGAGAATGAAGTAAATGAACTTTCTTCATCGGCTAATTTCGCCGATAGAAAGTTCAATCAAAGAAACGTTATCTAAAGCTCAATCAAAAACAAGTTCTAATCTATTATTGGTCTCTTGCTGAGTTCTCTTGGCTCATATATTTTTTTGAATGGCTTGCCGTTTGTCTTATCCTTAATCTCATTCGCAAGAGCAGGCAGAGACATCTTAACATCTTTGTTTATTTCCCTTGAATAAACAGACAATTCATTTCCTTGCATTTCCTTGTCTCCAATCACAAGAACATAGCCTACCCAGTCCTGCTTTGCACTCATGACTTTCTTTCCAACCGTCTCGTTTCTGTCATCAACTCCAACTCGGATATTCTCCTTTTCCAATTGGTCTGCCAGTTCCTTTGCTTTCTGGATATGCCTATCTGTCATTGGCAATATCCTTACTTGTTCAGGATTCAGCCATAATGGGATCTGAATCATCCCTGTCTCTTTCTTTATTTTTATGGCAGTGTCAAACACCATGTACATATATCTCTCAATCCCTCCGATGATTGCTGAATGGAGGATGATTGGGCCTTGCTTAACTCCTTTTTCATCAACATAGGTTATTCCAAATCTTTTCCAATTGCCAATATCTATCTGGACAGTCCCTATTTCTCTTGGTCTGTTCAGATTGTCGATTATATTGTATTCAATATTTAATGTCCAATAGTAATTCTTGCCTTCAGGATAGAAATGTATAAGCGCCGGCTTTCCTTCCTTTTTCAATAGGGAAACAATCCATTGTTTGCTCTCATCATAATGCTTTTGTGATGAAAGATTCACGAGCATTTCATAATCCCTGCCTAAACTCCTTGCCTCATAATAAATCCTTGAATGTATCTGGGCGAACCAGTTCTTTGATTCATCCATTGTCCTGCAGAACACATGGAAATCAGGCATGAAGAATCTTCTGAGCCTGAAGCAAAGTAATGTCTCTCCTGATTGCTCATACCTGTATGAATCTGCTATCTCAAATGCCCCGAACGGCAGTTGTTTGTGGCTTATGACCCAGTCTTTTATCATTGCAAACTGCTGGTGGCATGCCGCATATCTCATTACATAAGTATTTTCATCAATGTCTAAAGAGTATAATCTGTCACCAAATAATTCTGCATGCTCTTTAACTGCAGGTTCATTTAGATTGAACATGCATGTGCCTCTCACTTGCATCACTGATACTCCCAATGAATCAACCGAGACTCTAGAATAATCAGCTACTAAATCGAAAATCAATGCTCCTTTTGGAGCATATCTCATGTGACCTGAATCAGACATTGGCTCCCATGCAATCCCATATTTCTTGCATATTTTGATGTATTCAGGCTCCTGCATCTCTGTCTTCAAACCTATTTTCTTTCCTTCCTTCTCAACCAGGACCTTGAATCCTTCCTCTCCTTTCTGGTAGGGATAAGAATCCAGATCATATTCCTTCCCATCTGGCGTAAGTATTAGGTATCGATCCTTTGATTCTGAGCCTGCTGGCCTTCTTTCATCAATAACTCCTTGTGCAGGCTTGTCGCTAGGTCTTATTTCCCTTGAAAGCTCGGACAAAGGATGCCCTTTGCATTTCACATTGAATGATTTATACCACCCAAATGGTGCCCTAGTAACTTCATATCCTGGAATGTTTTCCATTTCCTTCAAGCATTCAAGAGCAGCGCTTGGCTTTGCCGGCTTTGAGGATAAATGTACAAAAGGATAAATCACAATCTTCTTTGCTTTCACTTGCTCGGCAACACTAACAATCTCTTTTTTTGTATTCTCAAGAACGCCTTTGTCATCTCCATCTTCAACTGAAGTGAAAACAACCAGGCATTCCTCTATTCTTTTCTTTTCCTTTGCAACCTCTTCAGCTGTCTTTATTGCCTTTGACAATGGCTCGAATTCGATAAAATCGCTGTGTATTGTCAGAATCTTCATAAAAATCCTCCTCGTTTTAAATATAAAATATAATTATCTTGTTATCGCATACTGCTTGACTGTTTCATATAATTCTTTGGCTCTCTTGTTCTTCTCAAAATGCTCTCTCACTGGAGCAAGGAATTCATTTGTGTATTTCGTGACCGCATTCTTGAGATCCATTGGATGCAGCTCTCCTGCAGAATAAATCTTGCATAACTCATCAAACCCTTCAATCTCAAGATCTCCACCAAATTTCTGTGACCTTTCAACTTTCATTTTCTTGACATTTTCAAAAATTATATATTTTGCATATTCGATCATTGGATTAAGCTCAATTTGTTGCTCGGGGCAATATGCTTTCTTTATCTTTCTCACAACTTCTTCCTCTGAATCATCCATAAATATAGCTGTATCTGGCTTTGATTTGCTCATTTTCATTGCAATCTTCTGCTCTATGGGATCTAGATCAGAAGTTGGAGGTTCGCTCAATCCCATCAACATATGAGTATGAACTGCAACTGCTTTTTTGTAACCTAATTTAGGTGCCAATTCTCTAGCCAATATATTCACTTTCCTTTGATCCATTCCAAGTTGGCAGATATCAATATCAAAATGAAATACATCAGCTGCCTGCATGCATGGATATAAAATCTGTGAAGCATATTGCATCTCACCTTCGCTTCTGCCCATTATTTGTCCGCACCTGAGCATCCTATTCACAGTTGTATTTGTTGCGATCTTCATTACTTTTTTCCAATAGTCTTTGTCACCAACAACATCATTCGCCTTAACAAAGTCTATCTTGCTTGCCTGCAAGCCGCATGCCTTCCAAACTTCTATGAAGTATTCTCCTGCAATATTAATCTTTTCAAGGTCTCCACCAAATTTGTTATTTGCCCAAGCATGCCAATCAGCAATATATAATTTGAACTTGCATCCTGCTTTCATCATTTTGTTTATGTTTGTAGTTCTCATCAGACCTTGGGCTATATGCAATCTTCCTGACGGCTCAAATCCATCATATGCAATCGGATGAGTATTTGTCTCCAGCAATTGCTTAAGCTCTTCTTGAGTAAGCACTTCCTCTCCTACAGACATAATCAGATTCATTCGTTCTTCCAAATCCATTTTCTCACTTTATCTCTTAGTTATCTTTTTGTTATTTTTTCCTTTCCCATATAAGGGACAAGAACCTTAGGTATGGTTATCGAACCATCCTTGTTCTGGCAATTCTCAATTATCGCAACTAATGCGCGAGGTGTAGCAACCGCCGTGCTGTTCAGTGTATGAGCATGTTCTTTGTCTCCACCAACTTTTCCGAACTTGATGTTTGATCTCACTGCTTGGTAGGAAGTGCAATTGCTGCATGAAACCACTTCTCTATATGTGTTCTGTGCAGGCATCCATGCCTCGATGTCATATTTCTTTGCAGCAACTAGGCCAATCTCTCCCGTACAGATATTTATCACCCTGTATGGGATTTCAAGTGCTTGGAATACTTCTTCAGCATTCTTGATCAATTCCTCATGCAATTTCCAAGAATCCTCTGGCTTGCAAATAATATACTGTTCAACCTTGTTGAATTGATGCACTCTAAAGATGCCTTTTGTATCCTTACCGTGTGCTCCTGCTTCCTTCCTGTAACAAGGGCTTATGCCAACATATCTCATTGGTAACTTTTCTTCTGGTAATATTTCGCCGCAATGCATTGCTGTGATTGGATGTTCTGCAGTGGCAATTAGATTGAGATCTTCCTTTTCATCTTTGTACATAACTAATTCAAAATCAGCTAAATCTGTAACCCCTTCATATGGTTCTGTCTTCATCATATTCGGAGGGGATATTGGAAGAAAACCTTTCTTTATCATTTTATCCAAAGCAAATCTCAGTACTGCTTGTTCCAAAAGCACAAGATCTCCTTTAAGGAAATAAAATCTTGAGCCAGATATCTTCGCAGCCCTTTCAAGATCTGCTATATCCAATTCCTGAATAAGATCAACGTGGGATTTTGGAGTGAAATCAAACTTCTTTTTCTCTCCCCATTCTCTTACAGTGATATTTCCAGCCTCATCCTTGCCAACAGGAACAGATTCGTGAAGAATATTCGGCAGCCTCATTAAGTAGAATTTTACTTTAGCCTGGAGCTCGATAACTTTAGCTTCTGCTTCCTTTATCTTTTTAGGCAATTCTGCAGCTGCTTTTTTCTCAGCTGTTGCATCTTTTTTTGCCTTGACTGCTTCTGATATCTTCTTAGTAATTTGGTTTCTTTCTGCCTGCATTTTCTCCAAATCCATCAATAGTTGTCTGTATTCCTTGTCTTTTTGCAGCAGATCCTCTAACCATTCTTGTTTCTCAGGGTCACCTCTCTTCTTGAGGTCAGCACGGACAATATCTGGATTTGCTCTTATGAATTTTATGTCAAGCATGTGTCCTCTTCGACAGCAAAGTATAAAAATATAGGACTGAGATTGAGATTTATGGCTAATTCTAAAGACCTAGACCTAATATACAAAAGATTACATAATAACTTTGGCCCAAGGCACTGGTGGCCAGTCATGACAAGGAATGGACATAGAACGTTTGAGATTTTCTTGGGGGCAATCCTCACCCAGCAGACATCATGGACACAAGTTGAAAAAGCAATTGAGAATCTGGGAAGAAAGAATTTGATAGATTCGAAGAAGCTTGCTTCAGCTTCAGTCAAACAAATCTCTTCCCTGATCAAACCTGTTGCATTTTATCCTACCAAGGCAAAAAGGCTGAAGGAATTGGCAAAGCAATGGGATAAAATAAGAAAGATTGTAGCATTGCCAATCCTGGAAGCAAGGAAAGAGATGTTGAAGCTGCATGGAATTGGACCAGAGACATGCGATTCAATCCTCTTGTATGCTTTCCAAAAGCCGACATTTGTAATTGATGCATATACCAAGAGGCTTTTGCAGAGGTATTATGGCATGAAAATTGAGGAAGGGAGAAAAGGGTACGAGCACATGAAAGAATTCTTTGAATCTCAGTTGCCAAGGAAGGAGAAGTTATTTAATGAATATCATGCGTTAATTGTTGAATTAGGGAAGAATTACTGCAAGACAAGACCGAAATGTAATGAATGTGTTTTGAATTCAAAATGTAAGAAGATAATGTAAAAGGGAAGTGGTAGAAACCGCAGGTGTAGTAGGTCGTGGAAGTATTAGAAACCACGAAGTGGTGTCTAAAATGATTGATTTTGACCAGATGATTGATAATTACCTATTCAGGGAATCCAAACCAAAGACTGTGGGAAGATATTACCCTTCAGAGATTGGCTCATGCCTAAGGAAGATGTGGTACACATACAAAGTGCCAAAGGAGATTGAGCCTCAGCTTAAGAGAATATTTGAAGCAGGAAATATTGTGCATGGGTTTGTTGTTGACGTCCTCAAGAGCGAGAAAAATCCGCATGTGGAACTATTGAAGACTGAAGAACCGTTTCAGATGAAAGTCGATGATTTCATAATATCTGGAAGGATTGATGATATAATCCTGCTTAAGCAGAATGGAGAGACAATCCTTGTTGAAGCAAAATCAGCCAAAACCGTGGAATACACAAGAGAACCTAGCCCGGCATATTTGATGCAATTGCAGCTTTACATGCATCATACTGGAATCCACAAAGGAATTATCCTTTATATTGAGAAAAGCACCTTGAAGAGCAAGGTCTTCAATGTTAATTATGATGAGAATATTGCAAAGGATGCAATTGAAAGATTCAAGAAGATTGATGAATGCTTGAAGCAAGAAAAAATACCGCAGGCAGAATCTAAACATCGCCACGGATGGGGATGGATGTGCGGATATTGTCAATATAAGGAGGAATGCGACAAAGCAGGCAAGGAGGAAAGGAAATGGAAGCAAGAAAAGAATGAATGAATTTTGGGTTGAATTTTTGGATGCCGAAAAATGAGGTATCAAAAAAGGTCAGATAGCTATTTATTAATTATCTTCTATTACTTCTATGTGTTAGACTTCAGGTGGGCCGCTAAAGTGATCTACGGAAACTCAGCCTGGTCAGATGATGGGTGCTTTAAGTACCTATCAGACTAAAGTGCCAGTCTTATATGACTCTCTCTGGTACAAGAAACTGTCCAGTTCAGAGACAGGCTAAGACAACTGGAAGTCCGGAGTCCAAATCTCCGGCGGCCCATTTTCTTTTTACATTGTTTACATTGTATTGTGATTTTATGGTTCTTTTTGGAAGTATGAATTATCCCAAGCTCGACCCTCTAGGGGAGCTTGATAGGATTGCGAAGCAGGGATTTGATTTCGTTGATTTCACCACAGAGACAAAGTCAAGAGTAGAGTACCTGGATGTTAAGATCATAAAGAATAAAATCGAGGATTTGGGATTGGGGGTAATTGGATCAACTGACTGGAGGCTCCAGACAGGATCCCCATATCCCGCCATCAGAAAGGAATCGTGCAATGAGATACTTAAGGAAATTGAATTTCTCGCAGAGATAGGTGCTAAATATATAACCGTGCATTTTGACACCCATAGCTCAGGATTTGAGAGGGAGCTTTCAATGAAAAGAATTATCGGATCCTTCCACATATTTGCGGAAAATGCAAAA
>Ga0315289_10012040_pt1 | contig 12223 bp, 12 predicted proteins | sample YL17G11_40_MG_FD_203452 | JGI IMG/M metagenome (GOLD analysis project Ga0315289, IMG submission 203452) | Sediment microbial communities from Yellowstone Lake, YNP, Wyoming, USA - YL17G11_40 | ecosystem: Environmental > Aquatic > Freshwater > Lake > Sediment | place: USA: Wyoming | collected...
CAGAAAATCGTAGTAGTCGCCGCCCACCGTGCGGCAGGGCGCGTTGTATCCCGCCAGGTCCACGCCGGGGATCTCCGGCACGCGCACCGGCAGGAAACGCCGCTGGATCTCGGCGGCCTGCTGGAGTTCCGCCGCCAGCAGCCGCTCGGCCTGCTCGACCTCCATCAGGCGCTCCCGCTCGATCCGGATGGCCGCCAGGTTGGCCATCACCGTCAGCAGGCTGAGGTCCTCCGCCGTGAATTCCCGCAGCAGGTGCGGCGTGTCCACGTAAATCAGGCCGATCACCTGCTCGTCGGTTTGCAGCGGCACCGCCATCAGGCTCCGCACGCCCTGGTGGACGATGCTGCCGCGCTCCCGCAGCATCTCGTCCTGCTGAACGTCCTCGATCAGCAGCGAAGTCTTGCCCTCCAGCACCCGGTCTCGCACCATCGTCGAGATCCGAAAACCCTCGCCCCGCGCCGCCTGCACCGCCAGCCGGCCCTTCTCCGAGGTCAGCAGCACCCCGCGCTGCGCGCCCACCGCTTCCAGCGAGAGGTTCAGTATCACCTCGAAGAGCTCCGGCAGGGGCCGCCGCACCGCCAGTTCCCGCCCCGCGCGCACCAGCGCCCTGACCGGGCTCTCCCACTGGAGGGGCGCGCCGGGAGCGCCCGCTGCCGGAGATCCGCCGCCCCCCAGCAGCCGGTCCAGCGTCGTGCTCACGGTGGGGCCCGCCGGCGCCGCCCCACCCTCGAACAACACCGTCTTCTCCAGCCGCGCTCCCGCAGGCTCGAAAACCAGAGCCACCCGGCTGGCCACGATCCGGTCGCCCGCACCCAACCGGCGCGGCTCGGCCAGGCGCTCACCGTTCAGGAACGTCCCGTTCTTGCTGCTCAGATCGCGCACCAGCCAGTCGTCGCCCTCGCGCAGCAGCTCGAGGTGCTGCCGCGACAGCCCCACGTCCTCCGGGTAGTGCAGGTCGTTGCTGCTGGCGCGCCCCAGCAGCAGGCGCGTCCCTTCCAGCCGGATGGTCTTCGTCTCTCCGCCCAGAGCGGTGACGGCCAGTTCTGGCGCCATGTCCGCTCACCTCACCAGCGGCAGCAACACATCGTCCAGCCCTTCCCCATGGCAGTGGGCCTGGGCCCCCGCCTCCGCCAGCGCCATGGACCATCTCATGATACCTTCCTCGAAGGGGCAGCGGGACCGCAGGCTGGGCGCCGGCTTGACTTAGTCCAGAGACTTAGCTAAGGTGGGAGAGCATGAAGGCCCCCGCCATCGTCAACGTCCACCAGGCCAAGACCCACTTGTCCCGCCTGTTGGCCCGCGTCAGCCTGGGCGAGGAGATCGTCATCGCCAAGGCCGGCAAGCCCGTGGCGCGGCTGGTACCGGTCCGGCAACCACCCCAGCAGCGCGTCCCCGGCCTCGACAAGGGCAAGATCTGGATGGCCCCGGACTTCGACGCGCCCCTGCCCGACGAGATCCTCGACGAGTTCTACAAATGAGGGCCCTGTTGGACACCCATGTCCTGGTGTGGTGGGCCACAGACGACGCGCGTCTCTCGGCCAGGGCGCGGGAGGTGCTTAGTGATCCAGTCAACGAGCTGCTGTTCAGCGTGGCCAGCGCCTGGGAGCTGGTGATCAAGGCCCAGACGGGCAAGCTCGTGCTGCCCGAGCCGCCCGCGACCTACATCCCCAGCCGGCTCTCCTGGTACGCCATCGAACCCCTGCCCGTCGATCTGCGTCACGTGCTCGGGGTGGCCGATCTGCCGCTGCACCACCGCGATCCGTTCGACCGCCTGCTGGTCGCGCAGAGCCGCCTCGAGAACCTGCCCATCGTCACCGCCGATCCCTTGATCGCCCAGTACCCGGTCGAGACCATCTGGTAGTTACACATTCAGCGCGTCATACGGGTTGCGCGCGCGGCTCATGCTGATCAACACACCGTGCTGTTACAGCAAGCTCACGTATGGCTGCGAAAGGATGGAAGCAAGGAGGACCGTAAGAGCGAAAAGAGGCCAGGCGCCGTCTAGCTTTTCCGCCGGGACTCGAAATCGAACACCGCGTCCTTGATCGGGACGCCGCGGACGTCGATGCGGCTGAGGTCCGCGCTGCCGATGCCCACGGCTTCGGCGAGCAGCATGGGGTTCTCGGCCCATGGGGGCTGGCCGGGCTTGGCCGCCGTGAGACGGTGGAAGGGCGTCTCGCCCCGCTTCGCGCGCGGGTCGTAGCCCATCACCGCGGTGGCGACCGCGTCGGTAGAGACCGGGTTGCGGCCCACAATCAGCACCTGCGGGTGGGCGTACTGGAATCCCTTCACCCAGGGGCCTTCGCCGCCGCTCGAGGACTCGAGGCCGTCGATGATGGCCAGGTCCACCGGCCGCGCAGCGATCAGATCGACCGAGATCCGCGGCACGCGATACCCCTCGAAGCGTTCGGAAGTGAAATCGACTTCCTGCGGCGCGCTCTGCGGCGGCTGCCGCTTCCCAGAGTGCAGGATCGCTTCCCGGCCGCGGCGCGGATTCTCGTTCGGCTCGTCCACGCCGGCGTCGTCCCCGTAGACGGAATTCGGCGCGATGCCGAAGCTGTTCTTGATCGTGAGCGTGATGCCGCACTCCTCGTGGTGCTTGAGCTTGCTCATGCTCACGAAAACGTCCGTGTCCGCGTAGGAGTGGTTCAGGTCAAAAGCGGGATAGATGTAGGGCTGGGCCACTCTCAGCCGCGCGTAACGCTGGCCGCCGCCCCGCGTGTTCGTGTCTTCGAATTCCACGATCGGCGCGGCCGAGCGCAGCGCGGCCACATCCCAGCCGGCGTCGAGCATCTTGTCTTCGAGCGAATCGCCCCGGCCCGCGCCTTCCAGCAGCCGGATGCGTCGTGCGCCCGCGCGGGCCAGCAGGTGGCAGCACACCCCCACCAGCTTGGGATGCACCCAGTGGGTCTGGCCGGCGGTGTAGGCGCCGAAGCGGCCGCCGCCGGTGAGGTTCAGCTTGATGGCGACCGTCTTGCCGCCCACCAGCCGGCCAAGGCCGCCGATCTGGTCGAACTGTCTCGCCAGCAGGCCGGCCAGGTCGCCGTCATAGTTGGCGCGCTGGCCGATCGATACCGGGGCGACCGGTGCGCGCGGGGCGGGCCGCGCGGCCTCGCCGCGGCCGAGCGAAACCAGGCTCAGGCCGGAAGCGGCCAGCAGTTGGCGTCGCGTCAGGGGATTGCGGGTATCATGCATGGCGTTTGCACACTCCGACTAAACACCCCATAGTAAGCTTTCTGGCGGTTTCGCAGGCGACGGCCCTGGGGTGCGGCCGCCCCCCTCCCACCTGCGGATCCAGCCGCGCGGGCTTTCCACTATAGTTGTGGGACGAGGCCAGGGATGTCGTGCTGCGGAAGATTCCGCTGCCGCTTCTTCTGTTGAACGCCCAGGGTCTCGCCGCCCCGCGGGCGCGGGAGATGGCCGTGAAGATGTTGAACCCGCCCGCCGGCGCCGCCACCCGCCAGGCCAAAGCGGCTGGGGTGCTCGCCCACCACCGCGAGGCCTGGAGCGCCGGGAAGTGCTGGCGCAAGAGCAACCCGCGCGGCGGATTCAGCCGGAGGGCCTGGTGAAAAGGCGGTGAACGTCCTCTACACTGTTAAGGTGGCGCTCATGTCCGGCAACGGCTGCAACATCCTGGAAAACGGCGCGCTCGACGCGCTCCAACAGAGCGAGCCCAGCCGCTTCCGGTCTACCAGAGAAGGCGGGGCGCACCTGGATCTCCGGGGGCTTGCTCTGGCAAGACTCGAAGGCATCGACGAGGGCAAGATCTCGAAACTCGCCCGCATCGTGCGCGGGCTGGCGTTTACCGCAGTGGACGGCGCCAAATCCGGCCATCCCGGCGGTTCGTCCTCGAAGACCGAGATGGCGCTGGCGCTTCTGGCTTCCGGCGTTTTCGGATTCGATGCCATGCACCCGAAGCATCCGGGGCGGGACCGGCTGGTATGGTCGGCCGGGCACTGCTCTCCGCTCTTCCATGCGCTCGTTTCCCTGGTCTACGAAGCTCTACGCCGCCGTGCTGTGCATCCGCCGGGATGGAACCGCCAGGCGATCACGTATCCGGAAGACCTGGCTTCGTTCCGCCGCCTCGGCGGGCCGAGCGGGCACGTGGAATCGCAACTGCCTCTTGCCGACGCCTGCACCGGGTCGTCCGGACACGGCTTTTCCGCGGGGTTGGGACTCGCCGCGCTGCACCGTTCTTGCGGTCTCCCGACGAAAGTGTTCATTCTTGCCGGAGATGCCGAAACCGAAGAGGGCATGAGCTACGAAGCGCGCAACCTCGCTTCGAACCTCGGCCTGGATAAGGTCATCGTCGCGCTCGACTACAACACCTTCGGTATTGACGGCTCGATCACCGAGGTCCTGCCGGTCCCCTATGCGAGCCATTGGTCCGCCTTCGGCTGGAACCTCCTCGAGGTGGGCGGCCACGACGTCCGGGAACTCGCCTGGGCCTACCGCAAAGCTGCCGCGGGTTTCGGCAACGGCAGGCCGACGGTGATCCTGTGCCACACGGTGAAGGGGAAACATTACGGGCGGCTCGAGGGGACCGCCGATTCGCACGGCACTCCCCTCGCCCACGCCGAGTATGTCCAGCTCATGAAGGAGCTGGGCTTCGCAGTGTCCCCCGAGGAAGGGAACACGCCCCAAGACATCGCGACGGTGTTGGCCGCCCTGGGCGAGGAGGAGATCGAATACCTCCTCGCGCGCCTGGCCGCCGCACGCTCGCTGCTCCCTCCCGAGCCCCGCTTGGTGCAGGTGATGACAGAGGCCCTCCCGGATAGGCCGTTAGCCGATTACCAGACCATCGCGCGGCCGGACGTGCTGCCGCCCGAACTCGTCTTCCAGGAAGGAGACCGCGTGCCTACGCGGAAGGCGACGGAAGCGTGGTTCGCCTGGATGATGCGACGGTCGGCCTTCTTTTACGTCGGGGCCGGGGATCTCGCCAAGTCGATCCTTACCGGGAAAGCCGAGCAGATCTACGGACTCATGAGCAGGGAGAACCCCCTGGGCAGAGGCATCCGGTTCGGCATTGCCGAGCAGAACATGGCCATGATGTGCGTGACCATGGCGGGCGACATCCTCCCCGGCAATTTCCGTCCCCTGACGGCCTTCGCCAGCTACGGGGTGTTTTCCGTGATGATGGCGAGCGCCGTCCGCATGGGCCTCATCAGCAACGAGGTGAACCCGCGGTCGCGCGGCTTCTTCATCCTGCTGGCGGCGCACGATGGTCCCGAAACCGGGGAGGACGGCCCCACCCACCACGGGCTGTTCTGGATGTCCCTCTACTCGGCGTATCCAGGCATCAAGGTCTACAAACCCCTCGACGCCAACGAAGCGGTCGAGATGCTCTTCCATGCCGCCAGCCGGGGGGAGCCGGTGGCCTTTTCCGTAGTACGCCCGCCGGTGCCGGTCTTCCGCAGGGGCAACGGGGTCCCGCCCGCCATCGCGGCCGTGAACGGCGCCTACGTCTTCAAGCCCTATGCGGACAACGGCAAGAAGAAGCTGGCGCTGGCGGTATGCGGCGGACAGGTCATGGCCAACGTGCTGGCGGCTCTGCCGGACTTCGAGAGCGAGGCGGACATCAAGATCGTTGCGGTCACGTCCCCGGAACTTTTTGAGGAGCTTCGCCGCAGGGATCCGTACCAGGCCGGCGAGATCCTCTCCGACGAGGAACGCCAGCGGGTGCTCGCGTTCCACAACGGCTGGAAGGGTTTCCTGTATCCCTTCCTGCTGCCGCCGGACTACGAGCAGCGCGCTTTCGGCCTCGACCACTTCATGAGGTCCGGGCGGCCCGGCGAAATTTACGCCGCGGCCGGCTTCGATCCGGCGGGCATACGGGAGAAGATTGCGTCACGTCTGCGGGGGTAGAGAACAGCTTCCTGAAGGCCGGTGAGTGTTTCGGGCTTGGCCGAGAGCCAGTAGAAGTTCCCGCTGACGGAGTTGCCGGACGGCTCCTCGAGCGCGAGGCTCACGAAGTAGGTCGAGCTGAGGCCGTCGATTTCCGGCAAGGTGAAGGCGCGAGTACTGCTGTCGGCGGCGACGTCGAGAGCAGCCTGCCGGGAAAACTTCACGGTCATGTCGAGGTTGTACACCTGGGCCGTGACTTTCAGGTTCGGGAAGGGCTTGTAATACGAGTTAACGACCACGACTGAGCGGTCGTCATAGGAGTACTGGACGTGCCGCGGCGCGCCGGCCGGGGTGCAGTCAGGGCGCCCAGCGCCCCGGCCCGCAACAGCCGCCTCACTCGTTTCGGGCTGCCCCGGCAGCGGTACCCACCGACTCATCCACCACCAGCTTCATATCGGTGTCGGCGAGCCGGATCTCCTTGAGGTAGAGCTTGCCATCGCCGTTGGTGTAGCGGACCGACATCCGGTCGTACTTCTTGCCGACCTTCTCCACCTTCACGGCGCTCTCAACAGATACCCAGCTGTTCTTGAGGACCATGTTCGCCCCGTTCAGCTCGAGCCGGTACTCACCGGGTTTCAGTTCGGTGCCGGCCACCACCGAGGGCTGGAAGAGGGTGATCTGAAAGGTCCTGGCCCAGGCGGTCGAAAGCCCCAGTGCCACCATTAACAAGGCAATTCTGTTCATCGGGATGCTCCTTTTCTGGACTTCTTCACGTCCATCCTCTTCATACGGAGTTTGCGGCTCCCGGCGACCACGCCATGAAGCGCTACTGAGGGGTTGGCGCGGAATGGCGCAGGTTGGCAACGCTGTGCGCTGGCGCAGCCTGGCACAGGGTGAGGGAGAGGAGGGGAACTGACCGGTGGGCTGGCCCTGACCCGCGGCTGGGGAGCTCGCAGGGCTCCTGTCTTATGCCAACTGCCGCAGCCGCTCCTGGAAGCGCGGGTGTGGCCTCACCGGGTCAAGGTAGTCCTCCGGGCGCAGCCGCATCGCCGCTTCCTACAGCCCGACCGCTTGGTCAGACTGGCCGCGGACGAAGCAGTTCCTCTACACCTACGATTTCGGCGACGATTGGCGGCACGAGATAGTGGTGGAAAAGGTGGAGCCTGCCGGCGCCGGAGAGGATCGCGCCGTGTGCGTGGCCGGGAAGCGGCAGGGGCCTCCGGAGGACTGCGGCGGTCCCTGGGGCTATGCCGAGTTCCTGGAAGCGATCGGCGACGCGCAGCACGAGCGGCACGAGGAGCTGGTGGACTGGATCGGGGGCGGGTTCGATCCCGAGGCGTTCGACCTCGAGGCGGTCAACAGGAATCTGGCAGCGTTGAGAGCGCCGCGCGGGGGGCGGGGCGGTTGCGCTGAGCGGCTTTGGAGACAGGGCCGCGCGCAACAACGCGTTGGGTTGGTTGCGGGGGGTGGATTTGAACCACCGACCTTTGGGTTATGAGCCTGACTCCGGCGCTGCCCCAGGCGATTCCAGGGGGCTAACTCCTTGTTTTTCCGTAGTCCGTCCCGCGCCGGATCGCCCCGAGTCGCACCACGTTGGGCACAATTTTGGGCACAGTCGCGGTGCACCCTGCGGGGAGGGTGGTCCGCCATGACGGAACTGACGGCGCGTCTCGCCGCGGGGCGGGCGCGATACCTCTGCGATTGGGAAGCCGGCCGCGTCGGGAAGGAAGTCCAGAGCCGCTCTCGGAAGAACCTTGCCCCCTGCCGCCCGCGCCGTGAGGTGGACCCTGAGAAGGTGGCGGAACTCCGATGCCAGGGCCTCTCCTGGCGCGCAGTGGCCGAGCGCCTGGGAATCAGCGTAGGAACCGCGTGGCGCGGCGAGGGGATATCTGAGCCTCACCCGGCGCCCTAGGAACGCGCCACGGCGTTCCAAAAGATTGCAGCGTCCGCTTTACCCGCCGGGGTGGGCACGAACCGGGCGTGAGAGAACGGCGAGGCGCGAATCAGCGTCGTGCTCGCGCCCAGGCCAGAAGCAAACAGATCCGGGTCGGCTTCGACCGTGCGCGCTTCCAGAGCACTCTTTGAGCGCACGCTCCGCCCATCTACGTTGGGCAGCAAAAAGTCCCCTCCCCAGAGTTCTGGATTCGGGGGGACAGTTCGTGTCGGTTTGGCCTGGAGTACGGCGATCCGAGCAGCCACGGGAACCTTCACCTGCATACGACAAATGGGGACAGGGGCGCGGGGGGTTGCGGTCTCAGCCCTGGAGCCGGCGCCGGGCCTCACTGACGCGGCGGCCGTGGAACGCGGCGAGTTTCATCTCCAGGGTGGCGATGCGGTCTCGGAGGGCATCGACACACCCGGCGGGGGATGCGTGTAGGCCGCCGGGCATTCCGCAGAATCGGCAGACGGGTACCGCGCCGAGCTGTTGGTGGGTGTGGATCGGCTGGGCGCTCAAGACGGTCTGGCCTGCCGTGCTTGCTCGTGCGCGAAGAGCGTCATCCATCACAACTGTCCCGGCGACCGTCAAGATCCGGGCTTGTTGTTCCTCGGCGGCAGCCGGTGAAACACGAACGGGGAGTTCGGACCCAACTTCACCGCCCCGTCCAAGATCGCCTGCTCCAGCTCCAGGAGCGCTTGTTCCCCCGGGCTTAGTGCCTGCGGCTCCGGGGATTTCTCGAGCGATGGCTTCTCGGATGGCTGTGTAGGCTCGGCGCTTTGTGGCATGGGCATTCCTTCTTTCGGGGACTCCCCCTGGAGGCGGGAGGTATCACCGGGTTCGCTGTTCATCTTCAGCCACGCCTGCTGTGCGGCTGCGCTCCCCGATTTCCTCCGCACCCGTAGGAGCCGGAGCAAGGCGGCTTTCGCCTGCCGAAGGTCGGCCTCGGTGAGTGGCTTCACAGGTGTCACGGATCGCCTCCTAGAAAGTATTCTAGACCTGGTTGACTGTTCGGGCAACAGGTTCGGGCCCGTGCCGTGACTAAAAACTGACCGACGCGGTTTTGCCATTCCTAAGGGAAGCTATTCTCGATTTCTGGTGTACTTACTCCCGTGGTCGAAACCACGATTGCCGTTTCTTCGCGTTCCTAGGGCCGTGGCGCGTTCGGGAGCGGGTCCCGCGTGTTGGTGGGTGTGGGCCCTCCGGCCTCCGGGGTGACGGCAGGGGGCCGCAAGGGGTTCTGAACGTCCCGTGGGGTCGTCAGCATCCCTACCCCTCCCCGTTTTGAGTGCGTGGAACGCATCCTGCGCACTTCTGCACCCCTTCGGGTGGCTGCGACCACTTCGGCCGCAGTCGAATCGCGGATTTGGCCTCCGCGGCGGGGTCCAAAGGCACAGCAGTTCGCTTTGCCCCCTTTCACAGGCACGAGCTGCTCAACGTAGGTAGTTTTTTCGATTCGTCTTGGGGTCACCACCTATGCGGAACAGTTCGCACACCGTATGATCTTGTGGGTTGAACCATGGAGACCACCAGCGCAGGAACCGACAATCCCAAGTCCCGCCCGAAGATCGGTGAGGTCCTTCAGAACATGGGCTGCCTTTCGGTGGTCATACTGGTCGTCTTTGGCATGCTCGCGGCCGCGGCGTACCTTGTTTTTGTGCTGCCGTCAACCGTCCCACGTGCGTGGCAGACCTGGTCCAGGTTTGAACCCGGCTCCCTTTGCTACGTGCAGACGCCGGACCTCGCCTTGTCCGACCCGGCAGCCGAAAGCGAACTCCGACAGGCCCTGCGCGTCGGAGACTTCCTCGGAGTGGAAGAGCTCATTCAGAAAGGCAAGGTCGTCGACGTCGAAGCCGACGCGCTTGTCCTCGTTCTGGAGACAAGACTCGCCGACCTGGGCGCGCTTGCCTCCGAGCTCCTCAGCACCAGGAACCGGAATGGGGCGTGGCTGAAACGCAGGGTGCGGATCCTCGCAGGAAAAGACTACGGTAGAACCGCCTGGATCAACGACCGCGACCTCGCGTCCGAGGCGGACCACCGTAAGACGGCCCTCGGTGCCTGGAGCCCGCCGCAGCCAGAGCGCGAGCGGTCGAAAAGTCCAGGCGCACCCGACCCCAAAGCTGTCGAAGCCGTGTTGAGACCACTCCCGGTAGAGCCAGCCGTAAAAAGCGCCGCGTGGCAGGCGTTCTTCTTGGCAGAGTCCCCGGCAGAGTTCCGGCGGCGGTTCGATGCTCTCCCCCTACCCAGGGAGGCCAAAGCGCAACTGTGGGATCTGAAATTCGGTCAGGAGCCGAAGGCCCGGGCACCCGCTGCGCTTCCTCCGCAACAGTGAGGCGCACCAACGAACAAAAAAGTTCAAGAAAATCTGTGCCTCTCACCAGGTCCCGTTCGCGGCGCGCGCGACCCCTCGGACAACTCGGGACTTCCGCCAACGGCGGCGGCGCGCCAGGGGCGCCGGGTGGCACGGCGCGCGCCGACGCAGCTAGGGCGGGTTCACTGCCCCGGGCGCGCCAGGCCCAGGGCGGTCGTCAGCGCTTGTTTGCGGTGAGAGGAGGCGACGAAGAGGTCCTCGGGGAACTTGCGATAGAGCAACATTTCGTTGAAGATGAGCCGGCTTCGATTGGAGTTCAGTCCCATCCCCGCCAGGTACTGTAGCCGAAGATTGCGGTCCCGGTTGATTTCAGCGCCCTTCAGCCAAGGCCGCAGGTCCGGCGCCTGCCCGGCGTAGGTCTCCAGCAAGCCCACTGCCGAGAGGAACCCCACCTCGCGGAGCGACTGCGCCACCCAGGAGTGGTCGGCACGGTGCAGCCGCTCGTAAAGCTGATCCACGTTGATCCGCGTCGCATCGGTCTGACCCAAGAGGACGAGGTCATAGCCCTCTCCGTCGATGTCGTTGCCCCAGACCGTTCCCTTGGGGAAGACCTCAAAGAAGGTGGCGATCTCGCTTTTCACGGTCTCGGAATCGCTCTCGTACAGGGGCACCCACTGGGTGATCAGTCCGCCTGGATTCAGATGCCGCCGGCACAGCGCGAAGTACTCCTGGGAATAGAGCGTGGCGCTGCCTTTGACCCAGGGATGAATCGGGTCGGAGGTGATGATATCGAACTTGTCCGGCGTGGTGAGGATGTAATGGCGGGCGTCGTCATAGACCACTTCGACGCGGGGGTCGCGCAAGACGTTGTAGTTCTCCCGGCCGAAGTACCGCGCGGAAGCCGGCGGGATCAAGGATTCGATTTCGCAGACGACGATACGCTCGACGCTGGGGTGCGGTACGAACGAGCCGGCGGTAACGCCCGCTCCGAACCCCACCACCAGCACCGAGCGAGGCTTCGGGTGGACCAGCGCCGGCATGTGCCCGAGCATGCGTTCGAGCCGCATATCCTGCGGTGAGCTGGAGGCTTCCTCCTTGCCGCTGACGTGGAAGAGCCGCTTCCCGTCGTGCCACTCCGAGATGGCGATCGAGGCGTTCATACCCTCGCCCAGGTAGAGGAGGCGCGCCTTGCCGACCTTGGCCGGCATACGGCGGCCATAGGCCACCAGCTCCCAAGGAACCCGGGAGACGCTCCAGGCCAGGAGAGCGGCGAGCGCGGTCGAGGCGACCAGCGAGGCCGCGCCCGCAATAGTGAGCCGAGGCCGCGCGGGCGCGCTTTCGGGTGAGGCGCTTGCCCGCGGTGAGGGAAGGAGCGGCGCAAGCACGAAAAGAGCGGCCACGGCGGACAACCCGATGAGCAGTCGCTGGGACTGCTGGGCGCCCACCGAGGGGATCAGAAGCATGCTGAAGCCGATGGCGCCGACGATCGCGCCGACCGTGTTGGCGGCGTAAATCCCTCCGACAAGCCGGCCCGGGTCCTGCCCGCGGGAGGCGGCCGCCGCCAGGGCGAGCGGAAAGCTCGCTCCCCACAGGCACGTCGCCGGCAGGATGGCGCAGATGCACCGCACCACGTCAAGTCCGAAGGTGGACCAGGAATTCGTGGGAAGCCCGGCGTTGATCGGCCAATAAGGGAGGGAGCTGGCGAGCAGGTACGCGGACCACGCAATCGCTGCGGCCAGAAGCAATTGGCAACAGCCCAGCGCCATCCGCGGCCGCACGGCGCTGCGTGACAGAGAGGACCCGACGCTGCTGCCGATTCCCAGTCCCGTCAGGAACACGGCCAGGATGATGGAGAAGGTGTAAACCGTCCCGCCCAGCAGCAGCGACAACAGGCGCGTCCAAACCACTTCGGCGCCCAGCGCGCACAGCCCTGAGAGTGCGATGGTGATGTACACCGGCCAAGAAACCGGGGCACGCGCGGGGCAACCTTGCGTCGGGTGGCCGACTGCCCGGCAGTGCGGGGTTAGGGCCGCCAAGCCGAGACTGGTGAAAGCCACTGCCGCATTGATCGCCGCGGCGACGCAGGTTGCCGTAGTCGTATCGTGGAGTCTCAACAGATAGAACCCTGCCAG
>Ga0315289_10012041_pt1 | contig 12223 bp, 19 predicted proteins | sample YL17G11_40_MG_FD_203452 | JGI IMG/M metagenome (GOLD analysis project Ga0315289, IMG submission 203452) | Sediment microbial communities from Yellowstone Lake, YNP, Wyoming, USA - YL17G11_40 | ecosystem: Environmental > Aquatic > Freshwater > Lake > Sediment | place: USA: Wyoming | collected...
TGTCCAGTAGTATTTACAAGCACTACTATTTTAAGACGACAAAAAAACAAGTTAAAACCCCTCAAAAACCCAACTTTCAACCCCCTCAAACCCCAAAAAACCAACAACTTCGCATATAAACGGTTAGGTGAAATATTACTCGGTGGGTGAGCTACTTAATTCTTTTACTCACTTCTTCAATCGTTCTTCTAAGGAATAGTTCTTTAATTTATGTAACCCGCAGAAATTTATATCTCCTTTGTTTTCTTTTTTTTGTAATACGGGAATTACAACTCTGACTTTGTCTCCCTTATCTGAGTACACGATTTCAGCCCACGTTTTATTGTCAGGAGAGTTCCCATATAATTCTGCATAAGATAAAATTTTACCGGAAAGGTCAGATAATATGAAGTCCCTTCTTCTTACAGCTACAGTGTAGGATGATTTTACAATCATAGGGCCTATCATACCTCCTCCCGTACGATAATCATAGTAAGAGTCTCTTATATCATCTACTGTTAAATTGTCCAAAACAAATTTTTCAGTAGCTCGCTCAAATGTTTTTGTTGCAGGCGAAGAAGGTCCTCCCCGGTCTAACTTGTAAAATTCGGTTTTCATAATTTCTTTTATTTCTCTAGATTTTTCTACGTATTCATAAATATTCTTAGGAAAGAATAGAACTGATTTAATTCGTTTAACTTCTTTATCACTAAAGAAACCTATTTCCTGCCCAATTGTTATATCTTCAAACTCTATCGGCATTCCGAATACATTAAATCTATCTTTCAAAATTTTTATATCCCATTCAAAACTCATTTTAATAAGTGTTATTACTATGTAGTTTATAAATATTTCGCTCACCCACCTGCGTCATACTCTGCGCTCAGCTTCGCTGAGCTTGCCTCGCCAGGAGTGCTCGTTCCAGCCTCAAATTGCTTTCGCAATTTGGGGGAACTCGCCTCGGCTCGGTCACCTAACACGGTTATATTCAATATTTTGGTGGGCTAACGAACGGTAAGTTAAGCGTAGAAGACGACAAAGAGGCTAAAAAAATAATTTTTATAGATTTCCTATGGCTTCAAGTAGTTTCATATGTCCTTCAGTCAGCTTCTTGAAATGTTCTATTTCTTCAACTACTATAGCACTTCTTATTCTATCTTTTGAATTCCCTGATTTTGCCATTTCTTATCCACTCCTTTAATTCTTCATCCGAATAATAATTTTCTCTCACTCCTTGCATAACTTTAGCGTATGTCGGGTCATCTTTGATGCCGAATTTCCCTTTATTGCTAATTACGAAGTCTTTTGTCGCTATAAAAGCAGTTCTCCGGTTTCCGCTGGCAAAAGGATGCTTCTGAATAAGGCCTTTGAGCAAAACCACTGCTTTATCGTATAAATTGCCTTCTTTTTTTTCGCAATCAGCAATAACTCCGCTAAGTTTTGAATGGCTTAAAACCTTCGGTTGATCAGCTTTCTTTACTTTTATGAATTCTAAAGCTAAAAAGTTATACTCAATAAGCCTCTCAGCAGTTGGATAAACAAACCCATTCATAAACTCTATATAAATTCATCTCTATTTAAATGTTTATTTCTTACTCACGGCCTCTTTGTCGTAACTATTCTTTAAATGATAACATACGCCCACCAAAATACTCTTCGCCGCTCTAAGCGGCTCGTTCTTCCAGTCTCTCAATTTTTTATGGTGCTCTCAACTTTCGTTTCGAGCCCTAAAAAATTGGAGGGAAGAAGAATATAACACGGTTAGGTGAAATATTACTCGGTCAAGGGCTCGATAAATTTATATAGGCTAATTATTTTTTTCTTTATATGGAAGAAACAATCAAATGTGGCGGAATTGTTATTATAAAAGATAATCAAGTGCTACTTGTTAAACATGGACAAAAAGCTGAACATTTGAATGATACATTCGGAATTCCTTCTGGAAGATTATATAAAGATGAATCAGAAATTAATTGTGCAATAAGAGAACTTAAAGAAGAGACAAATTTGGATACAACTACTCAAAATCTAAAAGCGATGCCTAACATTTATATTGCAACAATTAAAAGGAAAACAGAAGGAACAAAAACTTTTTCTATGAAAATATTCAAATGTGCTAAATTTTCTGGTGAACTGAAAGGAAATAAAGAAACAATTCCTGTTTGGATTAAATTATCGGAATTAAACAAATTAAATTTACTTCCTAATGTGAAAAAAATAATTAAGGACAGTCTTAACTATTAATGCCCTTGACCTGCGTCATACTCTGCGGAAAACTGCGGTTTTCCTTGCCTCACCAGTCTCTGAAACTCGCCATGGTGTAAAAAACGTCCGTTTTTTACCCGGCTCGTTTCGAGGGTGAGGTCACCTAACACGGTTGTATTCAATAATCCTCGGCAAATCAGTAAAAACGAAAAACTAACGTTTTTCTCACTATTTGTTGCAGTTTCACTGCGACCTTTTCTTTTTTGGAAGAAAAGCTCGCCAAAAGAAACCAAGATAGCCTGATTTGCCTGCGGCTTACTCTTCGGATTGCTCAGTGTTGCGAATCATTCGCAATCCTCGTCCTCGCAGCTCTGAAGCTCGCCATGCTCAAAAGCTTTCGCTTTTGTGCGGCTCGCTTCGAGGCGAGGAGAATACAACACGGTTAGTTACAATTTGCCCCTCGCCACTGTGGGTTCTAGTGCTAGAATTTGCGAACTTAACGGTTTCCTACGAGGCACCTTCCATTCCTCGTCCAGCACCCGCTGACGGAAACCTATTCACAAACTCGGGGCAAACTCTTCGTCGCAACTCATTCTGAGTTGCTCCTAGCCCTTCCAGCCCTGTTCCGCTCCAAGCCTCAAAACACTACCGTGTTTTGTGGGGAGCTCCACGGGGGAAGGGGTAACTAACACGGTTAGTTTCAATAAGCGGGTGGGCTAAAAACGGTAGAAGGCGAAAGATTTATTTTCTATGATATGGTAGAACTGCGCGAGCCTGTTGGAATATTCTATCGAACTCAACAGGTTTTTTTCTTCTCAATTCCGCTTCACTTCCAATACCATTCATCATAGTCATAAAATTAAACATTTGTCGCTTGTCTGCTTGAACATAAACCCCATAAATACCTTTGTCTTTTGGAATGGCAACATAATTTTTACTTTGACTGCTCGCATATAAATCAATAGGCAAACCGATTGCTGCTTCTGCTTCCGTTTCCATATATAATCTCGCAATAAAAGCAGCAGTGTGATACCGTACGGCTTCATTATTTAAATTTCCTGCTTTAAAATTTCTCCACCAAAGAAAATCTCTAATCTGTTTATCTAAACCATATGCTCGCATGCCAATCCATTTTATAGAACTACCATCGCTTTCAACACTTGTGTTTCCCATTTCACACAAATAGCGTGGTTCAGGCATTTCTCCAATTTTCAATTTATCTTCAATTGCCATAGAATACAGGACATTTATTTATTTTATAAATCTTTCGCTATAATAACTACTCTAGAGTTTGAACAACTACACGCCCACCCGCTTACTCTTCGCAAAGCTTCGCTTTGCTCGTCGTTCCATCTCTCAATTTTGTGTCCTCACTCACTGTCGTTCGTGTGGCACAAAATTGTGGGGAACGAGAAACTAACACGGTTAGGTGAAATATTACTCGTGTGGCGGCCTTATTAATTTAGAAAAATCATGCAACGTAAGCTGGTTTTCTAGTTTTTTTTGTGACTCTTACATTATCATATCCATAATTTTGACCGCCTTGTTCATCGGCAACACAACTGTATAACACAATATTCATCAGATAGTGATGTTCGAACTCTTTAACTTTTGTAATCTTAATAGGACCATACAAAATTCCTATATTATTAGCAAAATTTCTAATTTTTTCTTTAATATTTTCAGGCAACTTTTTCTTTGAAATAATGTGTACTTTTGATTCCAAATTCTCTGCCATAGTAAAATTGTTACTACGCTATAATTTATAAAGTTATCGGCCGCCACACTCCGTCATACTCTGCGTTCACGAATTTCATTCGTTCGCTTGCCGTTCCATCTCTCTTCGCTCCACCCTGAACTCCTTATCAGTCGTTCGGGGTCGCTCAGGAGGGAACGGTCACCTAACACGGTTAGGTGAAATATTACTCGGGTACCGAACTTTTTTGATTCAGATATTCAGTTACTTTTTTTGAGAATTGCTTCGCGCTAGCCTCAGCTATTGGTTCCAGTTTCTTTTCATAAGGGATGCTCCGATCTAGATTAGTTTTAAAGATGGGTTGAATAGATTGGTCGTATTCTATTTTAAATGCTAATTTTGAATGCCCTGTCCATTTGGAGCCAATACGATAGCCATCTTCAATAATGAAGCGAGTCATATCATCTTCAATTGCTTTCTTTAAATCTTCTAAGATGAGCTGAGGATTAACATGATAAGGAGCGCATCCCCCGCATTCCTTATATAATTCTAATATTTTACAGACATCTTCTAATCTAACATCTTTAACTTTCATCAAAAAGAGGAAAAAATTAACATATATAAAACTTTCAGTTCGGCACCCTGCGTCATACTCTGCGGATTCTGTTGAATCCTTGCCGTTCCATCTCTCAGCTCGGCAGGAGTGAAAAACTTCCGTTTTTCCTCGCCTCGCTGGAGGGAACGGTCACCTAACACGGTTATATTCAATTGCGAGCCCGCCTGCCTTGAGGTTTGCCACCGAAAATTCTCAAAGTTGTTACCTTCGTTAAAATCGCATAAACTAGACGTTAAGATATTGCCATCGCATCATCATTTAACAAAATTTTAATGAAATTGCCAGAAAATAAGAAATTGAACCAAAGGATTTATTTTTCTTTCTTCCAGTAATAATTATCCCCAAGGTCTCTTAGATTTCCTAAAGCCGCCTCGTATAAAGGCACTACATGTTTTTTTACTAACTTTAGAATAATATCCTTTTCTGGTGCCATGACTATATAAGCTGCTATATTAACATGACTTTTTCTTGGCATAAAATTATCTGCTGTCCATTTAAACCAACCCAGATATTTCGGGTTGAATTCGCTACGAGTCGGATCATTAAACTCAGAATCGTCTTCAATTTCTTCTAGGAAACAATTTACAGGAATATTTGCATCATCAGCGTCAGTTATGCAAATTGATCCTAAATCCTTATACTTTGGTTTAGTCATTTTAATTCCCCCTTATTATTTGTAGACATAAGTAGTATTTAAATCTTTAGGTTTGTAACCATTATTAAGTTACTATTAATATTTTTCGGCAACTACGGCAACAACGAATTTTCGGCGGACTCGCAACTCCTTCGTTCCTCGCTACGCTGCGGTACTCGGTCTTGCCAGGAGTGCTCGTCCCAGGAGTGAAAACCTGTCGGTTTTCCTCGGGACTCGCCTCGGCAAGAGAATATAACACGGTTAGTTTCAATATTACTCAGGGCAATGGCGTGTCTGAAATTAGCGTAGAAATATCTGGAAATTCTATATTCTTTCTGTCCTCTGGGCGCTTCTTATCAAGTTTATATCCTAAGTCCTCTAGACGTTTACGCTTCTTATCAAGTTCATATCCTAAGTCCTCTAGACGTTTACGCTTCTTATCAAGTTCATATCCTAAGTCCTCTAGACCTTTAAGTATCTTATCATAATGTTCTTCAGGCACAGCGTATACCTTATACTCCTCACTTGGTGGATTACTTTCTATTCTGGACATAGGAATAAGAATATCAGAATATGCGCGCCAAGCACCTCCAACAAAAAGAGGACAAAATCCAAAATATATTTTAAGATCCATAACAGACAGAATTACACAATACTTTATAAAATTAACGCCATTGCCCTTGCGTCATACTTTCTCGTTCTGCGGAACTCGAACCCTGCCATGAGTGCTCGTTCCAGCCTCAAAATGCTATCGCATTTTGGGGGAACTCGCCTCGGCAGGGGAAACTAACACGGTTATATGAAATAATGCTTAGAAAAATTAGGGTTTAAATCCTTCAGCGTGCAGGACTTTGTAGACATTGAATATAGTGGGCTTCGTTTTTATTTCGCCTTTTTCATAAAGTGGTATTAATTGGTCTTTTACATGTTTTCTTTCATGATACTTTATGAATCCCACAAAAGTTCCAAACATCATGGCATAGCCTGCAAGTGAAAAGCCAACAATAAACCCTGCTCCTTTGGCTATGTTTTCTAATGTGTTCGGTTCCATAATAATAGTTACTAAGAAGTAGTTTATAAATCTTATTATTTTATCACCCTAATTTTTCTTGCGCCTTACTCCCACTCTCACCTCGCCTTTGGCTCGGTGGAGGGGCTTTGCAGCAGTGAACTCGCCAGGATGCACTCCGCTATCGCTTCGTGCTCGGCTCGTTCCTGGCAAAGTCATATAACACGGTTGTATTCAATATTACTCGGTGAGTTGCCCTTTTTACTTCAGCAGTCCCTTACTATCTTCTCGGATAATATCCTTGACTAGCTTTTCTATTTTAACACCGCGAAGCTCGGCTAAAAGAACTAAGTTAATAAGAATGTCACCAATTGCATTATTGTATTCTTTATCGCTAAATTTATCCTTTCTTGCATCGCGATTAACAAATTCTCTAGCTAATTCACCCATTTCTTCAATCAAATGATTAAAGGTCAACTGTTCAGTATCTGGGCTGCCTCGCTTCTTAGCCCACATATTCATAAATTTAAAGATTTCCTTCTGAAAATCATCAACTTCCATAAAAACAAATAAAGACTTCTCATATAAATAATTAACGGGCAACTCACCTGCGTCATACTCTTCGGAACGCTCTAAGCGTTCCTCGTCCCACCAGCTCTGCTCAGCCCCGCTCTCTTCGCCTTTCGGCTCAGCGAGGGGTCTTCGCGAGGGTGGGAGAATACAACACGGTTATGTCCAATTTTGCCCTCGCCGAGGTAACTTAGGTTATTTTGCAACTTAACGGCCTCCTATGGCTGCGCCTTTCACGACCCCGTGTCGGAGTCCTATTGCAAAACTCGGGCAAAACTCTTCGTCGCAAATCGTTGTTTGCTCCTCGTCCTTCCAGCTCTCAGCTCGCCAGGAGTGAAAAAGCTACCACTTTTTCCTCGGCTCGCTGGAGGGAAGGAGAACATAACACGGTTAGTTTCAATATTGCCCTCGCCACGCAGGGTTCTTATTAGAATTTGTGAGCTTAACGAACTTCTACGGCTGCGCCGTTCATGACCCCATGTCGAAGTTCTACTCCCAAACTCGGGCAATACTCTGCGGATTTCTCAGAATGGCGAGTCATTCGAAATCCTTGTCCTTCCAGCTCTCAGCTCGCCAGGAGTGAAAAAGCTACCGCTTTTTCCTCGGCTCGCTGGAGGGAAGGAGAAACTAACACGGTTAGGTAAAATTTGGGCTTCAAAAGAACTCACTGATACTTCTCTTTAAGCTTATCTAAGTCGCTTACGAACTTACGAGTTGGCACCCCAGAAAACCAAATGCTAAAAGAATAAAATACTTTATAATATTTTTTGATTATTATACCTTTGGGCGTTTCAAAAACTTCTAAACCACCATCATCTGATCCAGATATCAAGCGTCCCTTATAACTACGAATAATAGAAACCAAATCTTCTGCGAGTTTAGGTAAATCTTCTGACTTGTCCGCAAATATACTATCGTAAAGGTTCAGAGCTGAACTGGTCAAAGCCATAATTACTGGAAAGGAGCATTATTTTATAAAACTTTCTTTTGAAGCCCAAACTCAAAAGCTTTATTCCCTCGTGGCGCCTTCGCTAGCGCTTCGGCTACTCGAGATAAATCTTTTGGTTTTTCTCCGCCACTCGGCTCCTTGCGAGCCAGGAGGGCTCCGAAAAACTCACCTAACACGGTTAGTTTCAATTCAGAAGTCGGCAACTACATAAAGCAATCTATGTCATTCTCTAAATGTAAATCGATGCTAGAACCGCCACCAAATCGGATGACTTCTAATCTATTTCGCCCCAACCTTTGATATTGTTCATGAGTCAATGTAACGTGAATTTTCTTGAGTTTATCCCAAAATGCTTCTGGAGGAACAAAATCTATTGAATGTTCTCTCGCTTTTGCATCATATGAAAGTTGAACCTTTTTTCCTAAATCAGAGCCATCAGAATCATTTTGTAAATTTGTTTTTAAAGGTTTATTTTGTAACGAAGGAAATTCTTTTAATTCATCTATATGCAAATGATAATGCCCGCCACTAACATACGCTTTCATACAAATAGCAATAAGGTTGAGGCTTAAATACTTTTTGCCGACTTCTGAACTTTCTCAGCACTGTTGTGCTTCGAACTTTTCCATCTCTCAACTCGCCAGGATGCACTCCGCTTTCGCTTCGCGCTCGGCTCGTTGGAGGGAAAAGGAAACTAACACGGTTAGGTTCAATATTTTGGTGGGCTAACGAATAACAACGCCAATGTAGAAGACGACAAAGAGGCTAAAAAAATAATTTTTATAGATTTCCGATAGCTTCTAGTAGTTTCATGTGTCCTTCAGTCAATTTCTTGAAGTGTTCTATTTCTTCAACTACTATCTCGCTTCTCGCTTTATCTTTTGAATTCCCTGATTTTGCCATTTCTTATCCACTCCTTTAATTCATTATCCGAGTAATAGTTTTCTCTTACTCCTTGCATAACTTTTGCGTAAGTTGGATCGTCTTTAATGCCAAATTTACCTTTATTACCAATTACGAAGTCCTTGGTCGCTATAAATGCGGTTCTTCTGTTTCCGCTCGCAAAAGGATGCTTCTGAATAAGGCCTTTGAGTAAAACTACGGCTTTATCATGTAAATCGCCTTCTTTTTTCTCACAACCAGCAATCACTTCGCTAATCTTGCTATAGCTTAAAACCTTCGGTTGATCAGCCTTCTTAACTTTTATGAATTCCAAAGCCAAAAAGTTATACTCAATAAGCTTTTCAGCGATCGGATAAACAAACCTACTCATAAATTCAATATAACACTCCTTATTTAAATACTTTTTTAACTAACACCTCTTTGTCGTAACTATTCTTAAAACGCTAACTAACGCCCACCAAAATACTCTTCGCCAAGCTGCGCTTGGCTCGTCGTTCCATCCCTGCTTCGTTCCAAGCCTCAAAACACTTTCGTGTTTTGTGGGGAACTCAGCGGGGGAACGAGAACATAACAACGGTTAGGTAAAATCGAGCTTCAGAACGGCTCTAAAAACTGGTCGAAGAAGGCAAAAATCGAAACATTTAAATAAAAGGTAAGATTAATCTTATCTTAGTGATTATGATGAATATTGCTATAACCAGGATGAGTTCAAAAGGACAGGTAGTAATACCTGCTGAAATGAGAGAAGATTTTGATGAAGGAGATAAAATAATTGTCATCCAGAATAAAGACCAACTTATTTTAAAGAAAGCCTCAAAATTAGATAAAAACTTTGAGGAAGATTTGGAATTTGCAAAAAGAACCGAAGCCGCTTATAAGAGATATGAGAAAGGAGAATTCCTATCTATGAAATCTGATGATTTCTTGAAGGAGCTCAAAAAATGCTAAATACAGACTTCGAACCTTCTTTTCTGAAATTAATCGCAAAAATCAGAGATTCAACTCTGAAAGAAAAGGTAAAAAAGCAAATCCAAAAGATCATTGATAATCCCGAAATCGGAAAGCCGATGATGTATTCAAGAAAAGGAACAAGAGAAGTATATGTTTCTCCTTACAGACTATCCTACGCTTATATAAAAGAGGAAAATAAGATAATCTTCCTAGACTTATACCACAAAGACGAACAATAAAAACAGTTTTTGCCTTCCAATTCTATCTACTGACGGAAGCTTCGCTTCTCGACACTACGCCGTTCTTACGCTCGACTCTTCGGAAACTGCTGTTTCCTTGCCGTTCCATCTCTCCTCGCTCCACCCTGAACTCACTTCCGCTCGTTGGAGGCTCCTCACGGGGGAACGCGAACATAACATCGGTTATGTCTAATTCAGAATTCGGGTTAGCTCATAGATCTCGCTATTTGTTTTATCAATAAGATAGAAAAATAAATTATGGTATACACTATGAAAAAAAGATTATTCAACTTTATTTATTGCAACGGCTCTCCAATGATAACCTAACTTTTTTTTACTTTCCCAAACATTTCCAACGTTGACAACAACTAATTCTAGTTTAGTTCCGGGATTAATTTTTTTGTCTATCTCCATTAAGTCAAAATAATTTCCGTAAAACCTAACATCATAACACTCTGGAGCTAGATTAAAAGCGCTTTTACTAAAGCGATTATGATCATAAAGAGTCACTTGGTACCAACCTTCACTAATTTCTTCATATTCCACAGTACCTCTTAGAAAAGTTTCTTGTGATTTTGCATGGCTGTCAGCATCGGGATTATTGCATCCTGTTAATACTGTTACTAATCCCCCAACTAAAAATAAGTTCTTTCCACAATTCTTAATACTCTTATAAAAAGTCATACGAATAGTTATTCAGAGCTTATTTATAAATTTTCCTATTAATTTACTACTCTGAAATGAATATTAATAACTCCTGAATTCTGAACTCAAAATCCTTTAGATTTTGCCTTCTAACGAATGAAACATAACAGTTATTAGTTTCAATTTGGGGGCTTCGGCGACATCACGCACGATAAACTTCAACCAATCCAGAATCACAATGTAGAAAAACCAATCGTCCGGGCGCTTTACATAAGTCTTCCCCTATAATTGGAATTTCATATTCCATTAAAACGTTTCTTACAATAGAAGAATTTCTTTGTCTTTCAACAAAAATTGTCCCTTCTCCAGCCAATGTTGCTTCTAATCTTTGATAGTCAATATCTCCCACACTCTCTAATCTACAGAGTAATGTATCGATTATTCTTTCAGGTTTCAACTCCTTTGGAGAATGATTCCATCCAGTTATATGTGCAAGTGCGCCTACTCTTATTTCTGGATCATAAAGAGTTATCGCTAAACATGGAGCAACACTATCAGTACCTAATAGTTCAGAATCTTTTCCGGTTCTAAGTTCATCCCAATTAACAAATTTGTAATCCAAATAGTCAGGAAACCTATCAAATACTTGAAATTTATTTGTAGTCATAAACTATGGAAAGGACCATCGGTTTTTAAAGATTACCTTTTTTACTACTTAACGATTAATACTAATTGTCGCCTTTGCCCTAAAGCTTTCTCCTCACTTTGTTCGTCGAACTTTTCCAGCCCTTACTTCGTGCAACACGGCCTTGTTTCACTTTCAGTATAGTAACCTTTTTAAATAAGCCATTACTTATGGTTAAAATACATAAGGAAGAAGCCTTGTAATTGCTTCATTTTTATGTAGAGAATGGAGGAAAGAAAAAAATGGACGATTTCAACAGAGGCGGCTTCAGGAGAAGTTTTGGGCCGCGAGAAATGCATAAGGCAACTTGCTCTGAGTGCGGTAAGGAATGCGAAGTTCCTTTCAAGCCAATGGAAGGCAAGCCTGTTTTTTGCAAGGAATGTTATGCTAAGAGAAAGAAGTACTAATTCTTGAAGGCAAAACAGCACTACATATTTTTTTTTCATTGTTATTTTTATGAATTTTTCAATAAACTATTTATAATCCAACCTCATCTTTAGCTTTATGGCCATGCGTAAGCACAAGCAGAAGCCTGCAAAGGAGAGGAGAATGGCCTTGGAAAGGGTTGATATCCTCTTTCAGGAGGCAGAGAAGGCTTTCAAGATTAATCCTAAGCTTAGCAACAGGTATGTTCAGTTGGCCAGGAAGATTGCGATGAAATCCAAGGTTAGGATTCGTTCTGAGCTAAAAAAGAGGTTCTGCAAGCACTGCCATTCTTATCTAGGGCCGGGAGTTAACTGTAGAGTTAGGCTTACCAAGAAACACCTGACATATTACTGCTTTAACTGCAAGAAGTTTATGAGGTTTCCTTACAAGAAATAATTTAACTACTTCTAAGTAATTACAAAACCGAAAGCTTTATAAATGCCGCTTTCCCCTTATGAACAAGGCGAATATACCATCAAAAGGGGGATGATAAGAATGGAACTTGACCAAATGATTGAAGCGCAAAAAACAAAACTTAATAAGGAAATGGAAATCTTTTTAGAGACACTGCAAAAGTAAGGAATTAGCAAAAATGACCTCCTCTGAAACCTAAAGGTTTCAGTTTCCCGCAGCTAGTGCGTGGTGTTGCTCTTGGTTACGGATGTAATCAAGAGTTGAATGCAAATCAGTATAACCGACACTGGTGTAAAACTTTC
>Ga0315289_10012042_pt1 | contig 12223 bp, 11 predicted proteins | sample YL17G11_40_MG_FD_203452 | JGI IMG/M metagenome (GOLD analysis project Ga0315289, IMG submission 203452) | Sediment microbial communities from Yellowstone Lake, YNP, Wyoming, USA - YL17G11_40 | ecosystem: Environmental > Aquatic > Freshwater > Lake > Sediment | place: USA: Wyoming | collected...
ATTCGCAAAATAAGCGTCGTCACGCTTGCAGGGTCCTCAAGGAACAAATCTTTTCTCATGAAAATGGAAACGTAGCTCCCTCGCATGTCCTCAAGGAGCGTCCCGCAATCCGAAAAGCCGAACCCCATTGGCGTCGTTCCCGAAAGCCACGCCGGCCCCGAGTCGTCGAAGCCGAACTTCCTCCAGGCGTCTATTGGCTTGGTCGCTTCCAACAGACCCTTGAAATACCGCCATTCATCCCCGCTCCTGACAAGGTGCGTCCGCCTGATGACCTGATTCACCGTGTTCGCAAGCCCCGGCGTCCCGCCAACCACCGAGCTTATCCCCCAGCTCTCATGCTCGTCGCTCGGCAGATACGGGCTAAGCAGCGACAACGAATGTCCAGTCCCGTCGGCAGCCGCCGGCCACGGATACCGGTCGCTGTATCGAACTCTTGCCATGACGGACCCGTACGAGTTCGCCAGTTCTATCCGTTCCCCGGTGTTGTTCAACTGGCCCTCGAACGGCCCCACGACACTATCAACGACATAGGTGGAGCGAATTGCTTCCGGGTCCTTGCACACCACCAGGTACGACCGCGGCGCCATCATCATCCCTTCCGGAAACGTGAACTCCATCGCGTCGGAAAAATGCCAGCCCCCGAGGTCAAAGGGCACAACATCCTCGTTATAGAGTTCCACGTACTCCAGCCACTCCGCATCCCCCGCCGGATGGTACATAATCTCGTTGATGACGACCCCCTCCGCCAGAGGGGATGCCATCAAAAAAACCATCAGCAAAATCAGCCAGTACTTCCTCATCAGACAACCTTATCTCGATGACCCCGCCCACACCCCGCGCCCGACTCGACGCGGGTGCGGGTTCCTTTTCCGACGACTGCTCTCTCTAAAGGATACCACAATCCCGCCCCAACTCTCCTCAAAAACTCTCCGACGGAGCAGTATCACGCTTTTGCCCGATAGGCGTTGTACGGGACCAGGCCGAGCGCGGCCGGAATAAGGAACCTCAGTCGCCCATGAGCTTCGCACACCCGGAGACCATGAAAATGCCCCTATGGGGCCCGTTTTTTCTCGCCAAGACGCCAAGACGCCAGGAATTCACAGGGCTTGCTCCTTTGCGTCCTTCGCGGCTTTGCGAGAGAGTCCCCGCTCGCCGCGCAGCGGCTATTTTCAGGGCAGAGTCCGCTGAGAGCGCAGAGGGATGCTTCGCTGGTCATATTGATTTTCTGCGCTCTCGGCGCTCTCGGCGGTGGATTCCGCCCGAAAGTGACCGATTACCCTACCCCCTCATTTTCTCTTGTGCGCGCCCCATCCGTTTTGGTATATGAAAGCCTTCCCCGCATCTTGTTGGCTCCGCATTTTCTTGCTTACATGGGGGAACGTTGCCAGATGAAATCGGACCTGGAAATTGCTCAAAGTGTCGCACTCAAACCCATAACCGAAATCGCGGCTTCCATCGGCCTGAAGGAAGACGAACTGGAATGCCATGGCAAGCACATCGCCAAGGTTGACCTCGGCGTCCTCGACCGCCTCAAGAAGCGCCGCGACGGAAAATACATTGACGTAACCGCCATCACCCCAACCCCCCTCGGCGAGGGGAAAACCGTTACGACAATCGGGCTGTCCCTGGCTCTCAATCGCCTCGGGAAGAAAGCGGTTGCTGCGATTCGTCAGCCCTCCCTCGGCCCCGTCTTTGGCATTAAGGGTGGCGCTGCGGGTGGGGGCCATTCCCAGGTCGTCCCCATGGAAAGCATCAACCTCCACCTCACGGGCGATTTCCACGCCGCGGGCGTCGCCAACAACCTTCTCGCCGCCTACATTGACAACCACATCCAGAAAGGCAACGCCCTCGACATAGACCCCTTCACCATCACCTGGAAACGCGTCCTCGACATTAACGATAGAGACCTTCGTTCCATCGTCACCGGCCTCGGCAACAATAGAAGCAACGGCATCCCCCGCGAGACCGGCTTCGACATCACAGCCGCCTCCGAAGTCATGGCAATCCTTTCCCTCACGACCGACATCCACGACCTGAGAAAGAGGCTCGGCAACATCGTCGTAGCCATGAACTCCAAAGGCAATGTCGTCACCGCGGAGGACCTCAAGTGCGCCGGCGCAATGACTGTTCTGTTGAAGGACGCCATAAAGCCCAACCTTCTCCAGACGACGGAGGGAACCGCTGCCTTCGTCCATACAGGCCCCTTTGCCAACATCGGACCCGGAAACAGCTCAGTCCTCGCCGATAGAATCGGCCTCAAGCTCGCCGACTACGTCGTCACAGAAAGCGGCTTCGGCGCGGACATGGGTTGCGAAAAATTCATAGACATCAAGTGCCGATACAGCAACTTGATTCCCAGCGCTGTTGTGCTTGTGGCAACCGTTCGCGCCCTCAAAGCACACAGCGGCAAATACGACGTAGTCGCAGGCAAGCCCCTCGACAAACGCCTCCTCGAAGAAGACCTTCCCGCCATCAAGGAAGGCTCCGCAAACATGCTCAAGCAGATTGAGAACATCCGAGTCTTTGGCCTCCCCGTCGTCGTCGCTATCAACCGGTTTGCTGCTGATACCAACCACGAGCTCGAGCTTGCCGCAAAAATCGCCGTGGACGCCGGCGCCGAGGATGCCGTAGTCAGCGAGGTCTGGCGCAAGGGCGGAGAGGGGGGAATCGAGCTAGCGAAAGCCGTTATCCAGGCCGCTAAAAGGCCCGGCAATTTCAAGTTTCTTTACCCACTCGACATGCCAATTAAAGAGAAGATCGAGCGCATCGCCACGCACATCTACGGCGCCGGGCAGGTCGTCTATGAACCCCTCGCCGAGAAGCAGATCAAGCTCTTCACCGATGCCGGCTTCGGGACCCTCCCTGTCTGCATGGCGAAAACACACTTGTCGTTGTCGCACGATAAGAACCTCAAAGGGAGACCCCAGGGATTCAAGATGCCCATCAGGGAGGTCAGAGCCTCCGTCGGGGCGGGCTTCCTGTACGCCCTCTGCGGCGACATCATGACGATGCCCGGTCTTCCATCGGTCCCGGCGGGCAACTTCATTGACATAGACAAGCACGGCAAGGTCGTCGGGCTTTTCTGAAAAGACATCGCTCCACAAGCGAGCCGTGGAGTGCGGGACCTAAGCTCCTGCTTGCGAAGGCTGAAGCAAAGCTTCAGCAGTCCATGGACATGCTCGGTATCCCGGCCTGAGGCAGGCTACCTGGCGCGCAACACCAAGCGCCAAGCCGGCGGCATGGGTCCCAGCTAACAGGGCATACGAGCCAGACCCACTCTGAGGGGAACCTTATGACTCAGAAAAAGTACATAGCCGAGCTCAAGGAAGGCGACCCCGTCTCAAAAACCTTCTACGTCAATTCTCGAAATCGCCTCCTGACGAGGGCGGGCAAGCCTTACCTCTCCCTGAACCTTCAGGACAAAACCGGAACCATCAGCGCCAAAATCTGGGACGACGCCGATGCCATCTACGCCGGCCTGGTCTCGGCGGAATTTGTCCATATCAGGGGAAGTGTCGAGAAGTACATGGACGACCTCCAACTCAAAGTTGACCAGCTCAAAGTCGTCCGCACCGAAGAAGTTGACCTGGGCGATTTCCTTCCCACAAGCTCCAGAAACCCCGACGAGATGCTCGACGAGCTCCGTCAAATCTCTGAGACCCTTCAGGACCCTTTTCTCAAATCGCTCCTCGACCTTATCTTCGCCGACAGAGACCTCGTCGAGCGGTTCAAGCTCTCCCCCGCCGCCAAGCGCCTTCATCATCGCTTTGTCGGCGGCCTCCTCGAACACACATTGTCCGTCGCCAAAATCTGCGACTGGCTCTGCGGGCACTACCAGAACGTCAAGCGAGACCTCCTCATCGCGGGGGCAATTCTCCACGACATCGGCAAGGTTTACGAGCTAACCTCTTCGCCTTCCTTCGACTACACGACCGAAGGCCGCCTGGTAGGACACCTCATTTTAGGATGGAGTCTCGTCGAGGAGAAGATTCGGCAGATCGAGGGATTCCCGCCGGAGCTGAGAATGCATCTGGAACATCTCATCCTGAGCCATCATGGGCAGTACGAGTTTCGGGCGCCGGTCGTTCCGAAAACCGTCGAGGCGATGCTCCTCTACCAGGTGGACGACCTCGACGCGAAAGTCCAGTTGACACAGGATTGGATTGAGCAGGCAAAAGCCGAGCCTTCTGAATTCACCCCATATCACAAAATGCTCGACCGCTACTTCTACAAAGGCCCCTCCGGAAACGAACGGTGATCCCTCCCCCAAGATGCCGTCTCGGCGCATCGTCTGCCTGCGTTCACGTGCCCTTCTGACCGCGCATCCCTCGCGGCGCCGCGTAGCGCAGGCGTCCCGCCTGCATCCTCAAAAGAAGAAGAGCAAGATAGACCGCGCATCCCTCGCGTCCGTTATCCATAAGTGCCCGCTTCCCCTTGCCGTTCCCGCGTCCGAGAGCCGTATCCGCCCGGCTGGCAGCCTGCCGGTTCGCGCAGGGATTTCTGCAAAGGTATCACCCGAAGGAAGAGACGGCGTAACCGGTCAGGGTTCAGCCGCGCCGAGAAGCGGCGCTAGGCCAGGCGTCATTTAAGGCTACGTGCTCTTGTAAACTTCGCGGCGATGCCTGACAAGGTGAACAACGATTTTCTGTTTTGTCTTGTCGAACGTGTATAGAACCCTATAATCGCCCACGCGCAATTTGAAAACGCCTTGCCATTCTCCTGTCAGTGCTTCTGGTTTTACGGCATCAAAGTTTTCAGCGAACCAACGCAGTTTCTTGAACAGGCGTTCCGCCAGGGGCCTCTCTAAACGCGCTACATCGGACTCGGCGTCAGGTGTGAAGTACACGTGATACATCTTACCAGCTCAGCCCCAACTTCGCCGCAACTTCCTGAGCGGGTATTGTCCTGCCGCCTGCTTCAACACTCGCAAGGGAACGTTGAAGTGCAATTCTGAAATCGTCGCGTAATTCCAGTCCTTCATCGGGGTCCCCCAACATTTCTGCAAGTGTTTGAGTGACGACTTCCCGAATTAGGCTTTTGAACTCATCTATGGTCAAGTCAGCGACTCTTGAATGAGCCATTGTTCTTCCTCCCTTCTGTGCAGAGAATGTAACGGACAACCGTCGCGCTGCCTAACGCCGCGGGTGAGCGGCGGGGTGTCTCCGTCCGCTGCAACCGGTTGTTAGGCAAAGACAATCTGTTCTATCGAGAGATCCCAATTATCCCACAACTCTATTATTTAACCCGTATTCTTGAGAAATGTCATTGCGAATCACTACGGGCGAGTTCTTGGGCAGTTTTATTCTTATAAAGCACGGGTTTGTTTAGCATTTTCTTCCCTTTGCCTTCCTCCTGCAAGACGAATCGCATGGGGCCAGTCCGGTAGACGGCCGTCTTGATCTGCGCATTACTCATATGGCCGAAGGTTCCGAATACATTGGAGACGATATCTAAGATGTCGACATCAAGCTGGGCCTCGAAGCGGGGTGACGGTCCTAGGGCGACCATCGGAATCCTACGCATAAAGAATCGGCGCACCTCGTGGCCCTGCATTTCTTTAAGTGAATTGTCGAGGTCGGGCGGCCAAGGGCCTTCCACCTGCCGCAGGTAGATGTTGCTGGCAACAGTATGGCCGAGTTTCTCGAGAGAGAAAAGGTCTATGAGGTACATAAGCTTGGTCATCTTGAAGTACGTCATCCGACCGCCCAATTCGAGTAAAACCCGCGCCACCTGTTGCAACGTTGACGCACCCGGGGGAGATATACTCGGTCCCTTGGTCCGGGTCTTCTTTCGCACAACCAGTCCTTCGACTGGATGCACTGCCTTTGACAGCAACATGAAGTCGGACCGCTGCCTGGCCAGCGACCTATGTATGATAGCGCGGGGACCAGGATGGTAGAGAGGGAACAATCTTGTGTTGCGCCAAGGCAGAAGTTGCGCAACGCCAACGCGGAGTTCAATGCCATGCGGCGAAAGCATTTGAAGAGCGCTTAGTGCCATCGTCCCCAAGGTAACGATGACGTCCGGGCTGACCAAATTGATGACCATTTCAAGGTACGCCGAGCAGTTTGCTATCTCTTCCAATGTCGGCGTCCCATTGTTGCCGTCCTCCTGCTTCGGATTGCACAACACAGCGTTAGTGATAAAAACGTTTTCGCGCCGCCATCCGACGTTCCCCAGGAGCGTATCGAAGTTGTCGCCGGTGCGATCCCCGCAGAGAGGAATGCCGGTCCTGTCAGCCCCAAGACGTCCGGGTGCTTCCGCCACGAAGAGAACCTTCGAATCTATGCTGCCGTTCGCAGACGAAAGTACTTTCCTACGATCACAGAGCCTTGCACAGAGGTCGCAATGCTGCACGGACACGACAAGGTCGTCGAAGCGGGCCGTTTTACTGAAACTCTGGTATGAGCCGATCATGCGGAATCTCCTTTGAAGTTGGGGCCGAGGCAGTCTGGGTCGGGTTTCTTGTCAAGCGAGTTGCACGCGATAACCTTCTGCGCCAAGCAACCGGATAAGCACGTCTCCAGAAGTCTGCACGAGACGCAGGGGGCCTCGAAGTGAGTGGTGAGGTACATCCGCACCGCCTCCAAATACGGAGACTTCTTCCAGCACTCCTGCAGTCTTGCACCCCCCAGGCAAGACCAATCCTCTGTTTTCACCAGTTCCGACGCCCCGATTCTCTTGAAGGCGTCGCATGGGTAGAGACGAAGGTCTGGACCGATGATCAACCGGTCTATGGCCGCGCAGCATTCAGGTGTCTCATTCAGCATGAGGAAATTGTAAGGAGAGCCTGTCCTGATGAAATCGTCCCCGTGTTCTTCCCTGAGAGCGTGGATCCGATGCCGCAGATCAAGGTTTTGGACGCGGCTCAGGGCGCGATTCTTAATCAGCGACGCCCGTCCCTGCGGGACCAAGCGCAGCACACTTACCCGTGATGCACCAAGCTGACGAGCAAGTTTCGCGACCTGGTTCAGTTCACGGTAGTTGCCTGCCATCGGAACAAAGTGAAGTTCCGTTGTAAGACCGACTGACAGTGCATCGCGCATGGCCGCGTTGGTCCGCTCGAAGCTCCCGGCTTTGCGCGTTATTCGTTCATGGGTGGTGTCGGTCGCCCCAAAGAGGCTAAAGATCATTCGGCCGGCACCGAGCTCGTGAAGACGTGAAGCTTTGCCCTTGAACGCCTCTGCGTTGCCTGATGTGTATACCGTGACCTTCAACCGATGCTCGGCGGCGGCTCGCACTGCGTCGTAGATATGGGGCCACAGGACAGGTTCACCACCGGAAAAAGCCACGTCTTCAGCTCCCATCGACGCTGCGTCGGTGAGGATGCGAATACAGCCATCACGTGTCATTTCCAGCAGGTTCGAGGGTCCTGCATCACTGGAGCAGTGAATGCAATTTAGGTCGCATCGGTAGGTGACCTCTATTTTCAGCTCTCTCAGATTGAAGGGGCGAGAATGGGGTTTCATCAACTCCACCCCACCAGTTGTTTGAGTTCCCTCTTCTTTGCGGCAACGTAGGCGTGCGACGATACGCACGTGAGGGGACCAGGTGATCCGCCAACCTCCTTGGCGAGAAACATAACGAGGTTGCACAGCCCCCAGTAGTTGCCATAGGCGCGCTCCAGGAAGTCGTGATTGCGATAGACCGTGAGCAAGCCCAGGGTCAAAGGCTCGCCTGGTTGCCCCGACTCGGCCTGGACGGCGATGTAGTTCAGACACGGTGCGCCGATTGGGCGCACAGTTTCCCTGCCTGGGTTTTGGATGACAACCGTATATGCCGCTTTACAGAGATTATCACGTTTCGCAATCGCCGTGATGATGTTGTCCAACTGGTTGACTACCCCTTCGGCCCCCTCGTAGTGGGTCATTCTTCGAAAGTATGTGCCCCAGCCAGGCTTAAGGTGTTGAAGTTTCTCAAAAAGGCCTCTGGGCTTGTTGTAGGCCTCGAACAGCTTTGACGCGCTCCCCCCGCCCTGGTAGAGCCCGTGGGGGAATATTGTGTAGGCAACATGCTTGGGTTTCATGATTCCTTGGGCTTGCGCGAAGCTCTCGATCCTATCGTGAAACGTCTGGTCAAACAAACTCGGGTTTCTGATTTGGACGACGAGGTTGCGGACCTCCCAACAGCTGGACATCAATTGCCTCACGGCTTCCAACCACGCTTTCTGGAAGTCGTCGCACACTACGCATACTGGCTGGTTAATCACAACGATTCAACCTCATACTCGGCCCCGGCGAGGATTCCTATTCTCATGAGACCTTCTTCTGAATCCTCTTTTTCGCTTGTGCCCAATCCGATGCGGTCACTTTGCCGGCGGCGAAGGCTTCCTCTCGATCCTTGAGGACGGTCTCATGCCAGGCGGGTGATTTCAGAGCCTTCTCATCTTTCGTTAGGTCTGCCCAGAGATTCTCCATCAAGTCCAACTTCTCGGCAAGCGAAAGCTCGGAAAGAGGCGGCTCAAGTTTTCTCATTGCATTTCCTTTCTTGGGCTAAGCCAACGTCAGGCGCGCCGCGCCACCAGCACCGCCCGGATGCGGCTGTTCGTTCTTATAGTCCCAGTTGCTTGACGGCTCGCAGTTTCAGTTTGACTTCGTATCGCATGACCGAATTGTACCATGCTGGGTGATTCTTCTCAAAGGTGCGAACAACGTTTCTACCGTCGCACGGTTACGAAAGCCCGGTGAAACTCACCTCAGCGGCTGGCTGCGCAATATATTTGCCGGAGCGTGCCCGTCCACTAAGATTTGCCCCTCCGTCGGGTAATCTATCTTGGGGTCGTATTCCTCCACGACGGAGTTCATCTCGAACGAAAACTTGTGGCTCTCCTGAAGCTTCTGCGCGCGCTCGTCAAGCTCCTCCTTTGTTGCCTTGACCTCCTTTGGAATCGAGACAAGGATTTTGTTGCTCCCGCCGCCGAACGCAAAGTGGCTGGGGAAAACTTTCGCAAACGTCCGCCGCTGGTATTCATACAAAAGAAAGCCCGGCCTGAGGTTCGAGACGACGACCCCGCCCGGCGACAGAATGCTCCGGCACTCCTCGAGGAATTCCCTCGTCGTCAGATGATACGGTATGTACCCACCGCGAAACGCATCGAGCATAATGATGTCGTACTTCGCCTTTCGCCTCACTAAGCTTTTGATGTGAACCCGGCCGTCGCGGATGAATACCTTCGCATTCGGCCCTTCCTTGAACAGGAAATACCTCTTCGCCATCTTCACGACGTCCGGGTCAATTTCCACGCTGTCCACCTTCGCATCCGGGAAGTAGTGCGACATAACCCTCGACAGCGTTCCTCCTCCCAGCCCCACCACTAACACGTTCTTCGGCTCCGGCGTAAACAGAAGCCCGGCAAACATCAACCTCGAGTAATACATCATCAGTTGCAGCGGCTCCGCGATGTCCACCATGGATTCGTCGTAGTCCGTTCCCCGACGACGGAAAAGCAGCGTCCGCACCGTCCCGCTTCCCTCCACGCGAAGGTAGTGGTACAGGCTCTGCCCCTGGTAAAGCGTTTTGCCGAACGCCCCCTCCATTGTCCCCGCCAGAGCCATCAGCCCAACGACAATGCAAATTCCCTTCTTCATCCTTCCAGTCCTTTCTCTCGCCGACTCCCTTTCGGGTACAACAGCACAAATGCCACCGCCACGGCCGCGAGCATTCCTCCTGTCAAAATGAGAATCGTGTCTATATGAAACCAGAGAATCAAGTAGAACGATGTCAGCAAACATCCCAACACGCTTCCTATCGTCGAGATGGCGTACAACTTCCCCGCCCTTTCTCCCACCGAGCTCAACTCGCTCGCCGCCAATTGCACGGCATACGGCGACACCATCCCTAACAGCGTCGTCGGCACCAAGAAAAGCGCACTTGCCGCCACGAGGCACGCCCACCGCTCCGCTCCCGGCGAATCGACCACAAACAAATCGAAAATCCTGTTGTTGACCCTTACGTAAAAGAGCGGCAAAACCGCTATGCTGACCGCGGCAACAATTATCACCCCGGCCAAACAACCCGGCTTTGGAAACCGCCTCGACAACTTCCCGCCGAGAAAGTACCCAATCGCCAACGACAGCAGGAACACCCCAATCACGCTTCCCCAAACGTAAATGTCACTCCCGAAGAACGGCGGGAGAATCATTCCGCCCAGCATCTCAAGCGACATAACTCCCCATCCGCAAACAAACACCAAAACCGCCAGAACACTTGACCTCATCTCTCTACCTTTGTTTTCAGCCGTCTTCGCCGCCCATTTCATCAGCCACGTCGCCCGCGGCCGACGCAACGGCTCGCCATCCTTTCGCGAATGAGCCGCAAATATACCACTGCCCCCGCCTTCCCCCAAGCCCAATGTTCGCAAAGGTGTAAGCGCTCAGTCTCCAGAGGAGGATTCACCGCTGAGGTCGCAGAGGCCGCAGAGGTGGTGGCCGACACTAAAGCTAAAACGTCTGCGTTCTCCGCGCTCTCTGCGGTAAGTTCTACCCAAAAGTGAGGGGCTACGCAAAGGTGTGGGCACGTAATCGTGGCACGGGCGTCCCGCCCGTGTAGGCGAAGCTCTTTCCTGGGCCCACAGGACAGCCGGACACGATACGACCCCGTGCCCGTCCAGGGCCCTACTTCATCTCGACCTTGTAAAACTTTTGAGCAGAACTCGCGGCGACGTCAACCCATGTAGTAATCGCGCCCTGCGACGGGATTGTCGCCTCCTGTGCAAGTGTCGCCATAGCAGGATCGGAGCACGACCAAATCGCATACGTGTCGCCCGGGCGGCTTCTCCACGTCAGCTCGACCTCTCCGATTTCCTCCGACACAACCTCGACCACAGCGAAGGTCCAGACCGCCCACTCGTAGGCGCCCATGTCAACTGTCAGAGACAAGCCGCCGTCGAATATCCGCGGATTCCCATCGAGGTCAAGCGCGTGCTCCATCCATGCCTCGTTATTCCCCCTGTCAATGCACGGCGAACCCACCGACAGGCGATAATCATTGTCCTGGTACGTCAGGGGATCGTCGTCAGGACCGTCCGGGTCAACAAAAAGGGGATCGTCCGCGGCGTTTCCCTCGCCGCCCACCCAATCCTGAATGCACGAATAGCTCGGCTCGCTTGACTCGTCAATCTGAGGATTGTTTGCCGCCTCGTTCCCCCAGAGGATGCTGTCGCGGATTGCCCCGTCACACGAAGACAGCCCACCACCATACCCGCCAGCCGTGTTCCTGGCGATTGTATTGTTCAGAATAGTGAAATTGCAGGCGTACGCTCCTGCGCCATCGCCTTCGGCAGAGTTCTCGACAATGGCGTTGTTCTCAATGGCAGCCAGACAGCCCCACAGCCCCCCGCCGCGGTAATCAGCCGTGTTCGCAACTATCACGTTGTTCACGATTACCCCGTCGCACCACGCCAGTCCCCCGCCGAACCAGCCAGCGGAATTCTTAGCAATCGTGTTCCAGCGGATCGTTCCGTCGCAGTCGTGGAGTCCACCGCCGTTGTCCCCGACGGAGTTCTCCGCAATGGTGTTCTTCTGAATTACGCCCCAGCAAGACCACAACCCGCCCCCGTGGTACGTGGCCGTGTTGCCAGTGATTGCGTTGTTCTGGATTTTCCCGCTGCACCAAGCCAACCCTCCACCGTACATCCCCGAGCGGTTCCCCGTGATAACATTATTCCGAATCGTGGCGCGCGTCCGTTCGTCGTGTTTCCCCCCACAAATCCCGCCGCCGTTCCCGGCGTTGCCGTTACGAAGAGTGAAGCCCTCCAGCCTGCAAGCCTTCTTCTCCGTCCCCGCGAACGTCACGACGGAACCGGCCTGGTTGCCATCAATGATGGTGCCAGCGACGACATTTGGGTCGAGGGGGTTGGTGCTCCGAAGAACGATGTTCTTCCCCTTGAGAAGGACATTCTCGAAGTACGTCCCTTGAGCTATGATGACAGTATCCCCGTCCGATGCCGAGTCAATCCCCTCCTGAATTGTTCTGAAAGCGGCTTCCCACGATTGCCCGTCCCCCGACGCGGGCATAGCCGCATCCGCGTACCACGCCGAGCCGCCCGCTACCTGACAGACGAAAATCGAGACCCAGAAAACGAGTACCGTTGAGGCCCTTGCCATTTGTCGCACCTCCCAAAGAGCTGTTTAATGGCTCCCTTGCCCCCCGAGAGGCCCCGGGCAACGTCCCAACATCATAATTCTACCACACCGCCCCATTTCGATTCCAGACACAAGACAAC
>Ga0315289_10012044_pt1 | contig 12219 bp, 12 predicted proteins | sample YL17G11_40_MG_FD_203452 | JGI IMG/M metagenome (GOLD analysis project Ga0315289, IMG submission 203452) | Sediment microbial communities from Yellowstone Lake, YNP, Wyoming, USA - YL17G11_40 | ecosystem: Environmental > Aquatic > Freshwater > Lake > Sediment | place: USA: Wyoming | collected...
TAGATGTAATAACCTTCTGGGCGAACAGTTCACCATCCATCGTTGATTTGCTGACAACATCATGGGCGCCCAGTTTCAGCGCCTGGGCTGCGTTTTGGAATCCGGAATGTGTCAAAACAATGAGCGGCAGGCTGACGGCTGAAGCGCAAAGTTTTCCCACCGCTTCAAGGCACTTTTTTCCTTCAGGGAGATCAATTATGACCAGGGAATAATCTGCATCACTGATTGAATTTAAAGCTTTTTCAACAGGATAAGATACATCCAATTCATACTTGAAACCCTCATAATATCCCAGCATCTTGTCAATTTCTTTGGCCAGTAAGCTATCCTTCGAAACCAACAGAATGCGTTTAGTTTCCCCCATCATTATGGCTGCCCTAATCCATTTTTATTGATTACTAAACTGATTATTATAAAACCAGTTATACGCCTATTCCCCATCCACCAACCCTCCGAACCCCACAATAGTATCCGCTCCCCTAAGGCTCCTTCCATTTCCATTTATTATACGAAAAAACAGGGGATTTTCCAATAGCTAAAACCACTATTTAAGCAATTATTTGTCTTTGATAGCTGGTCACCCCGCGACTATTACTAAACATACTTATTAATCTTATAAAGGTGTAGTAATCAATTAAGGAAGATAAAGATGAAAACTGAGAGTCATTCGAGAATTGTTAATGCTGTTATGGCTCATCTTTTTTTCTTCGCAACATTGATTGCCTTATACATTATCAGCAGGTCTGATTTTATAGTATTTCATCTCATTGCGGAACTTTACACGATCATCATTGCGGTCAGCATGTTTATCATCATTTGGAACAGCCAGCGATATCTATAAAACAATTATTTCTTGATAATCGCCATTGGCTTTATGTTTGCTGCGATAATAGATTTCATCCATGCCCTCGCTTATAAAGGTATGCCTTTCTTAAGCAGGTACACTACCAACCTCCCGACCCAGCTTTGGATCGCAGCCCGTTATTTGCAGGCTTTTACCATTGTTATTGCGCCTATTTATAAAAATCGAAAAACCAAAGTTTGGCTGGCGATGGGAGATTATTCAGTAGTGACATCAACCCTGATTATTTCAATATTTAAAGAGTATTTTCCGGATTGTTATATTGAAGGCGTCGAATTATCCAATTTTAAGATCATCAGTGAATATATCATTGCTTCTCTATTTTAAATTGGGGGTTTCGGGCTTTATCTAAACAGGGTTAAATTTGATAAATCTATTTTTTGGTTGGTCTCTGGTTCTCTCTTGTTTTCAATATTTGGCGAGTTGATGTTCACGCTATAAGTAAATGTTTTCGGGAGCTACAGTCTAATTAGCCACATATTAAGAATTATCGCGTTTTATCTTGTCAGCCTTTCAATTATCAAAGTTACATTGGAAAATCCTTACGCGGTGATATTCCGCGAATTGAAAGAAAAAGAAACCGAGCTCGAAGATGCACGTTCCCGCCTCCTGACCATTTTTATGGAAGCCCCAATCCGTATCTGGGAAGAAGATTATTCTGAAGTCAAAAGAGAGATTGATTCGCTTCGCTTGACCGGGATTAAGGATTTTCGGAAATATTTTAGAAGCCATCCCGAGGCTGTCAGGAAATAAAATAATGCAATCAAGATAATTTCAATGAATAAACAGGCACAAGAAGTGTGACCACTTAAATCGCCCAAAGAATCCCATTACCTGAGCGAATTCATAAGTGAGGAAGATACCAGTGGCCTTATTGATGAATTTGTTGCTATTTCAAACGGGAAAACCTTTCTCAGATATGAAACCTGCTTTCGTAATACCAGGGGTGATCGCAATTACACGGTCGAAACGTGGTCTGTTCCGCCAGGTTTTGAAAACGACTATTCCAGGGTAATAGTTTTAGGGGAGGTTATAACCGAGCGAAAATTAATGGGGGAAAAACTTCTTGACAGCGAAGAACGATACCGACTTCTTTTTGAAAACGCAGGAACAGGTATTGGATATTATGATCCGAAAGGTAACATCCTTGCCTTTAATAGTATGGCGCTTAAATATATAAGTGGAAGCCTGAAAGATTTTCTTTGTAAAAATGTGCTTGAAATATATGGGCAGGAAATGGGGATTCGGTATCCTTACCCATAGGTGATAAAAGGTTTATATCCATTTATACATCTATCAGGAACCCACAAGGGGAATGTACCGGCATTCAGATTATTTCCCAGGAAATTACACAAAGAAAACAGCTTGAGCTTGAACTTCAAAAATACACTGGTGGATTGGAGAATTTAATCAAAGAACCGAAGCGCTTGAAGCAACCCAGGTTCAATTAGTCAAGCAGGAGAAATTGGCTGTGATGGGGCAAATGGCCAGCGGCGTGGGGCAATGAGTTGCACAGTCCCCTGGCAGTGATCAATAATGCGCTTTATCTATTAAATAGAACTGTGAAAGATGAGGGCGGGCAAACCAGCGAACATCTGCGTATGATCGAGCAGGAGGTTGGCACTGCCGATAAAATCATTTTGGACTTGCTCACCTTCGCCCGTATTAAATCAGTGAATAAAGCACTTACTCAGCTTCTCCCTTTGGTGGAAAAAATCATTAAGTGCTTTTATCCACCGGAGAACATCCGGGGGAACATCAAATTGGCACAAGACTTGCTACTTGTTATGGTAGATGCAAGCCAGATCGAGTAGATATTGATTAATTTAATAACCAACGCGTACCAAGCGATGCCGGATGGCGGAACACTGACTATTGATGCGAGCCAGAAAAAAGGTTATGTTTGCCTGAGGATTGAAGACACCGGTACTGGCATTGCGCCCGAGAACCTTGACAAATTATTTGAACCCTTGTTTACCACCAAATCTAAAGGCATCGGATTGGGATTGACGGTAAGCAAGACGCTGGTAGAAGCCAATAACGGCAGAATCAGTGTTAAAAGCGAGGTTGGAAAAGGTACGGAATTTGTTGTTTGCTTGCCAAAAAGTTGATAATAGACAAAAACCTGTTCACAATGATTATTAAATGAGATAAGAAAATAACACGAATCGTATGGCTGAAGAATTAAAAAAAATTCTGATCGTTGATGACGATGCCAACTTGCGTAAGACGCTGGAAGAAATTCTGCGCGTCAATCATTTTAATCCTTCTGGAGTAAGTAGTGGCCAGGATGCTATAGCCTTAACCAAAGAGAATAACTACCCTGTCGCATTAATTGACTTGAGATTATCGGATATGACCGGGCTGGTTGTTTTAAAAGCCATTAAAGAAATTTCGTCAGATACCGAATGCATCATCCTTACCGGTTTTGCCTCAACTGAAACAGCTGTTCAGGCAATAAATCTGGGCGCTTACAGTTACGTCCAGAAACCTTATGATATTGATCAATTATTAATGACCATAAACCGCGCTCTTGAAAAAAAGGAAACTCGCCATGCGCTTACAGATTCAGAAGAACGTTATCGCCAGTTATATAATGGCGCTTTTGACGGGATTTTTGCAACCGATCTGGAAGGAAAAATTCTGGATTTCAACCCTGCTTTTCAAAAAATTCTCAATTATTCCCCGGCAGAACTAAAGTCCTTTAAATTTCAGGATATTACGCCAGAAAGGTATCATAACAAAGAACAAAAATACATTGAACAAATTCTAGAGCGGGGATATTCAGACATCTATGAAAAAGAATATGTTGATAAAGACGGTAAGTTGGTGCCCGTCGAAATCAGTGGTTATTTAACCAGAGACCAAAAAGGAAAGCCTGAAGGCATGTGGGCTTTTGTGCGTGATATAAGCGAGCGAAAAAAGTCCGAGGAAACCCTCAGGCGGCAATTACAGGAAGTGACAGTTCTTCATGAAATCTCTTCTGCCGGAACAAAAGCCGACAGTATTGATAACCTGATTGAACGAGCTACCCAGATATTAGGAGAATCAATTTTTAGCGATTATTTCGGTTTTAATCTATATGACAAACAAAAACACTGGCTGTATCCTCACACATCTTACCGCGGTATGACTGCTGACCTGTTACGCGCTGGCTCATCTGCAAATTCTGGTATTACTGGCAGAGCCTGTTCAACTGGCAGACCCCAGTTGGTAAAAGCTGTTTTGAAAGACAAAGATTATTTAAAGTTTCGAGATTCTACACGATCTGAAATTGCGGTACCAATTAAAGTATCAGGAGAGATATTTGGAATTATTAATGCCGAGAGCGTTGAGGAAAACCATTTCAAGCAGGAAGATCTGAAATTGTTAATAGCAATTGCCAATCAGCTGGCAACTGCCATTGAAAAAATCCAACTCCAGGAAAAGCAAAAGTTGCGCACGAGGGAATTAACAGGTCTGTATGAAACCGCTCTGGCGACCAGCATTATCCTGGATACCAATTCTTTATATGAGAAGTTTTACGAACAGGTGAGAGTATTATTTCCATTGGATGCATTTTTAATTGCACGATCTAGAAGCCTGGATGACTCTATCGAAATTGCTTTTGCCATAGAGGAAGGTAAGCCCTTAATTGAACTGGTTGGGCAGAAGTTTGAAAAGAATACAGGCGGATTGCTTGGCTGGATGATCCAGAATAAAAAACCATTCCTATCTTTGGATATAACAGTTGATACGCTTCCGGTTGAATCACCGCAAATCGGCAAGCCAACCCGCGCCTGGCTGGGGGTTCCGCTTATCGTAAAAGGGTATGCAATCGGTGGAATTTCGGTCCAATCCTTTGAAGCAAATGTGTTTAACGAAAACCACAAACGCCTGCTTGAATCTTTGGCCGCGCAGGTTGCGATTGCCCTGGATAACGCACGCTTGCTGGAGCAAACCCAGGAACAGATCAACCGCCTGGCCGCGCTGCATGATATTGACCTGGTCATTAATTCCAGCCTGGATTTGCGGGTTACGCTGAATATTTTGCTGGATCAGGTTGTGGAAAAACTCGCTATCGACGCTGCTTCGGTTTTGCTTTATAATCCGCGCACCCAAATGCTTGAATATACCGCCGGGCGCGGTTTTAGAACCCATTCCATTGAACATTACAGCCTGCGTATGGGTGAAGGCATTTCCGGGCAAGCCGCCATGGAAAGGCACCTGATCCAGGCATTGAATCTGGATGAACTGGATGATTCACTGGCTTATGCCAATATCATGCATACAGAAGGATTTTCCAGTTATTTCAGTGTTCCACTTATCGCCAAAGGCCAGGTCAAAGGGGTTCTGGATATCTTCAATCGCAAGCCACTCAACCCTGACCAGGATTGGTTTAACTTCCTAGAAACATTGGGTGGCCAGGCAGCTATTGCTATTGATAACACAACCCTTCTGGAGGACCTTCACCGCACCAATGTAGAATTAACCCTGGCTTATGATACGACACTTGAGGGCTGGTCAAAAGCGCTGGATTTACGCGACAAAGAAACCGAAGGCCACACCCAGCGTGTAACCGAACTTACCGTGCAGATCGCACAGCAGATTGGAATACCCGAAGAAGACATCATCCACATCCGCCGGGGCGCCCTTTTACATGACATCGGCAAGATGGGTATTCCTGACAGGATTTTGCTAAAACCTGGACCGCTGGATGATAAAGAATGGAAGGTCATGAAAAACCATTCCGCCCTGGCATACAACCTGCTTTTTCCAATTACCTATCTCAGGCCTGCGCTTGATGTACCCTTGTATCACCATGAAAAATTCGATGGAAGCGGATATCCTAACGGACTTAAAGGCGAGCAAATCCCTTTGGCAGCCCGAATATTTGCCGTTGTGGACGTGTGGGACGCGCTGACGTCTGACCGCCCCTACCGCCCAGCCTGGAGCGAAAAGAAAGCTCTTAACCATATTAAAGAACAGTCAGGAATTCATTTTGATCCGCGCATCGTTGATATTTTTCTTAATCTCATCCAGAGAGAGTTAATTAACGGGAAAGTAAGCCAGGAATAATGTTATGAACCTCAGAAAGAAAACCATTCTGGCGATTGCGATTACCTTTTTTTTGGCCATGGCTGTTGGTTATGGTTATACCCACACCCTTTTTCTAAAAAGTTTTCTCAACATTGAAAATCAGGAAATAGAAGCAAACGTACGCCGCCTGCATTACTCCCTGGATCGCGAAATCGAAAACTTGGGCACCTTAACCAATGACTGGGCAGCCTGGGATGATACCTATGCTTTTATTCAAAATCCCAGTGAGGAATACATCAGTTCAAATTTGGTTGATGATACCTTAAGTGAATTGGGGCTAAATTTCATCCTCTATCTTGATAATAACGGAAACATAATTTATTCAAAAGCTTATGACCTTGAAAAAGATATTGAAATTCCATTGGAAAATTCCATTTATTCCTACCTCAAAAACCTGACCGGCATATTCACATCAATTAATGCCGAAGACTATCCCCAGGGGGTATTTTCTGACAATGGATCACCAATAATTTTCGCCGCCCGTCCGATCCTCACCAGCCTGGATGAAGGCCCTGCACGAGGAACCCTTGTTTTTGGTAAATACTTAAAAGGAAGCCTTTTTAATCACCTGAGGTCTTCTGTTGACTCTGAAGTTTCAATGTTGCCATATTCTTCAGAAAAATATGATCTGTACCCACCATCATTACTAAACCCTGAAATACATGTGGATAACAGCCAGCCTGATACAGTCCATTTCTTTTCCCTTGTCAGAGATTCAGGTGATGCTCCTGTTTTCATTTTTAAACAAATCCTTCCAAGGACAATTTACCGCCAAGGGCAGGTAAGCAGCCGGGAATTTCTTTATGCCCTGTTGATTGGCTGCCTGACTGCCAGCGCAATTGCTATGGTTGCTCTTGAATTTGGATTCTTAAGGCGCTTTTCAAAACTAACGGATGGTGTAAAAGGATTTGAGGCTGCCAGGCTAAACGACAGCGATATGATTCTGAAAGGCCAGGATGAGATTTCCAATTTATCCATTGAAATGCACAAAGCCTTAACCCGGCTGGCAGAAACTCAAAATGACCTGACTACCCATCTTGATTTTGAAAGGTTGCTGGTAGGCATTTCCACGAAATTTATTAACCTACCCATCGATAAAATTAACGATGGAATAAACCGGTTCCTGAAAATCATCGGGGAATTTTCCAATGTCGACCGCAGTTATATTCTGCTCTTGCATGAAGCAGAGCCAAACTTCATGAATAACACGCACGAATGGTGCGCGCCAGGCATAAATTCTGTAAAAAGAAACCGCCAAAATATTTCCATTGACCAATCCATATGGTGGTTTAAAAAATTGCATAAAGGGGAGCCAATAATTATTAACGATGTGAATCTCATGCCTGAAGATACCAGCCATGAAAAAAAGCTTTTTACCAATCAATCAATACTTTCGTTAACGGCAATTCCAATAATTGTTGGTGGTGAACTTATTGGATTGCTGGGTTATGACTCGGTTCGCGAAAAAAGAACATGGTCAGACCAGACTATTCTTTTGCTGGAAGTGACAGGCACAGTTATCGCGAATGCGATTGACAGAAACCGGCACGAAAAAAGAATCCTCCAAAACCAAAATAATCTCTCCAATTTGAATGAATTAACAAAAAACAGTATTAGCAAGTCAACCTTGGGTACCGCCTGCCGGTTAATTTCCGTCCAGTTACATAGTCTGATCAACTCCGATAGAGCTTATCTGGTTATCGAAAGTGAAAATAACCATAACCTGGATATTTATTATGCCGGGCGCAGAATAACCCTTGATAAGAAAATTTGGAAAATTATCCAGGAATTGATGGAAAAGTCAGATTCAAAAATAATCCGATCCGAAGACCTTGATTTTAAAGGCAATCCCTCTTATGTCGGTTTATTAGGTGTTTCCTTCATGGCTCTTCCCTTGTTTACTGAAAGCGCAAGACAAGGGATGGTGGTTTTCTCATTCGATACGCCGCATGTATTTTCAAGTGATGAAATCACTTTTTGCCAGCAGTCAGCCTCCCAGATAACCCTTTCAATCCTGAAGACCAAAGCACTGCAAGTAGCCCATATAAAGTCCAATGAATTAAACGCCCTCAGGGCGACAATCGCCGATATAACTTCTGAACTTGAATTGGATAAACTCCTGCACACTCTACTGGAACGCGCTATTCGATTAATGAAAGCGGATGGTGGTGATTTTTGTATGGTTGACAATGAAACCGGGGATCTTAAAGTCGTCGCATGCATCAACCTGGGCGAGGAATATGTCGGTACAAGTATTCATTATGGTGAAGGCGCATCAGGTGAAGTTTTGGTTACCAAAAAGACATTGTTAATCGAGGACTATTCTTCCTGGCCAGGCAGGCTTGAAACATTAAAGGAATCCAGAATCCGCTCAACCATAGTGTTGCCTTTGGTTATTGGCGATCGGGTTCTGGGCACCCTGGGAATTTTCCATTTTGATCCTGAAAAGCAATTTTCCAAAGATAACCAACACCTGCTGTCGCTATTTTCCCAACATGCCTCAATCGCGATGGAAAATGCCTTGCTGTTTGAAAAAATCCAGCAAATGGCCCGCATTGATGAGGTCACGGGATTGTATAACCGCAGAGCATTCAAAGCAATTGCTGATTACGAAATCTATCGCGCCGTTCGTCAAAAACATTCTCTTTCCCTCGCCATGATCGATTTGGATAATTTTAAACAGGTAAATGATGAATTTGGCCACCAGGTTGGTGATGAGGTGCTGAGGGAGGTTGCCAACCTTTGCAGAGAGACTCTCCGTAATATTGATATTATCGGTCGTTACGGCGGCGATGAAGCGGTTATTCTGATGCCGGAGACGGATGAGGAAAATGCATTTATTGGTTTGGAGAGGTTAAGAAAGGTAATAGAAAAGACTCCGATAACGGTTAAAGGAAAGACTCTCCACATTACCGCCAGTATCGGTATAGCCTCGTATACTCAAAATCTTCCCGTATTAAGTGAAATAATGGATCAGGCTGACAGCAGTTTGTATGCTGCCAAAAAAGACGGCAAAAATTGTGTGAGGATTTTCAAGAATCCGGATGAATGACAGCAGATTATGCGGGAGGAATAATGCTTAAAGAGTTCAAAGAATTTGCCATGCGGGGCAATGTGCTTGATCTGGCGATCGGTTGATTGTCGGCGGAGCGTTTGGGAAAATTGTGACCTCATTGGTGAATGATATTATCATGCCTCCTATCGGCCTGGTTCTGAGTTAAGTAAATTTTTTAAATTTGTTTATTAATCTCAGTGGGGGAAGATATGCCACCCTGGCGTCTGCTATAACCAAGCCAATTAAATTGAAAGAGCGCGGGATGTCATAATTCCCGCGCTGTTTTTTCTTGATTTATTTTTCAGTAATCTCTGGCTTGGAAAGCAGTGCAACGATCAGCATGAGGATTACCGCGCCCGCAGCTGCCCATGAGGAGATGTTTACCAGAGGAACATTTGGGAATTTGACCGCGATGCCTGTGAACGCCCAAACCAGAACCAGCGCGTAGGGGATATTACGGCGGGAAAAACTCATCAGGGCGGAAATAATGACCGCGGCAACCAGCATAATCACCAGCCACACCTCGGGAGCGATGCCGAACCCGTTCCATTTAATGAAATAAAGCAGCTGGGTGGCATTCGCGATGGTGGCAACGGTAATCCAACCCAGATACAAGCTGAAAGGAATATTCACAAGCCAGTTTTCAGCTGCGTTTACCCTGGTTTTTCCGATGTCTAGCTTTACGAAAAGGGTGATCAGAGAAATCAGCAGTACCAGCATAAAAGCCATCGCCAGAGCGAATTGTTGATAATGGAAGCTGACCAGCCATAAGGCATTGGCCAGATTGCTGACCGCGAACCAGGGTCCGATTTTGGTTACATGGCTATTTTCGCGGTTCCTGGACAGTGACTGGAAGAAAATAAAGCCAATCAATCCCAGATAGATCAAGCCCCAGATGGCGAACACGTATCCCGCAGGGATAAAGTAAATATCGAAGCTGTCCGAAATTTCTTTGGTGGTCAGGTTGTTGAGCGGTAAATTTGTCGCCAAAAAATTTACCACCAGGGTTGCCAGAAAAGTCAGAATATTCAAAACGACAAATTTATTCTTCATTTATGCCTCCTGTTTCGCAGTTGCATGGTTGCCCATCCAGAAACGCTTCCAGGATTCGCCGCTGTTCTGGAGGGCGAGAAAGGCATAAACCCCGGCCGGAAAATTACCCAGGATTATGATAGCCACCACCCAAAGCAGGGCATTCAGAAGGTTCTTTTCACGGTAAATAACCCATGCGGAAAAGAACATGAACCCCACATACACATCCACCAGGGATACGATACCCCAGGGATCTTTGAAGAAAAATTGGCCGGCCGCGCCGAAATTTCCCTGCGTGAACCCGTAGATCAGGATTCCGCCCTGCGCGACCGCACCCAACAATGCAATAAATTTTGCCAGTTTCATAATAAATTTCCTCCTTAATAAATTTTACTTTTTTGGCGGCAATGGAATAAATGGGCTGGTGCGCCTGATATATTCCTCATATCCCGGTTTGGCGTTCTTTAGTGATTTTTCAAGCAACGCGACACCAGAGACCCTGACCAACAAGTAAGTCATAAATATCGGGCTGAATACCGACCACCACCCGCTCGCTGACAAAGCGATAAGGAAATAACCCCACCACTGCGCAGCATCACCGAAATAATTGGGGTGACGCGTAAACCGCCAAACGCCCTTATCCAACAACTTGCCTTTGTTCACGGGATTGGATTTGAAAGTTGCCAGCTGCAGGTCGCCCATCACCTCAAAGAAGAACCCATACCCCCACAAAGCGACACCTAAATAGTCCAATAATCCTGATGCCGCGGGAAGGGTAGGGTATTGTGCAGCCAAAAGCGGTACAGAAATCAACCACATGAATAATCCCTGAAGCAGGAAAACCTTGAAAAAGCTGCGCCACCACCAGCTTGGTCCTGCTTCTACCCGCCATTTCTGATAGCGGAAATCCTCAGGTTTTCCCCAGTTGCGATACAGGATATACAAGGATAATCGTACGCCCCAGATCGTTACCAGGATCATCAACAGTAGTTTGCGCGCAGGCGACCCATCCGGAGTAAGAGCGTAATAAATCCAGCCCGAGAACACAAAGCCAGCGCCCCAGAAAATATCCACGATGCTGGAATTCCTGAGCGCCAGGCTGACCAGCCACAGGATTGCCATAAACCCCAGAATCGCAGCTCCCGTGATTAAATAAATGCTCAATAATGACATGCCATCCTCTTTTTATGCTGCTTTAATAACCGAAAAGCCCACTGCCCCCGGCCCTATATGCGCGCCGATCACGGGGGAAACTTCGCCCACCAGTGGGATAGTACCCTCAGGTACCAGGTAAGCCGCTTCCTGCTGAAGCAGTGCCAATTTTTCAGGCGCGTGGGTGTGCACAAACGCCAATTGTTCCAGTTCCCCCAATTCTTCAACCAGTTGCATCAGGCGGTTGTGGGAACCATTGAAGGTGCGGGTGCGTTCCATATCCGTCACACCGTCATTCATTTTCAGGATGGGCTTTAATATAAGCAAGCTCCCCAAGCCGAACATAAAGTTGGAAAGACGCCCGCTGCGCCTTAAAAATTCCAATGTGGAAAGTACCGCGAAGGTATAAGTACGCTTGGCTTTACCGGCAATCACCTCAAGGATAACCTTAACTTTTTCACCAGCTTCCGCCATTATGGCAGCTTCGCGAACAAGTAAGCCGGTTCCAAGAGAAAGGTTACCGGGATCAAAAACGTGAACAGGAATTTCCTTTATTTTTTCAGCCGCCAGCCGCGCGACATCCACGGTGTTGCTGAGCGCTTTACCGATATGAAGGGAAATAATGGCCTCCGCCCCCTTGTCAATCGCCTTCCTGAAAACATCCACGAATGCGTCAATGCCAGGAACTGCAGTCGTCGGATGAGGTTTGAAATCCGGAAGGCGGGTATAAAACTCTTCACGGGTCATTTCCACTCCATCCAGATATCCCTTTTCGCCTACATTGATATACATTGGAATGACGCTGATGTCATATTTGCTTATCACCTCTTGCGGCAGATCAGCAGTGCTGTCAGTCACCAAAGCAATTTTCATAATCCACCTTTATGCATAATTTTTTTACAGATAACTGCCTTCTATTTGCTTCAATCCAAATTGCTACATGTCATAACGAGAGATAAATCCTGGATTCTTCCAGATACTTATAAGATAATTATCCTCCAATTTGTATAAATAAACAAAAGAGAAATATTAATTGTCT
>Ga0315289_10012046_pt1 | contig 12218 bp, 16 predicted proteins | sample YL17G11_40_MG_FD_203452 | JGI IMG/M metagenome (GOLD analysis project Ga0315289, IMG submission 203452) | Sediment microbial communities from Yellowstone Lake, YNP, Wyoming, USA - YL17G11_40 | ecosystem: Environmental > Aquatic > Freshwater > Lake > Sediment | place: USA: Wyoming | collected...
CCGGGGACAACGTCTCGCTGGCCGGCGAGCTGATCCAGCCGATCGCCATGGAGGAAGGCCTGCGGTTTGCCATCCGGGAGGGCGGCCACACCGTGGGAGCCGGCGTCATTAGCGCAGTCGAGATTTAACTCAACCCGTCGCGGGGTGACTATCAAAGGAGCATAGGGGATTTTTATGGCGACTGATGCCAGGATGATAATTACGCTGGCCTGCGGTGAATGCAAGGCCAGAAACTATACAACGACTAAGAACAAACGAAGCGATCCCGATCGCATCGAGCTGCGCAAGTTCTGCAAAGTATGTCGGAAGCACACACTCCACCGCGAGGCGAAGTAGCCGAAGCTGGGCCGCAAAGGGGTGGCGCCGCAGTAAATAGCGCTCCTTTACAACACAGCATCGGATGTGGTAATATTTATGCAGATAGCGCAGGGCCATAGCTCAGTTGGTAGAGCACCGGTCTCCAAAACCGGGTGTCGTCGGTTCGAATCCGGCTGGCCCTGCCATTTCGGCTTTATATGTATCTGGAATCAAATCAGCTCCCTGCGGTGAAAGCGGTATCGTGCAGCGGAGCATTTTTGTGATTTACGATGCCCGCCACCCGATCCCACGCGCCGCGGCGGAGCAACCAGCTCGATAATCGAGCACTCAGAGGTGTGAGAATATGGCAACCACTAGCAATAAACCCGGGATCTTCTACAGGATGTATAAGTTCACTAGAGAATCCTGGCTGGAACTTCATAAGACCTCGTGGCCGAGCTCCGATGAACTGAAGAAGTCCACGCTCCTGGTTCTGGCTGCGATATTAGTCGTGGCGATCTGGATCGGCGGTTTGGACTACCTGTTGGGCGTATCAACCAAGAGGTTTCTCAACTGGTAATCCACTGCAAGCGACTTGGCCATAGTGGGGACCGTCGGGATTGAGAGGTTAGATTAATGGAACGGAACTGGTACGCGGTTCATACGTACGCAGGACATGAGAATAAGGTTAAGACGACCATTGAGCGGCGTGCTGAATCAATGAACCTGAAGGACAAAATCTTCCGTATACTAATTCCGACCGAGGCGGAGCTGCGCACTCGGGGCGGTAAGAAACGCGAGATACAGCGGAAGATATTCCCTGGTTACGTGCTCATAGAGATGGTGCTCGACGACCAGACCTGGTACCTGGTGAAGAGCACTACGGGAGTCACGGGGTTCGTTTCGTCGGGAAACAAGCCCGTCCCCCTGCAAGAGAGCGAAATCGCGAATATCCTGCGAGCGGCCGAGGGTCCGCGCCAGAGGCCGAAAGTCCAATGGGAGACGGGGCAAGTCATTCGCGTCACAGCCGGGCCGTTCGCGGATTTCACGGGCACTATCCAGAACATGAATGTGCAAAAGGAGAAGCTACGGGTGCTGATCTCCATCTTCGGGCGGGACACCCCGGTCGAACTCGATTTCACCCAGGTCGAGAAGCTCTAGTCGCTAGGGGCTGGGAACTAGCTGATAGATTAAGGAATCCGGCTCTATCCTCTAGCAACTGTCAACTATCCACTAGCACGGAGGATTTGCAATGGCAAAGAAAATCTTGGGAGTGGTCAAGCTCCAAATACCAGCGGGCAAGGCCACGCCGGCGCCACCCGTCGGCCCTGCGCTTGGGCAGTACGGGATCAATATGATGGAATTCATCAAGTCGTACAACGAGAAGACAGCGGCTCAGATGGGCACCATCATACCCGTCGAGATAACCGTCTTTGAGGACCGGTCTTTCACATATGTATTGAAGATGCCCCCGGCCGGCGAACTTCTGAGGAAAGCAGCGGGAATCGAGAAGGGATCGGGCGTGCCAAACCGCGAAAAGGTCGGCAGTATCTCGCGCGAAAAGCTCCGCGAGATAGCTGTATTGAAGATGCCCGACCTCAACGCAAACGATATTGAGGGGGCGATGAAGATAGTAGCAGGCACGGCTAGGTCTATGGGAATTGAAATAACCGACTAGCCGTCGTGGGAGGCCCGCCTTCGTCAAGGCTTCCTCCTTCGTCCCTCGGCAAGCTCGGGACTTCGGAGGACAGGTCGGTGGGCCGTATTTATACCACCAGGAGGTACAAGGAAATGCCCGCACAAGGCAAGAGGTATCAGGAAGCGGCCAAAACGATTGATAAGACTCAAGTGTACGAGCCGGCGGAGGCCGTCGCCGCCGTGAAAGAAGCTGCATCCGCAAAGTTCGACGAAACCGTCGAAGTCGCGGTCCGGCTCGGCGTTGACCCGCGCCACGGAGACCAGATGGTACGCGGAACCACCAGCCTTCCGTACGGGACGGGCAAAGTTCGGCGAGTCGCAGTCTTCGCGAAGGGCGAAAAAGCGCAGCAGGCTCAGGAGGCCGGCGCGGATGTAGTCGGCGCCGAGGACCTGGTGCAGCAAATCGAGAAAGGCTGGCGGGATTTCGACATACTGGTCGCAACTCCGGACATGATGAGCATGGTCGGCAAGCTTGGCCGGACACTGGGCCCCCGCATGCCGAACCCGAAGGCCGGGACGGTCACAATGGACGTGGATAGAGTCGTCCGCGACATCAAGAGCGCATCCAGGGTCGAATACAGGGTGGATAAGGCGGGCATAATTCACATGTCCATCGGTAAAGTTTCCTTCTCTGTAGAGCAGCTTACCGAGAACTTCGCTGCATTGATCTCGGCTCTGTTGAAGGCGAGACCGACGGCCGCGAAAGGACGATACCTGCGAAAGATCACCGTATCGTCCACCATGGGGCCCGGCATCAATGTAGATGTGCAGAAAGCTCAGGCGATAGCAGAACGCTGAGCCAAACCCGGATAGGCCGAGAAAGGGCAGCGCCCTCATCCCGGAGCGCTGCCCTTTGTGTTTGGCCGCTGGGAGCAAGCTGCTCGGATCGCTAAATCCCGATTCGCAGCTTCATGCGGACGATGTTGATTATATTGTCCTGCGTGACCATGCCTTTCAGCTTGCTGTCGTGCATCACCAGAAGCCTGCGCACGTTTCCCTCGGCCATGTGCATCAGGGCGTCGAATGCATCGTCGTTCTCATCAATCACCCGCTCTTCATCCGGAGGCTTCACTACCTGGCCGACGGTCGTTTCATCCCACTTCTCCCTCGGTATGTCCCTGACCTCGTCCACGGTGATTATTCCCAGCAGAGCATCATCTTTCGTTACCGGAAAGGCACCGTAGTCGTATTTCAACAGATAGTCGTGGACGAACTCATCCAGAGACGTGTCCGGATGCACATGCGGGAAGTCGGTCGTCATCACACGATGGACGCCCACGCCGGAGAGCGCCTGCCTGATCACCACCTGCTGATAGCTCTGCTGGGCTGCGCTGTTCAAGTACCAGCCGATGAACACCAGCCACAGGCCGCTGAGGAAGCCTCCGAAAATCATCATCGAGAAGCCGCCGAAGATGAAGAGGTATCCGAATCCCTGGCCTATGTGGGCTGCATATCTCGTCGCACGATCGAGGCTGTCCAAAGAGCCCCAGAGAATGGCGCGCAGCACCCGTCCGCCATCGAGCGGAAAGCCCGGCAGGAGGTTGAATATGCCCAGCATGAGGTTGATTACGGCGAGGTAGCGCACAATCCCCAAGCCGAGCGAGCCCAGCACCGCTCGACCTCCCGTTGCCGCCAGTCCCCAGAAGATCGCAGCCAGTGCGATGCTGGTTGCCGGACCCGCCACCGCCATCTTTAGCTCGACTTCGGGGGTGCTGGGCTCTTCCTTCATGCGGGAGACACCGCCGAAGATGAACAGCGTGATGCCGCTGATGCCGATGCCGTTTCGCCTGGCGACGTAGCTGTGCATCAACTCGTGCAGCAATACACTGCCGAAAAGCAGTAAAGCGGCGATTACCCCCGCAAGCCAGTTCATCGCCGTGCTGAAATTCGGGTTTGCCTGAGGAAAATAGAACTGCGCGAGAGTGTAAACTATCAACGCGAATATCACAAACCAACTCACGTCTATGTTGATCGGCACGCCCAACAGCTTTCCGAGTTTCAAACTCAATTGAGACACCTGCCCTTCCCGGCCATGCGTCTAAGTCCGCTATCTCTTACCCCAGGCCATTTTGTCCGAAACCCCACTGCAGCGCGCGCAGGCTGTCGCAAACGCCCGGGCCGCGCTCGACATTTTCGAGCAGATCGAAGCCCCCGACGCTGCCAAAGTGCACCGGCGGCTCGCCCTCCCGAATGCCCTTTTTAAACAATCCCTCAAGGTTATCATTTCCCTCCACACTCCCATACTCCCACACTCCCATACTCCCATACTCCCATACTCCCATACTTCCACACTCAAGATTGACCCTCCGAAACCCCGCCTGCTATAATATTATTTAAGGTATCCATTGCCTGCCCGGCTCTGCATTTCTCGGGCGGAGCGGATCCCAAGGTGAACGGTTTTGGGCGAAAAGTCAAAGGCAAGAAGGCCTCCGTGGCTGGCTCCCGCGTTACTTGCGGTATTTGGCATTATCACAAGTGTCGCCGGTAATCTCATTGCAGCAGACATCCAACCAAAAATCAAGCCTTGTCTGCCTTGGGTTTACGTAATCTTCGGCCTGGGAGTGCTCGCCACCACTGTCGCCGCGATTGTGGCCGCGCGCACCTCGCAGGAGACTGAGGCCAAACCTGAACCCCTGTCCGTGCAACCCTCCGTAATCAGCCTTCATCAGTTGCCGCCGCCGCCTGATGACTTCACGGGGCGCGGGGCGGAGTTGGATGACCTGCTGGACAAAGTGAAGGAAGGCGGCATCGCCATTTCCGGGCTGCAGGGCACAGGCGGGGTAGGCAAGACGGCGCTGGCTTTGAAGCTGGCAGAGCAGTCGGCCCCGCACTATCCGGACGCTCAGCTCTACCTGGACCTCAAAGGTGTCAGCCAGCAGCCCGTGACGCCCGCGGAGGCTATGGCCCGCGTGATCCGCGCCTGGCATCCCGAGGCGAACCTGCCTGAAAGCGAAGCGGAACTGAGCGCGCCATACAGGTCCGCGCTGTATGGCAAACGGGCGCTGCTGCTGCTGGACAACGCGGCGGATGACAAGCAGGTGCTGCCGCTGCTGCCGCCGGAGGGCTGCCTGGCGCTGGTAACCTCGCGCCATCACTTCGAACTGCCGGGTTGTTACACTCGAAGCCTGGACATGTTGACGCCGGAAGATGCGCGCGACCTTGTGCTGAAGATCGCTCCACGGGTTGGCAAGCAGGCCGACGATCTCGCCAGGCTCTGCGGGTATCTGCCGTTCTCCCTGGAAAAGGCAGCCCGCACACTGGCAAGCCGAAAAGACCTGAGCGCGGCGGACTACATCGAGCGGCTTGGTGATGCCGGGGCGAAGGTGGATCTGGTTGAGGCGTCGTTGAGCTTGAGCTACGACCTGCTGAGCGGCGAGCAGCAGGAACGATGGCGGATGCTGGGCGTGTTCCCGGGCTCATTCGATGCGGTGGGCGCAGCCGCGGTGTGGGAAGCGGAGCAGCGCCGGGCTGAAGACGAGCTGGGCGATCTGTACCTGCGCAGCATGGTGGAGTGCGAAACGGAGGGCCGATATAAACTGCACGACCTGTCCCGGGTCTATGCGGACTCGAAGCTGAGCGAGACCGAGCGCGCGGCGGCCCAACGCCGCCATGCTGAGCATTACGCGCGCGTGGCCTGCGCCGCCGACGATCTTTACGAGAAAGGCGGGGAGTCGGCGCTCGCGGGGTTGGGGTTGTTCGATCTGGAGCGCGGGAACATCGAGGTCGGCCGGCGGTGGGCATCGCAGCACGAGCGGGACGATGACCGGGCGGCCGAGCTGTGCGTCGGTTATGCCCTGGGTTGCATCTATGTCCTGCTTCTCCGCCTGCACCCGCGAGAGCTGATACAATGGATGAATTCGGCTTTGCAGTCAGCGCAACGCTTGAAGAACCGGCCGGACGAAGCCAATTCGCTTGGCAACATGGGCAATGCCTACTACTTGTTGGGCGAGTACCGCCGGGCTATCGAGTTTCACGAGCAACGCCTCGCCATCGCGCGAGAGATCGGCGACCGCCAGGGGGAAGCCAATGCGCTAGGCAACCTGGGCGTTGCCTACTACTCCTTGGGCGAGTACCGCCGGGCCATCGAGTTCCTCGAACAGGTCCTTGCCATCGCGCGGGAGATCGGCGACCGCCGGGGAGAAGCCTATGCGCTCGGCAACCTGGGCATTGCACACAAGAACCTGGGCGAGTACCGCCGGGCCATCGAGTTTTACGAGCAACGCCTTGCCATCGCACGCGAGATCGGCGACCGCCAGGGGGAAGCCAATGCGCTTTGGAATATGAGTCTCACGCTGGACAAACTTGTCGAGCGCGCGCAGGCTGTCGCATGCGCCCGGGCCGCGCTCGACATCTACGAGCAGATTGAGGCCCCCTACGCTGCCAAAGTACGCCGACAGCTCGCCGAATGGCAGGCGGAGGAATGACAGGTCCCGTGTTGATAATAAAACCCCGACCGCTGTCATTCTTCATCCGCCACGGCGGATGAAGAATCTCGGACGCGGGTAGGTCCTTCGTCCCGATTCTCGGGACTCAGGATGACATTACTATCAAGGAACGCGAATTGCGCTCCCGCCTTTTTTTGACTTCGGAGTGCATTTCTGTTACAATCGAGCGGTGGAAATGCCCCGGTCCGCCGACCTCCCAATTTGCAATCTGCAATCTGGGATTGTTCAAAAACCGCACCTCTACATCGGGATGGGTGGCGATTTCCGAATCGCCACCCCCAGGGTTTTGGGTAGGGATTCGGAAATCCCTACCCATCAATAGCTTGCTTTGCGGCTATGTGGCCCAACGGGACATTTTTGAACAATCCCATCTGCAATCTTTAATTCAGACCGGCTGTTTCACACCATGAGGCTAATCAAGGGACTATTTCAAAAGGTTGACCAACTGCTCAGCGGCCGCAGGCCCGTTGATGAAGACCTCTTCGACGAGCTTGAGGAAGCGCTGATCCAGGCGGACTTGAACATACATACAACCACGCGCATAGTCGGCGATTTGCGCCAGGCCGCGCACCGGGAGCGCCTCTCCGAGGCGGAGGATATTCGAAGCAGGCTGAAAGACGATCTGGTTCGAGCGCTTTCGGCTGGCGATGACCAGAAGCTGCGCGTTTCCCCAGAGCCCCCGACGGTCTATCTGGTGGTGGGTGTGAACGGGACCGGAAAGACTACCACAATCGCCAAGCTCGCGCACAGATTCAAGTCGCAGGGCAAGCGGGTCATCCTGGCGGCGGCCGACACCTTCCGCGCGGCAGCGATCGAGCAGCTCGAAATATGGGCCAACCGCGCCGGCGTGGAGATCGTCAAGCAGCGCGAGGGCGCCGACCCCGCCGCGGTAGTCTTCGATGCGCTTCAGGCTGCGAAGTCGAGAAGGGCCGACGTGGTGATTGCCGATACAGCCGGCCGCATCCATACCAGGCGCAACCTCATGGAGGAGCTAAAGAAGATCGGGCACGTGATCGAGCGCGAGATCGGAAGGCCCGCGGATGAGGTGCTGCTCGTGCTGGACGCCACCACAGGCCAGAACGCGATCAGCCAGGCGAGGGAGTTCATGGCGGCAGCCTCCATCACGGGGATCGTGCTGGCAAAGCTCGACGGCACCGCGAAAGGCGGGATAGTCGTCACGCTGAAGGACGAGCTTGGCATACCGATCAAGCTGGTCGGAGTCGGCGAGAAGCTGGAGGACCTGGAGGACTTCGACTCGCGCGATTTCGTCAATGCGCTGCTGGAATAAGGCACGCCGCGCAGCAAGCATCTCCTTTGTGGCTGAGGGAGAAATGTGATAGAATCATTCGGAGACGCCATGGACATCAAGCCGCGCCCGAATCACAAGCTGTATATCCAGGTCCTTCGCCGCATGACGCCCGAAGCCAGGCTGCTGAAGGCATTCGAGCTGTCCGAATTTTCCAGAGAGCTGTTCATGCACGGCCTGCGCAGGAGATTTCCGGATTTGCCGGATGCCGAAATCAAGAGAATATATCTGGAGCGCCTGAATAAATGTCACAACAGGAACTACTGAGAAAGGTTATCCAGGCGCTCGACAGCGCCGGGATCGAATACATAGCGTCGGGCTCGGAGGTTTGTCGCAGTCACCAAGGCTGGGGAGCGGGCCTATCCTACCCTTCCACGAAGTCCATATAGACGCCGTCGTCCGGGGCGATCTCGATTACCTCACCCACCTCGATCCAGATCGGCACTTCGCCGCGAAACACCGTGTAGAACCGCCCGAGTTCCACAGAGACGTCGAGCAACTTATCGCTCCGAATGCCATGCCGCGAACCAGAGGGACACTTACCTGCCTCGACCGGATATCGGTACTTGATCTTCAGATCTTCCCCGGCCTCCAGCCTTTGCTCGATGGATGCTAAGTCCATGTCTACCTCCGTGCGGTTCGCCCCAAAGTACCAAACAGGGCGACAGCTTCCATTCCTCACGACCGCATAATGCGTTTAGCTCGAGACAGAACAGGGTAAAGACGAACCGAACCGAACATAGCGTTGGATACCGGCTACGAACACCACGTACCAGGCACTCTGCGCTATACGGTCACCTCTCTCCCGGCGATAGCGGATGGAGCGGCGCCATCTGCTACCGCCGGACCATTTCTTGCCACCTCGAACGGCCTCACGGCATTCGACGAACAAGTGCAGTGCTGATGCCGGAAGGGCACTGGTAAGCGACATGCCCCTCGGTTTATGCTACCAGAGGCCGACCGCCCTGTCAAGCAGCCACGCCACCCGAAGCGATGCGCTACAGCAAGTGTCGGCCCTCAGCGCTCGATTTGTCGGCTGGGCGTCAGCAGCTTCACGCGGCGCTCGAACTCCTCGCGGGCGAGCATAACGCGGCGGCCGCATTTGAGGCATTTCATGCCGATGTCCGCGCCGATGCGGGTAACCTCCCACTCGAAGCCTCCGCACGGGTGCTGCTTCCGCATGTGGGCAATGTCGCCCACCCTGATCTCCATCGGGCTCATTCGCCGCACCTCTCGCGAAGGAACGTCACCAGCGCCTCCATCTCCTCCGGCATCGGGGCGGTGAACTCCATCCTGCGGCCCGTCCTGGGGTGATCGAAGCTCAGGCAGTAGGCGTGGAGGGCCTGGCCTCGCAGAGCGCCGATCAGCCTGTTCACCGCCGAGACAAACTCCTTCGGCCCAGCCTGGAGGCACCGATTGCCGGAATAAACCGGGTCGCCGACGACCGGATGCCCAGCGTAGGCCGCATGGACGCGAACCTGGTGAGTGCGGCCCGTCTGCAGCTTCGCCTCAACGAGCGTCATCGGGCCGAAGCGCTCCAGCGCGCGGAGATCGGTAACCGCCACGCGCGATCTGTACCGCGGCGACTCGATGACAGCCATCTTCTTTCGGTCCACGGGATGGCGGCCGATCGGCGCGTCCACCACCGCCTGCTCGAATCTGGGATTGCCCCACACGAGCGCGAGGTATTTGCGCTCGGCCGTGCGCACCTGGATTTGCTTCTGAAGGGCATGGTGCGCGGCGTCGGTCTTCGCAACCACGATCAGGCCGGAGGTATCCTTGTCCAGGCGGTGGACGATGCCGGGACGCTCGACGCCTCCAATTGCCGCAAGTCCCTTGCAATGGGCGAGGAGAGCGTTCACCAGAGTGCCGGCACGAGCCCCCGGCGCGGGATGGACTACCATGCCCTTCGGCTTGTTGATGACGATGAGGTCCTGGTCTTCGTACACAATGTCCAGGGGCAGCTCCTCGGCCAGGATGCGGGCAGGCTTCGGCGGCGGAATGGCGCAGCGGACGACCTCGCCGGCCTTGACCTTGTGGGCCGGCTTCGACAGCGCTCCGTCAACGCTCACACAGCCTTCCTTAACGAGACGCTCGAACGCCGAGCGGCTGATCTCCGGCCTGTGCAGCGCCAGAAATGCGTCCAGCCGCTCGCCCTCGTCCTCCCTGGAAACAATCAGCTCGAAGAATTCAGCCATCGCTAGTTATGGGCGTGCTTGTGAACCTGTTCGATGCGCTTTTCACGGATATGCAGCCGGGAACACAGGATCGGCAGAGTGACTGCGAGCACGGCCAGGCTGACCACCTGGGCCTCGGTGATTCCGCCGAACGCAACTTCCGCGGTAACGCCCTTCCTGAGAAACTCGATGAGGAACCTGTACACCGAGTACAGAGCAAGGTAGCTCAGGAAAACCTGGCCGGTGAAGCGCTTCCGCCTTTCGATAGCCACGAGCGCAATAAAGATAAGTATACTCGCAGCCAGGGCGTATAGCTGCGTCGGGTGGCTGGGCGGAGTCAATTCGCCGGAGACGGGATCCGCGCAAAACCGCATCCCCCACGGCAGGCTTGTGGGAATGCCGTAGCAGCAGCCGTTCAGGAAGCACCCGATCCGCGCAATCCCATAGCCCAGCGCCAGGCCGGGCGAGCAGAGGTCCGCCATCGCCATGAAGCCGACCCCCTTCCGCCTCGTGTAAATCAGGGCGGCGACTGCTGCGCCGGTCAGCCCGCCGTGAAATGAAAGCCCCCTAATGCCGCCGGCCGGCGAGAACATCCCCCTCCAGAGGTCGAGAATCTCCGACGGGCGATGCAAGTAGTACGGCAAATCGAGAAGTATGGAGACGATGTGGGCGCTCAGTATCCCGGCCAGCAGTCCATAAAGGACGACGTCCACCACGTGCTCGCGTTTGAGGTCGGTGTACCTGGCGGCGCGAAGCGTGCGCCACAGGCCGACAATCAGCGCGATCCACAGCATGAGGCCATACGCGCGTATCGGAACCGGACCGATCTTGAACAGGGTGGAATGCATCCGCTAACCCTCTCTATGCGGCGCATCGGACCGCCGCCCTTCGCAGAAGAACAGATCGTACGCAAGGAGAAGAAGCCCGGCGGTTATCGCCGCGTCGGCAATGTTGAACACCGGCCAGACACGAAAATTGATGAAATCCACAACGTAGCCGAACCTTACCCGATCAACGAGGTTGCCGAGCGCGCCGCCGAGCTGAAGGCCAAGGCCGATACCTACCAGTGCGGGCAGCATCGCTCTGCGCCGGACGAGGACGACGATCGCAATTACAAACGCCACTGTCAGGAGCGTCAGTAGCCCGGCCCAAGATTGAAATAATCCAAAAGCGCCGCCCCGGTTTTCTACAGGCGTGATGTAGAGGACGTTCTTGAGGACGGGTATGGACAATCCGAACGCGAGGCGCTTCAAAACCAGGTGCTTGCCGGCCTGGTCGAGGATGACTACCAGCAGTGCGATGATGTAGAAGTACCTTGCCTTCACCTTCCCTCGATTATGTCCTGGCACTCGACACAGTAGATTGCATACGGTATCGCGTCCAGCCTTCCTACCATGATGTCGCGGCCGCATCTGTCGCATACGCCGTAGGTGCCGCGCTCTATCTTTCCGAGCGCCTCGTCAATTCGCCCGAGGATATCATGGTAATTGTCCCGCACGGCCAGATCCTTCTCTTTTTCGAAGGTATCCGTTCCCGCGTCCGCGGGATGGTTATCGTAATCCGAGAGCTCGCTCTGGCCGCCGCGGGTGTCCCCATAGCTGATATCCTGCTCTAGCAGCTCCATCTCCGCGTGAATGCGATCGCGCTCCGCGTGCAGCTTCCCGCGGTACTTTTCCATGTTGAGCTTCCGCATGACAACACCTCACACTGCCGGCAATACACGTCCCCAGCCGACCTGTCAGCCTAGTATACCTCCGTAACGACTTCCGCGCAACGGGCACAGAGCGACGGATGGACTGCATCCCGCCCGACCGTCGGCAGCACCAGCCAGCAGCGCGCACACCTCTTGCCCTCCGCCGGCTGAACGGATACCTGAAGTGGGGCCTCGCCTTTCTCCAGCCTTACCTGCGACACGATGAATATGGATGCAAGCTGATCCTGATATGCGAGGAGTAGCTCGTACAAGGGCGAAGCCGCCTCGAGCGCCACCAGAGCCTCCAAAGGCTTTCCGATCACGCCGGTTGTCCGCGCCTCTTCCATGTGCCGGTATACCTCGTCGCGGACGTCCAGCAGCTTATCCCACCGGGCGCTTAGCTCCTGATCCACATAATCGGCGTTGACCCTGGGGAACTCAGCCAGCTGCACGCTGACCTCCCTCCCGTCGGCGGGCATGTACCTCCAGACTTCCTCCGCGGTGTAGCTGAGAATGGGCGCCATTATCCGGACCATAGCCGACAGAATCTCCCATAAGGCCGTCTGCGCCGACCTACGCTGCAACGACTTCGGAGCGGAGGT
>Ga0315289_10012047_pt1 | contig 12218 bp, 5 predicted proteins | sample YL17G11_40_MG_FD_203452 | JGI IMG/M metagenome (GOLD analysis project Ga0315289, IMG submission 203452) | Sediment microbial communities from Yellowstone Lake, YNP, Wyoming, USA - YL17G11_40 | ecosystem: Environmental > Aquatic > Freshwater > Lake > Sediment | place: USA: Wyoming | collected...
CGACCGTCAACATGACCGGTTACATTCCTACTGCCCCGTCAACGGGCGAGAACCGGCCAGTGATGAATCACACCGTGGCCGTCACTCTGTCTAAGGCGCAAAGCTCCCACTTCATCCGCACGGGCTTTGAATTCCGCGCCTACCAGGAGACCGACAAATTCTTCAGCGCCGCCCAGACCGGCCAGTTCAACTTCGACTCCACCTGGACACGCGGGCCGCTGGACAACTCGGCGACTTCTCCCGGCAGCATCGGCCAATCGGTGGCGGCGCTTCTGCTGGGCCTGCCCTCGGCTTCGAGCCTGGTCGGCCGCGCGGCGGACTATGCCGAACAGTCGAATTCCTTGGGGTTCTTTGTGCAAGACGACTGGAAGGTCTCGCGAAACCTGACGATAAATCTCGGCTTGCGCTATGAGTTCGAGCAACCGCTCCATGAGCGCTACAACCGGAGCGTGGTGAGCTTCGATCCCACTTACGTGCAGTCGTTCTCCGCGGCGGCCCAGGCAGTATATGCCAGGGCTCCGCTGGCAGAGCTTGCGGCGAGCCAGTTCAAAGCTACGGGCGGGCTGACCTTCGCCGGCCTGGACGGCAATCCCAGCGGTCTGTACCATACGCCGAAGAACAGCTTCATGCCGCGCTTCGGCCTGGCCTACCTGGTCGAGAGGAACACCGTGCTGCGCGCCGGCTTTGGGGTCTTCTACGGCTTCCTGGGCGCGCGCCGCAGCGACGTCATCCAGAGCGGCTTCAGCCAGAACACCAACATGGTCCCGACCATCAACAACATCGACTTCATTGCCACCCTCTCCAACCCGTTCCCCAACGGCATTCAAAACCCGGTGGGAGCGGCGGCGGGGAAGCAGACGTTCCTGGGGCAGAACATCTCGTTCTTCAATCAAGACCCCAAGATTCCGCGCGTATCGCGTTGGGAACTGGGCATTCAGCACGTGTTCAGGGGCGGCGTCTTGCTGGAGGCGAACTACACCGGCAACAAGACTATCCGCCTGGAGATCCCTGTCGCGGGCAACCCCCCCGTCGTCAACCTGAACGCGCTGTCGAATCAGTATTTGAGCAAAAGCCCGACGCGCGACAACACCACCAACAACTACCTGACCGGCAGCGTTACCAACCCGTTCTACGGCCTGGGCCCGGCGGGGAATACGCAAACCGTTTTCACCAACACCACCATCGCGCGGTCCACCCTGCTGCTGACCTATCCCGAGTTTGGCTCGGTGAGCTCCAGCCGAAACACGGGCTCCTCCTGGTACCATGGCCTGATCGTGCTGCTGGAGAAGAGGTTCTCCAAGGGCTACTCCCTGGCCGCCAACTACACCTTCTCGAAGTTCATGCAGGCCAACGAGCTCCTGAACCCGGCAGATCCGCGGCCCGTAAAGGTGATCTCCGATCAGGACACGCCGCATCGCCTGTCGCTGAGCGGGGTCATGGAGTTTCCATTTGGCAAAGGCAAGCCCTTGCTGAACACCGCCAACCCGGTCGTCTCGCGGCTGGTGGGTGGGTGGCAGATTTCGGGAGGCTGGGGCTACCAGGTGGGCTTCCCGCTGGGCTGGGGCAACTGGCTTTACTACAGCGACCCCAAGAACATCGTGTTGCCTGCCGACCAGCGCACGGTCGGCCACTGGTTCAACACGGCCGGCTTCGAGACGGCTTCCGCAAGCCAGTTGGTGAACAATATGCGGACCTGGCCGCTGCGTTTCTCCCAGATTCGCGGCCGGAATGGGAACAACGTGGACGCGGCGCTCTTCAAGAACACCCGCGTCAAGGAAGGGAAGAACATTCAGTTCCGGGCCGAATTCCTGAACGCGTTCAACCATCCCGGCTTCCCGGCTCCGGTCCTGGCTCCCACGTCCACCACCTTCGGCCAGATCGTCGCCTCTAACCAGGCAGGTTATCCGCGCCGGCTCCAGTTGACGCTGAAGTACATCTTCTAGCGATCGAAGCGCGGCTTGGACCGGGTATTGTCACGCGGCGCCGGGGATTCCCGGCGCCGCGCCTGATCCAGATGCTTCACCCCTTCAGCGCGGGGTGGTGGGGAAGCCGTGCTGGGTGCGGTGGTAGGCGCCGTCAAACATGGTGGCGGACTTGAACAGCTCGAAGCGGCCGTCGCCGGCGATTTCGCTGACACGCGCCAGTAACTGCTGCTTATCGGCGGCGGTCATCGGCTGGAAGCTTCTGGCCACAGCGACGTTGCCCTTGAGGTGTTCCAGGGTCGTCATCCCGACGACCTGGGTGGCGATGGGCAGGCTGAGGCAGTAGCGCAAGCACTCCTCCGGGGTGAGCCCCGCCTTACCGAGGAGCATGCCGGGCCCACCGCCCATGCCCTTCATCCCGATCACCGCGATCCTCCTCTTCAGGCACACCGGAACGACCTCATTCTGGAAACTGCGATAGTGCGCGTCCGCCACGTTGATCGGCATCTGGGTGGTGTCCCAGTCGAAGGGCTGGCCCAGCATCTTGAGATGGATCCGCGGGTCCTTGTGGCCGGTAAAGCCGATGAAGCGGACCTTGCCCGCCCGCCGCGCCTCGATCGCGGCCTTGATGGCCCCCCGCTCGAAGACCCACTCGGGGTCGTTGTCGTAGTTGATCTCGTGAAACTGCCAGAGGTCGATGCGGTCGGTCTGCAAGCGGCGCAGGCTGTCCTCGAGGCACTTCATCGACTCCGGGTAGTCGCGGCCGCAGTTCTTAGTCATCAGGAAGACCTTGTTGCGGCGGCCGTCCTGGGCGAGGGCGCGGCCCATGAGTTCCTCGGCTGCGCCGTTGGAATAATCCCAGGCGTTGTCGAAGAAAGTGATGCCCTCGTCCATGGCGGCGTGCTGGAAACGGATGGCTTCCTGGTCATCCTTGATGGCGCGGGCGTGCGCTCCGCCGACTCCGAGGATCGACACCCGCACGCCGGTTCTGCCCAGCACGCGCGTGGGGACGCCGGTGTCCGAGCCGCTGCTGGTCTGCGCGACAAGCTGTTCGGCAAGCGCCGCGACCGAAGTCGCCGCCACGGCGTGCCGCATGAAGTCCCTTCGGGATGAAGATTCCGCTCCCATTGGAGGCTCCTCCTTTTGACAGAGACAATTATACAGCCGGATCAGTGCTGGGCGGCGTCAGCCAGCCTGCCGGGTGGGTGCTGCCGGCCTGGCCCTCCCCCAGTTTGAGCCCCGACCAGGTGAAATAGGCCTCCCGGCCTGTTGGGGGGCACGCGACACACAGGCACGAATGCCTGTGCCACTGTTGCTCACAGGAAACTGGGGGAGGGCCAGGGGGCCGGCGGCTTGACACGGCCAGTGAATGGTGCGCATATGGTCTCAGATCGGAACTGAATGACCGGGATGGCTGTGACCAAGCCTCGGACGGCCTCCAGCGAGATCGCACGCGACATCAACCGGCGCGTCGTGCTGAACCTTATCCGCAGCCGTCAACCCATCTCCCGCGCCGACGTGGCCCGCTTCTCCGGTCTACAGCGCAGCACCGTCTCACTGATCACCGAACAACTCATCGGAGAGAGGTGGGTCATCCAGGGGTCAACCGGGCGCCTGCCGCGCGGGCGCCGGCCCACCTTTTTGCGGCTGAATGACAAGCGCGTGGTGGTGGGCATCGACATCCGGCCGGTCCTGACCAGCGTGGCCCTCGGGGACGTGAACGGTCGCTTCATCTCGCAGGAAACGATGGCGACTCCTCCCGATCCGCAGACCGCGATCGACGGGCTGACCGCGCGGCTCCAGCGCCTGCTCCAGTCGCATTCCGACATGATGTTCGAAGGGGTGGGAGTCAGCCTGCCGGGACGCTTCGATTTCCGCTCGCAGAGGCTGGTCTTCGCGCCCAATCTCAAGTGGCCGGATTTCGACCTGAAGACGCCCCTCGAGCGCGCTAGCGGCCTGGAGGTGATATTGGAGAACGCCGCCAACGCCTGCGTCCTGGCGGAAGTGTGGTTCGGCCAGACGCAAGACATCCGGGATCTGGTGGTGGTGACGGTTTCCGAAGGCATTGGCACGGGCGTTTTCATGAACGGCCAGTTGGCGCGGGGACTGAACGGAATGGCGGGCGAATTCGGCCACGTGCCTTTGGAACCCGACGGCCCGGTCTGCACCTGCGGCGGACGCGGCTGCTGGGAGGTGTTCGCCTCGAACCGCGCCGCGATCCGGTACTACCTGGAGTCCGCCTCGCAGGCTGGAGGCTTCAGTTTCCAGGACTTGCTGGTGCTGGCCGAGCAAGGCGATTTGCGGGCGGCGAAGGCCCTGGACACCATGGCGCACTATCTGGGGCGCGGGATGCGGATGATCGTGGCCGGACTGGCGCCCGAGCTGATTGTGGTGGTGGGCGAACTCACGCGATCGTGGCGCCGCTTTGGTCCGGTCATCGAAGCCGAAGTGGCGGCGCAGGTTCTGGCCGGCCGGCCGCCTCGAATCCTGCCCGCCGGCGAAGGCGCGCTGGCCCGTCTGCGGGGAACGGTCGCGCTGGTGTTCCAGAAGCATTTCGCCGCCTCCGTTCAGGCTTAGGGGGAGGCCGCGCGGGGCGTTTAGTTCGACGGTAGAACAATAGCCCAAGCGATGCTATCCTGGCGCCAGATGCCGGTGCTCGTTCTAATCGCGCTGCTGAGCTTCGGCGGCCTGGCGTGGGCGCAGCAGCCGGTGATCACCGGCGACCCGTTCCAGTGCTTCCAGATGAGCGGCGCGCCGGCGTCGAGCCTCCGCAACTACGGCCCCAACGTGCCGTTCGACGGTCTCGGGCTCACCGAGTGGCCTTACGAAGGTCGCCAGCCGGAGGCAGCGTGGCGCAGGGCGGCGGCCGATCGCATCGAGAAGATCCGCCAGGCCGACATCGCCGTGGTGGTCCGGGACGATAGCGGCAATCCCGTGCCCAACGCGCCGGTGCGCGTCAAAATGAAGCGGCACGCGTTTCCCTTCGGCAGCGCCGTGGACGCCGGGACCCTCCAGAGAAACAGCACCTACGCGGACACGTTCAAACGGCTGTTCAATGCGGCGGTCACGGAGAACGACCTGAAGTGGCCGGTTTGGGAGTCGAACCGCAATCCGGCCTCCTACTCGCTCAACTGGCTGGCGCAAAACGGGGTCGCCGCGCGCGGGCACAACCTCATCTGGCCCGGCCGGAGCAACCTGCCCGCGGACGTCGTGATGATGATCGACCGCGGCGACCGGGAGGCGCTGCGCAACCGGATCTACAGCCATATCGCCGAGATCATGGCCTGGACCAAGGGCCAAGTGGTCGAGTGGGACGTGCTCAATGAGCCGCTCACGAACAGGGATGTACAGGCGTTGCTGGGCGACCAGGAGATGGCGGCCTGGTTTCAGAAAGCGCGCCCGGCCGATCCGGCGGTGAAGCTCTACGTCAACGAAGTCGGCATCACCGAAAACGGCGGCTACGATCTCAACCGGCAGAACGCCTATTACCAGGTCGCGAAGGGGATCCTCGACGCGGGTGCGCCGCTGGACGGCCTCGGGCTTCAAAGCCACTTCAGCAACATCCTCACGGCGCCGGCGCGCGTGCTCGAGGTTTTCGACCGCTTTGCCCAGCTTGGAAAGGACCTCGAGATCACCGAGTTCGACGTCAATATCGCCGATGAGCAGTTGCAGGCCGACTACTTCCGCGACTACCTCATCGCCAGCTTCAGCCACCCCGCGGTGAAGGGATTCTTCATGTGGGGCTTCTGGGAGGGCCGGCACTGGCGCCCGCAGGCCGCCATGATCCGCCAGGACTGGAGCGTCAAGCCCGCCTACAATGTGTGGCAGCAGCTCGTCTTCCGGGACTGGTGGACCGACGTCCAGGGCTCGACCGGCCAGGACGGCGTTTTCCGCACGCGCGGGTTCCTCGGTTACTACGATGTCGAAGTGACCCTGGGCGGGCAGACCAGGACTATGCCGCTGGCGGTGGCCGGAGGCCGGCCGAACTACCTGCTCATGGGCAAGCAGACGCCCGGCAGCATCGCGGCCGAGGGTGTGGTGAACGCAGCGAGCTTTGCAAGAGGCCCGGTCGCCCCCGGTGAAATCGTCGAGATCTGGGGGACCGGCTACGGCTCGACCGCGCCGGTCGTGGGCGCCTATGACGGATCGCAGTTGCGCACTTACGGCGGCGATACACGGGTGTTCTTCGACGGCCTGGAGGCGCCGCTCGTCCATACCATGCGGTGGGATTCTGATCCGAAGGTGGGGCGGGTGGCGGCTGTGGCGCCCTATTCCGTGTCGGGGCAGACGCGGATTGAGATCGAGTACCTGGGCACGAAGACAGCCGCCGTGACTGTGCCGGTGGCGAGCGCTGCGCCCGGTCTCTTCTGTTATTCAGCGGGGACCGGCCAGGCCGTGGCAATGAACCACCACGCCGACGGCACAATCTCCCTGAACCGTGACCGGCCTTTGAGCCGTGGCGAGTACCTGGAGTTCTACCTCACCGGCGAGGGCCAGACCAACCCGCCCGGCGCCGACGGCAAGCGGACTCCGTACCCGGACAACCCCGTGCCCGCCCAGGAGGTGGTGGTCAGAATCGGCGGGGTAGAGAGCCGGAAGAGCGACTGCCCGTACAATTGGATCGGCCAGGTCTGGGCGGGGGTGACACAGATCAACGCCTGCGTTCCCCGAGACGCGCCTCGGGGCGCGGCCGTGCCGCTTAGCGTGTCCATCGGCGGCGTCCTGAGCCAGTCTGGCGTGACCGTAGCGGTCCAATAGACCTTCAGGCCGGCGGAGACACCCGTCAATGGCCGAGCGGCACGCCGAGAGCGCTGGGGATCGAAAATCAGGCTTGACAGAGATTTTGTTTTGGCCTAGAATTATTGCGCAAATGCACAGAGGTTGGAGTTTGGAACTTGGACGAGCCGTGGTCCGGCTCCTGATCCGTTGATTGCAGAGGAGGAATCCCCATGAAGCGCATGGTCTGCCTATGGGCGGCAATTGCAGTTCTCGCTGGTCTGGCGAGCGCCCAAGAAACTCGCGGCACTATCCTGGGGCTCGTCAGAGACGCCCAGGGCGCAATAGTCCCCAATGCCACGGTGGTGGTCACGAACACGGGCACGAATGCGTCCGTGCGGCTCACATCGAATGAAACCGGCTTCTACCAGGCCGTCCTGTTGATGCCGGGCCAGTACACGGTCTCGGCCGAGATGGCGGGCTTCAAGAAAGCCGTCCGTTCCGGAATCACGCTCCTGACGAGTGACCGGAGGCTGGTTGATCTGACGCTGGAGGTCGGAGGCGTCGCCGAGTCGGTCACGGTATACGCTGAAGCGCCATTGATCGATTCCAGCAGAACGGATTCCGGCCGTGTGCTAGACGAACGCAGCGTCCGGGACCTGCCCGCCAACGCCAATACCGTCTTCACGTTGATTCGGTTCTCGGCCGGCGTTCAGGCCGGCGCCCCCCCCACCCTCTTGGGGCCGCACTCGACCCAGGGCGGCTCGAGCTATGAGACCGGCTCCGGGCTGGGCGGAAACACCTGGACCATTGACGGCGCCATCAACGACGGCAATGCCCGCTACACGGCCAATCTCCCGAGTGTCGACCTCGTGGCGGAAACGAACGTGCTGACCACGACGTTCGAAGGGAGTTTCGGCCACTCTCTCGGCTTGGGCATCGCGGTTCAGACCAAGAGTGGAACGAATCAATATCACGGCACCGCGAGCGACACCTACTGGAGCCAGCGCTGGCAGGGATCGACCTTCTTCGCCAAGAAGCTCTATTACCAGAACATCGCTTCGCTGAAAGCGCAAGGCAAGATTACCGAGGCCGACGCGGCGGCGGCCAGGCCGATTCAGCCGTCGGGCCTCTCCAACCTTTGGACGCTCACCCTCACCGGCCCGATCCAGATCCCGAAGGTCTTCAATGGCCGTGACAGAGTGTTCTTCACCTTCTTCTACAACGGGCAAAAGGATAAGAAACCGGAGGAAGCGGCCACGTACAACCGCATCGTGCCCACGGTGGACAACAAAAAGGGCGACTTCTCCGACCTGTTGCGGGTGTCGGCCAACCCGGCGCAGTACCAACTCTACGACCCCTACTCAGTGCGGCCCGATCCGGCCCGGCCGGGCAACTACATCCGGGATGCGATTCCGAACAACATCCTTCCCGGCAGTTACATCGCCATGGGCAAGAAGTTTTACGACAACTATGTCAAACACTGGCCGGACCCCAACAACTGGTTCAACAAGACTATCGCCCCCACTACTAACCCGTACCTGTCCATCACCGCACCTTACGACTGGGAGTTCAACCAGTTTTCCGGCCGCATGGACGTCAATGTCGCCAACAATCACCGCTTCTTCGGCCGTTTCACCCAGAACCACTTCTTTGAGAACCGAGCGGATTGGACCGTCGATATTGTTAAGGGCTTGAACAGTGGCGTCACCGGCGGCGTTACACGCGATGACCAGAACGGCGTGCTCGACTGGGTGTACACGATAACCCCGGCTACGTTCTTCCACGCGGCGGTTTCGGTCAGCAACTGGAGTTCGGCGGCCGCGAACGCTGACTATCCGTTTCAGTTCAAGCCCTCGGATGTGGGGCTTCCCACGTACCTGGACCAGAAGTGCGGCGACTGGTGCTACTTCCCGCTGATGAATGTCTCCGGTTATACGCAAAACGGTATCGGCGGCACTCCCACCCTGACTTACAACACCTTCTGGGGGTATAACACCGACCTGTACCAGAACCGGGGGAAGCATTCCCTGCGCTTTGGCCTGGATATCCGCTCGCAGATCAGATCTAACCACGCCGGCAACAATAACGGCACATACACCTTCGGGAACGCGTATTTCAGGAGGTTTAATGACACCGGCGGCGTCGGCTACTCCGCCTCCGACATTGGTCTGGCCTGGGCCTCCTTCATGATGGGCATGCCGACCGGAATCACCATCTCGGCGAACGACAGCTTCATCGTCTCGAACCCGTATTACGCCTGGTTCGGCCAGGATACCTGGCGGGTCACGCCCAGGCTGACCCTGACGCTATCGCTGCGGATGGAGTATGAAACGGGCGCCCGGGAACGCTTCAACCGCTTTATCATCGACTACGATCCGAGGGTCCGGCTGCCGATCTCCGACGTCGTGGAGGCGGCATACGCCGCCAAAGCCCAGCCGGAGGTGCCCGCCTCGCAGTTTAAGGTGACGGGCGGCGCCATTTATGCCGGGGCGCCGGGGGCCCGCAAGCGGGGCTGGGACAGCGCCTTGATGTGGCTGCCGCGCATCGGTTTCGGCTACCAGCTCGGAGCGAAAACGGTGCTCCGGGGTGGTTACGGCGTCTACTACGACACGACCAACGTAAACGCAATGGCGTACGGCCCGAACCAGAACTACTTCAGCAGGTCCACGAGCCCGACGATTCTCAACACCGACGCCAATCAGATTCCCGTCTTTAACCCGCTCTACAGTTCGTCGGGGAGTTTTCCCACGGTGTCACCGTTGAACAACCCGTTCCCCGTCCGCGCCGACGGCACGCGCTTTGATACGCCTCTGCGGGACGCGCTGGGGGCGATGGCAACGGTGGGAGCCGGCTGGACCTATCCTTCCTACCCTTACCACGCCCGGCAGCAGCGCTGGCGCATCAGCATCGAGCGCCAGATCGCCTCGCACGACGTGATGGAGGCGTCTTACGAGGGCACCTACGCCTCCAATCTCACCTACAACAATCCGTCCAACATGGGCGTGCCGTCCACCTATTACAATCTCACCCAGACGCGCAGCGACACAAATGCCAACTATCTGGGAGCAACCGTTCCAAATCCCTTCTACGGCATGACCACCGCGGGCGCCGTCCCGGCCAACGCCAATGCCATCTACCCGGACTCTGTCAGGAACAATACGACGCTGTGGACCTGGATGGCCACCAACTCGATGTTCACCAGCTCGACCCGCACCCGCACCGCTCTCCTGTTTGCCACCCCGAACGGGAACGTGAACACGCCCGAGCCGCGGTTCCACTCGCGGACGCAGTCGGTCGCCCTCGGCTACAACCACCGCTTCTCCCGGGGCCTGAGCGCGAATTTCGGTTACACCTGGATGGTCCGGAAGTCGGGCACGAGCTACTTCCAAGGATGGCACCCGGACGATCCCACCCGGCCGCAGGTGCCGTATTGGAATCCGCTCGGGGCCGGTAATCCGCACCGCGTGACCGCCACCTGGGTCTATGACCTGCCGTTCGGCAAGGGCCGCCAGTGGCTCCAGGGCACGATTCCCAGCCTGATCGTCGGCGGATGGACGCTCGCGGGGACCTTCCAGTACACTCCGGGCGGTCTCCTGGGCTTCGGGAACGTTTACTTCTATGGCGACCCGAACACCATCAAGATCGACAACCCCACGCCCGACCGCTACTTCAATAGCGCCGGTTGCGTGCAGACAACGGCCCTCACCCCGGGCGATACGGTTGTGGGGACTGGCGCTTGCACCGCGGGCTTCGAGAAGCGGTCCGCCTACGCGGCCAGCAGCTATCAGTACCGCTTCTTCCCGACGAACATCGCCGGGCTCCGCGCGCCGGGCGTTCACCAGTTTGACGGCAGCCTGACGCGCGAGTTCAAGATCCGTGAGAGCCTCAGGTTCGTGGCTCGCATGGATGTGCTCAACGTGGAGAACAACAGCATCCTCAACGCTCCGGGTGCGACGCCGACCAGCGCCGATTTCGGCAAGATCACCGGCCAAAGCAATGCCCCGATGCGCTTCATCCAGATTCAGGGTCGCTTGCGCTGGTGACGTTGTCCGACAGTTCTGGATCTGCAAACCGCGGTTCGGAATCGGTCCTACGGTGGACCACTTTCAGGCCTGGCTTCGCTGCCGTGGCCAGGGGCGGGGCCAGGCCGTTCTTTCGAGGGTGACGCATGCGGCCTGAACAGTGGGAAGTCTTCAAGCGAGCGGCGAAGCGCTGCCCCAACGCGGGCACGCCGGTCGCCGTGATCGTGGACAGTCCCTGGATACCAGGCTACGTCGGGATCAGCCACCTCCAGTACTACGTGGATCCCGAGCGGTGGTTTCAAGCCAACCTGCGCATCCTGCGCGAGTTCCCCGACATAATCTTCTTTCCTTCCTGGTGGGTGGAGTACGGGATGGCGACCGAGCCGTCAGCCTTGGGTAACCGGATTCATTTCCGGCCCGACCGGCCTCCGGACCAGTCCCCGGTTCTGCTCCGGCTGGAAGACGTGAGCGCGCTCGCGCCGCCGGACCCGCACAGCGATGGCCTGATGCCCTTCGCCTTGCAGATGTACCGCATGCAGAAGCCGAAGATCTTCGCCGCCGGCTACACGATCCCGGTGGTGGCGGCGCGGGGGCCGCTGTGTCTGGCTTCGTTTCTGCGCGGCGTGAACCAGCTCATGACCGATTTCACTGACGCGCCCGAAGCGGTTCACACTCTGCTGGCGTTAACCACGCGGACCGTGATCGACTGGTTGCGGGCGCAGGCCGAAGTCATCGGCGACACGGTCGAGGGCATCCTGGTACTGGACGACATCGTGGGCTTCCTCTCCCCGGGCGCCTATCGCGAGTTCGCGCACCCTTACCTGAAGCAGATCTGCGATGCATTCCCGGCGGATTGGGTCAAGGTGTACCATAACGACGCCAACCTTAGGCCGTTCCTGGCCGACCTCCCTGACACCGGTTTCGACGTCCTCAACTGGAATGGCAAGATCGGTATCCGCGAGGTGCGCGAGAAAACCAACGGGCGTTTGTGCCTGATGGGGAACGTGCCCCCGCTCGAGATCGGCGTCCGTGGCACGCCCGAGGCGGTCCGACAATCCGCCCGCGAAATCATCGCCGCGAGTGACGGCGCGAGCCTCATCCTGTCGCTGGGCGGCGGAGTCAGTCCGGGCATGCCGGGGGCGAATCTTCAGGCGCTCGCCGAGGCCGCCCGCGGTCTTTAATCCCGGTTCGGGCGCAGCTCCACGTAGTCCAAAGCCGCGTTCTCGCTACCCTCGGCGAGGCCCTCGATGCGGATTTCATCTCCCGGGCGGAGCGCCAAGCCCAGGATCCTGCGCCGGGTCGAGGAGTGGGCGTCGATCCGGCGAGCGGGCAGGCTGTCATCGGCGGCCCACTCATCGACGAGCTGGCCGGCGACAAACAGCTTGAACCGCGACACCCCGTCGTTCTGGTCGAAGTACTGGACGCTCAAGTCGTACCAACCCGGCTGGCCCTGGTGGCGGAAGCTGGCCGAACACCGGCGCGTGGGGCTGGCGCATTCGACGGCCTGACTGCCGGAGGCCGCCTCCCAGGGCTTCACGTCCACAACCTGGTAGCC
>Ga0315289_10012048_pt1 | contig 12217 bp, 10 predicted proteins | sample YL17G11_40_MG_FD_203452 | JGI IMG/M metagenome (GOLD analysis project Ga0315289, IMG submission 203452) | Sediment microbial communities from Yellowstone Lake, YNP, Wyoming, USA - YL17G11_40 | ecosystem: Environmental > Aquatic > Freshwater > Lake > Sediment | place: USA: Wyoming | collected...
TCGGAAGGGTGACCTATAAAGGTTTTTTCACGAGAGAGGGGGCTCTAAAAGAGAAGAGATTTCTCGATGGGAAGGAATATGACACCCTTGTCCAGCGGGCCGGTGCCTTTAGCACTCTCGGGTGGTTGAAAGACCCCATCTTTTCCTCAATGCTGGATTGGAAGGATGCCACATTGGCCAATATTATTCTCCATGAAATGGTCCATGCGACCGTCTATTTTAAAGGTGAGACCGATTTCAATGAGCAGATGGCAACCTTCCTCGGGAATCGAGGAGCCATTGAATTCTTGACGGAGAAGTATGGGCCGGGATCGAAAGAGGTGACGGAGGCTATCCATATCCAGAAAGACAACCTTCTACTCTCCGAATGGATTGACCAGGCCTGTCAGCGGTTATCGACTTATTATGCGCAAGAGCTTTCAAGAGATGAGAAATTAAAAGGGAGGGAAGAGGTATTCCGATTCATCAAAGAAGATTTTAGGGAATTGAAAGTTCGGTTTAAAACCGACTCTTATAAAGGTTTCGAAAAGATAGACTTAAATAATGCGGTTCTCCTGGCTTATCGACGATATATCCATGGCCTCGAAAGATTTGAGATCCTTTATGAACACTTCGGAAAGGATCTCAGAAGGGTCATCGAATTTTTTAAAGAAGTTAAGGCATCAGGAGAGCCCCCCTCTTCTTTTTTAGACCGATGGATGAAAGAAAAAAGGGTTACCATTTCCAACTATGAAAATAAACAATGATAGAATGTTTCTAATCAATTAAAATGAGACCTGATTGAAAACCTATTTTATAATATTTTAGGTTTTGATAGGCAAAGGTTTGGTTTGATGATTACAAAAATAGTTACAGTTTCTACGGAAATTTAATCCGCTATTGAGGGATCTCCAAGGCTATCAACCAGTGGCTTTGGAGGTTCCCTCTCTTCTCTCTTACCAGTGACCACTTCTCAAAATTAGGAGATTTGTCTATAATGATTGCCAAAGATTTTATTTCAAGGGAGGGAAGGAATAATGTGCTTCGCTGGACAGAAAAGCGGTTGTCGATTACCTGGAAAATTGAAGGAGAAACCCAAGGACTGCACTCCCAAACAAATTAAAGAGTGTCATGGTTCTCCAAGTAGGCACCCCTGCATTCCCAAGAAGAACAAAAAGAAATAGCTGAGGTCATTAACATTCTATCCTCTGCAAAGATACTCAATGCTCAGTACCAGAATTTAGAGGCAACCACCCTCCCAATTCTTATTGACACCTTGATTTTAATTTTATAAACTTCTATTGAAATTGAAGCCATCCGTCATTAACCTTTAACTGAGTATAAGCATGGAAACTGATTATGCGGAAATTGTAACTTCCAAACCTGTTTCGAAGTTCCTTTTGAAATTTTATTTGTCTGATATTGAGATACAGAGTCTTATTCTCGTAAGCCCATTTGTTGGGACCCTTGAGGGAACACGTGTGACTTTAGATGGTGTCTGTAAGAAAGCAATTGAGAAGAATATTCCCATCTATGTCATAACACGAGCCCCGGAGGAAGAATATCATCAACAAGCGGTTGATACTCTTTTAGGTTGTGACGCTGTCGAGTTACGTTTTAATCAATCACTTCACGCAAAGCTTTATGTTTGTTTATGTCAGGATGAGTCTCGGAGTTTCGCCCTCCTTGGTTCAGCAAATCTTACTCGAAACTCTATAGAGAAGAATATTGAAATTGCCATGATGATTTACGGTAAGGGACGAGGTCGGGAAATTCTCCGGGAGTTATCCCGGTGGGGTCTCGAACGCCTTAGGACGCTTAACGACACAAAACTTATAAAGAAAATTAAATACCAGAGGAGGTAATGCCATGGATTTCAAAGAATGGTTTTGTCTGAATGGGCGAGAAAGCTTTACAATTGATCCTAAGACGAACCGTGGTGATACTAAATTTTATTTTGGCAGGGAAGAAATCAAGAATCGGATAAAAGCACAGATAAGACGTTCTTTCGTAGACCCCGGAGTGCCCAAAATGATTATTTATGGATCATTTGGTTCAGGGAAAACTCAAACGCTTTTTTATTTAGATTACTATCTCCAAAGTGAGCGACCTGAGGCCTGTCGCCAGACGCCGAAGACCGTTCATCTTGATCTTGAAATGCATAGTAAATCAGATCACAAAGGTTGGCACCTCCAGTTGATGGAAACAATGGGAAAGTCAACTGTTGCCACTTGGATAGATAAGCTATTTAATCGCACACAGAACCTTGATGCAGAGCTCAGAGAGATTTTTGGAAACGTCAATATGGCTGAGGCCGCCAAAAACTTAAGGGCCGGTGGGGATATTGGCCTATTGGCATGGCGTTGGTTTTGTGGATATGAATTGAGACCTAATGAATTGGAACGTCTTAACGTTACGAGATCCTTGGGTGATTTAGGTGCTGGGGATATGGTGAGTGCTTTGGTAGGCATAGGTCGCTTAGCAGAAAAAAACGATGAGAAGATTATCTTTCTTATGGATGAAGCCGAGCAATTTAAAAATGTAAAGACCGGGGATGCTACAGAATCCTTACATAGTTACCTCAGAAACTTAGCTAATAAGTCAAATTCTTCTGTAGGATTTATAATTGCTGGTTATGCTTTAACTCTCGATGATATGGCAGAACTCTTATATAGAGCTGATATACGCACATGGCGTTTAGGAGAAAATAACTTTATTGAAATTCCACCACTTCCTTCAATAAGGGATGTTCAGATATTTTTAAAAGAACTTTTAGGAGAGTTAGTTAGCCAAAACAAAGCCGAATCAAAGATACAAAAAGAATCCCTTGGCGTGAGCCTTGAAACCTTTCCATTCAATGCAGAGTCATTTGACCTCCTTTGTGAATTTGCGTCTCAAGATCCTACAAAGGCATTGCCTGGGGCAATTATAAAAGCTGTCAATGAATGTGCTATATCTGCTTGGGATGAGAGAAAACCTATTATAGAATCAAATATTGTAAACGAGATTGCTCCTCTTATATTTGGGTGATGGTTATGAAAAAGTTTACTGTAAAACCAAGACTAATACACACGAAGCGCATCTTGGTTGGAAATCAAGATGAGGGGAAGGAGCACGTTTTTATTGGGCGCCTTGCCGAAGCTGGGCAATTGGTTAGGGTAGATTTTGATCTTTCCCTTCCTCATGTGGTGGCTATTTTTGGCAAAAGAGGATCAGGAAAATCTTACACCTTGGGTAGTTTCCTCGAAGGGTTGTGTACGAAGAAATACGAAACTTCCATTTCTAACATTACCAAAACCCGTGCCGCCTTACTATTTGACACATTGGGAATATTTCAATGGATGGATGTTCCCCTGTCACTAAATTCTTCGCAGAGAATTTTACAGGAACAGGCCCTTGGACAAAAGGGATGGGAGATTCGTAGTGAACCCCTGGATGTGCAAACTTGGGCGCCGAGAGGAACGCCATCTTCTTCCCGGCAGAGTAGAGAATTTACTATAAACTGTGCTGATTTTAGCGCCTCAGATTGGGGGTATCTCTTCGGTGTGGATATTCTTCAAGACCGTATGGGTCAACTTCTTAACGATGCTTACGAAAAGGTTGTCAACGAAGGTTGGTCTAATGGATCGTCTACTTACCCACCAAAATTGCGATACGCAATCGAAGACTTGATGGATTGTGTTCAAGGTGATACGGAAATTTTGGCCAACTATCATAGTGAAACAAGAAGAGCGGTTCTCCAACAGTTGTCCGTTTACTGGCGAAATCCTTTATTTCAGCCAAAACGAAAGATTCCAAAAGCAATAAAATGGTTGATGGAAAAAGGTGAAGTATCTGAGAACGAACTTAAGGCTTACGAGTCTCTTGAGGGCGCATCTCTCAATGACCTTTTAAACCCCGGACAGCTGAGTATATTACTTCTGCACAAGATGTCAGATGAATTACGTTTTGTTCTTATCGTTGCATTAATCCGCAAAATTATTCAAGCACGCATTGAAACTTCCGAAATGGAGAAAAACTTACAGATCTTACCAAGCCTAATGGAAGAAGAAAGAAGAACGATTCAGGGAAAAATCAGTCATGGAATACCCCCCACCTGGATCGTTGTTGATGAAGCCCAAAACTTCCTTCCGTCAGAGCGAAAAACTACGGCAACTGATGTTCTTATAAAACTTGTTCGGGAAGGACGAAACTTTGGCCTCTCCTTTATGCTTACTACCCAACAGCCATCTGCTATAGACCAGCGAATTCTTGCCCAGGTGGACACCCTCATTGTTCATAAACTGACCGTTCAAGGGGATATCGAATACATAAGACGCAATCTTAAGTCGGCTCTCCCAGAAGAGGTCAAATATGGTAATAGTATTCTTTCCTTTGACGATCTTCTGAGATCTCTGAATATTGGTCAAGCAATTGTCTCGAACACTGAAGCAGACCGTACTTTCATAATGGATGTCAGACCACGAGTGAGTGTTCATGGGGGATTTGGAGTTTGATGGAATTCATAAGAGTTCTCACAAATCCAAAAAGATGTATGCAGCGCCTTGGGTTCCTAAAACCCTTGGTATGGCAGGCTTCTCGAACGGCAACGAATAATCTTTCAACCCTTGGGAATCATTTAATTGAATCAGTTTCTCAAAAAGTCTCCGTTATTTTGACACCACAGCTCCAAGAATACATCAAGGTTGTTTTAACAGACACCCAACGTAGAGCCCATAAAAGAATTACATCAAAACCTTTGGGTGAAGAATTGGAGGAAGTAAAAATCCAACTCGAACTCCAGGATGTTTTGTTATCTAATTCTGATCTTCCTTCCAAAAGAGGCAAACTGGTAAAGGAAGACTGGGGAAAATATCCCTATTTAGCACTTAATTTGGGTCTCGTTCGCAAAGGCACCTATTCTCTTCTTGTTCGAGGTCAATCTTTCCTATCACTGGTCGGTGGTGATGAGATAGGGGGATTTGGTAGACCAGTTGTTAAAGAAGTTAATGGAAGCGTTAATCCTCTTCTATTGACCATACCTCAAAAATTGCTTCTGGTTTTTGCATTCATAGAGGGCGATGGCGATGTATTAAAGCTATTCTATAAGAGGTTATTGCAAACTTCTGAGGGATTCGCAGACAGAGAGGTAGGGGGTTACCTACCAGAAATTTATCGAGTCATTATCAAAGAAAATAGATCTAAGGCAAGAAGCGGTGACGACCTCTTGAGGATTCAGAGGCTCCTTGATACAGCAAATAAAATTGAGAGATGGACAAAGACGAAGCCGACAGGTAGTAAAGATATTTTAATGGAAAGTGTAACTCCCCGACTTGAACCTTTTGTAGACATCGGTCTCCTTTCTAAACCCGACCCTTTTGTTTATCGCTACCGAGTAACTGATGCTACAAGGGCATTCATTGAGCCACTGATAAACGCAGAAAGCATTGACAACTTCATTCAGCATTCTTTTTTTGAGGCAACAAATAAAGGGTTTAGCCTCCATGGTAAGCACCAAATCGATAGAGAAACTATTCTGCCTGCAATCCAAAAAGCCTATGATGTTCTAAAAAGTCCTCTTGGGTATGCTCCGATATTAGAAGTTGCACTTTTGGCTGGGATTTACTCTATAACAGAAATGGGAAATTTCTTTGAAATATCTGAAGCCATGGATGCACTTAAGTCTCTTCAAAAAGAAAGATCTGAATTAGTAAGGTTCAATGTAGATCGCTGGGGGGTTTTGACATTCGTGAAATTTAGCAATGATATAAAGAAACTAATAGAGAAATAAGAAGTATGCCTATTCCAACGAGGAAAGATATAGCAATCCCACTTCTTCACTTGATCCATGATATGGGAGGTCAAGTGAAACCGAATGACGTTTACGAAAGACTTGCTGATTACTTTGGGCTTAACGAGAAAGAAAGAAAGGAAATGCAACCTTCAGGGCTCTCAAGAAAATTTGATAACAGAGTCCAATGGACAAGACTTTTACTTTGTCAACAAGGCTTTCTCGACGGTTCTACTCGGGGCATTTGGAAACTCACAGAACAAGGGAGGAGGGAACTAAGTAAATTTGGTTTGAATGAAAAGCCCTTTCTCTCCCCAATGATTTTATCAAAGCAAAGGAATCTACCCATAACTAAAGAGGCAAAGCGAGAAACAGAAATTGACGAAGTTTTTGAACTCGTTCGTGCGGAACTTGCCCCCAACGGACCGAAACAGTTTCCAGATGATTTTCTTACCAACAAAGGCTGCATTGATTTTTATGAAATTGAGACACCAGGGACTCAACTTTGCCTTGCTCCTCTTTCTCAAACAATCATCACTTCTTTAAAGAAATATTTTCGTTACCAAGCTTAGAATCCTCCTGAGGCTAAATATATTATATATGCACATACTGTGGGATCTAAAAAAGTTAAAATTCCGAAAGATAACCTAATCTTATTTAAGGCGGTTAAATCTTATGAAAAGTATTGTGACGAGCTAACCCGAAAAGCTTTTGAGCTTTTTCTCGAATTTACCTATGATGAAACCAAGGCTGAACAACTTACAAAAGAAATTTCAGATCGACTGGGGCTAAAGGTCCAAGATTTTATTTATTTCTGAGCAGCCATGAATGTGAAACTAAGCTACGAAGAATTTTTTAAGCTTGCTGTCTTAAGATTGAGAAATACTTCTAAATCTCTTGGCATCCATTCCGTTTTTACTGGGTTTAACCAAGCATTCCGTGAATATTTTGAAGAAGACCCCATTAAGGTAACTCAGGAACTTGCCGGGAAGGGTAAGATAGAAATTAGACCTGTTAAGGGTGGGGTGATGATTTATCTGCCGGGTGAGGCACCCAAGAGGGCTGATTCAGGGAAGTCTGTTTTGAATAAAATCCTCAAAAAGCCATCTGAACATGAAACAGGTTTGATTGAAAAAGTCATAAGCGAAATTGGTTCAAAAGGGATTAGGAAATTTCCAGAAGAATTTCTGGAAGAGAAAGTAAATGATAATGAAACCCTTGAAATAGATATTCCAGGGACCCCTCTTCAACTTGATCCAAATTCTCAAACGACTATTATTTCACCAAAAAGGCATTACAGGTATGAGGCGAGAAATCCCCCCGAAGCAAAATACATTATTTATGCATATGAGATCGGACAGAGAAGGATTGCGATTCCAAGAGATAACCGTGTAATCTTTAAAGCAGTGACAGGCTATGAGAAATATTGCCAGGGAATAAAAGACCAATCTTTCACCCTATTTATCAAGCTTACTAACGATGAGGAAATGGCCGAACTTCTTACGGACGAAATCCAAAAGAGACTTGATCTAAGAGCTAAGAAGAATTAGTTGTGGACAAGAATAACAGTGGAAAAGAACAGCATTTTCTTCTTCAAATCATAAAAGATGTAATTGGTTCCTCTCCTCTTTGCCACGTAGAAATACTTCCTCTATCAACACCGGTTGATTTTCCTCAGGCTATCCAAAATGGAGCAGAAGCCGCTCGCAAGGCTGGAAAACCATATTTTCTGACCATCAATCTGAGAGATGCCATCCTGTGGCGTTCATTCAAAAAAGGGAAATCTCTTACAAGTGAAGACCGACTGAAGATCTATGTTACCCTTCATCAGATCGTTCCCGGAGGGATAGTTGATGAAATAATAAAGATTACTCTTAAGAAAAGACTTAAAGAAATATCAGAGGACTTGAATACCCTTCAACGTGATGGGCGTTTAATGCTCATCGAGGCAGACGCAACCTTCTTTGTTAACCGCTTGGCAAAAGCAGCCCAAACAATGAAAGACCCCCTTAAGAAATCACTTACTACAACAGTAAGCCGTGACCCGAAGTTCAAGAAGACATTAGGGGAGTGGGCCGTTAAGCAAGGTATTGCAAACTTTGGTGAAGAGTCATTTTTTGAATCCATCTCCCGTCAGATCGTTTATCGCACATTGGGAAAGATAATTTTCTATCAAAGTTTAAGACGACATCTACCCACGCTTCCCGAAATGGACCTTTCTGGGATAGATGATGCAGTAATTGTTTCAAGTCTTCGCCATTTCTTTGATCTTGCCAAAGCCGTTGACTACCAGGCTATTTTTGAGGAAGAACTCACCGAGAAAGTTCCTCACCCTCAAGCTGCAATTGATGAGCTAAAAGGTCTAATTACGGATCTTAACTACTACAACTTTTATACTGTTCCTCAGGATGTTATAGGGCAGGTTTTTGAACGCCTCATACCTCACGAAGAGCGTCATGCTTTAGGGCAGTATTTTACCCGTGAGGACTTGGTAGATATTATCACTGCGTTTTGTGTCCGTTCGCCTGATGCAAAGGTTCTTGATTCGACTTGCGGGACTGGAACATTTCTTTTGAGAGCCTACGACCACAAAAAGGCATTGGGAGAACACAACCACCAAAAACTTTTGGAGTCTCTCTGGGGGATAGATATTGCCAGGTTTCCGGCAGAACTTGCCACAATCAACCTCTATCGCCAGAGCCTTGCTGATTATGCTAACTTTCCCCGGATCGTGGCACAGGATTTCTTTGAAGTGAAACCTGCCCAAATTTTCCGCTTTCCTCCTCCGAAGCCTGTGGAAAACGGTGAACCCTTTATCGAAGAAACCCTCCCAATTTTTGATGCGGCCGTGGGGAATTTCCCATACATCAGGCAGGAATTAATTGAAAAACAGGTTAAGGGGTATAAAAAGTTTCTTGAAAGGGTCCTTGCTGATAGATGGTTAGTGGAATACCAGGAGCTGTTTGATGGTAGAGGGAATTTGAGACTTTCTGGGCAAGCGGATATCTATGCCTATCTTTTTTTTCAAACAGCACGGTTTCTAAAATCAGGGGGAAGGATGGGGATCGTTACTTCCAATGTGTGGCTCGATGCAGCATATGGTTACGAGCTCCAAAAGTTTTTTCTCAAGAAGTTTGAAATTATCTCCATCATTGAATCCCGATGTGAACCCTGGTTTGAGGATGTTTCTGTAAATACAATTGTGACCATTTTAGAAAGGTGCGAAGACAAAAAGGAGCGTGAAAATAACATTGTCAAGTTTGTTAAGATTAAAAAACCTTTAAGGGAATTAATCCCTTGGGATATGAAAATTGATGCAGTTAACCGATGGCGGGGGCTTGATAACTTGGTCTTAAAGATTGAAGGTGTCGGCCATGAGCATTTTGAAATTAAAGGGACTGATGTAGTGAATACCCTGAAAGGTCTCAGGACCTATGAAGATGCTGATTTCAGAATTCGTTGTATCAAACAAGGCGAACTCTTGAACGAAGTAGAGCAGACAGGGAAGACAGTAAAATGGGGAAAATATCTTAGAGCTCCTGAAATCTATTTTGAAATTTTGGACAAATGCAAAGATAAGATGGTGCCACTAAAAGAATTGGCAGTTGTTCGCTTTGGAATAAAGACCGGGATTAATGAATTCTTTTATCTTACGAATGAACGGATCACAGAATTTGGGATAGAAGCCGAGTTCTTAGCCCCCGTGATAAAATCACCAAAGGAGGCAAAAGGTATTTTGCTAACATCTAAAGATGTTAGTTGCAAAGTTTTTTTATGCCATAATGGCAAAGATGATTTGAGAAAGAGGAAAAAATTGGGGGCACTGAAATATATTGGATGGGGTGAAAAACAAAAAACAAAAGATGGAATACCATGGCAAGAGATTCCAACCGTTTCTGGCCGGAATCTTTGGTATGACTTAGGGAGTAGGGAACCTGGGAAAATACTCCTTCAGATGATAACCAATGATAGATTTTTTGCACCATATAATGTTGATAATATTTATGTTGACCATAATCTATTTGAGCTATTCCCAGTCAACAATGAGACTTCGGTTGGTCTTGGTATTTATCTAAATTCAAGCATTTTCGCTATCTTCAGGGAATTGATGAGTAGGGTGAATCTCGGTGAGGGCGCTACAAAAACTGAAGGAATTGACTGGAAAGATATATTGACTCCTAAAAGTGAACACCTATTGTCTTTAAGCAAGAGAAAAGAAGTTCTCGAAACCCTGAACCAAAGAAAGATAAAGTCTATCTTTGAAGAAACACAAATTCCTGACCGTCAGAGGCTGGACAGTCTTGTCCTTGATGCCCTTGGTCTTGACCCGAAGAAATATCTCAAGCCTCTTTACGATGGCCTCTGTGAGCTTGTCAGGGAAAGAATTGAACTCGCCAAAATGCGAAAGAAAGTCAAGAAGTCAAGACCGGAACGAGACATCGGGAGGGTCAAAGGTGAAATTATCCAAGAATTTCTTCCTGATGGTCCTAAACCGTTTCCTGAAGACTTTCTTGACCCCTCGGTCAAGGATGGCAAGATGAAAGAAGTGATATTACCCGATGAACCGTTACGCCTTGGAAATTTCTTTTTCGGTGCACAGGAAGTTTTCACGGATAGTGGTTTTAATTACAGAGCCAAAAGCCCGCTGGAGGCAAAATACCTTATCTATTCCCAACGGCATGGGGTTTCTAAGGTGTTTGTTCCCATAGAAAATATGCCTCTTTTTAAGACCGTTAAAAATTATGAAAAATACCTCCGTAAACTCCGCGATGATATAGTGAAAACTCTTTTGAATCGCACTCTCGACCAACAAATGTCTGAACGCATACTGCATCAGATTTTTGAAGAATATAGAATACCCGAAATTGAACGAGAGTGAAATAAAAAGCCCTCACCAGGTTGCTTGTGGAGAGGGAATATTTACCAAGGAGGAGTTTTTATATATGGAGATTATAAACAGAGACTGAGGGAGCTGATAAATTGATTCTTATTAACCCTCCTATTCCAATTACTAAGGAGTCCATAATTAAGTAGACATATTTCTCAGAAAATCTCCCCTCGCCCCTCTTTGCCAAAGAGGGGTAATTCCTCCCTTTTGTAAAGAAACTGTGTCGCAATCAACGAGAACCTACTTCTGCTTCAACACGGAACAGGCGGTCGGGTGACGAAGCTTTAGAGCGGAAACCTTTCATTGCTCAGCGTTAGGGTGCCAAACCCATGAAAAGAAACCCGTTTCCGAGAAGGCCGATTACCCATAACGTTAAACGACCGCATTCTAAAGCTGAAGAACCTGACTGCCTGTTCCGTCGGAATCCACTCTCCATCATGATTACGACACAGTCTCAAAGGGAGGGGAGGAGGGATTTAGGTTCCGGTGTCTATACGATTATGGACTGAATGATAAGTCGTAATAATTTTCTGGCCTGTTACCTTGGTAAATTACTTAAAGGAGTCTTGTGTAAATATATAGTCTTTGGATATTTTACGTATTCCGGCACGCTATATCGTTGCCTATATTCATTTGGGAGACCCCTCAAAGATTTTCCTATAGAATGAATCCGTTTATCACAAGTAATGATAAAAAAATCCTTTTCTCCAACAATCCTGACTAATTCGATACCCATGGCCAGGATTATGATGTCGAAGGTACTAAGGTACTCATCTTGATTCGTAAGCAGTTGGTGCTCAAATGGGACAATGTAATCAACATTTAAGATGTGATACCTTTGAAGTTCATAGTGATAAAACAATTTAGCATTGTGTATATCATGCCGGAATTGTTCACAGCATTTTTGATATTCCTCTCCGATAAGACTTCTTTCACGGAAGTGCAATTTGGCGAAGGTATTAAAGACCTCCGCTATGCAAAAATTAGGGATGAAAAGAACGGCTCTTCCTAAGCCTTGCTGTTCAACAATATGCTCGATGCGTGGGGTGAGCTGTGGGTCTTCTTTATAGTGGTGGATGACTGCACTGGTGTCTATGAGGTAGTAGATTTTACTTCTTTTCGGCCCTGCCATATCTCAATTCAGAGATTACCTTATCTAAAGTCTTTTGGTCTACCTTATTTAAGATCTTTCTCACCTGCTCCACATTCCTTATGCTTTCTCTGAACTCTGAACTGAATAGTTTTTCATATCTTTTGCCATATTTTTTTTTGAGTCTTTCTTCTGTTGTCATTTTGGTTTCTCCTTATTAATTATTTCTTAAATTATATCATAGATGTGCCGTCGTAACCATGATGAAAAATGGGAACGGGGTTGATAAGAAGGGGATCAAATTCTTCCATAAGAGAAGTGTGGCTGATGCGTAAGTTATCAGAAAAGATTAAGATTGCGTTCTAACCCCCTTTTTATTAAAAGTAAACAGAGGAATTACCGTTCCCTCTTCCCTGCAATGAACTCCTCCACCATCAACTTGGCCTGATTATCGGGAAATTGGATGAGAGGATGTTTCATTGCATAGGCC
>Ga0315289_10012049_pt1 | contig 12217 bp, 10 predicted proteins | sample YL17G11_40_MG_FD_203452 | JGI IMG/M metagenome (GOLD analysis project Ga0315289, IMG submission 203452) | Sediment microbial communities from Yellowstone Lake, YNP, Wyoming, USA - YL17G11_40 | ecosystem: Environmental > Aquatic > Freshwater > Lake > Sediment | place: USA: Wyoming | collected...
TCTTGACATCATCCCAGTCTTTTATGAACGGCTCGGGCTTGTATGCGCCACCCTCAGCCACGGATTGCGTATACTTGTACTCAGCACCCCACGCTTCGCCAAAGGAGCCATTGGGTGTCTTGTAGACAGCGCATTGGGTGATCCAGGGTTCCAAGATATAGTCGTCACCCACTGTATCGTGAAAGATCTGCATACGCAGCCACCGCTCGTGTTCACGATAGAAAGGGTCTTCGCACCCCATCGCGGCGTCGCCGAAGACCTCACGACACCAGACATTATGCATCCCATACTCAACCAGTACAGGAATTCGGGTCTTCTTGGGGCTAAAGTGCGCCGACCAGAATATACGCCGCTCCTCCTGTACGGGTTTTGCTGCCAGCTCTACGTATTGCTTGGCAAGTCCACGCAGAATCTTGACATCTTTCGAGTTGTTGGCAATTTCGGACTCCATTAACCGCAACTGAACCTAAGCCTGGCTATGCTATGCTTCGGCAGTGTAGCATCTACAGTGTTGTCATCTATTACTGTAGTGTCTGCCTCTGCCTCGTCGAAAACGGAAGCCGGAAGGAAATCATCGCTGCGCAGGAGAAATCCCTCGGAAAGAGCTACCTTTTTTGCTCCAACGATGCTGAGCTTCACCTTACAGCTTTCGTCGGAATTGCGGTTGACTAGTGTAACGACCAAATCGCCGGAATCCTCGTCTATCGAAGCAGCGGCATCGACGAGCCCTTCGGGATCCTGAGGAGCTAGGTTAATGGTAATATTGCCATGATGAGCCTTGAATAGAGAGAAAGCCTGACCAACAGGCGTCAGACGCGAACCGCCGGGATCGACAATGACTGCCCCTTCGTTGACCGGCTCGAAATAGCAGCCGATGGTCATGCCTACATCGAGTGCTTCCCGGCAGAACAAGTTAAGCATGGATGCCGCGTAGATACCCTCGGCGACACCGGGAGTTCGATACCAAGCGTACCAGCAGTTCCATTCATCAAAAGAAATACCAATGAATCTGTCCTCACGTACGCAAGTGTTTATCTTGTTGCGGATGTCTTTCATCTCCTTTATAGTTCGCTGGGTGGGTACAGTGACGAGGTTTTTAAAATCCTCCTTTGATTTCTCTCCGGTATAGTGAGTCATAAACGGGGCATACTCGTGATGCGAGATATAGTCTACGTGTGAGGCCAAGGGTCCAAGACAATCCGAGAACCACTCTTCTTTCGACCACGCCCCTGAGGTAACCAGGGTAATAGAAGGATCAACCCTCTTCATCCCTTCCGCGCACGCTTTTGCTTTCTTGGCATAGGCACCAGGGTCATTTGGCCCTTCCATGTGTCCATAACCCATTTCATTGCCAAGTGACCAATACTTGACGTTATACGATTCCGGGTGCCCCCTCTCAGCACGCACTTTACCCCACTTCATATCTGGAGAACCATTGCAGTATTCCACCCAAGCAGCGCTCTCCTCAGGGGTCTCCCAGGCCAAGTTAATGGAGATGAAGGGTTCAGCGCCGATCTCCTGGCAGAGGGCGATGTATTCATCTGTCCCAACTTCGTGAAAGTCGAACCCAAACGTATGTGGGAGCGTCTCAATTTCCATGAATGAGTTGAGCGGTCCACGTTCATCTATGTCAAGTAATCCGTCCTGCCAACGGTAATCACCGGCGAAGTTTCCACCTGGCCAACGTAAAATGGGTGTGCCGATTTCCTTGAGCAACTCGACAACATCAGTGCGCATACCGTGGAAATTATACTTGGGCAACAGCGACACGGCTCCGATAGCGAGTTCGCCCATCCTGTTAAACGTGATTTCCATACGCGCTTCCGGATCTGTATCGGGGGCAGCAAACACAGCAACATAACTGTGCCAGTCGTTTGGTAATACCTCTATCGTCGTCTCGAAATAGGTCTTCTTACCATCATGGCTGAGGAAACTGGCACTCACCGACATACCCTCGGAGCTTCTAAGAACCAGGCGCACTTCATATTCCCGCCCTGCGAATAGCGGCAATCTATCTTGGCCAATGCCGCACCGTTCCCCATTGACGTAGGCCTGGATTCTCTGGCAATTGAGCTCATGGCGACGCCGTCTTTGATCAGTGTTATAGTGACGGGTGTAGACGTTACGGTCATCAGGAAGAATCCAGGAGTTATCACTGCTGTCGAGGAGAAAATAGGTCTGGCTTGGGCCAATGGGATACCATTCGGCAGCTTGCCCCATCAGTTGATGGGGTTTTCCAGCGAATTTTCTATTGCGAATAAGCTGTGCACATAGCCCACGCCACATACAACTGCGCGTATGTTCAAGGTTGTGGCCAAACCAGAGTTTAGAAATCCTACCCTTTGTTCTACCAATGTCAATGGTGAATTCCGCTGAAATCTTTTGCGATGTCATATTGTCTTTCCCTCAACTCTTCTGATCGCATGCCCTCCCTACACCTTCAGCCCCGATTCTACGAGCCCCTCCACATAGAACTTACCCAGGAAGAAGAACAGGATAACCATAGGCAGCGAAGCGATCACGTAGCCAGCAAAGACGGGCCCTCCAAGCAACTCTTGCGCTGTGGAGGAGTTCGAACTGAGGTCTCTTGCCATTAGAAACAGGCCAACAGAGATTTGCTGCCATTTCTTATCAGTAATCGCCACCAAAGGCCACAGATACGAATTCCACGTCCAAAGGAAGTTAAGTACCGCCAATGTCGCAATGGTGGGCAAAGAAAGGGGAAGAGTGATTCGCCATATCAGCGTCCAGTGCCCGGCACCGTCGATACGGGCCGACTCGTAGAGTTCCTCGGGAATGCCAGAAAAGAAGGAGCGCAGCAGGAAAATCCCAAATACAGGCCCGCTGGCGACATTCAGCATAATCACCGCCCAGAGCGTATTGACGAGTCCCAAGCTGTTGTAGAGTACATACTGGGGAACAAAGGTGATTATCCAGGGCACCATCATCAATCCAATGATGGCATAATATAGAGGTTCACGGAAGGGGAAGCGCAGGCGGGCAAAGACGTACCCACCGATCACCGAGAGGATCAACATGCCTAGAAATCCAACCGCAGCCCCCAGAAGCGTGTTCCATACGTAGCTGTAGATGAACTCCCAGGCTGTAGAGTAATTGGATAGACGTAATGGAAAGCTGATTGCATACCGCTCGTGCTGGTACTGCAATGGATTCTTGAAGGAGAGCGTCAGCATTAGGTACACTGGAATCAACGAGATAAGGATCAGGATGATAATGGTGGCATGCACCCCAATCTGGGGACCCCGCCACGAGCGCCTTGAACGCCTGAGACGCACACGTTGCCGGATGGCTTGTATCATGCTCATATAGCTCACCTCAATTGCTCAGTAATGGTCTAATCCTCTAGCATGAATGCCTACTCAGCGTAGGGACGCAGAAACCGACTGATCAGTAATGTCAGCCCCATAGAGGAGATAAACAACAATACGCCGATCGCGGACCCAACACCGTATTCATTGGTAGTGAATGCACGCAAAAACATCCTTAGAGCGGGTACGCTTGTGGCATATCCGGGGCCTCCTCTTGTCAGGATAAGGATATTTTGGATGGATGTGATGCCATTGATCACGGCCAATATGATCAGAAGACGCACCTGGCTGAGTGCAAGCGGCAGGTCAATAGTCACCACACGCTGCAACCCCGTACAGCCATCCATCAGGCAGGCGTCAAACACCGACTCTGGCATCTGCGCCAGACCCCCAAGACAGATCAGCGTACTGATGCCGGAGACCCAAGGGAACCCCACGCCCATGATAGCGTAGAGAGCTATGGCCGGATCGCCCAGCCAATCTCGTTTCAGATATTTAAGACCGAAAGCGTCCAGAAAGGCATTGATCGGTCCCAGGTTGGGATCATAAATATGCCGCCAGAGCAGCAAGTAAACCACTCCTGGCACAAGCATAGGGATTACCATCGCCAGGCGGTAGGTCTCCTTGGTACTGGTCGAGCGAATGGAGAAGATAAGCTCAGCCATTAAAAAAGGTACAGCGACGCCGCTGATCAGGTTGAAACATAACAGCTTGGCTGCGTTGGTGATCTCGCGCCCGGACTCACTGTATACGAAGTAAGCCTTGAAGTTAGCCAGCCCCACGAAGACGGGGTCCTTTCCTGGTGCCCAGTTGTAGAATGCGCGCACGAGACCAAGGAGGGGTGGGTAATATACGAAGATGATCATGATGATGAAAATTGGAGCCAATAATGCGTAGGCTTGCCAGGAGCGACGGACTTGGGCCCAGAGTATATTCACACGGAGCTTTCTTTCTTCCTTGGTGCGAGTGCGATCTACCATAAACTTCTCCTTCATATTATTTCACCGGTTTCTTTTATATGTTAGTTCACCAGGAGAAAAGGAGAGCAAGCGCCACTGCTACTCTTCCGGCTTTAACAGGGGGATGTTTATCACCTTGCTCTTTCCCACTTCAATTAGCCGACCAATATTCATATCAAGGATCTTTAATTCCGCCCCATCCACCGGATCGTATACGCTATATTGATTGGGCGTAAACTCGATCACAGCCATGCCCTCATTGTCTGTATTGACCCAGCCCGGTAGCACGCGGCCAGAGCCAGCGACCAGAAAGATTTGCAGCAAGTCATGGGCACGCGGTTGCCCATTCTCCGTGACCCGAACGGTTATACGCGTGCGGCTTATACCGTCAGCCACCACACTGGGAGGATCCACCGAGGTCTCAATAAGTATATTATTAAGCCGCACCGCCGCCGCCATCCTATCGACAGCCAGGACCATCACCACGACTGCCAGCAAACCCAGTATCCAAAGTCGTGTTCTCATCGGCTTACTCCCATCAGCCCAATGATACCATTACCAGCGACGCTATCTACATGGATGACACGTGCAGGGCCGCGCCAGGCCCTGCACGTGCACGACTGTTCAACCCGAATATGCTATTATGGTGTGCTAACCGCCGCCTCGTAACGGTTTGCGCCCGCAATAGTTTCCTCCTGCTGGCGCTTGAAGAACGTCGCGTCGTCCATCTGGCCGGTTGCCCAGGCCACGAAAAGTTTGCGCGTCTCGTTGAATAGGGTATTATCGAATTGTAGACACTCCCCCCACCAGGCGATCGCATACTTGTATTTGGGCATGGGGTAGGACAAGAGCTCCTTCCAAACTGTCCCCAGTGGTGCAGTCCGGACAGTAGGAACGAGTTCCTGGTTTTCGTTGACTATGAAAGCGTCGTTCTCCGGTGCAGTGGTCCACTGGAGCCACTTGATGGCAGCGTCCGTGGTGCCGCGCTCCTTTGTCGCCATCGAGACCCCTTGGTCCGGGCCGTTTATCATCACCAGTGCTCCCTCCGGCACCGTTCCATCCCCCTTCGTCCATTCAGGCGGATCGTTGGCTTCGGACAGATCCTCGGAAGTCACGCTCGCTGGGGGTATAAACTTGCGCTCGAATGTGATCTGGGGGTCGCTCATCTGGGCTGTGACCTCCCAAGCGCCGGATTGGCGCATCCCAACCTCGCCATTTCGCCACAACGCCTCGAGATCGGCAGATGCCCATCCCTGGGGCCAGTAATCTACAATCAGCTTCTGCTCCTGCCATCCCTTCTTGTATTTCGGTGTCAGGGGTCCCACTAGGCCATTTCGAAAGGCTACTAAGGCTTCAGGGGCACCGACGAACAGGTCCCCATTTGTATCCATCTTGGCTGCCTCAGGCTGAAGCATAGAAGGCAGCAGTTGCAGACCTAGTGCCCAGATATTCCCCTCCTTGGATTCAGGAGGCCACGGTATCACCGAGCTTCCCGCCTCTTTAAGCGCCTTGCACACCGCTTTCTGCTCGGTCCAGGTCTTAGGCGGCTCCATGCCGATCTTCTTGAACCAGTCCATGTTGACAAACATCCCCACTTCGAACCCGGTTATCTTGTCCTGGACCGGCGCACAGTAGATGTGACCGTTCGGATACTTGAGGGCGTTCATTATGCTGGGGTAGAAGGAATCATACCAGGTTTCAAACTCGGGTGCGTACGGGTTGGGCTGCTTCAGGTAATCCTCGATGGGCATGGCATACCCCTTCAGGATCGGGATCTCGTGGTATAGGGCGGTGACGTCCGGCATGTTGCCGGCGGCGGCGAGCGCATCGTACCAGGCAGCCGTGTAGGTGTCAGTTGTACCTTCTGGACTGGTGTACCGCAGCCATTTGATCTCGATGTTCGGTTCCACGTCTTTGTACTTCTCAGCCAGGATACGCGGGGCATTCGTCACCTGGGGATGATCAGCCGACCGCTCCGTCCACTCTGTTGGATAGTATGCGCCGACTACAAGAGTTATGACCTTTGGCGGTGGTGTGGCGGTGACGACCTGTGGCGTCCCCTGGACGATGACTGTCTGCTGAACAACCTGCGGTGTGGTGGTGACGACCTGTGGCGTCCCCTGGACAATGACTGTCTGCTGAACAACCTCCGGTGTTTGCGCCTTACACGCAGCCAAGGCTGCGCCCGCTGCAGTCACAGCACTCAGGCGCAGAAAATCGCGCCGATTGAATTTTTTTGCATTCATATTCCTTTTCTCCTCTCAGACTTTGATTTTATACGGATCTTCTGATAAAATAACGTAGCTTTTGTACAAAGTCACTATTTGCACAAAACTTACGCTAAATCCCATATGGAGCCAATCCACATAAATATGGGCATATAGGTAATCTATCCGTGCCAAGCCATGATTGATTACCTAAATACATTGCCTGTTCGCTTTATCAGATTCTTATCACCTACCTTCCTGAACAACCCGGGCTGAAGAATCACCTTGCCTGACAACTACACCAGCCAACAGCTGTCTATAAAATAATAGTACTTCGTCCCAGTCAAGAGTCAACCCAGAAAGTGTTTCATTATTGTTTCATTTATGTATCGTGGGGAAATGATTACTTGTGAAGTTTACGAGCAAGAGCTTCAAAAGGCGCTCATCCACTTGAACGATCCTGACTATCAGCCGTCTGATACGCTTTACATGTTGATAGGCAGCAGCCCTCAAGACGGCGTGTTAACCATTCAGATTACCATACTCCGCGCGATCGAAGATCTGAAGCCCTCACCCGATACACCCTCCACTGCACAAACCAAGCAATTCTACGATTTGCTGCACAAGCGGTTTGTGCTAAAACTCACCCAGGAAGAGACTGCTGATCACCTGCATATAAGCCGAACAAGCATACACCGTATCCAGCGCAAAGCTGTACACACACTGGCAAGGGCGCTTTGGGAGCGCAGTCATGCAGAGGAGCCGATCGCAGACAGGTGGTCTGACCAAAGGGGAGATGAGGGACTGGGGAAGGAACTGCCGGGGTTCCAAGCCACAGACTGGTCCTCCCAGGCGCAAAGTGAGTTAGTATCTCTGGAAAAGTCAGCTCCTGATGCAGTATCTAACGTGGGAGAAGTGATCGTGAACGTGCAGGAACTGACAGGAGCTCTGATCTCTCAGTTGGGCTCTCACGTGGAGGTGAGATCCTTGCAACCTAATCTCGTTGCAGCTGTTCACTCTTCAGTACTTTCTCAAATATTCATCATGGTACTAGAGCGTCTGGCTCGCTATGGGTTGGATGGACAGATTATGATTAACGCAAGGCTTGAGGACGGGAATGTCAAGATTGAGTTTATAAGCACAATTACCATGCAAGACAAGCCCAGTGAAAAGGAACTCGTCGCCGACATTCTGATACCTGAAGGCGTTTCGATCAAAGCTTGCGTAGATGATGCTCAGGTTTTCGTATATATCAAGCTACCCTCTGCGGACAAGGTCACTGTACTGGTTGTGGACGATAACCCAGACATGGCTTTGTTCTATCGCCGTTCTACTGAAAGAACGAGGTATCATATCGTCCATGTCATGAAAGGGCAGGGGCTGTTTGAGACGATTGAAGCCGTCACACCCGACATCATCGTTCTCGACATTATGCTTCCTGACGTGGATGGATGGCGACTGCTAATGCGCCTCCACCAAAACCCCGCGACCCAATCCATACCCGTTATCATCTGTTCAGTCGTCAGAGAAGACCAACTGGCGTTGTCTCTTGGCGCTGTAATCTACCTACCGAAGCCTGTACGGCCTCGACAGTTTATACAGGCGTTAGACCAAGTGCTCCCTCTGGTTTCAGCAGGAATGCCGATATCTCAAGCGAGCAGTTGAGCAACTTGCTGAGCGACAACCCCTTATCCATCGCAGCTAATAGGAACCCACTCGTCGGTGGTTGATCCGCTGGGTCTTGAGCCGAAACAACTAGGGTGGGCACCTCCCCTATTTTCTCATCCTGACCAATGGCCTTCAATACCTGCCAGCCATCCATATCTGGCATCACAATATCGAGCAGCATCAGATCAGGTAGAGTGCGGTGCAACTCGTCTAATGCTTGTTCACCACTGGAAGCAGTCGCCACCTCCAGCGTGCTGTCGTAGACGCGTAACATACGGCTGAAGAGATCTAGAACGACTGGGTCATCGTCCACCACTAGGACTCGCCTCACAGGTCTGCCAACTGTCTGGATCGCGCTCTTAAGGTCAGAACGCGTCACAGGTTTTGTCAGGTGTCCCAGTACCCCGTGGGCTATGGCATAATCAATCGGCCGTGGCACAGAGCAAACAATGATAGGCGTTCCTGGTGCTCCTTGCTTGGCCATCTCTACCGATAGGCAGACATCCTTGTAAGACGCCACGTTGAGTACCACGGCGTGAGCTGGACATTGCCGCAACGCCTCGATAACCTGGGCGAGATTCCTGGCATCGACGAACTCAACCTCATCCGAAAAGTGGGTGAGCATATTGTATAGGTCACCCGTTTCGTCGAATATGACGAAGCGTGGTTTGTGGTGGGAATCGGGGAATCGAATCCTGGACTGGCGTTCGCGCCAAACCCATTCTTCCTGTATCTGATGACCTGGTCTGACAACGTGCGCGATTGGCGGGGATATGGGCAGTTCAAACGTGAAAGTGCTTCCGACGCCCAATTTGCTTTCCACCCACATCCGGCCACCATGGAGCTCCACTATCTGCTTGCTGATACTCAAGCCCAGCCCGCTACCCCCCTTGTCACGCCAGAGGTGCTCCCTACCCTGACAGAAGGGTTCGAAGATCCTCTCGACATCCTCTGACGGGATGCCTGGCCCCGTATCTACGACGCTCACGAGGATACGCTGATCCTGCTGGACAACCTCTACAGAGATACCACCTTCATCGGTGTACCGGGCTGCGTTGCTCATCAGGTTGAGGATGACCTGCTCAATGCGAATGCCGTCGCAGTAGACTTCAGGCAGGTCATCTGGTGCTGAGATGCACAGGGTCAACTTCTTGTTTTTCAGTAGGGGGCGTATCGCTATCGTGGCACTGTCAATGGTCCTCCGCAGATCTAGCCGTTCTCTATGAAGGATCAGGCGGCCTACCTCCGTTCGGGTGAGGTCTAGGACATCGTTTATCATGTTGGAGAGGTGCTCGCAATTGCGATATACTACTTTGAGATCACCGCGCATTTCGGGGGACAGCGTCACGTCGTATATCTCAGGTGTCTCCACCATAAGTTCGACCAACCCGATGATAATATTCAGAGGTGTGCGGAACTCATGACTAACCCTGGCCACGAAGCCTGACTTGGCTTGTTGGGCTTGCTCTGCGATTAAACGCAACTCGGTGACCCTTTCGTTAACCAGCGCTAACTGCCTATTAGCATGCACCAGATCGTCCAACGCCTGCCCTAGCTTTGCTCTGCTGTCCTGCGCTTCCTTCAGGAGGACATTAGCATGGCAATAGTATTCCCAAGACCACTGAGTAACATTACCTAAGGAGCGATAGACGGCGTGCATGATGCCAAGGGTAGCCCAAATCGCCACTACAGCAGTGGCTATAATGATACCTGTGTCACTAGATGTAAAAAAGAGTAACGATGCCAGTAATAGTAGAGTCTCCCCAATCGTGGTAACTTTTGCCGCAGGGAAGCTGATCATAGCGGCTGATAAGGAAATGGGTATTACCATCAAGTTCATGAGTACTGGTGCACTCCACCTAACACTAACTATACAGATCATAGCGATCAACGCTATGATTGTGAGCCATCGACTAGCCCAAGGCCTTCGACCTTCAAACCACCATGTAGCAGCCAGCACCATCTGGATGAGCGTCAATAGGAATAGTTCTCTAAGCTGCTCAGTCGACGAGGACAAGGGGTTGATGGCGAGGATGAATAGTAGATCCAGAACCATCAAAGCGATGGTCACTGGTCTAGTGGTAATACGCAGTGCGGACTCAAAACCTAGGCCGAGGTCTTTCATTGTAAATCTCCTCACGTTACTCCCACGATGCTCTTTACGCTTATTCCAATACCGAATCTGCCCTCATTATAAAACGGTAAGCAGGCTTGGTCAAACTAACACTTGAAGAAGTGTGCACGCAAAGGTTGGGAAAAGGAGCCTGAGGTAGGATAAGGTTTGCAAATACCTGTGCTGGCTACTTGCTTCATCCGTCCGAATTATTGAAGGGGAAGTCTATTTGAAGATGTCACCGAATCAGGTGATCATGCTGTTTTATCCTTAACCTATTCAGCATCAGGATCAGCATGATTGGTAACTTCTTTCTCTGGAAACCTTTTATTATCTGGCTTCAACAACGCATCAAACATTGGGCAAAACCAGACACTCTATCGCTGATCACCGGCACCTGATCAGACCTGACCCGCAGTCGTTCTGATCTGGTTGTAGAAAATGCACTCCTTCGCCAACAGCTGATCGTCCTCAATCGTCAGGTTAAGCGACTTCTAAGGATATGGACATCGGTAGTCGAAGCATGCGGCGTGAAGGGCATCGACTGCTGCTTCACCCCCTTGCCCTTATGTTGGGAGGAAATCGAGTGGGCACACGGTCGATACAGCGCTTCCTACGATTGGATCCGCTGATTGAGCTCAAGAGGGTGCGGGTAGAGCCAGGGGCGCGATAGTAATCGTTGATGATCCCACCCAAAACCTTTCTATTTGGACCGGATAAAGCGTCAATAATGTATTGGATCCCGTCCTATGATTTTCCAGTTTCGTTCCCTTCTATCAGGATGAGATTTGTTTTAGCGGAATGGAAGCGTACTTGACGGGCTGGCTGGTATTCGGGCGAATTAATCCACTGTCTGGCTTTCTCAGAAGTGGCGAACTTGATAATCACCAGTACACCCGGCTGCCAATCTCCTTCAAGCACTTCGGACTGGCTGCTTGCGGCAAGCATCTTACCTCCCGCTGTAACCAGGGTGGGATAGGCAAGCTTCCCATACTCCATAATCCCATCTGGATCGATCCTTTCCGTAAGCGCCAGGTGAGCATTGAGATGCTATCCTGACAGCAGACCAGAGTAACGATCTGGGTATCAAGCAGCAGCGCGACCGCGCAGCCTTACTTTAGGAGTGCCTGGAAAGCGCGCTAGGAAGCGTAGTCGGACCGTAACCACGCCAGCATCGCTGATGTGTTGGTCCGCATGCTATCTTCGTGCTATGGCAATAACCCGCCCGCACGCGTCACACCGGGAAAGAATTTCGGTCGCCGGAAGCACTCTGCGTAGCGGCAGCCGGCCTGAAAGCCACGCAGGCGCGACTGGGTCTGACCAAACTCCACGCAGGAAACACCGTACTGGTTCATCATCCAGTCTTCCTGGCTTTTATGGCAGGCGATCATGGCCGCCTTGATCTCCCACTGGGCGGTTATATCCACGTAAAACTCGGGCTGGAAATTTACCCCGGCGATAGTATCCATGAAGTAGATTTCGGGGATTCTTGTACAAGGAAGGGAAGTGGTCTGGATATTGGGCACCGTTGCCATCACATGGGTATCCCAGATAATCTGACCGGTTGTGGTATGGTCGGGGTGGTAATCTGCATCTTTGTCTGGGCAGAGGATGATATCGGGTTGGAACTGCCGGATTACCTCGATATAATGCAACCTCACCTCAGGTGTGTTAAACAGAAATTCATCCGGATAACCCAGCCAGAAGAATTCTGCGCCGATAATTGCCGCTGAAGCACGCGCCTCCTGCTCGCGCAGCGCGGCAATCTCTGGCTTACTCATGGTGGAGGAACCCACTTCACCGTTCGTTGAGATCGCCATCGCCACGGCATGCCCAGCCTGGTGGTACTTTGCCAGCGTGCCAGCGCACAAGAACTCAAGATCATCCGGATGTGGACCAAACGCCATGATTCTCATCTTGTATCTCCTGTCATCACCTGAT
>Ga0315289_10012050_pt1 | contig 12216 bp, 10 predicted proteins | sample YL17G11_40_MG_FD_203452 | JGI IMG/M metagenome (GOLD analysis project Ga0315289, IMG submission 203452) | Sediment microbial communities from Yellowstone Lake, YNP, Wyoming, USA - YL17G11_40 | ecosystem: Environmental > Aquatic > Freshwater > Lake > Sediment | place: USA: Wyoming | collected...
ACAGATTCTTGACCGTCTTCTCCATCAGCTCCTCTGTGAACCTGCGCGAAATCTCATCTGAGATTTGCTGGAGCCTGGCCCTCGACTTCGCATCCCTGAGATTGTTAAGGAGCTTGCTGTACTCATGGAGCAGGTCGCGGAGGGTGACTTTCTTCGTCTCAGCCTGGGTCTTCTGCCCGACCTTCATAACTTCGCGTCCCACGAGGGGCTCTGCGACGGGTATATCGGTCTTGAGGACATCGCCATATCGCATATCAACTAAGACCGGCCCGAAACTTGCCGTCATTAGCGGGACTGCGGATACATCGGTCATCGATTGTATCTCTCCATCCGTGCTGTGGACGGTTTGACTATCTCTCCGCACTCAGGACAGACCGACTTGCCAGGTGGACCTGTACCCAAGCCAGCAGTGAATTTGGCACCACACTCTGGACATTGGTAGTAGCCAACCCTCTTCTCAGGAAAGTCCTCACTTGTATGTTGCTGTGCCTTCATCTGCTCCTGCAGCTCCTTGTGAATCTCGATGTACAGCTGGGAGGCATCGCTCTTGACCCAGTCATCATAGGAGGGCACGTCACCCTTCTGGGTGCGCTTCCACGCCTCATAGGCGGGGTAATGCTCCTTGGGCTGGTCGTACACATTTGGAGGGTCATGCTTGGCATGCTGCCAGGCCTCCTCCGTGCTGTACGTGGGAACCTTGGGCTTGGCAGCCTTCTCTTCCGTCTTGGGCTTCTTGCGCGCCTCGATGTCAGCATCCCTCGCTGCGACACTCTCCCAGTACTCTTTGGCCTCGCTATCGGTAAGATATCGCTGATGCATTGGGTCCCAGACTTTATCATCAGCCTTCTCCCTTCCCTTGGGCGTGATGACCTGCTCCCCCATCGGGGGCTGCTCGCCCTTGAGCCTCCCCTTGCCTGCTCGGATGTCTGCGAGTGTCTGCTGGTCGCCAGGGTCGCTCGGCTCCTGACCACCAATGTACTCCTTCGCGCCCTTGTCCGAGAGTCCCTGCTGGCGCAGGCTGTAGTACATGGAGCCAGAATCAGTCTCGAGCGGCTCGTGGGCCTTCTCCTCATCATGAAGGTCCTTGGGATACCTGTCGGCATCTGCCTGTCGTACAGTCTCGTGAGCCTTGCGCTGGGCAGCCTCCTCATTGAGCCTCTGCATCTTTGCCGCCCGCTCCCTGTCCAGCTGCTGGCCCTCATACGCGACCTGGCGCCCAGGCTGATGGGTCTTCATCTCCTCTGTGATGGCCTTCATGATTTCGTCATGGAGCGCGGGGTCCATCTTGCGCTTGCCACCGAACTTCCTCTCGAGGTCTGACATTATGCGCTCTGCTTGGTCGTTGGCCTCAGCATCAGAATGGCCCTCCATGCCGAGTGACTCCACCAGCTCCTCTGCGGGGCCACCCGTCTGGTACGGGTCATCACCCCGCTCTATCCACTCACGGGCCCTCATAGTCGCATCGCGCGAATTCATTTTCGCGACATCGGCCTTCTGCTTTATCGGATACCCAGTGGCCTTCTCGCCTGTGGGCAGAGTGAGATGCTGATGCTCCCTTCCGGTGATGTGTGCGGCAGCGTGCTCCAGCTTGCCACCGATGCGCTCACCAATGCCCTTGGCGACCAGGTCAGGGTCTTGCTTCTGCATGATGTGCAGCTGGTCGGTGGGTACGTCCTCTGTCGTGTTGTCCTCCCAGAGTACGTGAGAGGTCTGGGGCCCATGCTCTATGAGCTGTCCCTTCCTGCCGGTGGTCCTGTGCTCCACGTCATAGGACTTCTTGGTGGTGTCGGACTTCTCCTCACTCACCGTCTCGCGACCGATGCCCCTGTACTCACTCCCTGGCCTCTTGGAGTAGTGAGCTGCTGCTGTCTGTACAGCCTCTCTCTGGCGCATAGGCTCCGCGTTCTGATAGGCCTGCTCCTGGATGCTCTTGCGGCCCTTCTCCTCGTCGTGCATGTCCGCTATCTGATTCTTGCGGGCGTGGTAGTCCTCTCGTGACTGTGCAGAGCGCGCCTGCCGCTCCTTGGGACTTGGCCAGTTCTCTGGTTCCTGCTTGATGACCTCATAGGAGCCATCAGGCCTGCGGATGCGCGGGGGCAGCTCCTCTGGTAAGTACGTCTTGGTGTTCCGCTCCCCAGCCTGGGCCGGAGAGGCGTGGCGACCGCGGACATCGCGGCGCACCGAAGACGTCGAGGGGGACATGGCAGTGGTCCTGAGGGTTTGGATGCCAACCAAGGGGTCTTGGAGGGTTTTTGCCACGTCCTTCGGCTCGGGCTGGGGAGGCGGAACAGGAGCGGCAACTTCTGAGGGAGTGTGAGAGGCGAAGGGGTCATGTACGATGTCCAGGATGCGGTGGCCCTGCTCCTTCTTGACGGAGTCTGCCCGCACCATGAGCTTAGTCAACCCGCACACTCTCCTTGAACGTGCCCGAGACATTCTTCTTGGGCTTGCCCCCGATGGCGGCCATGGAGAACCCTGGCTCCTTGGGCTCCCACTCTGGCTCATGCTTCTTGTGGTTCGCCTTCACGCGCTCGGCCTTCGGGTCATAGCTTGGCGGGTTTGAATCCATACTGTTCAGCACTCCCTGGTGGATGATAAGGTGTGAGCTTGTATACTGGTGTGGCCCTCCTGAGAAGGGCCTGCATGGTCTTGACTGCTCTCTCGTCCTTCCACTCTGCTCCCCTGCCAGTCACCACGTACTGGAACAGGTCGGCAAAGTAGGTGTTGAAGTCCCTCTTCTCCTCCTCTCGGATGAAGAAGTGTCCCGCGTACAACTGCCTGTCCCCCAGCTCATGGAGCAGTGGGTACATGCGCTCATCTATCCAGCCGCCCACGTGAGAGTCATAGCCACCTGGGGACTCATTGGTCAGGTCGGCCTTGCGGGACATCTGGGACAGGAACAGCCTGCCCATCGCGCTCGCAATGTTGTCACGTATCTTCTCGGGTGGCTCCTTGAGCAGGTCGGGATGAATCTTGATTTTGCCCGTCGCAGGCACAAAGGACACTGGGTACTTGTTGTTCGGGTCCACCTCAATGCCTTCGGTGGTGAGCTTCTGCATCAGGGCATTGTTCATGTCTGGGTTCTCGATTTGATTGGCAATGAAGTTAACATCGTTCTTGACGTTCTCAGGGACTCCCTCACCGTACTTGGGAGCCTCGAACCTGAAGTCCTTCGGAGCACTAGTCTCCGTGTCCGTCTGCTTCAGGACCCTCTTCACCTCATTGGCTGAGGTCTTTGACCAATCATCTATGCCGAGCTTGTACTTGATGTTATCCTGGCTCTTCTTGTCCAGGCTGTTGAGCTTGTCAACGATGGGCTTGGCGAAGGCCTCAGGCACCTTGCCCAGAGGCGCGAACTTGTAACCGCGTGGCATCAGGGCCAGGGACTCGTGAAGCTGTCCCTCCTTGATGCGCCGCTCGTAGTCCTCCTGGCGGGCTGCGGGCCGCCTCGAGAACCTCCCGCTCACCCTCTGCCCCCTGGCCTCCTCGTAGTTGACCCCATAGTCGCTCCAACGCTCCTTGGGCGTAGTATCGCGCACAGTGCCCACATATACCTTGACCCCAGGTGTCGGCTCAAAGTACTGACCACCCCTGGGTCCCTTCTTGAGTGGGCCATGCTTCTGAGGGTCGTAATCGTACTTCATGACAGGGACGCCCTCGGCATCATCCTGCTCCTCGTCCAGCTCACTCTCATCATCATAGAAGTCCTGGACGCGCATCTTCTGGAGCCAGTTCACGTTGTCGGGGTCTGCGTCGATATGGAGTATCTCGGGGTTCTTCTCTGAAGGCGCCTGCTCGACCATAGCTAGGTCGCCATCCTGCTCATCAGGGTTCGGGCTCTCCTTCACGGGACCACCAACCCCTGCCGCTCGAACATGTCCGTGATATCTTCCTTGGTGAACCCCATATCGGTGAGGTGCTTCAGGACTACCTTCTGCGTATCGATGTCCGTTTCGGTGTTGCCCTTGGTCCCAGACAGTACGTGCTGCGCGCACTCCCATACCCTGCTGACCAGGACCTTCTTGGGGTCCTTGTCCTTGCCCCAGATGTCCTTGCCCTCAACTGACCTGATGGCCACGTTGTCCATCGACATCTTCTTGGTGTACTCCTTGTTGTGTACAACGTACTCATGCTCATGCTCGTAGTTGAAGGCTGGGTTGACTGGCATCGCCGTGAAGATATCATCCTTCGGGACATCCATCTTGAAGACTATCTGGTTGCTGAAGTTGTCTGCCGTCTCAGCGTTGGTGGTCCACGAAGACAGGCTGTCCATATCTATCTCGAAGGGCTCGCCCGTATACGCGGCCCTCAGAACGGCCTTCTCCCAGGGGTCTATCATCAGGAAGCGCCAGGGGTCCAGATGTGGCATGCGGATGCCACGATATAGTGGGATGGCCTCTTGGCCAGGGTACAGGCGGTCTAGCATCTCCCTCGTCCAGGCCTTCTCGGCCTGAATGTAGTCCTCGACCGCAGCCTCAACCTTCGGGTCGCCAAGACCTGCGGACTCGGCATTGTCCTTCTCATGATTGGTCGGGTGGCGCCCATCCATCTTGGCCATCACGACCTTGACCAGACTCGCCTTGTTCGACTCCGACGTGCCACTCCAGTTGTCTAAGAACTGCTCCTCCTGGAGCGAGGTCTTCTCCCCGTACTTGGTGGCCTCTCTGAAGAAGTTATCCCTGATATGCCGATGCTGCCTCAGCTCGTCATAGAACGACTGCTCCCGAGGCTTGAAGTACTCCGGCTCCTTGTTAAGCTCGGACTGCTCCTTGATGTGGCTGACTGGGTTCTCCCAAACCATATCAAGGTACTTCTTAGCATTGGCTTTGTAATTCTTTGGGTCCTTGTCTTCCCTGCTGAACATCTCCAAGGACTTGCGGTCAAACTCTTGATTGGCCTTCCAGTCGGCCTGCACGCGCTCCTTCGCACCAGGCACCTTCTCATCGTACTGGGACTTGTCACCGAAGACAGCCTCGAAGTCATCCTTGGGCTTCTCCGTCCCATCTGCGATGGCCTTGGCCGTGGCAAGAACTTGTTCGGACTTGAGCTTGCTGAAACCGTAGTCCATCCCCAGCATGCTGATTAGCTCGGAGGCACCAAGATTCTTGCCGTACTCACCAGCAGCCCATCGTGAAATCTTGTCAGCCGCACCCTCATTCATGGTGGGATACTCTTTTGTAAGCTTGTGAAAGATTTCCTCTTCTGTCTGGGCTGGCTCCTTCTTGGGGAGCATCTCCTGCTCGTACTGCTCCATGGTGAGATTCAGCTTGCCCTTGGAGTCATAGTACTTCCCACCCTTGGGACCCTGCTGGACTGTGACTCCTGGCGGTGGCTTCTCACCTGGCTTCAGGTACACCTTGGAGCCTGCCTTCTCGACATCGGACTTGGCCCGCTCGAAGATTTTCCCGCAGGACTGGCACGTGTACGCCATGTCCCCTGTGACGGGGTCATACTCCTCGGCGTAGGCATTGCCCCTGATTGTCTTGCCGCAGTAGTGGCAGTGGATGCTGCCCTTCTCCTTGAAGCTGAATGCCAGGTCCTGGAGCGGTACGATGACTTCGCCTTTATTGACGAGAACGGGAGCCTCCCGTGTTGCGACTCCACCCGCATGTGCCGCGGGGAGAGCAGCCCTTTGGAAGTCCTGTGGCATTTGGGGCTGTTGTCCACCCGCAAAATCAGATGCCCCACCCATCATGCCTCCTAACCCAGGCTGCTGCTGCTGCTGAGCTTCCCCGCTGAACTTGGTTGGCTTCCCGTCCTCGTCAAGCTCCACAGTGAACCCCATGCTGTGCATGGCGGTGGCCAGCTGAACCTTCTGCTGGTCAATCTGCAGCTTCTCCATCTCGTCCTCTTCCTCGTTGGGCCTGAGCTGCAGTACATAGTCCGTGATGCCGAACTCCTTACAGAGGCTTGGGAAGACCTTCTCATTCCAGACCTTCTGTCCAGCCTCTACGGCCCTGTCCGTCACCTTGATTTGGAGCCCCTCGTTGTTGAGGCCCCCGACACCAGCTGGGTCGTTCTGCAGTACATTGCTCACGCCCCAGATGGCAGTGATGCGCTGGCGCAAGTCATCCTTGGCCTGTATGTACTGCATCTCGTCCAGACTGTCCATGAACTTCACATAGTCGGTCTTGCCCTGGGTCCCACCATCCGGCAGCTGCTGCACAGGGATGATGGGGACGGTGGCCGGGTGTGACTCGACATCGGCCTGCACCTTGTCCCAGAAGCTGTAGGTCTGCTGCACGTTGTTTGTGTACACAAGGATGGCTCCTCGCGGGCTCCTCATGTACTGGTAGTAGTCATTCACGTAGTGCAGCATGTGGAGCAGGATGGACACTTCCCTCCACACGTGGATGACTGGGGAGAACCCGTACAGGATTGATGGGGAGTACTTGCTGAAGTGAATGACTTCACCATCGACGTACTTCTCGGTGGGCTGCATGTCGGTGGAGCCCATCGTCGCGACATAGTAGACCTCATGGAGGGGCTTGCCGCAACCTGGGTGAGTACACTTCAGGTCAGGCTTCTGCACCAATACGTCCCTGTGCTCCAGGCACGTCCAGTATGTCTTGCCAAGGGTGCCCTGGTTGTCTGCGACGATGCGCATGATGACGGGGTCGCCACGGATGATTTCCTTGACCTTGTAGTAGTCAATCTTCCCCGCATCATCCGTGATGTACTCCTTGATGAGAAGAAGGTAACCATCATCTATGATGTCCAGGTCATACTCGACCTGCTTGCAGACCTCGATGAGCGACTGGCCGTTCTCATTGCAACGGTCCACCATCCGGTCCAGTATCTCCATCTGCTTGACATCCGGATGGGTGAGAAGGAAGGAGCCGCACTTGGTACACTTGTCCTCCTCCTTGTTCATCTCGTAGCCGCACGATTGGCACTTCACGGCGAACCTAGGCCTCCAGACTAACCCCCGCCTGAATATCTCGTTCTTGAGGTTGATGGTTACAGTTGCCATCACACTCGAGAACTTACACACCAGATATATCTCCTGCATGTGGACAGGTATCTGAGGTATCTGTACGCCCGAGTGTACATATGTGTAACCAAGAGGTGGCCTGCGGCTCCTTTCCTTCAGCTGCGCAATTGACTTCTTGATTTCACGGTATTCGAAATACCATGAAAGCGGGGGGAGTCGGTGCCAGTCCATCGGGTTCCTATCCACATCTCCACGACTATATTAATATACTCCAGTCAATTCTAATGCCCCTGGCCAGGGACGCACAATGAGACAACTTAGACTTCCCTCTCACCCAGTTAGACCTTAGTATTAATGACGCCAGATATTATCTCAGGAATTGCGATTTAGGGGTTTTGATAGTGCCCCCGTGTAATTATACGCACCCTCATAACCCCCTCTAGAATCGCATTAAAACAAATGACGGCTGGAATTATGACCTTCCCTGCGATTTTGATGGTTTGGAGCCACCCCCGTGTTATCCTATGGGGGCATGCCTCCCCCCGCCAAAACGCAGGGAAATGCGTTTAAATGAAAGTACGGCTTTGGTGAGACTTATCTCTTGTAGAAGGTGTACCCACAAACCACGCACTTCCACCTGAACGCCATGTGCTTGGTGCCACAGTGAGGGCACACTATGAGGCCAGGCTTGGCGAACTCTGCCTGGTCCTTATAGTCAAGTACCCCATGTGCGGGCAGGTCCTTGGGATTACCCAAGTCGCTCTTCAAGCTCCGCTTGCCTCTCCGTATCTCCGACGGCGACCTCAAACTCATGTTGCTCCCCCAGGCTCTTCAGGCTTTCGATTGCGTGCGCAGGGCTCTTGAACGACGACCCCATCACCGTACTCATCTCGATGGCGTGCGTTACAAAGGCCCTTGACCTTCCGTCAATCTCATTGACTATCGCGCGGATGCGGTGTACTTCCTTGACCAGGCATCCGTGGCACTCACAGCCTTCTTTGTGCGTCTTCTTGCTTTCGGGCTTTGAAGTTGACGCGATAGAAGACTCCTTCGATTGTGGCTTCGTGGGTTGCACTGTGTTCATTCTTCTCCGCTCCCATAGGACCGCTTATTATCTCTGCCATCATCACGAACTTGGCATCAGGGTACTTCTTGCTCAAGTACGCCTTGATGTCATCGTCGAAGTTATCCCAGCTCACCTCTGGCGCATCAATAACCGGCATATGTCTTCCACCTCTCCTTCTTCTGGCTAGGGATGGGCACGAAGTCATCCACTGTCTTTAGCTTGAACTCCTCGGGGATGGGCTGCGAGAAGTAGGTCGGATACACACACATCATCAGGGCATCGCCCCTGTCGGGTGAGTGTATCGGCTCCGTGGCACCCTTCTCATGTACAGGCTTCTCTCCAGGGTCCAGCACCTTGAGTCTCTTGTCGAGCATCACTTCATACCTCATCTGCGACAGCTGTGCGATGAGGCGGTCATCATTGGAGACGGCAATCTTGCCCTCCTCAAAGAGCTTGGCCAAGAAGAAGTACCCCTCTGACTTCGCGTTCAGGAACCTGCGAGAGTGTTGCGGACGTCCCCCAGCGATGAAAGGATACACAACTTTACCAACTTCTCCATTGCGGAGTATGTCGGTGACGCCTCCCCCAACTCCAGTGTCGTCCACAGTGTATTGCGAGAACTGCCAGATTTCCGCGTCAAGCTCAATCCTGCCAGCAGTATCAGTCGTGGGCTTCCTGTGGGTAGCTTCAAGCGCACGCAGCAGATACATACTCGTATCCGCCTTGACCTCCACGCAACACCTAACGGTTTCATCCACCCCATACCGAGCCACATCGCAAGCTCCATAAAACCTGCTGACGTCGAAGTACTGAACTCCTGCTGTGGGTCCATCCTTCACCATCTCCTCGTACTTGGCAATGGCCGCCTCTATCTGCGACCACTTGATTAACGTGTCCTCGACCTCTTCAGGGAACTCTGCCTCGTACCACATCTTGAACTCGATACCACTCATGCGGCTCTTGAGATAGAGTACGTGGTCCTCTCTCATCTGTCCCGCCTTGACGGCATCACGCCACGACACATGAATCTTCTTGTACAGGGGTGACTTCCACGTCTCATAGAAATGGTTCTTGCGATGGGGTGTGCCACTCTCGATGACTACCCTGCGCGTGCGGGCAGCTGCGACCATGCGCATGATTTTCTGGTAGTAGATGTAATCGGTGATGGACCCTGACTCGTCTATGATTAGTGTCGTGGCATTGAACCCAAGTATCTGCTCGCCCTCAGAATGTATGCTGGCCGTGAAGCACCGCATCTCAGAACCGTTCATCAGGGAGATGGTCCTCTTGGTGAACTCCTGTCCGTGGTCGATGGCTCCAGCTAGCTCCGGATGGTCAAAGAGCAGATGCTGCTTAGCCCTGCTGAAGATTATCTCCGACTGGTCCTTCGTGTAACTAACCACTGCCACTCTCTCCCCAGGATAGAACAGCATGTACAGGCAGGCCAGTATCGCAATGGCCTCAGACTTGCCCGACTGCGTCGCAGCCACAATCTGTATGTAGTTGTCCTTCTTGGGGAAGCAGGCCTTGATGATGCGCTCCTGGTAATCAGTACACACGAACTCCTTCTGCTGCTCGTCCTTGAAGTAGAGCTTGATGAGTACTTGAGGCTCCTCGAATAACTTCTGAATAGTGGGACGGGCGGCTACCATACATTCAGCCCCGCAGTCTGGAGCGCCACTGATGCACACCTGGGAGAGCAGTACTTGTGGGTGATGCGCGTCCGGCTCCGGCCCCTTCTGTTCACTACGCGCACAGTGACGTACCGCGCATCATCCACATCCTTCCCGCAGTGGTGGCACTTACTCGTCATCATCGTCCTCTTCAGAGCTGAAGTCCAGTCGTGCGGGCTTGTACAGCTGCTCGACGGCCAGGTCGCATATCATCTCCCTGACCACCTTGCGCTCAGTCATTAGCATCGAGAGGTCTTTGTTGTTCATCTTCGCGGGGCCATATATCAGCTCGTCGAGCATCTCCAGCTTGCCCGAGTACCAGGCCAGTGCCATCACTCCATCGCCAGGCGCTCCCCTGCTCGGGCGCTGCAGTGGCTTCTTTGGCAGCAGCTGAAACATCATGTTCCCCTGGAGCAGGCTCTGAACGTTGGAGCCATAAATCTCCTGGGCAGTGGGATGTACCATTATCTCGTCCAGTACTGCCTGGACCATCTCCCTGCCGAAGGCCTTGAGCTGCTCTGGCAGCATCTGGTATGGCACCATGTCTGCGCGGCACTTCGGGCAGGGCCCATCAGGACCCCTGGGACACAGGGTCTTCTCATGGAACCCTTCAGTCCTCTTCAGCCGCATCCAGGCATCATGCGCGGCAGAGGCCAAGACCTCTACTCGGTCATGGCTCCACTTCGGCTTCTGCCTCGGCATCGCCGCTGTCCCGTTCCCCGTCAGCTCGTCCACCAGTGTCTCCACTGGGCCTCTCTCGCTCTCCCTGATTATCGGTTCCTCTGGCATCCGAACCCTCTCCAGCAGGTAGCAGCCCCTGCTTCTTGGCTTCTATCACTTGAAACTCTTCTACGATGCGCGTGAGTGTGATGGTATGCTCGTGCTGTATCGTCCCTGATACTTCAAGCCCCTCCTTGGGCTTCCTCTCAGGATACAGCCTGTCTGCGATGCGCTCCAGCTTGTCAAAGTACAGGGCAAGGTCCTGCGCAGCCCTATCATTGTTGACATGCTCCCTCATTGAGAGCAGCGTGTCCCTCAGCTCCTCGAGTAGCCCCTCATGTCCCTCAAGGTACAGTCGCACCCACCTTTGTCGGAGCCTGGGGCTGAGCCTCTTCATGGCGCAAATCTTTCTCTGGTACTTGTACTTGGCATCAGGGTTGTCCTCACTCAAGGGCTGATTGTAACAAGGGTAGATGGCACAGGTGTTATTGCAGTAGTATCTCGACCCCAGCTTCTTGGCAAGGGTCATCTTGGACCCGCCTATGGCCTGCTGGTGCCTCGTGAAAGGCTTCTTAGGTCCTGGTATAAGTTCATTATGCCTGGACTTTGGTTTGTAGCCCAAGTATCTTCACCCTCAGCAAATGATTGTCCTCTGTGACTAGCATCGAAGGATAGATGGACTTCGCCTTGCCCCTGAACAACTGGCTAACAGGGAGCATCGGCACGAGCGTGTAACCCTCAACGATATCATGCTCCAGTTCCATCTCAATATCCGGCATACCGCCCCTACTACTCTCCCTAACTTCATTAACCCTCTCCCCATCATTCCACCCCTCTAGACAGCCAGGTTCTAACCTTCTATTATATTTGGGGGAGATAAGCCCCTCCCTATATAGGTATTAATATCATTTTAATATATATAAAGGGGGTATTATTATAACCCCCCTATCACCCCCTTTTCTTATAACAGGTTCTAACCTTTGCCGGCTCCTTCCCCCCCTTATAAGGGAACCCCCTATCACCCCCAATTATACTATACAGTTATAAAGTTATAACCCCTACCCCCAGTCGAGGCATTTGTCATGGCAGTCCCCAAACCCTTAGGCATCCAAATCTCCGAGTATCTGAAGTCCCGTAAAGTCGTTGGTGTCGACCGATACGTCCCCTACTTCCTCAGCTCCCTCGGCTGTCACATTGCCTCCCTCTACAACAACGGCTTCGAGGAAATCTGTGAGACCTTCTGGACCCAACTCGGCCAATCCGTTGATTGCCGGCTCCATCTCATGCTCGTTGGCCCCCCAGGGTACGGCAAGAACTTCGCCATGGATAACTTCATCCGTGAAGACATCGGGCTAGCCCATGGTCTTGTCCCTGGAACCTTCGTCAACAAAATCACCGACAAGTCCTTCTTCGGGGGCTGGGGCGATGAAGGTCAGTGGATGCCAGGCCTCGCAGAAGATTATCGCACCGGCATCATCGGCATCCATGAACTCTCCTCAGTCCTGACTATGGGTAAGGCCGAGCACTCTTCTGCCATGCTTGACCAGCTCCTCGAAGCCCTCTCTGGTGGCGAAGTCACCATCCGTACAGGTGGCCGTGAAGAGCACAAGTACCGTACCCACTTCACAATGTGGGCTGGCATCCAGGGCGAGCGGTTCAACGTTCCCTCTGGCTTCAACCGGCGTGTCTGCATCCTGAACCTTTCCCCTAACCTTGAAGAAATCGCCGAGTACTCTAGAGCGCATTACGAGGGGCAGAACATCCCCCCAGACTACGATACTATCCGTCGCATAAGGGAGCAGTTTATCCTGCTCCATCACGAA
>Ga0315289_10012053_pt1 | contig 12216 bp, 12 predicted proteins | sample YL17G11_40_MG_FD_203452 | JGI IMG/M metagenome (GOLD analysis project Ga0315289, IMG submission 203452) | Sediment microbial communities from Yellowstone Lake, YNP, Wyoming, USA - YL17G11_40 | ecosystem: Environmental > Aquatic > Freshwater > Lake > Sediment | place: USA: Wyoming | collected...
CAGACAATATCTGCATTGGTCGCTGCTTTGATAGCTACATTGATAGCACGATGCTTACCTATGTCTTCACTGGTAGATAGATAAAGAATTTTGTCGCTGTTTAGTTCCTGCAACATGGGTCTCAGATTATCTTCACTATCACTGGCATAATTAACGATATAAATCTCATAACTATGCGTAGTTTCTTGGTAAAGAAATGTCCTGAGCATGTTCTTCAATCTCAGATCATTCCTGTTATGAACTGCCATTACGATAGCTAGATCCATTATATCTTCTCCAACTCAGGCTGCTTTGTTTTTTGCGATTGTTGCCGCTGTTTGTGTTGCTGTTTCTTTCCTTCTTCCTTCTCCTGTTTCCGCCTCTTGCTCTCCTCCATGATTTCTTCACAACCTCTTCGCGAAACATCTAACTTCACACAAACACTCCCAATATTTGCGGAGTCAAAATATCCACCATCTGCTGCACCCTCCGTGCAGGTAATAAAACCAACCTGTATCATGTCGGCTGGACAGTAGAACCCATCGCCCCACGCTACGTTGTAGTATAGATACCACCTATCAACTTCACTGCCATATATTGTTTTACTGGTAGCTGGTGATGGATTTGGTATCTTGTCAAGTATATCTTCAAAGAGAGCAGAGCCCAACATTTGCATATTGAAGCGATGTTCCTCTACAGCTGCCTTGAAGTGAGGTCCGTAAAAAACTTGGTATGGAACCTTCTTACCTTTTCTACGATCAATGTACGTCCTATTTTCACGAGTGATAACCGCTGCCTCTTTGATTGAGGCTGTTTTACAAAAACTCTTCAAACGAGTACTGGCAGTATAGAATCGTTTAGCCAGTACATCAGCCTCTTCCCTTTCTTGAGGAGACATTTTGCTATACAACTCTTTTGCCTCGTCGTATCTCTTTTCAAATAGAGCAGTTCTAAATTTATCTATTGGAGCCTTAGGGTTGATAATTCTATCAACCTGCTCTAAAAGTTCAGCATGAGGCTTTTCTACCTCTTTACCATCTTGAGATACAAAGCTGTCTATCTTCTTGTTGTAATCCTCCATGATAGCTGTAATTTGATCATAGGCATCTGCTGCAGCTTCAGCTTCCCGCATTTTACCTGCAGCTAAGGCAGTCTCTTTCTTCTTGGCCCACTCTGCTGCTTTTTGCTGAAGTTGATGCAAGTACCCTGTCATCTCCATGTAAATAGCTTGTGCCTTTTCGGGTTTCAGTGTGGCACTCTTCTTTTTCTTTACAGGAAAATTAGGGCCCTTGCCCTTATGCTTCTCTCGCCATTCTTTTACTCCAGGCTTTTCACTCATGTCGCCGAAATAAAAGCCTTCGCCGTAGTCTAAATTACGACGAAAGAATGATGGCACACCTGGTGTATCTACAGGTTCGTAGTGCGCCACCTTCCCAATTATGCGAGCCTCTTCAACAAAACCCTTCTCCAGCAAGAGCTTACTATATTGAAGTAAACTGACTTGCAGACTCATTACTACTCCTTGTCAATAAACTCTTCAAGATCAGTACAGAGGTCCTCAGCCATATCCTGAATTTTGCTCATTTTCCGACGATTTGAGCCACGACTATCAAGATTCTTCGAACAGAAATTCTTGCAAGCCTTGTAAAGGGTATTTAGAGCATGCTTTGCCTTACCAGTCATGCCCTTTTCCTCTTGTGCCTCGGCCAAACGAATCAGAACATTATCAAGGGCAGATGCCTCTTCTTTGTGTCCCTCTGCATCGAGTTGATTAGTAATCTCAACCAACTTCTCGAGTTCTTGCTTCTCCATTTGTAAACCTCCTAAATTAAATAGTTTACCTATCTAGATACATTTTAGACGTTTTAAGGGATAGAATCCCAACAAGAAAAGAAAATATCAATAGATTTGCCATGATTTGTGCGTTTATAAACCCAAAATCGACACGATTCGCTTCATATATTGTTCTCGGCTGTAAGTATTCTGTATATGCTCTGCTGCCTTGGTGCCCATCTTGAGACGCAACTCGCGGTCAGTAATGAGTTTATTCAGGGCCTCCTCCCATTCTTCCTCGGTGGAAGCCAACAACCCTGTCTCACCATGTGTAATAATGTGCTCGTGCTCATTATTCGGTGTACCAATCACTCCAAGTCCCACCCCCATCAATGATCGCATGTTCTGCCCTGCCTTGCCCACCCTGTCTGGTTTGAACGGAATAATACCAATATCAGCATCCTTGATCGTTTGTGCCCCAATAGTTAAAAACTGGTCAATAGGCATAAATTTTTGGATATTACAGTACGGAAACATTCGGATGAAATTTGCCAACAGATTATGATATCTTTTGTTAGGAATGTGGCGATTTTCACGTAATCCTTGCAGTATAAACCGAATATTATGTGTCTCATGCATCACACGCATAGGCTTTTCTATCAGAGAGAGATCATCAAGATAGGCATTGGCAAAGCTTTCCGTCCAAATTATTGTGACAGGCGCATTCATGGGCTTACTTGATCTATCAACAAAACTATATATATCAGTGTCAGTAATAGAACAGGCAAGATGTACATTTTTATTGTATTGCATACAATAATTCATCACGTAATGACTCCCTGCCACTATCAGATCTGCGATTTCTATCATGAGACTATCTTGCCCATCATGATAGTCATCAACATCATATATAATCTTGTATTTACCCCTATATGGAGCAAACGATTCGGGTTTATGAAAAGACTGGGAAATCTTTTGAACATAGACTATAGTGCCCGGTTCTGCCAAATCAAGATAAACCTTTTTACTCTCATCTTGTAGCTTGGGATCAACTACTGTTGCTGAGACTCCTCGACTTTCAAATTCTTTTGCTACCTCGTACACTCTCAAGTGTGAAGACGGCAACTCTCTATCACCACTCGGATAAAACAATATCTTAGACATGTTTCAGCGGTCTCCACCAGTTTTCGTTGTTCAGGTACCATTTCACTGTTTCCTCAATACCACTTTCAAAACTATGAGTAGGTCTCCATCCCATTGCCATGAGCTTAGAGCAGTCAATAGAATAGCGTCTGTCGTGTCCCTTTCTATCCTCTACATATTTGATGTAGTTATCGTCTCTACCAAGCATCTCCAACAAAAGCTTTGTAATCTCTATGTTTTCCTTTCCGACTCCACTACCAATGTTATAAATCTGGCCTGGTTTACCATGTGCAATCACAAAATCAATAGCCCTGTTATGATCATCGACATGAATCCATTCTCTGATTTGTTTGCCATCACCATATACTGGCACCTTCCTGTGTTCAAACAAATTTGTCACAAACAATGGAATCAACTTCTCTGGAAATTGTCGAGGACCATAATTGTTAGAGGCACGGCTAACTGTTACGGGCAGACCATGAGTTACAAAATATGACATGGCTATCAAATCAGAAGATGCCTTACTTGCAGAATAAGGACTGCGGGGTTCAAGTGGATCAGTTTCTGTCGAGGATTTTGGGGAAGGTATAGCCCCGTATGCCTCATCTGTAGAGATGTGATGGAACCTCTGTACATTTACCTTTCTGGACACCTCTAATAAATTGTAAGTTCCAACAATATTTGTAGTTATAAAAGCGTCTGCATCCACTATCGATCTGTCAACGTGTGATTCAGCTGCAAAATGTACAACTACTTGTGGCTGTTCCTTTTCAAATACTTCATCTAGTTTTTTCTGATCTCTGATATCAACTTTGTAAAAATGATATCGGGGATCTTTCTCAATAGAGGCAAGGTTTTCGGGTCGTCCAGCATACGTCAAGCAATCTACATTGACTACCTCGTACTCCGTCTTTGCCATGAGTTGCAGAATGTAATTGCTACCAATGAATCCACAACCGCCAGTGACGAGATATTTCATTGTTTGCTCTCCAGATATTTCAGATACCACTTTACCGTCTTCTTCAGACCACGATTGAAACTGACCACTGGTTCGTAATCTAACATTACCCGAGCACGAGCAATATCAGCCTGCGTCTTGAATGCATCACCAGGACGCGGTGCTCTGTGTGATACATCTGCATTTTTACCAATCAGTTTTTCCAACTCTTTTACTAATCCATTTATAGAGATATTGTCACCACAAGCGATATTGATTGTCTCACCTCTGAACTTACCAGGATGGGTAGCCGCCAAATAGTTGCCATGAACAACATTATCAACATATGTAAAATCGCGTGATTGCTCACCGGTACCATCCATTGTTACAGATTTCCCTGCTGCGATCTGCTCTATGAAGATAGGAATAACGGCAGAGTATTGTGAATCAGCCAGTGAACGTGGACCAAACACATTGAAATATCGCAGACAGATTGTATCAAGCCCATAGAGAGAGCTGAACATTCTGCAATACTCTTCACCAACGAACTTTTGGAGAGCATAGGGAGAAAGAGGTCCTGTTGGCTGCTCCTCTGATGTTGGGAACACTGTTGAGTTGCCATAGGCAGAAGAAGACGCAGAATATACTACCCGCCTAACTCCTGCCTTTCGAGCAGCATCTAATATCCTTACAGTATTGGAAATGTTTTGTTCGTTTGATTCAACTGGATAATCTACAGAATAGCCTACTCTGGGGCGTGCTGCAAAGTGGTGCACTACTTCGATGTTATAGCCCCTTATAATATTCAGCATTACCTCAGGACTTACCTTTTCGATACTGAAGTGGTGAAACGTGATCTTCCCATCTTCCCATGGCTGTCTTATATTCTCCAGTCTGCCAGAAGAAAGATTGTCGATTACAATAACATTGTGTCCATCCTTACAATATCTATCGACCATGTGGCTCCCGATGAAACCAGCTCCACCAGTTATAAGAATATTTGTCATTCTTTCTTCTTCCTCTCACTTACAGCACCTTTTATACGGTACCAATCAAGGTCTTTGCGTACTTCTAGATTCTTCTTCCACGCTGCCTCCATGACCATTGGATCAATTCCAAGCTTCTTTCCAAGATCCATGAGGGCATTCAGATCCTTCGGGAAGCACTTGCCTCCGAACCCAAATTGCTTGTCCGCTGGTCCTGGTACCTGCCAGTGGCTATTACCAATTCGACCATCAGCAAGAACCATTCCTGCTACTTCGTTGTATTCCAAGCCTAGCTTTTCACAAAACTGGTACATCTCATTCATGAACGAAACCTTTACTGCAAAGAAACAATTGCAGAAATACTTTACCATTTCTCCTGCCGTGGCACTGGTATGAAATACGGGTGTAGTTGGAAATCGTGAACGATACAACTTCTCTACTTCTTTCGTATCTTCTATGTTCCCACCCAAGATGATACGCGATTGATTTATAAAATCCAACCTAAATGTTCTCTCTGTCAGGAATTCAGGATTAAACACTATACGACATTGCGGATACTTATCAATGCACTTCTGTGTGGTTCCAGGAACCGTAGTGGTCTTGATAATTAGAATCTTGTGTGTATTACTAATCAAGGGTGCACATTGATCCACAACACTATCTACAATAGAGTTGTCCTGCTCACCAGTTTCAAAATTAGTCGGTGTTGGTACACACACAAAAATAAAATCACTGTAATACACGGTATCCTCAAGTGTATCTAGAGATTCCAATGGATTGACATCATAAATACGGAAGTTGGTTGTTTGAGCAAATCCGTGTTGGATGGCTTTGCCCACAAATCCAAAACCAATAATGCCAATGGTAAAAGTTTGTTCTCCAAACTTCATAACTCACCTCTCTCCCTTGTGTCTCTTCAAATCGTTTTGCACCATCATTTCCACGAGTTGTGGAAACTTCACTTTAGGTTCCCATCCCAGTTTTGCCTTGGCCTTGGAGGCATCACCAATTAGAATATCTACCTCTGCTGGCCTTGCAAATCTTGGGTCGATATAAATGTACTTTTGATAATCCAGCCCCACACTTTCAAATGCCAACTTAGCAAACTCTTCGATTGTGTGAGTTTCGCCAGTTGCAACAACATAGTCGTCTGGTTGATCCTGTTGAAGCATTAAATGCATTGCCTCAACATAATCTTTAGCATGACCCCAGTCACGTTTAGTACTTAGAGTTCCCAAGCCTAACTTATCCAATTTACCTAACTTGATTCTTGCAACACCATCTGTAATCTTTCGGGTCACAAACTCGAGGCCGCGACGTGGACTGTTGTGTACTTGAATTAAGTTGGGACCCACAGCAAACCTTTGGCTTGTAGTGGTTAGATCAAAAAACCAGCCATCACTCTTTGTGTCAAAAATTTTCACTATTTGATTAAGGGGCTTCAGGCGATGTTTCCCTTTATTGGTTTCATTAGGAGTTCGAAGGTCACAATAATAATATCGACTACCATCTCTGTACTGTAGTTCAATCTTGGCATCTTGTTTTAAAAAATCTCTACTAATAAATAGCAGTCCCAAGCAAAGGGTTGCAGAGTTGGTGGTCCATCCTTTGTAGTGATAGCGTTCACTCCCCTTCTTTCTACCGTCAGCCATATAGTAGCCATCAAAAAAGGCCTTTCGTATTTCTCTGCTGGCATTTATGATGAAGCGTGGAACCCTTTTTTCTCGAGAAATTTCGGTATACAACTGCTTGGTCAACCAACGAGCCCAGTCTCTCATCCCTCTCGAACTATTACCTCCATCATGACTATCAGAAAAATCAATGTGCCACACGTCTATCTTAGAATTCTCAAAACCACCAGGACCCCAAGTAGATAAACGATACAGCCAACCAAATCTCGATACTATTATGTCTGCAATTGATATCAATTCCTCTTTATTCGTACCAGTTATCCGTAGATCTCCTTGCTCAGATACATATCCATCACCAGCTATGTAGCCAATAGCCTTAGCAAGAGCAGTGTCGTGTGTTAGAGTATTTTGAAGCTCTGGGTATTGAGCAACGGAGACCTTCTCTCCTACTCTCCATTCGGATGTTTTTACCTCATTTCCATCTTCTCTAAAAGCAACATGATCATGAGTTGCCTCATAGGGACCCATCATTGTCTGAATACAGAGTATAGGTTTTTCTTGATCTCGGTAGCAGTGACCACCTAATATCTCTGTCCATTCTTTACCATCCCAAACCAAAGAACCTTCGTAGGAGTCTCTGACACCCTCATAACGGTGAGAAAAGCGCTTAAATACATCTTCTATGGGGAGAATGTCAATGAGTCCATCTTTCTTAATAATAATTGGACTATGTTTAGGAACTGACTCATGATTGTACAGTATCCCATTACAACAGAACATGTTATAACTTTCTCGATAGTTCACCGTGATCCAGTATCCATAGACCTTAGCCACTCCGTAGGGTGAACGGGGATGAAATGGAGTTTTTTCCGTCTGGGGAATTTCGTGTACTTTTCCATACATCTCTGAGCTCGAGGCTTGATAAAACTTAGCATCAGATTTAAATAGTTTAACAGCTTCCAAAACTCTTGTCACACCTAAGCCCGTGACATCACCTGTAAAAATTGGTTGATCAAAGCTATGTCCTACATGACTCATGGCAGCTAAATTGTAAACCTCGTCCGGTTGTATATCCTTTATCAATCTGTTCAAACAATTTTGATCTGCCAGGTCTCCAACTACCAGTCTAAACTTTGGATGGTGCATCAGATGCTGGATATTGTCAAATCTCTCTACACTAATGCGACGCATCATCCCATATACCTCGTAATCCTTGCTCAGGAGCAGTTCTGACAAATGGGACCCATCTTGGCCTAAAACTCCAGTAATGAACGCTTTCATTCCATAGGTCCTTTCTTGCGAGACTCTACCGTTCGCACCTTCAATCCTTCAACCAACTGTTCAAACGTTTTTGCATCTTTAACATTCGCTCTGTATCCACCACCTATCTTTTTCTTGATCGGGCAATGATGATAGTGATGTATGGGCACAGCATTCAGACAAGGTGGATTCTCACTCACTTCTTTTAGACTCCTCACATCAGGCGCTCCCTTGATCACGGGGAAACAATGTCGTGAATGTGAAGAATAGCGAATCTTCTCACCATTTCTCCAGAAACGATAATGATAATTCGGATACCAAAATTCATCTACTCTTATTTGAGTTTCAGTTTCCCAATAATGATAGGTCGGCAATGCCCAGGCTGGTCTGATGTCGTCGACCACGTCTTCCAGGATTACCCTTGAATCACCCGCCAAACGCTCATCAGCATCTATTGAAAACACCCAGTCCCCATTCACTCGCTCAAGTGCCAGATTGCGCTGCGCAGACTGCTGCCAGTACTGGTTATATCTTGGTCCCGTTTGAGAAAATAGATAAAGTCTTATCTTGCTCTCCTTATCAATGGCAGTCTTGTATTCTTCAATCAATTTTATCGTTTTATCTAGGGAAATTCCGTCTACAATCACAATCTCATCAAAGATTGGATATAAGTTATTCAACAATGGAATTATGTTCTTTTCCTCGTTGAAAGTTATGATTGCTGCCGATAGTCTAACCACTCACTTTGCTCCAGTCATATCCGAACGAATTTGATGGGCACCTAAACTCATCTGGCTCTTTGTAATTATACATTCTTGTTGGGCAATTGATAATAATTGCTGGCTCATTTCCAACTGCTGCAAATCCATGCCATACTAGATTTGGAATCTGTACCATCTTTGGAGCCATGGGACCAATGATAAATTCATTGATGATACCATAGGTGGGTGACTCTGGTCTACCATCAAATAGAACCACCTTACCCATTCCTGATACACAATTGAAGCTATCAATCTGGAGATAATGATAATGGAATCCCTTTACCACACCAGGATAGCACATTGTAGCATAGACTTGGCCCCACTGAATAAATTCTGACCAATCTGGACGCATAATTTCCATGAGATAGCCTCGAGCGTCAGGAATCAGTCTCTGCTGCCGTACCTTGACACCATCAATCAGTGTTTTGTTATTCATCTCACCAACAATTCCTTCTACTGGTAGTTGTATAAATTCACTCATAGTACTTCCCTTTGCTTCCTTCTATTTGTTTTGTAAGACTTACCAGAATGAGAACAAACCTCTTTGGATGCTCCTGCATAGTGTCTTCTTAATAAGTTGTTCTTACTAACTCCTATACCTCTTCCACAAAGAGGGCATATAGCATATCGACTTGATAAACTCATAATACCTCCTCAATCTTTGTAAGTTTTAGTGATGTATCTTTTGGCAGCACCACATTCTTTATATCGTTTATTGATATTGGTTCCACTTCAGGACTTTGCCTCTTTGCCAATTCATAAACTGTTTTTCGTTCTGTACCTAAATGCACTATACCCGTATGATGTCCATATAAAACTTGTAGTATTTGATTTGCTATCACATCTACTGTATCACGGGAAGTATATTGGTCAATAAATGCCTTTGGATATGGCCATGGTCCCTTCTTTTTGAATGATAGACGTGCGACAACCGAACTTTCTGGTAGCGCACTCTGTACAGCAATGTCTGCTAACACCTTTGTATAGGCATAAAAGTTGATTGGGTCAAGATAGTCCCAAGTTTCGTAATTGCCTTGTTTTCCATCTCCTGTATAGAGTTTATCTCCCCTATATACATAGTCGGTGTTCACAAGTAATATGAACTTGTCGAGTTCGCGGCAAGCTCGAGCCACATTCATAGTACCCACCACATTTACTTTGTAGGCAATATCCCGATGTGTTTCACACCATGGCACATCTATCAATCCAGCACAATGAATCAAACAATCACATTTAGATTCAAGTAGAGCTCGCCACAGGACACCATAGTTGCAGATATCGACTTCTTTGTCCGTGCCGACATACGGAAGTCCGTACTTATCAAGCTGCTCGCGGAGCTCTGTACCTAGTGTACCATTCGCACCAGTGATAAACACTTTCTTGAATCGAAGCATAAATTACTTTGCCTTTATTGCGACAACCTTGATTCTCATTGTTGGGTGAAGCACTTCCTGAATAACAAATCCTGACCTCTCGAGTAGGGCAGTCAACGATTCTTCAGTAAAGCAATTATGGAAGACTGTAAACTGATCTCGTTGCCGACCATACATTAGGGTTCGAAACTTGTTGAAATCAATCTCTCCATCTGCAAACGCCTTGACAATGCCATTCACGTCGTATACCTGGATGCTGATCTTGCTGCGTGGCTTCAGAATCTGCCGCCACGAACTCAGGATTCGACGAACACCAGTGTAAGAGAAGCACTGCAACGTATCACGACAGATCATTCCATCAACCGACTCAGATGGAAACACATTTTCCAGCTTGGTGATATCGAGTAGAAGATCAACTTCTGGATAATACTTGATGTCCACATTGACATAGCCTTGTGCTGGATGATCACCGCCACCCAAGTCCAGCTTGATAATCTCGCGCCTCAAAACTTCGTCGACCGTAGTCTTAGGGAGACCTTCAATAATTGATTCCGAGTTCTCGGATTCCTTTTGGACTTCTTGTTCATCGCTCATTTCTTTTCCTCCTTGGCATCTATTTCCGCCCATAGTTTATCATAACACGATACTTTTAGAATTTGGATTGGTCGCCTCTCTAGCACTACAAAGTTGGTAAACTCCTTCGAAAGTAGTTCACCAAGATTATCTTTTGTGAATCGAATCCAGTGCCGATGGGCACGATCTGTCGTAAATTTCATGCCTTCCGTGGCAACATGTGTGAAATGTAGGTAGGTCAGACCATGTTTTCGTAGAAGCTGGTCATCACTACAATTTGGAGTAGTAATGATAACCCTCTGCTTGGCCATTCTTACACATTCGTTCAAAATCTTGTTGACATCCTCTGGAGTCTTTATGTGCTCAATTACCTCAATTAGTAGTACCACATCTGCACAATTGTCAGGAAAATGTGATAACCCGCCCTCTGACATGTCTCCTTCATGAAGATAGTCAGCATGCTCTGGAAATTTCTCTCGACCTGCCTGAACCAGCTTTGGATCTATCTCAATTCCTTCAAATGCAATGTTGTGCTTGCTACACCATTCTAACCACTTTAAATTCCCAAAACCAGCATCAAAAATAGACATGATCTTTGGTTGCAATTGTAGCATGTAGTCTGTAATAGACTCAAATTCATGAATCTGCTTTTGTTCGCTCATGCATACCTCTCCATTATTTCTGCCCATTGCCTTGCACGACTATCATAACCATGATTGGTAGCAATGTAGGCACGTACCTTTCTTCTCTTGTACTTTTTTGGATTATCTAATACCGACTGAATCTTTCGTGTAAAGTCATCCCAATCACCATATCGTGCAATCTCACCAGCTGTAGGAACTTTGTCTATGATCCAAGTTTCTGGCGTGTCTTCTTCTATGACAGCCGGAATCCCAACGCCGTAGTATTCCCAAGATTTACACGATGCCACATCTTGAAAACGTCGCACTGTAAACCCAACAGCACAATCAGCCCAATGCAACCAATTAAAAGATTGTGCATAAGTCGAACCACGATGCAAGAATATATTAGGTAGCTTGATTAGTCTGCAAGCATCATCATATCTTACTTCACGACCGGACCCTGTTTGTAATTCATTTATTGCAAATATTTTGTCTGTTTTTCCATCTCGTATTTTATTAGTAATAATGTGGAAATTGACACCTGGCATTCTCTTCGCTATCGAGTGAATTTTGTCCAACGGAGTAATCTCGGAAGCATCATTCATGCGGCCTAGATATACAACATTCGGCCCTGGTGTTGAATAGGGAGATTTAGGTCCCTTAGGATACTTGTAGGCAATGGTGGCTGCGTTCACCCACTCAACGTGGCTTTGGGGGTACATGCTGTGCCACTTGGCAACAGCATTCTTCGTTGCTACTCCGACAGCTTTCATCTGATTGACGATCTCCGCGCTAACCAAAGGATCAGCATGAACAGGCCTGGGTGCATCAAGTTGCAAATACTTACGAGGATGATCCAAAATCGCTTGGAACCTTTTCTGGTCCTTACCATACGCTTGTGCACCCTGTGTGATCTGATTTCCATGAGCTAAATCATATATCTGTTGAACTGACAGAACTAGATGGTAGAAGACCAAATCATAATCGTCAGCATTGAGATTATCAACATGCACATAACGAAGAGTCTTCGATAGTTCTTGTTCTGCCTCGGGCCAATAGATCCCAGCTGTCGTGTCAAAGCCAATCTTGGAAAACTCCAGAGCAAACTCACGACTACGAGTTGGTGAGACGTGGACCAGCTCGTTGTCCTTTTTCTGAATGTTTCCAAGGTGGCCAA
>Ga0315289_10012055_pt1 | contig 12214 bp, 23 predicted proteins | sample YL17G11_40_MG_FD_203452 | JGI IMG/M metagenome (GOLD analysis project Ga0315289, IMG submission 203452) | Sediment microbial communities from Yellowstone Lake, YNP, Wyoming, USA - YL17G11_40 | ecosystem: Environmental > Aquatic > Freshwater > Lake > Sediment | place: USA: Wyoming | collected...
AACCCAAAAAAAGGGTTGACTTAAATGGCCACGATAAGTATAACCCTTCTTACCGGACGGCAATCAAGCCGCCGCTAAAAGAGGTTTCCCATGCTCAACTCTACCCGCACCAAAGCTATCGCCAAGTCCTTCTACGAAGGAGCCGTTGCAGGACGTAACGTAGGAATGGAAGCTTGCCTACTTAACCTTCAAGGTGACAAAGGCTTTATCAATGAATTGTTTTCGGTGCGCGGATTTAAAGATCTTTTGGCTGCGGCATTACCGCCAAGCCAGCGCACTTTAGGCCACCTTGGATCGGATAAACCATGGACCAAATAATCGAAATATTGGTGTCCGCAGGAGTCCTGATAGTGGCGCTCCTGATTCTGCTTAGCATGGTCATCGTTGTTATGTGGATTTTGTATGCAATTGTGAGCAACCAAAAAACACTCAAAGTGATGGATGAAAAATGGCCGAGTTAGTGGACTTTTGGCTGGCTATGGGAATCGTTATTATGATGCTACTGTTAGTCTTTTTTGTAACCATTATTGGCTATTGCGTAATTCGATTCATAAAAGGCTGCTTTGGATGCTTCTCGGATGAAGCTTACAACGCCAATATGAAAGCCTACCTGGAAGGGCGCAAACACCGAAAGCTAAGCTACTACAGCGATACTGTTGGAGAAGGCCCAATAAATAGCTCGCAGTCTTAACATTGACTGCTTGAGCCGCTAGCGCTGCATGGCTTTCGGGTGGTTGCTTTATATCCTATAATATGGCTTGATAATCGGGCAAACCCATTTCAGTCTATTTTAGGAGCATTCCATGGCTGCTGACCTCGATCCAAGCGTTGTCTCGTCCGTTGTTAACGCCAACTTCAAAACCATCGCGGAAACCCCCGCATTGCTGGCTAATCAGTTCATGTCTTTGAACCTGAGAGCAGCGGAAAACGTCCTCGACGCGCAACAAAACCAACGACTCCTGAGCAATGCCATCATGGGCTCGCTCACCAAGCGTATTGTTGAGTCGGAAATCACCGAAGCCGTTGCTAACCGCAATAACGCCACGGCTGACCTTCCACAACGCATCGTCGATAGCTCGTCGGCTGACACAGCTGCAGCTCTCGGCCAAAGCCTAGGCTTGGCGTTCGCGCAAGTACTGGCCAAGCTAGCTCAATCGACGCCTCCTGAAACGGCTACCGGTAAATGAGACAATGCCAAGCTGCGACAGGACGTTACGGCTTGGCGTTCTCCGACATCTGTTTTTGAAATGAAGCCATCATTGCGTCTGACTCCGCTTGGAACGTCTTCATATAGTCGCCAAGGCTTGCCGCAACTACGTCCGTATTCGTTGATATAATCTTGGTGATTTGAGTCTGAAACGACTCGTAAACCGCTTGGTTGGCCTTTAGCATAGACTGCATGGCATTGTTGGCCGATGCAATCTGCATCTGTAGGATGTCGGCGTAGGGATTAGCTGCCAAGCTTGACCTCGAAATGAACTAGATCCTTGAAGGTATTCTTCTTCGGATCATGCCAGCCAGACCAATCGCCGCCCCAGCGGATATCGATGTCCATTTTCCTGGCAAGTCCGACCACGAAGCCTGCAAAATAGATCATCCGCTCGCTGTTGGTCCAGTCTATTGGAATGGGCGAGGCGTCCACAGCCATCGAAGGGAGCTCGTTATGCTTGCCATCTGGATAGCGCAACTTGCTTTTCCCGGCATAGAATGCCGTGTTTTGCTCCGCCTCACCACGATGACCCTCGATGATCTTAAGAGGCCAGTGCTTCTCGACCTCGATGAACAGTCTTTGCAGGCGTTCGTCGCAAGTCTTAAGGCGCTCTAGGCTTTTGTCATCTAAGGCCATATCGTTATCCCTTACAGCAGATCAAAACACACAAGGCATCGGCAATATCCTTGGTAAGCACCGAGTTAGGGTTAGCCGCTTCCAGCTTCCTAAGCTCCGCACAAAAAAGCTCCTTCACTTCCTGTTCAACCTCTTGAAGCTTTTCCGCCGTCAGCACGCTTTTTAAAGCACTAACGATGGTTTCGGCCAGCCATGCTGGTACCGAGGAATCTGCCAAAAGCTTGCCGATAAGAGCGAATAGCCATGAATAAACGTCCATGTTTTCTCCCGAGGTGTTTGACAATGAGTTGCTAATGGGAAAATAATGAGGCAAAGCAGGTGCATAGTCAAATATGTCAAAAGGAAAAATATGACAGCCGTTGGCAGGCCTAGGGTTGATATAGATAAGGACCAATTAACGGCATTTATGCGGCTTAAACCTTCGCTTGAAGATTGCGCTGCTTTCTTCAAATGCCACAAAGATACCATCACAAACTTTATAGAGCGCGAATTTGGCTTGGGTTTTTCAGCATTTCGCGAGCAAAATAGCGTAGTTACGCGGTTTAATATGATCCGAACAGCGATCAAAAAGGCAGAAGGTGGCGATAATATCATGCTGATCTTTTGCCTGAAAAACATGTGCGGTTGGAGGGATAGGCCGAAAGACGAGGAAGACGAATATGCCAAGATGTCGATGAAGGACCTAATCGTCCTGGCAAAGGCTAAACTCCCAGAGCTTGAGGCGGCTAATGAGCTTTCAAACCAGTCTGATTAAAGACACGGAGACGGGCAAGATTTGCCTGTGTGTAACTCACCGGGCAAATAGCGCGATTCACGAGCTACCAGACGCCATGGCCACATGGGACGAAAAGCATCTTAGGGAATACTTTGATGAGGTGGTGAAGGAAGTAGCGCCAAATCTACTGAAGATGGCAGCAGATGACCGCAAGAAAATGAGACGAAGAAAGGGCGATTTGTGCACAGTTATTACTATCGATGTTTAGCCAAGCTTACTGGCAAGAATCCAAAGAAAATGCCGGTGTCAGCCATTCTAGGCCAGCTGCATGAGCCTAGGCCTTTGCCCATGGGCCGCAAAGAATGGGACGAATGGAGTAGCCGGATCATCGCGGGCGCAGGCGTGACGGCCACCTACGAATCACAAGCCTTTGCCTTGGCCAATCTGCTGATGCATTTAGGCCCTACCGAAGATCACAAAGAAGACGTATTCTTTATCAAGAGCCTAAGAAAATTTTGCGTTAATCAGGTAGCCGAAGAGATTCGGCAAGAGCTTTACGCTTTGAAGAAAGCTAAGGAGAATCCAAGCACTTGAACTACTGGGAAACCACAGCCTTTAAAGAAATGCAAAAGGAGTGGTACGCCAAGCTCAAGGAATCTGGATTCGAGGACGCTGAAAAGTATTGCGGGGAACACGAAGTCATCAAGCAAAGAGCCGCCAACGCCTACGCCAACCAACATGATGTAAGGGTATCGGCCAAGCAAGAATACTTCTCCATACTTCGGCGCAACGTTGAAGAGCATGACTTTGAAAGAGCCATTGATAAGGTAATCATGTGCATGATCGCCGATGGCAAAAAGATTCCAGAGATACAAACCGCCTTACAGATCATGGGAGAATATCGCTGTAGGAACGCCATCACGCTAATCATCAGGCGTCATGAGATACGTTGGGGAATGAAGACGTACACCGATAAGCAAATGAACAAGTACGGCGGGAAATGAGCAGCTACAGGATCATCAACATACCTAGAGAAAAGACAGACCATTACCATGGCCTTATTTATGCGCGTTGGCTTAGATCTCTTAGGCATGGAAATGATTACTTCAAGCTCATCGACCCTGATACCTACTATGATACCTACCGGCGATATATTGGTCGCATTCTCGATAGTCCTGATACTGATGTGCGTATCGCGGCTTTAGATGACGACGAGGACGTTGTTCTTGGCTTCTCAGTCTGCCAGGGTAACGTGCTGCATTATGTGTGTGTAGATCCATTCATGCGGATACAAGGCATCGGTAGCGCTTTAGTGCCAAAAGATATTGATACTATTTCGCACATAACGAAGACTGCGATACAGATCAGGGCTAAGAATAGCCAATCAAGATATGCTAAGTGGAAATTTAACCCTTTCGTGTGAGAAACCGAATGTCTATCAAGCTCAAATGGGCGGAAGTCCATACCCCACTATTCGTCGCTGGATGCAACCTCGGACAAAAGCTAGATCCGCACAAACGCACCGGCCTAAAGCTCTTCCTCGACAAGGAAGAAAACCTTTTGGAAGTCCATTGGAATCAAGAGGTAGGCTATGTGCCACTAAGCAACGTAGCCGTGATGATTAAGGCGCATGAACACCATGAGCCTAAGCCTGCGCCCGCACCTGCGCCTGTATGCAAGGTGGAAGCGCAAGTCTCAACACCGCAAGACCATGTGTTCAAAGGTCCTGGCGCTGGTAAGACCAAATGACCGAACTAGGTTTCCTAGCGCATCTTCTCACCAAGCATGAGCTACCACCTGAGACGAAAGAGTTAGTAGCTGCCAGGCTTGTCGAGGTCGCCGAAGCTTGTGAGCATCTCAGGCCAGCGCCATGGATGACGCATCCGCAAGCGCAAACGCAGCTGCCTACTGGCGTCCCGCAAGCCGCGTCCACCTTGGCCATCATGGCGCGTAACCCTGACCTTGTGCCACCACCTGCGCCTGTGCCTGTGGAGCAGATCGCCCAGACCGCAGCCACGCAGGCCGCACTAGCATCTAGGTCAGCGGCTATGATGGGTGTGACCGATCCCAATACCGGAAGAAAAAGGAAATTCTAATGCACGTTTTAAATGACGCAATTAAAGCAATTCTTGAAGAAGTTATTGGCCCGAACCCTCAAGAAAACTGTGGAAATGATTTGCTTACCGATGGAAATCCGGTCAATTGGGCTCGATCTTTTTGCAAACAGCATCCAGAAATTAATGAAATTGAAATGGTTTGCTGGTTCGCTAATGCCATGTATTGCGCCCAAGGATTTATGCTTAGCATGTTGGGAAAAGAAAGCTTTCCCGAACCAGAATGAAAGTCAACGAGTCATTTTCAGAGGTATTTATTCATCAGGAGATATCGCCAGCAGCCTACAAGGCGCAGCGTATGGCCGAACTAGAGCAGATGGCCAAGTACAGAGCGCTGAAGCTTCAAGCATACAAGGATTGGTCTGTGGCGGAAAAGCGCGAGAAGATCATCAAGCAAGCGGACGCAGATCTCACGGAAGCACGCGCCATCTATGCCGCAACACCTCCCAAGGAAGCCAGGCTTGAATTCGCTCGCCTAGAAGATCGCATCAGGATCACGCCTAAGCCAATGGTAACTTTTGAGATAACTCGTAAACCAAGCCTGTGGCAGAGATTCAAATCGCTCTGGACATAGACAACCAGCAAGCCGCCAAGATACTGGCCGAGATTGCTAGGCGCACAGCAACGGTTAAAACCGTCAAGCCTGACATTCTCGGCCACCGCGATGTTTTCTGGCAGCAACGCGACTTCATCACTCATCCAGCCAAGCTCAAAGCTCTATTCTGCACTCGCCGCAGTGCCAAAAGCTTCACCGCTGGCCTATACCTTGTACACGAAGCGCTTGAGAATCCCGGATGTAACGTCCTATTCGTCGGCCTTACCAGGCAATCCGCAAAGAATATCGTCTGGAAGGATATTCTTCGTGTCCTAGACAAGCTGCATGGGCTAAACGCCAAGCCTAACCAGGCCGATCTCACGATGACTCTGCCAAGCGGCTCGCTCATCGCTGTCACCGGTATCGACGCTGATCAGTCTGAAATGCTAAAGCTTCTAGGCAGAAAGTGGCGGCTTGTCTGTATTGACGAAGCATCCATGTATACCGTCGATATGCGCAACTTCGTCTACGGCATCCTTGGCCCCGCCATGGTCGACCCCAATGCAGGTGGCGACCGTGGAACCATCGCCATGTTCGGCACAGCGTCCGACTTCCCTCGCGGACTGTTCTATGACGTGACTACCGGCGCTGAACCAGGATGGCAGCTTTTCAAATGGACGGCGCACGATAATCCTCACGTTGCGAAACAGTGGCAAGAGAACCTAGAGGACATCCGAAAAAACCGACCTCTGTATATGGAGACTTCGCAGTTTCGCCAGTGGTTTTTAAATGAATGGGTGGTAGATGAGAATAAGCTTTGTTACCGCTTTAATCCTATCAGGAATCTTGTACGTCAACTTCCTCATCTTTCAACAGCTGGATGGACATTTGTCCTTGGAATTGACACTGGCTGGGAAGACGATAACGCTTTCGTATTGACCGGATTCCACGCCAATGATCCGCATTGCTATGTGGTCAAAACTCACTCCGAAAAGAAGATGACCTTTGATCAGGTAGCAGCCAAAACGCAGGAATTTTTAGACGACCGTGAATACCCAATTGCCAAGGTATTCATCGACGGAGCCAATAAGCAAGGCGTTGAATCCATGCGCCAGCGCTACGGCATCGCTTTCGAGTATGCCGAGAAGCAAGACAAAGCCACCTTCATCGAGCTTTGCAATGCCGACCTAGTGCAGGCCAAGATCCTCTTTGTCGACAACGACGACACCAAAGACTTGCGCGACGAGATGCTGGCCTTGGTCTGGGTGACAGACGGCGACACCATCAAGCTGCCCAAGAAAGAGCATCCAGCTCTACCCAACCACAGGTGCGATGCTTTTCTCTACGCTTGGCGCAACGGCTACCATTACCACTGGGACAAAATCCAACCTTCCATCCCTGTGGGCTCGAAAGAATGGTTCGCCAAGCAAGCTGAAGGCATTTGGGACAGGGAGCGCGACATTCTAGAAAAGGACGGATCGGTGGGCGAATGGCCTACGGAGCCTCATGGCTGGTAGGTGGCTGGCAAGGATGGATTCGAACCACCGGCTTACAGATTAACAGTCTGTTCCCTTACCGCTTGGGTACTTGCCAATATGTCTGGTAGCGGGAGTTGGATACGAACCAACCGATATCTAGGTTATGAGCCTAGCGAGACGCCATTTCTCCATTCCCGCCACAACATGAGCATTTTAGACATTATTAGGGGCTACTTCCTACCAAAAAGGACCAAAATGCTACCTTTTTTAAAACATAAGCAGGAAGCAATAGCAGGTGGGCCGGATGATGAAATCATGCGCAAGCCTGATGAAGAAGAAGACTATGAGATGCTTGATGCTATTGCCGAAGACATCTTAGCTGCTGTTGGTAAGAAAGATGTTAAGCTTTTAAAAGAAGCCTTAACTTCTTTAGTAGAGCATATCAAGGAAGAAGACAAAGAACAGGACGCACAAACCTACTCAGGAGAAGTTTAAATGACCATCAATAGCTTATCGCCGATTGCATCGACTCCTGTAGCTGGCCTTGGAACGCAGACTTTCAACATTCCATCCACTGGGCTCTACACGATTGGCTTCAAGATCTTTGTGCCATTCGTCCAAGGCACTTCGGCTGATTCGACCAGCACTGCTGGACAGTCTGGCTTGCAAGTTGTCGTCGCACTCAACGGCGTGACCAAGCTCACTGTTGGCGGATCGGCCACTAACCCAACGCCTACCCAGCCAATCGTTGGTAGCTTGATTGTCCTGCAATGCACGGCCGATGACGTAGTGACCGTGGTTCTATCCTCTGCAAACGCAGTGGACGCAGCGCCAAACGCAGTTAAAGGCATCATCAACATCTTCGCGGGGGAATAAGCTATGTCCATGGCCATCGCGTACCGGCTGGGTAAGAAGAAGCACGACAAGGGTGTTCATAAGCCTGTGGGCGACGAACGCTATGGCCGTGGCGCTAGCGAAGCGGGCGAAGACTACCGCGATTACAAGTCCGAGCCTAAAGGCGCTTTCTCTAGGGAAGGTGACAAAAGCTCAAAGGATAAGCATCGTGAAATCCTTGATGAGCTAATGGACATGCGTGGCGGTAGGGAGCACCTTGCCGGTGGCGGCGAGATCGAAGACGACGACATGATTTCCAAGATCATGGCCAAGCACTACTCGGAAGGTGGCAAACTTGCCAACAAGACTGAGATAACGGCAGATTTTGAGCCTAATGCCTTTGACGAATTAGCGCTCGAAGATGACCTAGAGCAGCACTACACAGGTGCTAACTCTGGCGACGAGCTTGGCAACGATCAAGAGGACGAAGACAGGCACGATATCGTGTCTAAAATCATGAGATCCCGCACCAAGCGTGACAAACTTCCAAGGCCAGCATGAACCTTACAGAGCTTAAGAAGCTTCTGACTTTGTGCCGTAAGCAGGGAGTTACCGAGATTGACTTTGAAGGCATCAAGGTGAAATTCGGCGACCTTCCTGCGCCTAGAAAGCTGGCCGAAGGTGAGGCGGAAGAAGAAACAGACGACGAATTAACGTCGGAACAACTCATGTTCTACAGCGCAGGCGGAACGCAATGAAAATCAGCAAGTCCGATGGTGGGCCGTCTAAGATTACGATGCGGACCAAGGGCAAAGACACCGATGGAACCGCCATCCTTGCTGAATGGTGGAAGGCAGAGGACGAAGCGCAACTATGCGCAGAACTTTGCGGTACCGCTGCCTATCTCAAAACCGCACAGACCTACCGCATTCGCCAGCTAGCCGTGGACATTCGCCTCTACTGTGGCCTATCGGTCTATTCCTACGCTGGTTCTAACGTGTCCAAGATGGACAAAACCAAGTCCCTGCCAGATGACAAACCGACCTTTAACCTCGTCTCGGTCGCCACCGATACGTTGGTCAGCAGGATCGGCCAAAACGAGCCAACACCTAAGTTTCTGACCGATGGTGGGGATTACCGCGAGCGCCACCTTGCCCAGCAGCTTAACCAGTTCATCCTGGGCGAGTTTTACCAGACCAAGGCCTATATCAAGGGCAAAAAGATGTTCCGCGATGGCCTTGTGATGGGATCTGGTGCTCTCAAGGTTTACGAAGGTCACGACGACAAGGTGCAGGTTGACCGCGTGATGACCACGGACCTTTACGTCGATGACAATGATGCTCTAAACGGCGAGCCGCAGCAGCTAATACAGCTAAAGCTCATGGACAGAGACAAGCTAGCTGCCAACAATCCAAAGGCCGCTGGTATCATCGACGCCACGCCTCAATCCTACCCAGATAACTCGCCTGATTCCGGCCGCACTACCGCCGATCAAGTGATGGTGTTTGAAGCCTGGAAGCTGCCATCTGGCGATGACCAGAAAGCTCCCGGCTACATACCAGGACGCCATGTAATCGCTACCGCATCGGGGATCATCTTTGAAGAAAAATGGCACAAACCAAAATTCCCCTTCGTCTTCTTCAACTACTCCGATCCGTTCTTGGGATTTTGGGGGCAGGGTTTGGCTACTCGGCTCTTTGGTACGCAGCTTTCGCTCAATCGAATCCTCCACGTTATCAGCAAAGCCATCATGCTCGTTGGAGTACCAAGGGTATTCATTGATCAATCGTCAAAAGTTGTCAAAGCTCACCAAAACAATGAAATCGGCGTCCTTGTCACCTACTCAGGAACAAAGCCTAGCTACGAAGTAGCGCCGTGTAACGCTCCTGAGCTTTATGCCGAGCGCGACAAGCTCATTAGCTATGGACTGAAGCAGGAAGGCATCAGCGATATGCAGGCCACAGGCGAAAAGCCTCGCGGCTTGGATTCAGGCGAAGCGGTACGAAGTTTCGAAGACGTTAACGATGCTCGCTTCTCTGAGACATCGAAAAAATATGATCAAATCTTCGTCGATCTTGCCTATCTCATCGTCGATACGGCTAGAGATATCGCAAACCGCACCGGCAAGTACCAAACTGTCTACCCGAACAAAGATGGCACCAAAGAAATCGACCTTCCTAAGATGTCGATCCTCGATGATCCATTTGTCATTCAATGTTTCTCTGAATCCTCGCTCCCAAGGTCCCCGGCCGGGCGCATCGCTGCGATCACCGAGCGCGTGCAATCCGGTATGCTCACGGTAAAAGAAGGCCGTAGGCTGATGCACTATGAGGACTTGGAACAAGACGAGAAGCTAGACAACGCTTCGGAAGAAAGAATCTTCAAGTACCTGGACGAAATCGTCGAGGACGGCAAGTACACGCCTCCAGACATTTTCATGGACCTCGCCTTGGCCAATGAGCTTACGGTGAAGTACCTGAACCTCTATCTGGCGTGCGGTTTGGAAGAAGAAAAGGCGGACCTACTTCGCACCTTCTTCAAGCAAGTCAACACGCTGATCCAAGCCGCAACGCCGCCGCCTCCGCAGCCTATGCCTGGCCAACCACAGGCCGCGCCGGAAGCGCCACCAACCTCGCCGCTCGTGCCTAATGCACCTAACCAGGCGGCTTAACAAGGAAAATAGATGAAAATATCAGCAGTCCCATCCGTCGGCAATACTGCCGGTGGTGTCACCACGGGCGCAGAACCGCAGGCTTCCCGCGTCCAACAGCTGCGCACGCAACTCATGCGCACGAATGCCTCGCCGGAACAATACGAGCTTCCACCTGAAAAAGTGGGCAATCCTCACGATAATAGTGAAGCGTTAGTGGACGAAGAAACGAAACCACTAAGTCCCCAACTTGCCGCCATTGCAAAACAACGGCGGGCTCTCCAAATTAAAGAGAGAGAGATCGCAGACAGAGAGAAGGCACTGAGCGAAAAGCCTGCTACCCAAGTTGGCGGAGTAGATCTAGCCAAATTGAAGTCAGATCCATTGGGTGTCCTGCAAGCCGCTGGCGTCACTTACGATATGCTGACTGAGGCAATCTTACAGTCTAACGATGGTTCATCCGCCCAGATAAGGGCACTGGAAGCAAAGTTGGAAGCTCTCGAAAAGGGAGTGGACGAAAAGCTTACAGAACGAGAAGCGCAATCAGAGAGGCAAGTTCTTGCTGAAATGCAAAAGGAAGCCTCCCAGCTTGTAGCCGAAGGTGAAGACTTCGAGCTTGTAAGAGAGACAAAGAGCGTGCCGGACGTGATGAAGCTGATTGAGAAGACGTACCGGCAAACCGGCGAAGTCTTGGAAGTCAGGGAAGCACTCAAGATGGTGGAAGACTACTTAATTGAGGAAAGCGAAAAGCTTGCGGGAATCTCTAAAATTCGGAAACGCTTTGAGCCTGATCCGAGTGGACTGTTGAGACAACCACAGCCACAAATGCGAACGTTGACAAACCGGGACACCGCGCATGTTCCATTGACACCGAAGCAAAGGGCTCTTGCGGCGTTTAGAGGACAACTAAAATAAAAGGAGCCAATCAATGGCTGTTTCTCCTGTATATGCGAATAGCGCGAACCAGCTGGCGGCTCTAAAAGAGCTTTATTCCGACGACAAAGATTACATGAAAAATATCGTGTACTCTAAAAACCCTTTCCTGGCTCTTGTTCCAAAGAACGAAAGTCCTGATGGATTTGCCGGTAAGTACATTCCAGTGCCTCTGGAATACGGCAACCCTCAAGGCCGTTCGCACACCTTTGCGAACGCTCAAAACCAGCAAACCGCATCGGACGTGGTGTCCTACTTCGTCTACGCGATCCAAGACTATCAGCTAGTCACCATCACGAACCTCTTGATGGAGCAAACCAAGTCCAACGCAGGCGCTTTTGTCGATGAAGCAAGCCGCACCTTGGACAACGGCTTTCGCAACATCTCAAACAACATGGCCTTTGAGCTTTTCTACGGCGGGACGGCTAGCCGTGGTCAAATCTCCGCTGCAGGTGTCAGCTACTCCGCTCCCACGGTGACTTTGACTCTGGCCAACAGCCAGTCTGTTGTTCAGTTTGAAGTTGGCATGACGCTCCAGGCTTCTGCTACGGACGGCGGCGCAGCACTTCAAAACGCTCCCGGCACTATCGACGCGATCCAAGTGACCTCGGTTAACCGTGGCACAGGCGTGATCAGCGGTACCGTGGTTCAAGGCGCACCGCAAACTTCCTGGGCTGCTGCGAGCTTCCTGCAAGTCCTGGGCGATATCGGCATTGCCGGGTCCAGCACCATCGCTGGGATGCTTGGTCTGTCGGGCCTTGCCGCTTGGGTCCCATCGGTTGATCCTCCATCGACCGATAACTTTTGGGGAGTTAACCGCTCGGCCGATCCTACTCGCCTTGGTGGCCTTCGTTACAACGCAGCTAGCCAATCGATCTCCGAAGGTCTGACCTCGGCTTTGGCGTTTGGTAATCGCGAAGGCGCGAGCTTTGACCTCATTGTCATAGATTTCCTGTCATATTCGACACTTATCAATGAACTCGGAGCCAAGGTTCAATACGTCCAGCTCGCCCATGATGAAGTTGAAGTGGCTTTCGAGGCCATTCACTTCCATTCCGCCTACGGCAAAATCCCAGTCTTGGCCGATCGTAGCTGCCAGCCTCAGACGG
>Ga0315289_10012057_pt1 | contig 12213 bp, 12 predicted proteins | sample YL17G11_40_MG_FD_203452 | JGI IMG/M metagenome (GOLD analysis project Ga0315289, IMG submission 203452) | Sediment microbial communities from Yellowstone Lake, YNP, Wyoming, USA - YL17G11_40 | ecosystem: Environmental > Aquatic > Freshwater > Lake > Sediment | place: USA: Wyoming | collected...
AAGAGCGACACCGCTCGGGTGCGGCGCGCTTCCAGTTGTCGGGCAGTGCCTTCGGGTCTCACAAACCCAACCATGCCATAGCTCAAATAAAATATCCATTATTTATGCGAGACTCAATAACTATGCCTACAGCAGTGGCGGAGGCATTTACTACGGCACCGCCAATAACTGTGTGATGGTCGGCAACGGAGCTGGGGATGCCATTTACACAGGGACGGGTGGCGGCGCGGCTTATTATGGCACGCTGAATTCCTGCATGATAGTGAACAATGATGGAACCTGGAACGGAGGTGGCACTTATAGGAGCACGGTCAATAATTGTATTCTCACCGGAAACAGTGCGCTTTATGGAGGCGGCGCCAATGGAGGAACACTAAAGAACTGCACTGTAACGGGGAATTCCGGCTTTTTTGAAGGCGGCGGTGTCGAGCAATGCACTTTGTATAACTCCATCGTCTGTTACAACACACAAGCGAGTCACACGAACAATTACGGCGGTGCCAACACTTTCAGTTACTCTTGCACAACCCCGGATCCTGGTTCTGGCTCCGGAAACATCACCAACGAGCCGGTATTCGTAAACGCTGCCGCGGGCGACCTGCATCTCCAATCCAATTCCCCCTGTGTCAATGCCGGCAACAACGCTTATGTCACCATTGGCACAGACTTGGATGGTAATCCGCGCATCGTCAGCGGCACGGTGGACATCGGTGCTTACGAATATCAAACGCCTAGTTCCATTCTCTCCTACGCTTGGGCGCAGCAATACGGTTTGCCCACAGATGGAACAGCCGACAGTGCGGATACCGATGGTGACGGCATGAAGAATTACGCGGAGTGGAAGTCCGGCACCAATCCCACGAACGCCGCGTCTTTCCTGCAAATGCTTTCCATCTCCAACGACGTTTCCGGCACGACTGTTACCTGGCAAAGCGTAAGTGGCATTGCCTATATTCTGCAACGCAGCGGTGATCTTTCAACACAACCAGCGTTCTCGACTATCCAAAGCAACATCATCGGGCAGGCTGGCACGACGACCTACACGGATACCAATGCGGTCGGCAGCGGCCCGTTCTTCTACCGCGTCGGCGTTCAGCAGTAGCCCGAGGAATTACTTTACCGGAACAAGACGCGACCTCCGGATGTGCCGAGTTTGCTTATCTTCGCTCCAACCGCTCCGGCAATTTTCAGTGAATCCACCAGCGCGGCATCTCATTTTCTCGTTCTGTCTTTGACTTTTCCGGCGTGGCTGGAAAACTCCTTCCGGACATGAAACTTTTCATTGAATCGGCCGATGTCGGCAAAATCAAAGAGGCTTGGAGTTGGGGCGTGCTCGACGGAGTGACGACCAGTTCCGGCCTCGTGACGCAGACCGGTCGGAAAGCGGACGAGTTATACCGTGAAATATGCGCCGCCGTGGACGGCCCGGTGTGCGTTGAGACGGTGGCGCTGACCGGCAAGGAGATAGCGGCGGAGGCGCGGGTGTTGGCGAGAAACTACAGGAACGTCGTGGTCAAAGTGCCCATCACGAAAGAAGCCTTGAAAGCCGTGAAACGGCTGGAAGAAGAAGGGATTGTGACCAACGTGTCGGTGACGTTTTCGCCGCTTCAGGCGTTGCTCGCGGCGAAGGCCGGCGCCAGTTACGTCAGCCCATTCGTGGGCAGGCTGGATGAAGCCGGCCATGCCGGCATGGAAGTAGTGCAGCAGACCAAGGCCATCTACAAAAACTACGGGTTCAAGACGCAAATCATCGCCAGCGCCGTGCAGCATCCGATGCACGTCCTGGAGGCGGCGCTGGCCGGCGCCGATGGTTGCGCGATGAGCTTCGAAGTGCTGGATCAACTCTACCAACATCTGCTCATCAAATTGGCCCCGCCATCTCGTTAAAAGACAGGACGAGGGTGACAAAACCTTCAGCCGACGCGTCCGCTGGCGAGGATTCCAAGAAGGCGAAATAACTGGCGGAGAGAGGGAGATTCGAACTCCCGGTGGGGTATTAGCCCACTCACGCTCTCCAGGCGTGCGCATTAAACCACTCTGCCATCTCTCCGCCCGGGCGAGGTGCAATGTGGTCGAGGGCAAAGTGACCTGCAACTTTTTTCCTGGACGCGTGTGTCATTGCTAACCCTCGTGGGCTGCTTTGGTGATCTTTGGAAACGGCAAGCGCCGACCAAGGGGCGCCGGGGCTTGGCACAAGGGGCACACTTCTCGAAGTGTGCCCCTTGTGCCCGCGACTACTCGCTCGCCAACCGCGCCAATTCGCACCCCAAACCATCCCCGCGATGGGACAGGGCGTACAGCCTTCCGCGCCGCGTGACGAAGCCTCGGGCTTCCAGTTTCCTCAGATGACGCAGCAAGGCCCGGCGCGACATGCGGATCACGGCTTGCAGTTGCCCCGGGGTGCGCGGCCCAACTTGGAGGACGCGGAAGATCTCAATCCTGCGTTGATGCGTGAAGGCAGTGGCGAGCCTGAAAATGGTCTGCACGGGCTTGGTTTCTCGTTGGAAGGTCGCCCGCATGGCAGCCACTAAAGCGGCAGTGGTGTTTCGGCTGGTCACAGCACTGGGCTGGTATTTCACCCAGCGGCCCGAGCGCCGGGCCGTGAGCAGTCCACGCGCTTCCAGCACCCGCAAATACTCGCTGGTCAGCGAGAGCGGCTGGCGCAACTCTTTGGCCACGCCGGAGACGGTTTGACCGGGTTGCCGGAGAAGCAAGTGAAACATTTCGAGACGGGTTTGGTTGGCGATGGCCCGACAAGTGCGCCAGAGCGTCGGCCGAAGAGGAGAGGCGGCATGCATGGGCACACTTTCCGAAGTGTGGCCGAACTCGTCAAGCGCGTTCCTCATCCACCTTGTTCCTGCCAGCGATGACCCTAGGGAGTCCGCCAAGCCGGGGGACTAACAAGGCGGCGAGAAATGGCCAAAGTCCAGCAGCGGCTTCCAGCCCCAAGGTTTGGCGGTCCTTTCAAGTTGCGCCCCCTTTTCCTCGCCAGTCGAAGCCCAATTCCATCCCGGCAAATTCTTTTCTCGTCTCCCACGCCGCGCTTTGATAGTCGGAAGCCGGACAACCTATGAAAAGTGAATCAGTTTCCGACCGGATCGCCGTCGTCGAAGGCGACATCACCAAACAAGCCGTGGACGCCATCGTGAACGCGGCGAACACCACCCTGCTGGGCGGCGGCGGTGTGGATGGCGCGATCCACCGCGCAGCCGGCCCGCAACTCTTGGAGGAATGTCGCACGCTGGGCGGCTGCGCCACCGGCCAGGCCAAGATCACCAAAGGCTACCGGCTTCCGGCGAAGTGGGTTATCCACACCGTCGGCCCGGTCTGGCGCGGCGGGAACCACGGCGAGGACGAACTGCTTGCCAGTTGTTACCGCAGTTGCTTCGCATTGGCGGAACAACACGGCGTCCGCACTATCGCGTTCCCCTCCATCAGCACCGGCGCGTACGGTTTTCCGATGGGGCGCGCGGCGCGGATCGCCGTGACGGAAACGAAGAAGTTTTTGGCAACCAACCGTTCGGTGGACAAGATCATCCTCGTCTGCTTCGGCAAAGCAGCGTTCGACATTCACGAAACTGCGTTGCGAGGACTGCTGACGCCCGAAGGCCAAAACGGCGACTGAAGATGCGCGCGGTCATTCAAAGAGTTTCGCAGGCATCGGTCGTGATCGGTGGCCAGACCAAGGCCGCCATCGGAACGGGTTTGCTGGTGCTGGTGGGCGTTGAGGAAGCGGACACTCGCGAGGACATCGAATGGTTGAGCGGCAAGATTGTCCGCCTGCGCGTTTTCCCTGACGAGCAGGGCGTGATGAACCGCTCCGTGCAGGAGGCGGGCGGCGACCTGCTGGTCATCAGCCAATTCACCCTGTTTGCGAGCACCAAGAAAGGCAACCGCCCGTCCCACAGCCGCGCCGCGCGACCTGAAATTGCCATTCCGCTTTACGAACAATTCGTGCGAAAGCTGGCCGCGGATTTAGGCAAACCCGTTCAGACCGGCGAATTCGGCGCGGACATGAAAGTCACGCTCACGAACGACGGCCCGGTGACCATTATCATTGATTCGAAAGGGCGGGAGTAGCAGACCGCCCGTTCTGTAGCCGCGACCTTCAGGTCGCGCCGTGTGCTGGCGACTGTTCGCAGGCGCAAGCTTCACCACGTGATACGTGGTAAAGCTTGCGGCTACAACTTGAGGAAATTCTTCAGAATCGTCCGGCCGTTTTCGGTCAGGATGCTCTCCGGGTGGAACTGCACGCCCCAGATGGGAAACTCGCGATGCCGCACGCCCATGATTTCGCCCTCATCGGTCTCCGCCGTGATCTCCAGACACGCGGGCAAGGTGTCGCGTTTGATGACCAGCGAGTGGTAGCGCGTCGCCAGAAACGGATTCGCCATGCCCTCGAACAAATCCTTACCGTTGTGTTTGATGGGCGAAGTTTTGCCGTGCATCATCCGGTAATTGACCACCACGTTCGCGCCGAACACATGCCCAATGCACTGGTGACCAAGGCACACGCCGAGCAGCGGGATGGTCGGGCCAAACGCGCGAATGATGTCGTTGGACAGGCCAGACTCGCGCGGCGAACACGGGCCAGGCGAAATGAGGATGCGCTCCGGCTTGAGCTGGCGAATTTGGTCCAGGGTTATCTGGTCATTCCGAAAGACCTGCAACGCCACCTGCATCTCGCCCAGATACTGCACGAGGTTGTAGGTGAACGAATCGTAGTTGTCTATGACCAGCAACATTGGCGTTCAACCTAGCCCACACCGTCGCGTTTGGAAATTGGAAACACCAATGCGCATGCACGACCGGATGTCGCGCCGTGCAAATTGGAAAATTCGGCTGCGCGCGGAAAATTTTCTGGAGCAAGTCGGATGCAGTCGTGTGTCAGCCGTCCGCAGCCGCGTGCAACCCGAGGACAGGCGCGTGTCAGCCGGCCGGTGGCGCGGGCCAGTCAGCCAAAAGCATGGTCTCCGCTCGACGACAAATTTCGGCGGTGCCGCACTGCCCGCTTTCCCTTCGGCCTCATTTACACGATCGAAGAAGACCATATCCTCGTCGTCTCGGTGATGCATCTGCACCGGCACCCGGACTCCTGGCGGAAGAATCTCTGACCTGGCATGGCGTCGGCACTGCGCCAGGCCGCATCTCCCAACGCCGGCTTCCCGAACGGTTATTTTGGCCATTGCCACGAAGTGTCGCACGGACGAAGCTTTGCTGTCATGTACGACGACACTACTGACAATTCGTCGCCGCCTGTTTACGGCCAGCCGCCGCCGCGGTATCAAGAACCGCCGGGCATGGAGCCGAATACCTGCCAGCGGCTGAAGAAGTTCTTGGCGCCCTTGGGTGTTGCGCTACTGCTGTTCGTCAAGTTCTTTGGCAAGATCAAGTTTCTGATCCTGCCGCTGCTGAAGTTCCTGCCGGTCGTTTTCAAGACGGGCGGCACGATGCTGCTCTCAATTGCGGGCTACGCCATGGTCTGGGGCGTCTGGTTTGCGCTGGGCTTTGTGCTGCTGATCTTTGTCCACGAATGTGGGCATCTGCTGGCCGCAAAGCGCATCGGGCTGAAAGTCGGCGTGCCGGTGTTCATCCCGTTCATGGGCGCGGTCATCGCGCTGAAGGAAGCGCCGCGCAACGCGTGGATCGAAGCGCAGGTGGGCATCGGCGGGCCGGTGCTGGGCACACTGGGCGCGGCGGTTTGCGAAAGCATTTTTCAACTGACCGGCAATTTTCTTTTCCGGGCATTGGCGCATGTGGGTTTCATGCTCAACCTGTTCAACCTCGCGCCCATCAGCCCCTTGGATGGCGGGCGCGTTGTGACGGCGTTGTCGCCGTGGTTGTGGCTGGTGGGCGTGGGCGTGGTGGCCGTCATGCTCTTCAACTACCCGAACTTCCTCCTATTGCTGGTTTTGTTATTCTCGCTGCCGAGATTGTTTTCCCTGTTTCGCAGCAAGACCGAAGCGGAGCGGCGTTACTTCGAGGTGACCCCGGCGCAACGCTGGTTCATGGCCGCGTTGTATTTCGGGCTGGTAGTCTTCCTGGTTTGGGGAATGGAAGCGACCTACGTCGCCCCGCGCGCCGGCAGCGGGATGTAACCCAAGATCAGGTTGAGGCTTTACCTATGTCCGCCGCGTGACCGCTTTTGCCCGCACTGCTCTTGCGCTTGCGCTTCGGCTTGAACAGGTCCAACTGCGGTCCTTTGAGGAAATCGTAATTCTTCAGGATGCGGATGATCTGGAGCAGGTCGGCTTTCTGGTAATTGCGGTTGACCTCGATCCGGTCCACCAGGTCGGCCAGCATCGTGCGGAACGGGATCACGCAGTCAATGCCCTTCGAGCGCAGGAGTTGAATGCTCTTTTCACGCGCTTCTGCACCGTGTGGCAGCGCAGGGACGACAAGAATTTTGACCAGCGAACCGTCACCGCCCAAAGCCTTCGCCGCCTGTTTGAAGGCGGACGGCGTGACTGAGCGGAAAATCTCCGGTGAACTGGCCAGCATGCCCGGGCCGAACGTCTCGGTGTGCCAGCCTTTCACGACGACCACGGCGCGCGAGATGCGCTCCAAGTCGTTTGAACCCAGGGTGAATGGCAAGTCCGCCGCCGGCTCGCGGGCGTGTGGGTTGTAAACGAGGAAATCCACTTCTTCCTCCTCGCGCCGGGTGGGCGTGACAAATTTCCGGCGTTGTTGCACGAGAAATCCGTGCAACTCGAAGTATTCGCGAACGATGGTTTCACTGACGGCAGCCATTGGGATTTGCGATTTCAGTCAACACTTGGTCAATCAATCCTTCCGGAACGCAGTGACCAAACTCGACCCGTCCAATCTTTCTGACCAGCACGAATTTGATTTCGCCGCCCCGGACCTTTTTGTCGAGTCTCATCGCGGCGAAGAGCCTTCGTGCCCGCGCCGAACCTAAGCGCACGGTCGTGGGCAAACCGGCCCGCTCAAACAACCGGATGATCCGCTCCACATCGCGCGCAGGCAAGCCCAGCCGCGCGGCGGAAAGCCGGGCGGCGGCAACCTGGCCGATGGCAATAGCCTCGCCGTGAAGATATTTGCCGTAGCTCGAAATCGCTTCCAGCGCGTGGCCGACGGTGTGGCCGAAATTCAAAATCGCCCGCAGTCCGCTCTCGGTTTCGTCTTGGCCTACGACCTCGGCCTTGATCTGGCAGCAGCGCGCCACAAGGTCGGCCAAAGTCTTCGGTTCACGCTTCAGCAGCTTGGGCAGTTCGCGTTCCAGATGGGTAAACAACTTCGCGTCGCGGATGACGCCGTATTTGATGACTTCCGCCAGCCCGGCGCGATACTCGCGCACCGGGAGCGTGTCAAGCGTGGCCAAATCGCACAGCACCAGTCGAGGCTGATAAAAAGCACCGACGAGGTTTTTGCCGGCCTTGAGGTTCACGCCGACCTTGCCGCCGACGGAACTGTCCACCTGCGCCAGCAATGTCGTGGGCACCTGCACGAAGGCGATGCCGCGCAAGTAGGTGGCCGCGACGAATCCGGCGACGTCGCCAACCACGCCCCCACCCAGCGCAACGACGAACGACTTGCGTTCTAAACGATGCGCGGCCAGTTGATCGTAGCAGGATTGGACGGTCCGCAGGCTCTTGGCGGTCTCGCCCGCGGGCACGACAACCAAGCTCGGCTCAAATCCGGCGTCACGCAGGCCCTTTTGCACAGTCCTGGCGTAAAGCGGCGCAATGTTGCGGTCGGAGATCACGGCGCAACATTGGCCGAGGTTGAGCCGTCGGCACTCAACGCCGAGCCGCGAAAGCTGTCCCGCGCCGATGAGAATGGAATAACTCCGGCTGCCGAGCGGGACTTTGACGACGCGCATGAGGCGAGGATAAGGAGAGAATCGTCGGGCGCAAGTTCCGTCCGCCTGCACCGCAGGCCCCAGGCACCATTCTTCCTGAAAACCGAAGTTGAAACGGGGAGCGCACGCGGTCGCGCGGTCCATGGGTCGGTTCGAGCGAAACGACGACCATCGAGCCGGGCGGCTTGGGGTTGTGGCGCGAGACGAACGGCTGGTCAATCCACCCGCCCGCCAGCGCCAGGCGGTAGGGGATGTGGCCGATCACCTTGGCGAGCGACAACGCAGATTTCGTTTTCACATCCTCGCGCGTTGCCGGTTATTCGACGACGCGCTTGCCCTTCTTGCGCGCTTGATATTGTTCGCCGATCCACTTGTAGGTGGCGCGCAGGCCGGTGTCGAGCGGGGTGTTCGGCTCCCACTTGAGCACCTTCTTGATGAACGTGTTGTCGCTGTTGCGGCCGGCCACGCCCCGCGGCGCGTCCAGATCGTATTCACGCTTGAGCTTCACGCCGGCGATTTTCTCCACCTTGCTCACCAGTTCATTGATGGTGACCAGTTCGCTCGTGCCAAGGTTGATCGGCGTGGCGATCAGGTCGTCGCAGTGCATGATCATGTCAATGCCCTTCACGCAATCGTCAATGTACATGAAACTGCGGGTGACGGTGCCATCACCCCAGATCGTGATCTTGCCGGTCTTCTTGTCGAGGGCTTCGATGACCTTGCGGCAAATGGCCGCAGGCGCTTTCTCACGGCCGCCGTCCCAGGTGCCGTTGGGGCCATAGACGTTGTGGAAGCGGGCGATGGCGGTTTTCATCCCGCGTTCGGCCCAATACTCTTCGCAGAACATTTCGGAGATGAGTTTCTCCCAGCCGTAGCCGCGCTCGGCCATCGCGGGGTAGGCGTCGGATTCCTTGAGGGCGCGAACGTTCGGGTCCTGCTGGAGATCGGTGTTGTAGGCGCAGGCGGACGAGGAGAAGAAGTAGCGTCGCGCGCCGGCCCGGTAGGCGGACTCGATCATGTGGGTGTTGATGAGGACGCTGCGCAGGCACTCGACGCGGAACCGCTCGATGAAGCCCATGCCGCCCATGTCGGCGGCGAGTTGGTAAACTTCCACGGCGTCCTCGCAGGCGCGTTTGCAGTTGTCCTCCTGGCTGAGGTCCAGGCACAGACACTCCACGCCGGGCACGCGCTGATACCATTCGTAGAGCGGTTTCTTGTCCACCGCGCGGATGCGGGTGAAGCCTTTCCCGGTGAAGTAACGGGCCAGCGAGCCGCCGATGAAGCCGCCGGCGCCAGTGATGACGATCAAATCGTCCTTCTTCAGTTTCGGGTCTTTCTCGACCAGTCGTTTCTTTTCCATATCGCTTTCGTTCAGATGTAATCGCGCTCAGGCCGCGTCGCCGAGTCTGCCATAGATCGGCTTTCCAATTCAACTCCGCTCAACGACATCCCGCGAGGACAATCACGCCGGCTACCCGCATTGTGCCTTGTGGCGCAGGGCGTGGTCCACCAGCACCAGTGCGGTCATCGCTTCGACGATCGGCACGGCGCGCGGCAGCACGCAGGGATCGTGTCGTCCGCGCCCTTTGAGGGTGGTGTTGTGGAATTGCTCGTCCACCGTGTCCTGGTCGTGCATGACTGTGGCAGTCGGTTTGAACGCGACGCGGAAATAAATCGTCTGACCGTTCGAGATTCCGCCTTGAATCCCGCCGGAATGATTGGTCGTCGTGTAAACCAGGCCGCGCTTGGCTCGGAACGGATCGTTGTGCTGCGTGCCGGACAAAAGCGTCCCGGCGAATCCTGAGCCGATTTCAAAACCTTTGGACGCGGGCAGACTCAACATAGCCTTGGCCAAGTCCGCTTCGAGGCGGTCAAAAACCGGCTCGCCCCAGCCGGCTGGAACTCCGCGCGCGACGCCTTCAATGATGCCGCCGACGCTGTCGCCGCGTTTGCGCATCTGCTCGATCAAACGGATCATCCTTTGCGCTACGGTGCGGTCCGGACAGCGGACGATGTTCGCCTCAATGTCTTTGGCTTTCACTTTCTCCGGATCGACATTGGCCGTGATGCGCTGGACTTGCTTCACGTAAGCGAGAATCTCGACGCCGTAGCGCAGGCGCAGGATTTTCTTCGCGATGGCGCCGGCGGCGACTCGACCCACCGTCTCTCGCGCGCTGGAACGTCCCCCGCCCTGCCAGTTGCGGATGCCGTATTTGGCAAAGTAGGTGTAATCCGCGTGCGACGGGCGGAACTTGGTCTTCATTTCTTCGTAGGCTTCGGGGCGGGCGTCCTCATTCTTGACCCAGAGGCAAATCGGCGTGCCGAGCGTTTTGCCCTCAAACACACCTGAGAGAATCTGGACGGTGTCCGACTCCTTTCGCGGCGAGACGATTTTGGACTGGCCGGGCCGGCGGCGGTCGAGGTCGGGCTGAATGTCGGCTTCGCTCAAGGTCAGGCGCGGCGGGCAGCCGTCCACCACGACGCCCACGCCGCCGCCGTGCGATTCACCCCAAGTCGTGATCCGAAAGAGATGGCCAAAGATATTGCCCATACGGGCAGTTTGGGGCAAAAGCGCGGCGGGGTCAAACGCAGAGACAGGAAGAAAGATTAAAGCTCGCCAACGAGGTCGCGCACGCGTATACCCAGAGCATTGGCAATTTTTAGCAAAGTATTGATAGTGGCGGACTTTTCGCCTCGCTCAATCTCTCCGATGTAGTTGTGATGCAAGTCGGCCTTCTCTGCCAGTTTTTCCTGACTTAACCTGGCTCTTTTTCGGTACGAGCGAATGGTGTCGCCCAAAACCCTATGATGTTTCTGCTTTACCGACACCAACAACAGAAGCAAGAACGGCAAAATCCAACCACCGTCTGGAGACTGTATTTTGTGCTTGCACTCTTGTGCGAGGGGCGTAAAATGCACCCAGCCTGAGTGTGACCTATGGGTCGTTGGGGGGCCACAGGAGTTTCGGGTGAATTCAAAATGAAACTGGAAACTATGAAAACCGCCACCTTCAAAATCCTCACCATTACTTGCTGCTTGCTCCTTGCTTTTTCAACCCACACCTTCGCCATTGAAGGGCTCAAGGTTTCGGTCCGCTGTCCCGATGTCATTCTCAGGTGGCCGAGCGTGGAAGGCGAGACCTACATCGTGCAATATCGGCAGACGGTGGACACGAACTCATCCTGGATCACGCTCACCAACTATCTGCCTGCCGAGGTGGGAACCAACCTGACGTTCTTCGTTCATTCCAACCAGGTGCAATGCGCATCGGGTGGTTCAGGAAGTGGCGGGGGCAGCAGCGGCGGCCCGATCCCCCAAGCAGCGCGAGCGAACTGCTGGCTGTGGATGTCAGCACGTCAATAACGGAACTGGACGACGCCACGATTTTGTTTTTGGCGCAACACGAGGTTTTCCCGCCGTACGTTTGGGACTTGGAGCGCCGGCCGCCGCGTGTTTGGGAGTTGGAGTGCCGTCCCCCGGTGCCGTGGGATCCAGGTGCAATCCGGCCCACGGAGATTGAAAGTTTGCCTGTTCGGACCGTTGCTCCGTCGGGAGTCAGTTTCAACTCCTCCGCAGAGAATGAGCCGCAACCGGAGAGCGATGGGGATAGTGGCGGCGACCCGCCAAGCTGCGGCTTTTATCGCGTGGTGCGCGATGGCGTCCATGTAGTTGGGCTTACCAATCTCACGAGCGGTCCCGTGTCAAATTCGATTACATTGTCGTTTGAAGCGGGAAACGCCATCGGAACGCTCCAAGAGGTGAATGTGCTAGTTGACGGGGTGGCATGCCGTGGCGCGGACGCACTGGTTGGGCCACCATTTTATCCGGGGACCATCACCGTGGACACCGCCTTCTTGGAGAACGGAGACCACACCTTCCAGGTTCAGGCGGGCTGGCTGAACCCCGACATAGGGGACCTTAACAATTTCATGTTTCACCGGGTTAGTGACCCGTTCACACTCACCGTGTCCAATGTGATTTACTACCCGGAATGGGAAGATGAAGTGGGAGAACTCGGCTTCTCGGCCTACTTTGCCAAAACGACTTGCACCAACGCTGATTGGCAAATTGACATTTACGACGTGCGCAGCAATCTCGTCCAAACACTGACAGGACACACTGACGACGGCACCATCGAGGCGTACTGGAACCTGGTTGACACAAATGGCGTGACCCGCACCAACATGGACTTTGACCCGGAGTTCAGTTCGATCATCACCGTGGCTGACCCGGTCAAGAAGCCAACTCCCAAGAAAAAGCCCACGCTTATTGAGTTCCGCATAAATAATGGATATGAGTTTACTCATTCCAAATCAATCCCTGTTTAGCGGCTTGCGCCAGACAAGCGCCCAGCAAGCTCTGCGATTGTTTGATATCGCAGAGCGCGTTCA
>Ga0315289_10012059_pt1 | contig 12212 bp, 9 predicted proteins | sample YL17G11_40_MG_FD_203452 | JGI IMG/M metagenome (GOLD analysis project Ga0315289, IMG submission 203452) | Sediment microbial communities from Yellowstone Lake, YNP, Wyoming, USA - YL17G11_40 | ecosystem: Environmental > Aquatic > Freshwater > Lake > Sediment | place: USA: Wyoming | collected...
TTCCATCATCTACATCAGCTCCACCTACGGGATCGTTTCACCCGATTTTCGAGTCTATAAGAAAGTCCGATCGAACATCTATGGCGGAAAATATCCCCTGACCCTTCCCGCGGTCTATTCCGCTTCCAAGGCCGGGTTGATCGGCCTGACAAGATACATGGCCGTCTATCTGGCCGAAAAAGACATCCGGGTCAACGCCCTCGTCCCCGGCGGTGTTTACGATCACCAGGACGAGAATTTCTACCGGGAATACGTCAAGAGAACGCCCCTGCGGAGGATGGCTGCCTGGACCGACTACAACGGGCCCATCCTGTTTCTCGCCTCGGAGGCCTCGCGCTACATGACGGGACAGCTTCTCGTCGTGGACGGCGGCTATAGCGCCTGGTGACCTCAGCGATCATAAGGAAAGGACCCCCATGACGACCTTTGAAATTCAGGGCCGCAAGATAGGAACGGACCATCCTCCTCTGGTCATCGCCGAGGTCGGGATCAACCATGAAGGCGATCTCAGGAAAGCGATCGAGCTCGTGGATGCCGCGGTCGAGGCCGGCGCCGAATGTATCAAGTTCCAGAGCCATATCGCCGCGGCGGAAATGATCCCGACGGACATCAAGCCCGGGAAGATCTCGGACGAGCGGCTGTGGGACATCATCCGCAGATGCGAGCTGAGCGAAGAGGAAGAGCTCAAGATCAAGGGCTATTGCGAGCGGAAGGGTATCCTCTATCTCTGCACCCCTTTTTCCCGGGAAGCCGCGGACCGGCTGGAGCGGATCGGCGTTTTCGCCTACAAGATCGGCTCGGGCGAATGCAACAACCTGCCCTTGATCGACCATGTCGCCCGCAAAGGCAAGCCCATCATCCTTTCGACCGGCATGAACGACATCCCCTCCATCCGCAAGAGCGTCCAGGTCATCAGGAAACACCGCGTGCCGTATATGCTGCTGCACTGCGTCTCCATCTACCCGGCGCCCTACGACAAGATCCGGCTCAACGCCGTCGTTCAACTGCGGAAGGAGTTCAAGGTCCCCGTCGGCCTCAGCGACCATTCGTTCGGGATCTACACCTGTCTGGGAGCCGTCGCATTAGGAGCGGCCGCCCTGGAAAAGCATTTCACGATCTCCCGGTCCTGGCCCGGACCCGACAATCCCTTCTCCATCGAACCCCATGAGCTGAAGGACCTGGTCGTCGGCTCCCGCGCCGTCTGGCAGGCCCTCGAAGGGGACAAAGCGATCCAGAAAGAGGAAAAGCCGGTCATCGAATTCGCTTACGCCAGCGTCGTCTCGATCCGGGACATCAAAAAAGGAGAGGTCCTCAGCCTGGACAACATCTGGGTGAAACGGCCGGGGACGGGGAAGATCCTTGTCGACCAATTCTACAAGGTCTTGGGCAAAAAGGCCCGGACCGATATTCCGAAAGACCGCCTGCTGACCTGGAGTATGATCCATGGCTAAAAAGAAAAAGATCGTCATCCTGTCCGGGACGAGGGCGGAATTCGGAAAGCTCAAACCTCTGGCCAAGGCCATCGAGAAAGACCCGCGATATGAGGTCCACCTGTTCGTGACCGGGATGCACATGCTGGAGAAATACGGCGGGACCGCCCGGGAGATCCTGCGGGAATTCCCGAACGTCTATCTCTATAACAACCAGGCCTTCGCCTCCAGCCTGGACATCGTCCTGTCGAACACGATCAACGGATTCAGCCATTACGTCGGCGAGATCGAGCCCGACCTGATCATCGTCCACGGCGATCGGGCCGAGGCCCTCGCCGGGGCCATCGTCGGCTCCTTGAACAATATCCTCGTGGCCCATGTCGAAGGCGGCGAGCTTTCGGGGACGATCGACGAGCTCATCCGGCATTCCGTCTCCAAGCTAGCCCACATCCATTTTGTGGCCAACGACCAAGCCAAAAAAAGGCTCATCCAGATGGGCGAGAAGAAGGACACGGTCTATGTCATCGGCTCGCCGGACATCGACATCATGTTCTCCAAGGACCTCCCGTCAAAAGACGATGTGTTGAAACACTACGAGATCCCCTATCAAAAATACGCCATCTTGGCCTATCACCCGGTCACCACGGAGCTCGGCCGGCTCGGCCGGAGCGTTAAAGCGCTCGTCGATGCGGTCCTCGCCTCGAAGCTCCATTATGTCGGGATCTATCCGAACAACGATCCCGGGTCTTCCGTCATCCTCGCGGAATATAAAAGGCTCGAGGGTTTGCCCCGGGTCAGGCTTTTTCCTTCCATCCAGTTCGAAAAATTCCTGGTTCTGTTGAAGAATTCCCTGTTCATCATCGGGAACTCGAGCTCCGGCATCCGGGAGGCTCCTATTTACGCCGTTCCGACCATCAATCTCGGCAGCCGCCAGAAAAACCGGTTTCATCACCATTCGATCTTCAACATCGCGGAAGATAAGGACGCCATCCTGAAAGCGATCCGCTCCATCGTCGGCCGGAAAAGCCGTTTCACCCCCAGCTTTTTCTTCGGGAAAGGCAAGAGCGCCCAGAAGTTCAAGGCGGCCCTCGACAGGGAGGCCTTTTGGAAGACCGAGACTCAAAAGCAATTCCTCGACCTTTGATCATGGAACGAACCTCATGCGACATCTGCTCCCTCCCCCTAAGCAGGCCGTTCATGAGACACGACCATAAATTCTTCCCCTGCCGCGTCGCCATGTGCCTGACCTGCGGTCTGGTCAAGTTGAATCCCCGGTGGAGCGAGGCTAAATATCGGAAGTTCTACGCCAGGAAATACGACCGTTTCTATCGGGATCCGGACAAAAGCGCCGAGGAACTGTTCGCCCTCGACCTCGAGGCCAAGGGAAAACGGATGGGCGAACGGCTTAAAGGTATCTCTCTGCCGGCCACGGTCAAGATGCTCGATATCGGAGCCGGCACGGGCTTCGCTTTTTTCTCTTTGCCCCCGGCGGTCGAGGTCAAGGCCCACGCCGTCGAAGCGTCCCCGAAATGCGTTCCCTTCCTCAAGTCCAAGGCCGTCGCCGTCGTCGGGAACGACTTCTCCGCCGATTTTGGGAACAACTATGATCTGATCGTGGCCCGCCACGTTTTGGAACATGTTCTCGATCCGCGGGGTTTTTTAACGAAGATCAAGAACAGCCTGAACAAGGACGGGATCCTCTACCTGGCCGTACCCAACGCGATGTTTTTCAACGAGAAAAAAGCGGATTCCTTTTTCAGGCATGTCCACACCTACTATTTCAACCTGAAAACCCTTCTTCTTCTTTGCCGGATGGCGGGTTTTCAACCGCTCCGGGCGAACGCGGACAATGAGCTCTGGACGATCTTGAAGAGATCCGAGATCGAAGATCCTCCCGCCGATCCCCTTCCGGATATTTCTCCGGCCGATCAGCTCAAGATCGTCCAAAGATACGTGGCAAATTCGCGGCCTCCACTGAGGCGTCGCTTCATGGCCATGGCCAAAAGATTGGCCTACGGCACTTTCTAAAGACGCATGAATGCCCTGTTTTTCACTCAGAGCTCGAGCCTGGATGTCTTCTATCATCTCGCGCAGGCTATAAGGAAAAGGACGTCTCTAGAGAAGATCGGTTTTTACGCCGCCGACTCCCGTTATTTCAAGGAGTTCAAAGAAAAATATCCCGATATCGAATCCGGTTCATACACCCTTCTTAAAGAGTGGGACATCATTCGCGAATCCAAGGCCATCCAACCGGATCGGGCGTTGCTTTCCCGCTACGAGAAAGAGATCGGCTTTCCCGTCCTGTGGAACGCCCTGGTCGCGGACCGGCGGATCTATTTCGGGAAAAAATACGCCTATGCCCAGGATTACAAGCCGCGTTTCGGCCATGAGCCGATGCTGGCGATCCTCCAGGTTGCGCTCACGCGCCTGGAGCGGTTCTTCGACGAGGTCCGTCCGGATGTCGTCGTCAACTTCCAATGCGTTACGATCGGAGAATATCTCGCCTACCTCTTCGCTCGCTCCCGGCGCGTTCCTTTCCTCAATCTTCGTCCGACCAGGATCCGGAATTACTTTTACGCCGGCGAGAGCGTTCTGGAGCCCTCCGAGCATCTTCAATCTGTGTATGCGAAGCTAATGGAAGACGGCCTGGACGCCGGCCTCCAGGCCGAAGCGGCACGATATGTTCAGGAAGTCCGGGACGCCCACGCGATGTATGAAGGCGTCGTGCCGGCCTCCCACCGGCCTCCGCCCAAAGGCAGTTCCGGAAAAAGCCTCCTGAAAATGTTCAAGGTCTCCGGGCTGGCGAGACTGCTGGCGGACGAGTATAAGTTCCGCTTCGGAGAGGACCGGGACGACAACCATGTCTCGAGCAGTCTCGGGTCGCTTGTTTCGGAAAAGATCGTCCGGCCGTGGCGCGCCCGGCGCATGGAGAACCGCTTTCGTCCGATCTATGTCCGCGCCGAAGATCTCCCTGGCCTCGACTACGCCTTCTTCCCGCTTCACACCGAACCCGAGATCACGCTCTCCGTTTACAGCAAGCCCTACCTCAATCAGATCGAAGCCGTCCGGCTCTTCAGCCACAACCTTCCCGCCGGCATGACCCTTGTCGTCAAGGAACATCCCTGGTCCATCGGCAAACGGCCGCTCGGCTATTACCGGAAGCTGTTGGAGATCCCCAATGTGCGGCTTGCGCACCCCGGCTTGAATTCCAGGGCGCTCGTTTCCCAGACCCGGCTGATCACGGTCATCGCCGGATCGATCGCTTTCGAAGGCCTGATGCTGAAAAAGCCGGTCGTCGTGCTGAGCCGGGCTCCCTTCAACTTCCTGCCGCCGACCATGATCCGGGCGGTGAAAGACCCGGGAGATCTGGGATTCGAGATCCGGGACCTCCTCGAACGATACCAGGTCGATGAGAAGGCTCTCCTCTGCTATATCGCCGCAGTCATGAAAGAATCCGTTCCGGTGGATTTCTACTCCAGGCTTCTCGGACGGAGAGGGGTCTACGCGCCCTCGGGCGCCAATGAAGATCACTCCGAGGATCAGAAGGAGCGACAAATGCAAATCGAGCGATTAGCCGATTATCTGCTCATTCAGATCAAGCGTTCTTCTCGGAAATAACAAAATGAACACATTCAAAATAGGAAAAGTCCGAGTCGGAAAAAGCGTGAAGCCATTCATCATCGCCGAAATCGCTCAGAATCACGATGGATCGCTCGGCCAGGCCCACGCCTATATCGACGCGGTCGCGCGGGCCGGGGCTGATGCGGTCAAATTTCAAACGCATATCGCCTCTGAAGAATCGAGTCGGCAGGAAACGTTCCGGGTCCCATTCAGCTATGTCGACAAAACGCGCTATGCCTATTGGAAAAGGATGGAGTTTTCCTGCGGCCAGTGGGCCGGCCTTAAAAAACACGCCGTGGAAAAGGGCCTAATTTTCTTAAGCACTCCTTTTTCGCTCAAAGCGGCCCAGCTTCTGCATCATATCGGATGTCCGGCTTGGAAGGTCGGCTCCGGAGAGACGAACAACGCGGGCCTGCTCGTTTTCATGATCAAAACGAAAAAACCGATCCTCTTGAGCACGGGAATGAGCACTTATTCGGAAATCGATCAGGCCGTCGGCCGGATCCTCCGATCCGGCAGCCCGCTGGCCTTGTTTCAATGCACGACAAAATATCCCACACCCTTCCGGGATGTCGGATTGAATGTTCTCGGGGAATTCGCCGACCGATATCATGTTCCCGTCGGCCTTTCGGACCATTCCGGATCGATCTTTCCCTCTCTCTTCGCCATGGCCCGGGGGGCCAGCTTCATCGAGGTCCACGTCGCCTTTCACAAGGGGCAATTCGGCCCCGATATCTCCGCGTCCATAACGATGGACGACCTGGCCCTCCTCGTCCGGGGAGCGAAGGCGCTGAATCTCATCAACCGCCATCCCATCGACAAGGATCGCATGGCATCGGATCTGATCGAAACGAAGAAAATGTTCGGAAAGAGCATCGGGACGGCCCGCGAGCTCAAAAAAGGAACAGCCCTCAGAAAAGCCCTGCTCAAAGACCTGAAGCCCGGCACGGGAATTCCCGCCAAGGACCTGGCCGACGTCATCGGCAAGAAGCTTCGGCGCGATCTCGGCAAGAACCAGCTCCTCCACTGGAAGGACATTTCATGAACACCCTCAAAAGAAAAATCTGCGTCGTCGTCGCGAGCCGAGCGAACTACGGTCGGATCAAACCGGTCCTTCGCGCCATCCAGCAGCATCCCGATCTTGAATTACAGCTCATCGTGGGCGCTTCAGCGCTTCTCCACCGCTTCGGCAATGTTTTGGAGTTCATAAAAAAGGACGGGTTTCCGGTCAACGCGACGGTTTATATGGTTATTGAAGGCGAGAACCCGACGACCATGGCCAAATCGACGGGACTCGCACTCATTGAGCTGGCCACGCAGTTCGAAAATCTCAAGCCGGATATCGTCCTCACGGTCGCCGACCGCTATGAGACGATCGCCACCGCCGTGGCCGCTATCTACATGAATATCCCTCTAGCCCATACCCAAGGAGGCGAAGTGACGGGTTCCGTCGACGAAAGCGTCCGGCATGCCATCACGAAATTCGCCCACCTTCATTTCGTCACGACCGAGCTCTGCAGGGAACGCTTAATCCGCATGGGAGAAGACCCGTCGAGCGTGTTTTTGACGGGATGCCCCTCCTTGGACGCCATCGCGGGGATCGATCTGTCCCTCGACGGGGTCTTCGAAAAATATGGAGGCATCGGCCCCCATATCGACCCCCGAAAGCCCTATCTTGTCGCTCTCCAACATCCCGTCACGACGGAATACGGAAAAGGCTTCGACCAGATCAACGAAACCTTGAAAGCCATAGCCGAACTCCGGATGCAGACCGTCTGGTTGTGGCCGAACGTCGACGCGGGCTCCGACGACATCTCGAAGGGATTAAGAATGTTCCGGGAAGAACACAAGCCGGACTTCATCCATTTTTACAGGAATTTCTCCATTGAAGACTACGCCCGCTTGATCTACAACTGCGCCTGCCTCGTCGGCAATTCAAGCAGCGCGATCCGTGAAGGATCGTTTTTGGGCGTGCCCGCCGTCAACATCGGATCGCGCCAGAACGGCCGGGAAAAGAGCGACAACGTGCTGGACGCCGACTATAAGGCCGACGACATCAAAAAGGCCATCCTCAGCCAGATCCGGCACGGCCGTTACGCCACGAATCATCTGTACGGGGACGGCCGCGCGTCCGGCAGGATCGTGAATATTTTGGCCGCTCATCGAATCAAGATCCAAAAACGGTTGTGTTACTAAAATGAACAAAAAACGGTCTATCTTGGTCCTGGGCATCGTTCCAGCGAGACAAGGGTCCAAGGGGATCCGGAATAAAAATATTCTTCCCTTTCGCGGCAAGCCGCTTCTTGTTCATGCGATCGAATGCGGTCTGTCCTCGGGGATCATCAGCCGCCTGATCCTGAGCACGGACTCTGAGGACTATTTGGCGCTTGGCCGTTGCCATGGCGCTGAGGCCGACCACCTTCGTCCGGCCCGGTTGTCGAAGGACAAAACGCCCATGAAGGATGTCGTCGCCTACGAGCTCGATCGGATGCGAAGATCGGACAATTTCATCCCGGATGTCGTCGTCCTACTGCAGCCGACCCAGCCCTTGCGGCGGCCGGAGCATATCGTTCAGGCCTTCCATTTGCTCATGAAAAGAGGCGCGGACAGCGTCGTCTCCGTCGTCGAGGTTCCCAAGCATCTCTCGCCCGAATACGTCGTTCGGATCCAGAAGGGGGAACTGGCATTCTTTCATAAAAAAAGCCCTCATTTGACGCGACGGCAGGATGCGGCGAAGGCCTATTATCGCGACGGGACCGTGTACATATTCCGGTATTCGTCATTTCTTAAGTATCAATCGATATACGGAAAAACGTGCCTGCCGCTGATCATAGCTCCCCAGGAGAGTTTCAATCTCGATGAAGAGAACGATTGGCGCATATTGAAATCTCTCCATGACCCCGATCCGCTTGCTACGGATGAGGAGGCGAGACAAAAGAGGATCGACAGGATCGCCTTCGATTATGGCGCGCTCCCCAAAGAAAACGTCGGATATTCGCGGTTGAGCGGGGCGAGCCGGCTGTCCGTAATCTGCCGCATGGACCGCTATGGCTATCCGGCGACAGCCGTGATCTGTCTGGACACGGGCTATGCGTTCCTAGACCCCCGTCCGACGAAAGACGCCTACGCTCGTTTCTACAATGGGACTTACCGCCCTCTCGTTTCCGCTTACCACGGGAGGGAGATCAATGGCAAAACGATCCAGGCGGAGCAGAAAGAATATTCGCGAGACATTTATAAGATTTTAAGTCAGTTCGCCGACCTCAAGGCCGTCCAAAGCCTTCTCGATATCGGCGGGAGCACCGGAGTGGTGAGTCAAGCACTCGTAGAAAATATGCAAAACGATTTTCAAATCTCCCCGCACGTGACCTTACTCGATCCCGCCTCCGATGAGTTAGCCATCGGAGCCGACCTCGGATTCGAAACGATCCGGGGATTCGCCGAAGATCTTCCCAGCATGAAGAGAACCTGGGATCTCGTTCTTCTCTGCCAGACGATCGACCACGTCCTCGACATCCCAACGACCTTGGACGGGATCCGCGCCGCATTGAATCCAAAAGGAATTCTCTTCGTGGACATCGTGGACTGGCTGTATGTCCTGAGAAGAACAGGAGATGTCTCGGCGTCCATCAAGATCGACCATCCCCATTATCTGACGATAGAAACCGTGCGGGCTTTTCTGAGATCGTCGGGATTCGGCGTCATTGGAGAAGCTGTTGAGAAGGATGGAATGCACCTCGCTTTTGTGTGCCATCCTGTTGAAAATAAAATTCCCGTTGGTGATAGCTTGAGGGATTACGCCTCCAGGCTTTATGATGAGATCCGCCGGATTCAAGCCCTCAAGGGTTGATGATTAAATTGGTCGCTCCCAATCTCAAATCGAATAAAAAAACCATCATCATCGCGGTCAGCAACGGCTTCAGCGCCCGTTATTTGCTGAGGACCGATATTTTCAAGCGGCTCAAGGAAGCCGGGACGCGGCTCGTCCTCCTTGCCCCGAACGCTGATGAGCCGTACATGCGCAAAGAGTTCGAGAGCGACAACGTCGCCGTCGAAAAATACGAATTCGACAAATGCCGGGACTATTTCAAGAGATCACGCCTCCAGAACTTTTTCCGCACGGTTCGCTGGCACACCTTGCCGGGCGTAAGCAAGGACAGCGTCCTTTATTCCCGCTTCGCCTCGTTCAAAAAAGAATGTTTTCAGGCGGGCATCAAAGGACGGATCCGATTCCGTTTGGTCGCGGCGGTTCGAGCCCTCCTTTCGAGATCCTCTCGTCTCCGAAAAGCTTTCTTAGCCGTGGAAAGCCGCCTTTATGTCGGCTCTTTCCATCGGGCGATCTTCGAACGATACACTCCCGATCTCCTTGTCACCACGAGTCTCGGATACTTTGATTATGATCAATACGTCATGCGGGAGGCCCGACGCCGCAAGGTGAAAACCGCGGCGGTAATCTTAAGTTGGGACAACTCCAGCAGCAAAGGGCTCTCCGGGGCCAAGGCCGATGCCGTGATCGCCTGGAGCGAGGCCATGAAAAACGAGCTCATCAAACATTATGAGATCTCGCCGGAAAAGATCTTCGTCGGGGGGGTCGCCCATTTCGATGTCTATTATCGCCCCGATGCCCTGGCCGACCGGAACGCCCTGTTCGAGAGATACGGCATGGACCCCCATCGCAAGCTCATCTTCTTCGGCACGCGAAGCCCTAATAAATATCCTTGGACGGGCGATTGCATCCGCATAATGGCCGAGGCTATCGAAAAAAACCGTTTCTCCCACCCCTGCCAGCTTCTCGTTCGAATTCATCCCAATCACTACCATATGCAGAACGGGACCTTAAGATACCAGAACATCCTCGATGAATTCGCCGAACTGAAAAAACGATATGCCTGGGTCTTCTTCAACGAGCCCCGGATCCTGTCCTTCAAGCTGCCGGGCGACATGCCGGCCTCGGAGATGACCGAGGTGGGGGCGATCCTCAGACACGCGGATGTCATGGTCAATTATTATTCCACGCTGATGTTGGAAGCCAGCATTTTCGATCTCCCGATCATCAACCTCGTCAAATACGGGCATAACGTCCTCCTGGGAAAAGACTGCCGAGCCGTGGTCCATTTCGAACACATCCAGCGATTGATAAGCTACGGGGCCGAGACCACCGTCTATTCCGACGATTCCCTCATCAGTGCCATCAACAAATATCTTCTCCATCGCGAAAAAAACAGGGACGGACGATCTCGGGTCATGGTCGAAGAATGCGGGTTGAACAAAGGAAAGGCCGGAGACGCCATCGCCGAACATTTGTTAAGCCTGACGAACTGAGCATGTCGAAAAATCCCGAAGAGCTGAGCGCTCAAAAGAAAGAGACCGTGAAGCTCGCCGGGATCATGTCCCTATCGGCAGTCTTAGGCCGGATCCTGTCCATTCCGAGCGGGATCATCACGGCTAAATACCTCGGCCCGGCACTCTTCGGGGCTTTGGCTGTAGCTAACCTCATCATCCAGTACAGCGGGATGTTCCAGCTCGGGCTCCTCCAGAGCCTCAGCCGAGAGGTGCCGATAGCCTACGGGCGCGATGACAAGGCCGAGATCTCCCTCCTCAGGGACACGATCTTCTCCAGTTTCACGGCGCTAAGCCTTTTCGCCCTCATTCTCCTCTGGGGTCTCTTCGCCGTAGGGGTGACCTTCAAAGGCGTTCTCGATCTCCCAATTCTCGTCCTCGTATCCTTGGTCATCTTGGCGAATCGAACGATGTCCTTCCTCGAAGCCTACATCAAAGCCGAGGGGCGATTCTTGATCATCGGCAGATCGGACCTCCTTTTGAAATTCGTAACGCCGACCTTAAACATTCCCGCCGTCATCCTGTTCGGGTTCAAAGGCGCCCTCCTGGCTCTCTTCCTGACGGACCTCACGGCATCTGCGTATTATCTGATGAGCCTTAAGCGGATCCCGTTCCGTTTCCAGATCCGCATCAGAAAAACCCTCCAGCTGTTGAAGACAGGCATGATCCTCTTTATCAATAAGCTTTCGGAGAGCGTCTTCTGGAACGTCGACGTGATAGTGCTCGCGGCCATGACCTCGAAACCCCAGGTGGGGGTCTATTCCATGGCCCTCAGCGCGATGGGAACCGCAGATCCGATCTCTCAGGCCATCAACATGACCGTCTATCGCAAGATCCTGGTGGAGGGAGGAAAGCACGGGACCGCCATTAAAAGCCATTTTCAAAGATACGCGGAACGTCTGCTGGCCAGTTATCTCATGCTCCACGGCGTCCTCTTAGGTTGCGCCATTCTGTTCTATATGTTTATCATAAGAACGATCCTGACTAAATACACGGAAACCCCCGCGTTGATGATCATCCTGGGTCTCGGATATCTGGTTTATGTTTCGAGGACGTTCTTCACATACTACCTGAACGTGACGGGCCAGCTTTTCAAATGGCTCGGCATCGTCCTCGGTGGGCTCGGGCTTAACGCCGTTCTGGACATTCTGGCGATCAAGCTCGGGTATGGTCTCCCGGGCGTGGCCGTATCGTGCGCCGCCAGCTTTTTATTCATATCCATCCTCATCCTCGGTGTTTCTCTCAAACAGATCTATGGAACGGTTAGAAGCGTCTATTCTCTCATATTTAAGACGGTCCTCTCCTCCGCCCTGGTGATGGGGATCATTGTCGCTTGTTCACAGTGGAGTCTCAAAAATTATCCTGCTCTCCCGACCGTCGACCAGCAAATCCTGTGGGGGATCTTGGACTTGGCCCTCAAGGGACTCGTCTTCGCCGTGGCAACGATCGGGATCTATTCCCTGATGTTCCGGCGCGACCAGCCGTACAAAGAGCTTAAACCGGTGATTTCCTATATCCTGAATTCGTTCACGAGCGGATTAAAGATACAAAAAAAGCAGCCGCTTCAACCCTAGAACGGATATAGTAACTTGAATAAATCTTTTTCTTTCATGATCCAACCGCGAGCCAATTTGACATTAAACATTAGAATAAATAGAATTTTTTTTGTTGTTCTGTGATGGTTGGTGTTGCCTAATGAAGAAAGCACTGATTACGGGAATAACAGGCCAAGATGGCTCATATCTTGCAGAATTCCTTCTTTCAAAAAATTATGAAGTCCATGGCTTAATCAGGCGATCGAGTTACCTTAATCGTGGACGA
>Ga0315289_10012062_pt1 | contig 12211 bp, 12 predicted proteins | sample YL17G11_40_MG_FD_203452 | JGI IMG/M metagenome (GOLD analysis project Ga0315289, IMG submission 203452) | Sediment microbial communities from Yellowstone Lake, YNP, Wyoming, USA - YL17G11_40 | ecosystem: Environmental > Aquatic > Freshwater > Lake > Sediment | place: USA: Wyoming | collected...
TGCTCCATTATTTGAAGTTACTCTTGATATGGTTATCAAGCATCTTCCTGATCCTCTTGAAGCACAAAAATACAGGATTCCAAGAATATGGAAAGGAGATCCTGATTCAGAGTTTGGCAAAGATTTACTTACTTGTAATCCAAATGGAAAAGTTGCTTTTATAATCACAAGAATCATTATAGAGCCAATCTCTGGAAGAGAACTTTCTGTCGGCAGATTGTTTAGTGGAACAGTAGTGAAGGGCCTTGATGTTTATCTTAATAATGCAAAGCAAAATCAAAAAATACAGCAAGTATTAATTTTCAATGGAATAAAAGCAGAGCCAGTAGATTCACTAACTGCAGGAAATGTAATTGCATTAGCAGGAATTGTTGGTTATGCAGGAGAGACAATTACAGTAGGCCAAGAACAATCTTTTACTGAATTAAAACATATTTTTGAGCCTGTAATCACAAAAGCTATAGAAGCTAAGCGTTCAGTTGACTTGCCAAAACTTGTAGAAGTTTTGAAGAAAGTTGCAAAAGAAGATCCTTCTATCAAGATAGAGATTAATGAAGAAACAGGAGAAAATTTAATGCATGGCATGGGTGAGCTTCATCTTGAAATTATTGAAAACAGAATAAAAACTGAAAAGAATGTAGAGGTTATTACTTCTGAGCCTATTGTTGTTTATAGAGAAACAGTGCTTAAGCCAAGCAAGGAATTCCAGGGAAAAAGCCCAAATAAGCACAATGTATTTTTTATGACAGTAGAGCCTTTAGATGATGGGATTTATGAAGCTATTAAGTCAGCTGAATTACCGGAAATGCGTTTTAAAAAGAAAAATGAGGCAGTATGGAAAAAATTAAATGAGCTCGGAGTAAGCAATGATGAAGCAAGACAATACAGGCAGATTTACAAAGACTGTGTTTTCTTAGAGAAAACAAGGGGTATTGTTCATATTGGAGAAGTAATAGAAATGGTAATGGATGCATTTGAGCAAATTGTAAATGCAGGGGTTCTTGCAAGAGAGCCTTGTATTAAATTAAAAGTAACATTGCATGATTGTAAACTGCATGAAGATGCTATTCACAGAGGCCCTGCACAAGTTTATCCTGCTGTAAGAGATGCTATAAAATCATGCATTATGGATGCCAGGCCAGTTTTATACGAACCCTTGCAAGTTTTGCAATTTGAAAGCCCTGTGAGATATTTTGGGGATATTACAAAACTTGCTCAAAGCAAGAGAGGACAGTTGCTTGAAACAACACAAGAAGGAGATTTGCTTGTTGCAAAAGTAAAAATGCCTGTAGCAGAAATGATTGGATTATCAAGCGAGCTAAGAAGCATGACTGAAGGAAGAGGAACATTTTCACTTGTTGACCAGATGTTTGCAAAAATGCCTTCAGAATTGCAGGATAAAGTTGTAAAGCAAATAAGAACAAGAAAAGGCCTTACTGATGATATGATGGCCATCTGAATAATAGAAAAAGATTTAAAGAAGTTTTTCTTTAGTAAACTATCAAAAGAGTGTAAAAATGGTAATGCTTTGGTGGAAATGTACTGACTGCAAGAAACTATTTGTTGTTCCAAATGGAGTAGAGAAAAAGCCAAAAAAATGCCCTAAATGCGGTTCAACAAAGTTAGTGACTAAGGAAGATTATTACGGTACAAATCTGTAAACAGTCAAAAAGAATAAGGAATGAGAGAAGGGGATTAATATTAACTATCTATTGTTTGTTATTTCATTATCATTCATCCTTTTTATCTTCTGTATTATTTATTATATCCTTTATTATCCATTATTACTTATAAGCTAAAAACATGTCATGATAAAATAACTGGCCAGTATCAGAATATGCCTCAAAATCAATATTGGGATTGCTCGGAATTCTATATGTATCTCTTATTAAATTGGCTCTTATTTCAGGAGGCAAAATAAATTTGTCAACTTCAATTTTTTCTTCTAATCTCCATATTCTTCCCCCAATAATTGGGCATTCATAAGTAAAACCGGGGTTGAAATCAGTATTTGCCTTTCTTAATGATTCTACAGCATCAATCATTAAACTGCCAAAGCCGTTCTCATCAGAGTTAATTGCAATCCTTCCTGAAAAAGAAATATCTTCAGACAAATATGTTTCATGCGTCAAGAAAACCATATCTTTCCTGCTTACTCCTTTTTTAGAGAGTGTATCTGTCAATTCATCCAAGACATCAAAATATTTCTCTTTTTGAATATCATATTTCCTGACATTTTTTTCAAAAATAGGGTTTTGGTTAATTGATTCAGTATAATCAAAAGCAAGCAATGTTGCGCCTCTTTTTGGATTATCATATAATCTATCCAAGTCAATTTTTGATAAATCTGTTGATATTAATTCTTTTTTCGGCCCAGGCAATCCTAGTTCTCTAAGCAATTCTATTCCCTTGATATTCATAAAAAAGAGACTATTCTATCCTTTAAATATTTTACTACTATTAAATAATAACTAATATAGAAACAGTATTTTTTCCAATATAACACCTTCTTATCCCCTGTTTATAGAAAGATTTATAAATGCAGCTTTTCTAAAAAAATTACGTTTAACCAAAAAAGACAATGGCACAAGCAAAACCAGTAATAAATATTGTATTTGTAGGTCATGTAGACCATGGCAAAAGCACTTTACTAGGAAGATTACTTTATGATTCTGGAAAAATCCCTGAACAAGAATTAAAGAAAGCAAGAGAAACAGCTGAAAAGCTTGGAAAAAAAGGATTTGAGTTCGCTTATCTTCTTGACAGATTAAAAGAAGAAAGAGAAAGAGGTGTAACAATAGACCTTGCTTATAAAAAGATTACAACAAATAAATATGAGGTTACTGTTATTGATGCTCCTGGACACAGAGACTTTGTAAAAAACATGATTACAGGCGCATCTCAGGCAGACGCTGCTTTCTTGGTAGTTAATGCAGCTGAAGGAGTAATGGCTCAGACTAAAGAGCACATTCACTTATGCTATACAATGGGTGTTGAGCAGATTTGCGTTGTTTTCAACAAGATGGATTTAGTTGATTACAAAGAAGATGCTTATAAAAAATTAAAAGAAGACCTGACTGCTTTGATAAAAACAGTTGGTTATAATACTGCAAAAATAAACTTTATTCCTGTAAGCGCTATTATGGGTGAAGGAGTTGTTAAAAAAAGTGAAAAGATGAAATGGTACACAGGCCCAACAATTATGGAACAATTAGATTTATTTGAGATGCCTAAGAAACCAATAGAATTGCCATTAAGAATGCCTGTAGAAAATGTTTATGAGATTACTGGAGTTGGAGTTGTTCCTGTAGGAAAAATAATATCAGGAAAAATGAAAGTAGGACAAAAAGTAATAATCTTGCCTGGAAGATCAGGAAAAGGAATTTCTGGAGAAGTAAAAACAATAGAAGCTCATCATGAGAGCATGCCAGAAGCTATGGCAGGAGATAATGTAGGAGTTAACATCAGAGGAGTAAGCAAGAAAGATATAGCAAGAGGAGATGTCATTGCAGATGCAGCAAATCCTCCTAAAGTTGTTGAAGAATTCACAGCAAAAGTAGTTGTAATTAATGTAAAAAGAGCTATTGCTCCAGGATATACGCCTGTATTTCACACACATACTGCTCAGGTTCCATGCCAGTTTACAGAACTTATAAGGACAATTGACCCTAAAACAGGCGGAACATTGAAAGACAAACCAGACTTCCTTAAGAACGGAGATATGGCAGAAGTTAAATTGAAACCTAAAATGCCAATGGTAATAGAGAAAAACTCAGATAATCCACACATGGCAAGGTTTGCAATAAGAGATGCAGGATCAACAGTCGCTGCAGGCGTTTGTACAAACGTAGTTGAGAAGAAGTAAAATCTTCTCGTTTCTCAAAAGGCTTTTTTATTTTGAGGTGGGTAGATAAGCTCGTCTGAAATAAGGAAAAAAAATGGAACATAAAAAGAAAATGGAAACAATAACACAAGAAATACCAAAAAATGGGCTGGAAGAATTAACAAATGTTAATCATAGTGAAACAAGGAAATTTAGAATTCCCATGATTGGCTCTGAGTTGGAAACTGAAATAAAGTATGATAGATTTCTTTATCTTAAACACCCTCTAAGTATGAAAGTGCATCTTACGCCAAGAGAGATTGATGATATAGCACAAACAGTAAATAATTATTATAAATCAAATAATTGTCACGCTAGACTTCATTTTATTAAAGATGGAACTCGTCTGATAAGCCCGACAAATAAAAGTGACATGCAACATTATTTTGGGAATGGTAATGGAAACGGAAATGGCAATGGTTCCTATGTGAATGTTGGTATAAAAGTTGAAGGGCTTGATGAGAAGTCAGAGAGAATATTCAGGGGATTTGCCACTCATATAATAGACTATTATTCCCCAAAGAAGTAATCTTCTTCTTAATGACTTTTTGAGAAATACATTGCTGATAGGCTGATATTGTTCATTTGCATATCTTTGAGATGTCTGATATTGCACTAACCTAATCTTCTTCTTGCGTAATTTTTATAAACTCCGCTATCCTATAAAAATTATGGCAAATGCGTGTTTTTGGAAAAGAAAAAGTGTCATAAAGCGCTCTAATTGCATTTCTTGTTCTGGCTATGATAAATTTTGCAGCGATTATTCTGAATCAAGTTACAGGGAAAGAATGATGCAAATGCAGCAAGCAAAGGTGCAGGAAGAGCAAAAGCAGGAACAAAAGCAAGAGCAGCAAGAGCAAACCCCAAGAAAAAGATGGTGGAGTGTATAACTTTCTAGACAGTAGATTGATTTAGAAAGATTTTTATATGCTCATTCTCAATAATTCTTACTGAAAAATGCCAAAAGCAAGAATAAAATTATCAAGCATAGATATAGCAAAATTGAATGAAATTTGTGGTGCAATAAAGGATATAGCTGGCAAATCAGGAATAATAATAAGCGGGCCAGTGCCAATGCCTACAAAAAGACTGAAAATCACAACAAGAAAAAGCCCTTGCGGTGATGGCAAGGCAACCTTTGACAATTGGGAAATGAGAATTCATAAAAGAGTTATTGACCTGCCTGTTGATGACAGAGTCTTGCACAGCATCATGCGCATAACTGTTCCAAGAGAAGTTTTGATAGAAATTGAGATAATTGACTAAAACTTCTCTTTTCTTAAGTATTGATAATGTAATATTTTCCAATCTCTTTTATCTCTTGTCAGATTTGATGGACTTCAGAAACAATACATTAATAACATAATAGCAAATTTTTTAAGCATTATTTGACATGATTATTCATGCCCAGATGGCACAATGGTACTGCGCCAGCCTGGAAAATTTGACAGAGCTATAGATAAAACAGCTAAGAACTATCAAATGATGATTAGATGCTGAATCGAATTCACCATATGTTTTTGCTTTTTATTTTTTCTGTTATATTCGCTAGTGAGCTGGTTTCCGCAAGGATGTCTAGGTTCGATTCCTAGTCTGGGCGCTTATATTCAAGTAATAATAAAAATGGAAGAAGATAAGGCATGGGGATTGGAGAATGCAGTTGTTAGCGTTGATAACACTGATAATAAAAATATTCAAATATAGGACTTTCTGACATGATGCCCTATAAAATACATTACCAATATTAATAATGTTCCTTAAAAATAAGTTTTTTTGTAGATATGATAGTTTGAGATATCGAAACATTTTTAATATAGAAAAGATGATAATATTATGTTAATATTGTATTAACCTTATGTTAAAAGAGGTAATATAAAGGATAAAATGAAAAAATCAAACATTGCGCTATGGGATACTGATACTCAGAATGATGTCCTGCTAAAATCAAGCAAATTTGCTGTTCCTGGAGGATACCGTTTAATGGAGAATTTCGGAAAAGCAATAAAATACTTTGAAAAAAAGGGTGTTATAATAATGGGCAGCGTAGACTCTCATATATCCTATGAAGGCTATCCTGGCACAAGAGATGAACATCTGCCATTGCACTGCATCAAAGGAACAACAGGACAGCTCAAGGTCAAATCAACCCAGGGAGATATTTTATATGTTTCAGACCAAAAATATCATAATGATGCTCTGGACATGATAGTTGAAGAGATAAAAAAAGGCAAAAGAGTTTATTTTGAGAAACAAAAGCAAAAATGCGAAACAAATCCAAATATTGCTTATATATTCAAAAAATTAAATATCAAGACAATCTATATAATTGGTGCTCTGACTAATGTTTGTGTAAAATATGCTGATGAATATTTTAAAAAACTTGGAATCCAGACATATTTGGTTGAAAATGCTATTATAGGCCATGATTTTCCAGGAGACACAGAAAAAGGCGCAATAGATGAGATGATTAGAAAAGGCACAAAACTTATACGTTATAAATGAAAGTTAAGAACTACTGATTGTCTATTGATTATTTACTGATTTTCTAGGGTCTTTTATAATATTGATTAAAAATCTTTATTAACCCCCTGAACATTCTATATATAATAAATAATCTGGTTTGTCAAAAACCTAAAAAAGATGGAATTAAAAGAATTAAAGGATAAATTAGACAGATTCTTTGATATAGCCAGCTATCCTCCAGACATTCCATTTAGCAAGGCTATACCTAAAAAATATGAATCTAATGGCATAGATATAAAAAAATATTTTGAAGCAGACTTTTTGAAATGTTTTCATGGCTTGATGATTAAAAACAGCGATATTGTTAAAAAAGTGTATGGGGCAGTATTTCTTGACAGAAGTGTTTTAGACAAAATCTTCAGGAAAAATGAGAAGAACATCATGGTTTTTTCACACCATCCAATGGAAGATGAGACTTCTGGCAAGGGATTTATTGCTCTTGATAAAACCTATCTTGAAAAAATGAAAGAAATGAACATCTCTGTTTATTCAGTGCACACCCCTCTTGATAAAAGCACTAAAATATCCATATACCGCCCTTTATTTAATATGTTAAAATTAAAAGAAGCGGATATTGATTCTGACAAGTCTGATGAGTTCCATATGGCTGTTGGAGAGTTTGATAAAAAGATAAATTTTGAGAAATTTATCAGTATGATAAAAAAAGCGCTTGATAATAAAAAGATAAATTTTGTAAAAAACAAGGATTTTGTCAAAAGAATAGGATTTGTGCCTGGAGGGGGAACAGATATAAGGTTTATACAAAAAGCAATAAAATTAAATTGTGATACTTATCTTACAGGGGATTATAAAAATAAGATCAATCATCCTTTAGGAGAAGAGGAAAGGGCTCTGCTGGAAAAAGAGATGAAGAATATAAAAATAAATCTAGTAGAGGGCTCTCATTATTCAACAGAAAAGCTTGTTTTTTTACAAGGAATAGCTGAACTATTTGAAAAAATGAAAATTCCTTATGAGTTTGTTGAGCAGGAGAACCCATGGTATTAAAAATAAAGCCATTTATAGGTGTAACAGGAATCACTTCTCTTAAACAAGCAAAAGCTGTTATTGGTTTATTTGATAAAAGCAAGATTAATATGAATTCTGAATTCATTCCAATGCTTGGCTATGCTGTTGGCAAGCACGGAGAGATTGACAAGAAATTTGAACATTACAAAAGATATATTTCAGTTGAAAAATTAGCAAAGTCAGTTCTGAAATATACAAAAGACAAGGCTCTTAATATGATTCATTATTCTCCTAATACAGAAACACTAGATTCTAATGATGTTCTTTATATTCTTGATATTGTTTCAAAAAAAGGATGCCCGGCAGTCAAGATAAATATACCAAATCCTGCTGTTGAAGAGCTGTTGAAGATAAAAAAAGCATATCCTGACATTATAATCGCCTTTCAATTGCCTTTACATATGTATTTGAAATCTCCTTTAGAAGTTGTAGATTATATGAAAGCATTCAAAGGAGCATTTTCTTATTTATTCTTAGATACTAGAAAAGAAAATTGCAGCCTTATTTGCAAAGAATTATCAAAACTTCCTAATCTTTCTCTTGGCTTGAATGGAGGAACAGATCCTAAAGAAATAAGCAATGCAATACCCCCATTTATCAGTCTTTTATCTCCTATTAAACTGTCTCTTGATGTTGAAAGTTTTTTAAGAGATGATAAAGACAATCTTGTGCTTTCATTGACTGAATCTTATATTCAGCAGGCAACTGAGCTATTAAAATAAAATCATATTTAACATGAGAATAAAATACAAAGAAGAGATAAAAGAAGCTGATAGAGGTTTGATTGGCACTAAAGCATCAAATCTTTGGAGATTGTATAAGTTAGGGTATAATGTGCCTGATTTTCTGGTTATTTTAGATTATAATCTTAAGGATAATATCAAAATAAGATTAAATCCGCCTTTTGCAGTAAGATCTACTTTTCCTCATGAAGACCTTGCAGAAAGCTCACAGGCAGGAAAATATGAAAGTTTCTTGAATGTATCAGAAAGAGATTTATTAAAGGCAGTGCATAAATGCCATTGTTCTTATAAAGATCATAAAAAGAATTTTCCTGTATTAGTGCAGGAAATGATACAGCCTGATTATTCTGGAGTTAGTTTTTCCATAAATCCTGTAACAGGAGAAAGGAAAAAAATTATTATCGAGCTTGTCAAAGGACTGTCAGACAAGCTGCTTAGTGGAAAATCCTCGGGCTTTCATTATGAAGTTGTTTATAACAGCAAGTCTGATGTTCATTTGATATCTAAGACTGGCAGTTCAGACTATCCTGAACTTATACAACTAGCAAAAATCACAAAAGATGTTGAGTCTCATTTCAATCATCCGGTTGATATTGAGTGGGCTGTAAAAAATAATGTGATATACTTGTTGCAGGCAAGGCCTATCACAGGACATGTTCCTCTTGAGTTTGATTTATCTCATTTGACTGGTTTTCATAAAAAAATAAGCTGGTTCTGGAACAGCAGGCATGTTGGCAGAGAGCCAATGTCTCCTTTGGCTTGCTCTGTGATAAGGATATGTGATAAAAAAAAGGGATTCACAAGACAGGCAATCTTTAATGGCTATCATTATACAGGCGATGACATGAGAACCAGGCCTTCTGGAAATATCACCTCAAAGATGTGGTATGAAAAAGAAGAAAAAAAATGGTTAGATGTATTGAAAGAGCTCAGGATGAAAGATTTGTCAGTCATTTCTGATAAAGAGCTGCTTAAAGAACTGGAAAAAAGATTGAATATCTGCGCTTCTTTTTCAAACCTTGCATTTAATGGCTGGAAATTAATAGATGACGAGGATATTGATAAGCTAAAAAAAGCTATATCCCGGGCAGGACTGGCTGAAATAAAAAATTATGAAGACCTTACATCTTTTGTAAATCTTTGTTTGCCTTCAATAAACCATAAGCAGGAAGAAGAAATGTTCATGCTTAAAGATCCTAAATATTTTTCTGAGCATTTCAGCGAGTTTTTGTTTGATTATGGTGATTTTTTAATGCATAATTTTGACATAGGCAAGCCTAATTTTGGAGAAAATATTGAAGAGATCAAAAGGGCTATTGAACTATTAAACAAAGATATGATAGTTTCCTATGAAAAGCAAAAGAAGACTAAAGAAGAATTGATTGAAAAGCTTATCAATCAATCATTAAACCCTTCTGAAACAAGAAAACTCATTGATGAGTTTGAGCTTTTTTGCTTAAGAAGAGAGGATGATGATTATTATCTCCTTTGCCTTGAGGGCCAGCTTAGAAGAGCATGCAAAGAGATTGGAAAAAGAGCAGGAATCGGAGAAGATGTTTTTTATCTTGGAATGGATTCATTAAAAAAAATATTCCAGCTTTCAGCTTCTGAAATAAAAAATCAAATCAAGGCAAATAAAGAATTATATTCAAAATTTGAAAAGATGAATCCTCCCCCAAGAATATTTGGAGGAATTGCAGATTATAAATACAAGCTGTTAAATCTTGAAAAAAATGTTTTTGAAGGAATGCCTGTGTGCAAAGGGCATGTCAAGGGTCATGTGAAGATAATCACTAAAGAAGAAAATCTTACAGGAGTAAACAAAGGAGATATACTTGTTTGCGAGACTTTTATGCCAAGCATGACTTATGTTATTCCAAGATTAAAGGGATTGATAACCCAATATGGAATCATGAACTCGCATGGGGCTATTGTTGCAAGAGAATATGGCATACCAGCAGTTTTTTGCGTGGCTGACATAACACTAAAACTTAAAGATGGCCAGAAAATATTATTAGACGGCTCAAGAGGAATTGTCAAGATTCTTTCTTAATCTTTCTTAAAACAACTTGTATCAACTCGCTGTCATTTTTAGGCTCTTGAAATTTGCAGTCATCAAAAAATCCAATTAACTTGAATTTAGTCTTGCTCACAATCTCTTTCATCTCATCAATATTATACCCTCTTTCTAAATGCTTTTCAAGATACTCTTTAATCTCATTTTTATTTTTGTCTTTTACTTTTATCTTCATTTCAACATTAACAAAAGGCTTATTTTTAATATCAAACATGCAGTCAAAACTGAAATTATCATCTTTCACATGCAGCTCTTTTTTTAAAAAAGCCTCGCATGGCTTAAAATCAAAAATAAAGATTCCATTATCATCTAAAACATCAAAGACTCTATTGATAAATTTTATGAATTCTTCTTTTGACAGCAGATAATTTGTGCTGAAATCCAGGCAGATTGCAGCATCTACCTTGCAAGGCAGTTTAAAATCCATAAAAGAGCCATGAATAAAAGTTATGTTCAGATTCTTGCTCTTTTTTTTAGCAACAGCCAGCATGCCCTTGGATTTATCAATACCGTATACTTTCAAACCCTCTTTTGCATAAATCACTGAATTGCTGCCTGTTCCGCAGGCAAAATCTACTAGAGATTCGGGCTTTAACCCCCCGTTTTTCCAGATGGTTTTAATGAACTTATGCCAATTTCCATATTTGACTCTCTCATGCTCTGTTTTTTCAGCGATTTCATCAAATACAAAGCAAAAACTCTCGTAAGGCTCTACTTTCTTGATACCTTTTTCTGTAATTTTTTTTATTTCTTTAGACATTATAGATTATAATAATCTCTTTAGTTTAAAAGATTATCTGGAATCTAGAAATATATGGGGATATGGCTGTATTTTCAAAAGGATTTTAAACTATCCTGGCATTTATTATTTATGAAAGAAACAGAAAAGCTTATAGAATTCAATAAGAAAAGCAGGATTATCAAATTGCATTCTATAGAAGGATGGGGGCCAAATCCTCCATGTCCAATCAGATTTGTAGTCAATCCCTATATGGGTTGTGAATTTAGATGCCCATATTGTTATGTATGGTATCATAAAGGTAAAGCCAGATGCATAGAAGGATTTAGGGAATCTTTAAAAAAAGATATATTACTTGCAAAAAAATTTGGCTTAAACAGATATGTTGTTGAAGTTTCATCAAGCACTGATCCTTTCCAGAGGATTGAGCTTATAAAAGGAGATTCTTTATTTGCTATCAAAGAATTGCTCTCTGGAGGATTTAAAGTTATGATTGTCACGAAAAACCCATCATTTTTATTGTTGAAAAAATATTCTGGAATATTGAAAAACAAAAATCTATTTGTTGATGTGACTATAACTTCATTGAAAGAAGGCACTAAATATGGCAATATTCTTAATAATAAAGGCCCTTCAGCAAAAGAAAAAATTGATTCTATCAAAAAAATTATCAAAAAAAGAAAGAATGTAAGAGTTAAAATTGACCCTATCATACCTACAGCAGGCTCTGTAATCGGGCAATCTAAAGAAGATTTAGAAGAATTAGTTAAAGAATTAAGCAAAATAGGGGTAAAAACAATAATAGCCAAAACATTAAGGCTGAATGTCTGTATGCCTGATTACATAAAAGAGCAGCTGATAGAATTTTATAAAAAAAACGGGACATTGATGCAGGGCAATTACACTCTTAATAAGGATCTTAGGAAAAAAATGCTTGAGCCATTGTATCAGGCATCAAAGAAAAATAATATAAATTTTTGCGCATGTGTTGATGCTGATGTATTTAATGACAAAAAAATAATTTCTTGTAATATTAAGGGTGAAACTTTTAAAAAGATGGGAGAATTAAAAGGCATATCGCGCACGGGTGTCTGAGTCGTTAAGTGCTGGCTCGCAAGGCCAGATACGGTGGTTCAAATCCACCCCCGTGCTCATGTTAAAATGAAGCAAAAAATAAATTTAAAGGTATACAATACTTTAACAAGAAAAATAGAAAA
>Ga0315289_10012063_pt1 | contig 12210 bp, 11 predicted proteins | sample YL17G11_40_MG_FD_203452 | JGI IMG/M metagenome (GOLD analysis project Ga0315289, IMG submission 203452) | Sediment microbial communities from Yellowstone Lake, YNP, Wyoming, USA - YL17G11_40 | ecosystem: Environmental > Aquatic > Freshwater > Lake > Sediment | place: USA: Wyoming | collected...
AACGTCGGGTGAGATCCCGGGGACTACCCCTGTCAAGGTGTAGTAAGTTGGATGTCGTCGAATCTCCGGAAAATTCCTCCCCTGATTTCTCAAGTCTCCGCGCGAACCTGCCGAAAGGGTCATACGAAGGGGCCAATCGAAAAGGTCGAGACCTAGATAGAATCCAGGACAGCGAATTCGCCTGTTAGGAGATTGTTACACTCTTGCGAGTGTCGGTAGTGTTTGTCTCCGAATGACAGTTCGGGAAAGGAGAGCGCGAGATGTACAACCAAAAAAGCAAGGCGAGAGCGATGGTCACGACCTGCGTGGTGCTGGGCATGATCTCCTCGATCTGCCAAGCAGATCCAATCACGGGCAGCGGCGCCACCAACTACATCCCCAAATTCACGAGTCCATTCGTCGTTGAGAACTCGATTCTGTACGAGGTAAACGGTAGGATCGGCATCGGGACGACTAACCCTGAGAGGACATTACACGTCAATTCGGGCCTTACCAACAGTGTGGCGCTATTTGAAAGCACGGACCCTGCTGTCGCTATCATGCTCAAGGACGACACCACAACGGCAGGGGGGGAGGCTATCGTAAGGCTCGGCAACAACCTAGCCCTATGGACGGATGGCACGCCAAGGCTCACTATCTTACCGACTACAGGAAATGTCGGCATTGGGACCGAGACTCCCTCGCGCAGGTTGACCGTTCGCGGGAACGTTCTGGTTGAGAGGTCAGACGGTACGTCAGTTGTCGAACTGGGGGAGGGCTCCGCTCAAGTCCGGATCGAAAAGTCCACACAGGACGTCTCGATCGCAATGAAGGACAACACCACGGCCGCCGCCGATCCCGTCGCGTTGAGGCGCCGAGGGGACAATTTGAGTCTATTCACGAATGGCGCGGAGCGCGTCATGATCAACAGCAACGGGGACTTCCATGTTTATGGGTTCACCTTCCTGACCCTGTCTTCGTCTTTGCCCCAGACATATTACAATGTCCTTGTTGGTACTGACGGCAAGTTGTATCGCTCACAGTCGAGCCTGCGGTACAAGACGGCGGTACGCGATCTCGGTGGCAACGCGAATGCGGTCTTGGATCTGCGCCCGGTGCGCTTCGAGTGGAAGTCAACTGGGAAGCCGGAGATCGGCCTCATCGCCGAGGAGGTCGAGAAGGTGCTGCCGGATCTTGTAGTCTGCGATGCCGACGGACATGCGGATGCGGTGAAGTACGACAAGGTGCCGATGTATCTATTGAAGGTTATCCAGACCCAGCAGTCCCAAATCACAGCTCTTGAGGAAAGGCTCAAAGCGCTGGAAGAAGCCGTCAAACACATCGATACCAAGGCAGGATGGCCCGTGACGGATATCCCATCCGGCCCCAGAGAGTGAAGCTCGCGGCAGTCAGATCGTGGCCAGCACCCTGCAGTCGGGATCGCCCCGCAACCACACGAACTTCCGCGGGCTGAAAGTCCGCAACCAAGTCGGCACGGTCGTTGCCCTCTTGGACGTCGACACAGGTGATATGTGCGTGGCGGGCCAGTGTTACGAGTGCTGGAATCCACAGACGCCCGTGAACAGCGTCTTCACAGTCAAGGCCAGTGATGGGACCGTGCTGGCCTACCTGAACAGCTCCGGCCACTTGTATATGACGGGCGAGGTGTTCGATGGCATCTAAGTCACGAATACGTTGACCTGGGCTGTCCGGGCGAAGGTGAACCGATGCAGGGCCCGCCCCGCCCCTCCCGGGATCAATCGCCACAACCCCGGCGACTCCGTGTGCCAGGCATAAGGGCGCCGGGTCCCCCGACCCGGCGCCAATTTCGGGCACGTGGGCACCTGGAGCGTAAGAGGCTCGAGACATCGTCGAAGGTAGTTCTGCAGTCGTTCGTAGCGATGGGGCTCACGCTTTCCCTTCAGAAAGCATTTCAATTGGTCTTCCAGGGGGGCACAGATGGGTTCCCGTCAAGCGGGAGTCCCCAACCTTTGGAGGACGCCGCACCGCAAGCGCCGGCCCCCACGGAGCCTGAGAAACAGCCGAGACCGCACCAGACGGAGAACCTGAGCCCACAGACACAGGGCCGGCCACAGCCAGAACGCTCGGCAGGCTCTGGTCAGCAGGGGACTGATACTCTCGGCGCCGCTGGTCTCCAGGAATTCGACGACCTGGCGACGGTTCCCCGCGAGGGCGAACTTCCAGAGACGCAGGCGAAACCGATATCGAACGAGCCTCCGGATCTCTTCCCGATCCCTGGGCGGGTCTTCGGGCGCCGCACTCAGGGCAACCTGGAGCGCGGTCAGCAGCGGATCCCGCGTAGGCGAGTTCCGGAACCGTGGCTTCTGTTGCCTGCCGGTCTGGTGGAAACGGGAGAGGATGCGCGTGTCATAACCCAGGGGGTAATGGAGCGCGATGCGCGCCCACATTTCCTCGTCCTCGCCCCAAGGGCAGTCTTCCCGAAAACCGCCCAGCTCTCGGAGAACGCTCACAGGGATCGCCGCCGCGCTGGCATGCACGATGCTCCCGCCCGGCAAACGCCGAAAGTAGTCATCGATCAGCAGCATCGTGCGACTCCGGGATTCTGCCACGGTGAACTCCACACTGGGCCCCGTCGGAAAGACTCTCCGGTAGCCGGTTGCCCAAATCCCCGCCGCGGGATAGGCGACGGAAAGGTGCACAATGGCGTTGAGAAACTGCGGCTCCCACTCGTCGTCCGCATCCAGAAAGGCCACGTATCTGCCTTGTGCTTCCGCGATCCCTCTGTTCCGGGCGGCACTGGCTCCGGCGTTCTCCTGCCGGATCAATCGTACCCTGGCGTCCGTAAAGGTCCGCACGACCTCGGGTCCGCCATCCGTGGACCCGTCATCGACCACGATCAACTCGAAATCCGAGTACGTCTGGCGGAGGACGGACTGGATGGAGCGACGGATGTAGCCTGCCCCATCGTAAAGGGGAATGACCACGGAAATCAGCGGGGCGATTCCCATTTCCGGACCCACACCTCAACTTCGCTCACGGTATCAGGACCTTTTCGATCTGTGCTTGAGAGACAGGTACAGCCATCGCAGCGGACGCATCACCGGGTGTGTCCGCCAGGAGTAGCCGTCGTACGGCTCCGGCGCCAGGGCCTGCGGCAAGAGAATCGGATAGCCCAGGCGAAATGCCTTCTTCCTGGCCCCGCGGGTGGCTAGGAGACAGGAACAACCGGGCCATTCCGGGACAAACAGATGGTGGGAGATCGGGACGAATCCCAGCTTCCACATATACCGCTTGAGCGAGCGCCTCGTGTAGCGGTTGCAGTGCATTCCCCTGGTTTCCTCGTGGTCGTCAGATCCGTCCCGCGCCAGGACCTTCACGCCTTCCCGGAGCACATCGTTGTCGGCGCCGAAGTGCGGCGTATTGATCCCCAGGATCGCGCGCGCCGAGAGCGCGTGTCTCAGGGCCGTCAGTAATTCGGTCAGTTCCGATCTCGGAATATGCTCGACGGAGTCGAACAGCAACACGACATCCAATGGCGCGCTTTGCGCCTTTGTTACCTGCGCTGCATACTTTTTGACAAATGCCAGTGCGTCCTCACAATACAGCTCGGCCCTGACGCCGTGCTCTCTCAGGAAAGCTCCGGCAAGGGCAATGGCGTCTTCGGAGAAATCCACGCCGGTGACTTGGACGGCGCCGTGTTCCTGCGCAAATTTGAGGACCTCACCTCGGCCACAACCGATATCCAGCACGTGCTTCCCCGTCAGGTCGATCCGGCTCAGGATGTCCTTGTCGGCGCGCCGCAGGGAGCCCCCGTGGAATTCTTCAATGCCGGCCACGCCGACCCGCGTGCTCTTGCCACCGGCATCCTGCTTCAAGAAGTACTGTCGGTTGTATTTTTCCCTCAGATAGCCCATGCGGAATTGCGACCACGATCTTTACCGTCCTCCTGCTCTTTAGGGCTGCAACTGGTATCCGGTTCTCTCCAGGAAGGCCGGCACGTCTCGGACCGCCACGAGGTCCTCCACCTTCTGCGACCCGTGATCGATGGGGACAGGTCGAAGGACTTGACCCCCCTGCGCCGGGGGAAAGAACAGCGAGAATCCTTTGTCGATCAGCAACCGGCACAGAGCGCGTGACTGGTGGCCGTACCGCTGAACCTGGCGCTCAAAGGACTCGAAATAGACACATTGCGTCATCGACAGGGTCCTCTCCGCGCCATCGAGGACTTCGCACTCATAACCCTCGACGTCCAGCTTCAGAAGGTGCACCGTCCCGACGGCCTCGGTCAGGCTGTCGAGCGTGGCGGCCGGCACGCGGAGGCCGGGTCCGGAAGGCACCACGTGACGGGTGTCATCCTCGGCTTCCTCAGAGAACAAGAGGGTTCCCGGCGCGGCGGCGAGCGCCGCGTTGTACGCTCTCACATTCCGGCCATGGTTCAGCCTCAGATTTTCCAGCAGATACCGGCAAGTGCGGGGATGGGCCTCCACGGCGATCACGCACCCCTCATCGCCGACCAGTTCGCTCGCGGTCAGCGTGAGCAGACCGACATTGGCCCCCGCGTCGATGCACGTGTCTCCGCGCCGTAGATACGCGTGAAAGAACCTGGTGTCAGCATCGTACCGGCCGGGGTCCTCCCAGAGCCTCATGGGCAGCGCGGCCGGATGGAACACCAGGGAGATCGAGCCCACGCGAATCCGGAAACGGTGGGAGATCCTTAGCCTGCGCAGGAGCACCGATGTGAAGCGACGCCATTTCCGAAGGCCCCAGATCCGTTTCAGCAAAAGAGGGCCACGCACCATCTTGCTCCTACCTGCCCGCGGCGTTGTGTCAGTACGGAGGCGTGCGGTGTCCCGCCTTGCCCTCTGACCCAAAATCGTCCATGATCGGGTGGTTGTGCTCAGACTCCGTCCCCGTCGGTTGCGCGGACCCTGCCGTGGGGACTGGCGCCACGCGGGGCCCTTGGTCGCCGCCGGTGGCCGGGCCGCTGCGACCCGCCGCTTGCCGCGTGGCGGCGGCAGCAACTCCGCCCTTTGCCCCGGACGCGCCATTGGCTATGCCAAGCCTTCCGATCGGTAGTTGGCGGACAGGCAGGCTCCGTCACGCCAGACCGGCGTCCTTCTCCCGGACTTTCTGCTCCTGTCTCTGTTTGAACTGAAGGAGCATGTCGCGCAGAGAGGCATCGGCCAGGGCGAGGATTTGCACGGCCAGAAGGGCGGCGTTCCGGGCGCCGGCTTTGCCGATGGCGACGGTGGCCACCGGGACGCCGGGGGGCATCTGGACCGTGCTGAGCAGGGCGTCCAAGCCGGCCAAGCCGCCCTCGCTGGTCAGAGGGACGCCGATCACGGGCAGCGTAGTCCAGGCGGCCATCGCGCCGGCCAGGTGGGCGGCCATGCCGGCGGCGGCGATGATCACTTTGACGCCGCGGGTCTCGGCGGTCCGGGCGAACTCGGCCGCCGCCTCCGGCGTGCGGTGCGCGGACAGGATTCGCACCAGCGGTTCGATCCCGAACTCGCGGAGCTGGTCCACGCAGCTTTGCATGACGCTCAGGTCGCTATCCGACCCCATGACGACCGCCACCGGCGCTGTTTTTTCCGCTGCCTTTGCCATTTACTATCTACCCTTCCCGATTTACGATTGTGGACGTATCACGCGATGGGCGAAGCACCTGTGCCGTTATAAATCGTAAATCGTGAATCGTAAATACTAAATCCTAGAGGTGCTGCCATGCAGACTCGAAAGCCGGCGGTTGCGGGTCAGTTCTACCCGGACGATCGCGAGACGTGTCTGGCCGAAATTCATAAGTGCCTGCCGGCGGACGTGCCGGGGGAGGGCCTGCCCAAACCCCTGGTGGGCGGCCTTGTGCCGCACGCAGGCTGGACGTTCAGCGGCGCTTTGGCGGCCTTGGTGTTCGCGACGGTCAAGCGGCGGCGGGGGACGGTCGGCACCTTCGTGATCTGCGGGGCGGCGCACGGCTATTTTGGCTCCCAACCGGCCGTGGATGGCAGCGACGCCTGGGAGACGCCCCTGGGCACGACGGACATCGACGGCTCGCTCCGCCAGGTTCTGCTCGATCGCGGTGTGGCGGTCCTGGATTCCTCCGCCCACCGGCGCGAACACAGTATCGAGGTGCAGGTCCCCTTCATCCAACATTTGTTTCCGGACGCTCGCATCGTGCCGATCATCGTGCCCGCCACCGAGTCCGCCTTGGCGCTCGGCCACGTGCTGGCCGACGCCTATGCTGGAGAGAGCAGTGTGACGGAAAGTAAGGCGGCGGACCCGCCGCTGGTCTGCATCGGCTCGACCGATCTGACGCACTATGGTCCTCGCTACGGCTTCACCCCCATGGGGGTTGGCTCGGAAGCCCTGCACTGGGCCAGCGAGGTCAACGACCGGCAGTTCATCGACTTGGCCCTGAGTCTCGAACCCCAGCATCTGCTCGCCAACGCGCTGGAGAACGGCAACGCCTGCGGACCGGGGGCGGCGGCGGCGGTGGTCGCGGCCGCCAAACAACTCGGCGCCAAGAAGGGCGTTCTCCTCGCGCATACCAACAGCAACGAGGTTATGCTCCGCGAGATGGGGACGGCCAGCCGCGACAGCGTCGGCTATGCGGCCATCGTATTCTAGATGGTAAAAATGTCATTGCGAGGCCCGACGCGCAGCGGCGCTTCGCACCGAGGGCGACGAAGCAATCTCCCACCGTGCGATTGAGATTGCTTCGCTTCGCTCGCAAGGACGTGCTTCAAACGTGACACTTCCAACTCCACCCCCAACGTCCGATATCGAGAAACTGGCTCCGATTCGGAAACAGGCGGGCGATTTTTTTGTTTGACAGAGCCCGGACTGCCGACTATCAATTGTGCCCAAAGGCTCTACGGTGCGCAAATTCACGTCCGAACGAATTAGGTTGGAGACCAAGGCATGGAGCAGAAGATTCAACTCAAAGAGAGTGATATTCCCCGACAATGGTATAACCTGGCGGCGGACCTGCCGACGCCGCTGCTGCCCCCGCTCGGACCGGACGGCAAGCCGGTGACCCCGGACCTGCTGACCCCGGTGTTTCCCATGAATCTGATCGAGCAGGAAGTCAGCACGAAGCGTTGGATCGATATTCCCCAGGAAATCCTCGATATTCTGTACCGCTGGCGTCCCACCCCGCTGCGGCGGGCCGTCAACCTGGAGAAGTATCTGAAGACGCCTGCCCGCATCTATTATAAGGATGAGAGCGTCAGCCCGCCCGGCAGTCATAAGCCCAACACGGCGGTGCCGCAGGCTTGGTACAACAAACAGTTCGGCATCCAGCGGCTGGCGACGGAGACCGGGGCCGGCCAGTGGGGCAGTGCGCTGGCGTTTGCCTGCAAGCTTATTGGGCTCGAATGTAAGGTCTTCATGGTGCGGATCAGCTTCGATCAGAAGCCCTTCCGCAAGGTGATGATGCAGGTCTGGGGCGCCAAGTGCATCGCCAGTCCGAGCACGGAGACCAACGCCGGACGCAAGATTCTGGCCGAGATGCCGGATACGCCGGGCAGCCTGGGCATCGCGATCAGCGAAGCCATTGAGGCGGCCGTCACCGACCCCACGGGCAAGACGCGGTACTCGCTCGGCAGCGTCCTCAACCACGTCCTGCTCCATCAGACAATTATCGGTCTCGAAGCCAAAAAGCAGCTCCAGACGGCCGGCGAGAAGCTGCCGGACATCGTGATCGGCTGCGCCGGCGGCGGCAGCAACTTCGCCGGACTGTCCTTCCCGTTTGTGGCCGATAAGATCAACGGCGCCAATATCGAGATCATGCCCATCGAGCCGACGGCCTGCCCGAAGATGACGCGCGGACCGTTCCGTTACGACCACGGCGACACCGCCTGCATGACGCCGCTGCTGGCCATGCACACGCTGGGCCACGCCTTCGTGCCGCCGCCGATTCACGCGGGCGGGCTCCGCTATCACGGCATGGCGCCGCTCGTCTGCCAGGGGATCGTGGAAGGCCTCCTCAAGCCGAGGGCCTATAAGCAAAACAAGTGCTATGAATCCGCGATGATCTGGGCCAAGACGGAAGGCTGGATCTGTGCCCCGGAGACCAGTCATGCGATTGCCGCCGTCATCGACGAGGCCGAGAAGGCCCGCGAGGAAGGCAAGCAGAAAGTGATCCTGTTCAATTACAGCGGCCACGGCCTGATGGACCTGTCGGGTTACGACGCCTTCATGTCCGGCAAGCTCAGCGACTACGAGTTGCCGGAGGACGTGCTGCAAAAGTACACGAAGCAGCTCGACAACCTGCCGCCGGCTGCGATGCGAAAGACCGGTCGATGGTAGCAAGGAGAAACGGAATGACACGTGTGGTTTTCTTGGCAATGCTTCTGACGGCCGCCACGGCCGTGGCGGAGGAAACGCAAGCGGATTTCTCGGAGAGCCAGAACGAACCCAAGGCCATGATCGGCACGTCGTGGGACAGCCAGTATATCTGGCGCGGCTTCGACATCTTTCGCGACGCGAGCGCCATCCACGTCATGGCGGACCTGAGCCTGTTCGATTCCGGGTTCGGCGTCAGTGCCGTGGGACATCAGTCGATCTCCGATGCTTTCGGGGAGCTGCAACGATGGGACGGCACGCTGTACTACCAGAACGTTCTGTGGAGCGGCGAGCCGCTGGCCACGAATTTCCGGCTCGGATACGTCTATTACTACTATCCCAAGCTCAACCGCGGCCTGACGCAGGATCTGATGGAAGGGCACGCGATCCTCTCCTGGCCGAATCTCCTGCCGATCCAGGGCCTGCAGCCCAGCTACGCCTTCGCGTACATGGTGCCGGGCAAGGCGAATCATTGGGCGCAGATCGTGAATCCCTCGTTTGACGACGATTCCAAGGGGATATTCCAGATTCTCATGTTGGATTACGCGTTCACGGTCGCGCCTCTGCTCTCGTCGATGGACGACCAGGTGATCAAGCTGCACTCCGAGTTGGTCTGGAACGGGGGCCTGTCGCCTCTGGGCGCCAAAGTAAAGTCCGGCTTTTCCGACGCCGTCGTCGGGATCTCCACGGACTTTGCCTTCGGTGCCGCCCGGAACATCGTCCTGACCCCGGCCTTCTACTACCAGTTCAGCTTGGAGGAGACCGTCAATCCGGAGGACGAGGCCTGGGCCAGTGTCAGTCTGAAGTACGCCTTCTAACGGCATTTCTTCCCCAAATACGAAGGGCCGGCGCTCCGATGCCGGCCCTGTTTGTAGCTCGTGGGGGCGACAGCCAACGGTGGGATTTGAACCCACAACCACCGGTTTACAAAACCGGTGCTCTACCGTTGAGCTACGTTGGCGCTGAGCTCATCATACTCCCAACCGTCGAAATCAGCAAGGCCGGGCGCCGGCGGACAGAAAACCGAAGGTGAGAAGGTACGAACTCGCCTCCTGCCTTCTGCACTTCTCACCTTCTTGCCGCCCTCCGTATTTCCTTGACCCCTGTGCTCCTACCGCCGATAATAAGAACAAAACAGCCTCCAAACGGTATACAACACATCGTCGTTCCGCGTTGGAGAACAACCAGTCTTCTGTTGGAGTCGCATAATGGAGATCACTGTTGCGGGGCTCATCCGTCGTTCCTTCGTCTTGATCGGGCTGTCCGCCATCGTCCTGCTCGTCGGTAGTTCAGGTTGCCAGAAGAAAGGGCCGACCGCCGCCGAGAAGGGCACGCCGGCCGCCGCCCCGGCCCCGAGCGCCCCGGCCACACTGCCGCATGAGGATAAGGTCGTCGCGACCGTCAACGGCACGAATATCATGGAAAGCCAGGTGCAGAGCCGGATCGATGGGGAGTACAAGCCGATCCTGGCCAAGTATGCGGCCCAGTCGCCCGATTTGGCGGCCCAGCAGGAGAAGATGCTCCGGCAGGCGATCACGAACGGCCTGGTCGTAGAGCACCTGTTGAATGAAGAGGCCCGCAAGGCGAAGATCGACGTGACCGACGCGGAACTGACGGCGGAGCTGGCCCAGCGGCTGGCGGCCATGAACCCGCCCTATACGCTGGAGCAATATCAGAAGATCGTCGAAGCGCAGGGCGGCGACTTCGAGGCGGCCAAACGCGGCGACCTGCGCAAGCTGAAGTACAGCCGGCTGTTCGAAGCCAAGTTCGGCGGGACGATCGTGGTGACGGAGGCGGACGCCAAGAAGTACTATGACGAGAATATCCAGGAGTTCCAGGTGCCCGAGAAGGTGCGGGCCAGCCATATCCTCATCTCAACCAAGCCCACCGATCCGAACGCGGATCCCAACCAGGTCAAGGTCCAGGCCAAGAGCAAGGCCGAGGATCTGCTGAAAAAGGCCAAGGAGGGTGCGGATTTCGCGGCGCTGGCCAAGGAGAATTCGAGTTGTCCGTCCGCCGCCCAGGGCGGCGATCTGGGATCGTTCCCGCGCGGCCAGATGGTCAAACCGTTCGAGGACGTCGCGTTTGCCCTGAAGGTCGGCCAGATCAGCGACCTGGTCGAAACGCAGTTCGGATACCACATCATCAAGGTGACCGAACACCAGGACCCCAACCAGGTCACTTTCGACAAGGCCCAAACGAACATCATCAATGAGTTGACGCAGCAGAAGAAGCAAGAAGGCGCCCGGAAATACGTGGACTCGCTCCGGCAGAGCGCCAAGATCACGTTCCCGTCCAGCGCCGCCGCACCTACTCCGCAGGCGAGCCAGCCGATCCTCGCCGCGCCCGCCGATGCCAACGGCAAAAAATAAGCCCGGCGCTGCGGCTCAACCTACGTAAGATGCCAGGGGGTTTCATGAGGGTGAAACCCCCTGGGTTTTGTTTGTTCCGTCAGGAACCTGTCATTTCAGGAGCGTCGCCGGGTTGAGGCAGGCGGCCTCGACGTCCTTGAAGTACCGTGCGGTGCCGACCTTCAGCTCGAGCGTCGCGTCCTCCTCGCAGACGATAATGCCCTTGGGGTGCATCTGCAGGGCGCTGACGGTCCACATGTGATTGACGCCCTCTTCGATGGCATGGCGCAGGGCCCGGGCCTTGTTGGCGCCGTTGACGATGATCAGCACTTCGTCGCTGTCCATCACGGTCCCGACGCCGACGCTCAGGGCGGTCACCGGGACCTTGCTCGGGTCATTGTCGAAGAAGCGCGAGTTGGCGATCTTCGTATCCGTGGTCAGCGTCACCCTGCGGGTGCGGGAGGTCAGCGAGGAGCCCGGCTCGTTGAACGCGATGTGCCCATCCGGTCCGATCCCGCCGACGAAGAGGCGGATGCCGCCGGCCTTGCGGATGCGCTCCTCGTAGCCGCTGCACTCGGCGTCGAGGTCGGGGGCGTTGCCGTTGAGGATGTTGACGTTCTCCTTGGGGATGTCGATCCGGCCAAACAGGTGCTTCCACATGAACGAGTGGTAGCTCTCCGGATGTTCCTGCGGCAGGCCGACGTACTCGTCCATGTTGAAGGTGATGACGTTCTTGAACGACAGCTTGCCGGCCTTGTTCATGGCGGCCAGCTCGTTATACATGCCGATGGGGGAGGAGCCCGTGGGCAGACCCAGCACGAATGGCTTCTTGGGCCCCGGCTTGAAGTCCAGAATCTTGCGTGCGACGTAGTTGGCGGCCCATTGGGAGGCTTTCTTGTAGTCCGGCTGAATGATGACTCTCATTTTTCTTCCCTTCCTTTCACAACGGGAACGATGGAATAATGGAATACTGGAATAATGGGTGAACGACCCTCACGCCCCCATTATTCCATCATTCCACCATTCCAATATTCCATCATTGTTTCACGTCACGAGCTCATAACCGGCCTGCGCGACTTGCGATCCTGCCCGCCCGTCCGCCCGCAACGGCTCGATCCGGCTGAAGAGATCGTTGGCCCGCTCGGTCTTGGCCGCCATATGCTGGCGGATCTCGGCCACGAAACTGTTGGCCTCGAACGTGCCACGAACGGCCGCGAAGTCGCTGCACTGCGTCTCATCGTCGCCATCCAGGCCGAAACCGGTCTGGGCCTCGACGGCGAATTCCTTTCGCGTGTCCTCGTAAAGCTGCTGGTCGAGGTCCAGGACCGCCTTCTTCCAGCGGTTCGTCAAATCGAGGACGTCGTCGGCGGTGATCTGCTCGATGACCTTGTTCAGCTCCTTCTGGAGCACATCCGCCGCCCAAGCCCACTCATAGCGCGGATAATTCTCGTGCACGGCGGCAAAGCGGGCGTCCAACTCGCCCAGGGACCTGACCGCGCCGCTCTCGATATCATTGAGCAACCGCTTGACCTCCTCTTCCGGGGCGAACATGCCG
>Ga0315289_10012065_pt1 | contig 12210 bp, 14 predicted proteins | sample YL17G11_40_MG_FD_203452 | JGI IMG/M metagenome (GOLD analysis project Ga0315289, IMG submission 203452) | Sediment microbial communities from Yellowstone Lake, YNP, Wyoming, USA - YL17G11_40 | ecosystem: Environmental > Aquatic > Freshwater > Lake > Sediment | place: USA: Wyoming | collected...
CTATTCTGATGAAGATTGTATAAAATCCGGATGTTCTGGCCAGGTTTGTGCCTCAAAAAAAGAAGAGCAAATCATGACTATCTGTGAATACAGGGATTGCTATAATTCTGAGAAATATAACCTAAAATGCAAGTGTACAGAAAACAAATGTCAGTGGTCCTAAATTAAATTGTTTGATTAATTATTCTGATGTCTCTTTTTCCTGCTCAAACAAAAACATAGGCAGATATGTTTTTTTGTGGTAGCAGTAAAATTCAATTATATTGAAATTTTCAATCAAATCCTTGAAGTTATTTCTTATATCTATTATTACTTGCCTGATCCTGTACTTGTCAAAAGACTCGATATCTAATTCCATGTCCCAATCTCCGACTGTTTTGTTCATTTGTACTATCTCTTTTTTCTGCAAGAGGTAATTATTGAACTCATTCTCTCTTTCTTTGCTTAGATTATGTAGGTTAAGGAAAAGCCTGAAAGAATTTATATTAAGCTTTTCTGTGTTAATTACATACTTGAATCCCCTTACAATTTTTCTTTTCTTCAGGTCTTTAAGGGATTGATTTGCTGTCTTTACATTTATTCCAGACTGCTTAGCCAGAGTCGTTAATCGTAATTTCGGATTGATCAATAATTGTTTTATTATTTTGGTTTCATTTTTGTCCAGTATGTCAGGAATCCTGTCTCCTCCTATAACAGTATCTTTTTCTATAAGTGCAAGAGGGTTTATCTCGCTCTGCTCTTTTATCAGATATGCTCTAGGATAAAGATGTGTGACAACATTTAATATTATCTTATAATGGCTTAGTGTAGGAATCAATCCAGCAACCTTTTTTAGTTCTTTATTGAATCTAGAAGGATTCGGAGCAGCAATTTCTATGACCAAGTCAAATCCTCCTGTTAATTCATAGATAGAAACAATATATGGATTATCATTCAATTTTTGTATTATTTCTGCTTTATCATTATCACTTATATATCCTCCTTTAAAATAAACCCTGAAAAGTATCAGCCCAAAAAAAGAATAATCAAAAACGCAGTGCGGCTTTGAAACAACCTTTTCTTTTTCAAAGGATTTTAACGAATATTTTAATCTCTGCGGGCTTTTTTTTAGCATAGCAGCTAGATCTCTAATCTTAGCTCTAGAATTCTCAGAATACAAAAAAAGCAGTTCATTATCAACCATATCATTTAATTATTTTTTACTTATTAATAAATTTTACTTTTTTTAAGGACAAAAATAAAAAAATAAAGCAGATAAGATATAAATATAGGAATTAGTATATTAGTATATTATAATCATCCAAAATTATCAGAATATAAAATTAATTTCAACAAAAACAAAATAAAATTGGCAGCATTGGCAATGGGTTAGAATGGAACAGGAATTAATCAGTCTAGGTATATTGTTCTTCTTTGCTGTAGTTGGAGGAGTAATCGCAACAAGAATAAAACAGCCTGCAGTAATTGGTTTGCTTTTAGTAGGATCTATTATAGGCCCTAATGCCCTTAATTTTGTAAAAGATCTTAACATTATTAATATGATGATAGAATTTGGAACTATACTTCTCTTGTTTGTTATAGGCTTAGAATTCGTTGTCCCAAAACTTGTAAAAATAGGTTTCAAAGCTATGCTTATCGGATCATTGAAAATAGGGATAATATTTTTTATGGCTTATGAGATATTCTTATTATTAGGCATAGCACCAAAACTTGCTGCAATCTTCGGAATAATACTTTCACTTTCAAGCACAGTGGTCATAATTAAGATATTGGAGTCAAAGGGTTTGTATCACGGAAGAAGAGAAATGCCTTTGCTTATCGGAATACTTCTTATTGAAGACCTTATTGCAATTGTTGTATTAACATTCTTATCAAGCTCTCAAACAAGCGCAAGCGCAGCATCATTATTAGAAAATTTAGTAATCTCAATAACATTTTTAGTCATAGCTTACATTATAACTTTAAAATTCATAAGTTACGCAGTTCAGTGGTTTATAAGATACAGCAGCGACGAGGTTATAACCTTTATTGCTTTGGGGATTTGTATAGGATTCAGCTATCTTGCGCATTTCTTAGGCCTGCCTCCTTCAATCGGAGCATTTTTGGCAGGAAGCATAATAGCGTCATTAGAGGAAGTAAAATTATTTGAGCAGGCAATAAAGCCATTTACATTGACATTTATCTCATTATTCTTTATATCAATAGGAACAATGGTAAACCTTGCATCACTGCAGTCTAACTTATTGTTGATATGCTTTATCACAATATTCATATTAGTCTCAAGATTATTTTCAGTAGGTGTGATAAGCTATCTGTTCGCAAATTTCACAAAAGAGCAGACAATATTCTCAAGCATCGCAATGGTTCCAGTAAGCGAATTTTCATTATTGATAGCACAGCAGGCTGGCAAACTGAATCTCGGGATAGATATTGTCTCATTAACAGCGTCAATAATATTCATAACAGCATTGATAATGTCATTTTCAATCAATTACTATCCAAAAGTCTCGTCTATACTTTACAGCAATACATCAAACAAGTGGATTGCAGGCCCTGAAAGCATTTCAAAATATATCAAACTATTATTTGATGCACTGAACACAGAAAACTATGAGACATCAAAATTAAAAAAATCCTTTTTCAGGACTTCAATATACCTCTTGCTCGCATTATTCATAGCAGCAGCATGGAAAAAATTGTTGATTATATTATCAGAATACGGATTAGTAGGAGCATGGCCTGATTATGCAATAAGATCAGCGCTTGTGCTAGTAACATTATACTTGTTGTATCAAGTTTATATCAAGGCAAAAGAGATGTATAATACTCTTGTTATCATAATTGCAAACATTGATTCACATAGGGATATAAAAAACAGCAGATATATCTTGAATATGTCAGTGGTAACCCTTGGATTATTTGTAATAGCAATATTTCTTCCAGCATTGATAATCATCTATACAAATATGATATGGCTGAATATAATCCCCTTTATATTATTGGGGATATCCTTTATACAGTTAAGAAGAGTCACAAGCGCTATATCCAACTTCCATTCAAAGCAGACACTAACATTCCCTAAATATAAGAAGTATGAACAAGCTTAGAATTCTTATTTTTTAACTAAATTTTAAGACGTAGAATTCTAGTTTTGATTAAAATTAAGCTTTTATTTTTTATTTTATAGTATTTTATGATATATTTAGGATAAAAATAAAAAAATAATCATAGAAAGATATAAATATACATAAATGTATACTAATATATTAAATAAATACATTAATATACTAAAAAAGAGATGTTAAAAAACAGGGCGGGTTAAAAAATGGATAATGATTTATTTCGATTGCTAGTTAGATATTACTGCGAAGAAAAATGGACAGCATGTCGCCGTGATGTAAAAGATGGAATATTCTATGATAGATATGATGATGACTTTGGTATTGGAGATGAGAATCCATTTCATGGAGCTTTGATAGTTGCAAATGGTGATACTCTTGCAGGAGAACTTGTTCAGCAAGAGTTAGTTAAAGAAAACCCATTGGGGAAATTCATTCCAACAAGAACAATAGATGATTTTTGCACAGTTATGGATAGAATTAAAAAAAGAGATAGGGCAATGATTTATGATGGTGTAAACAAGCAAATGGCTAATGTAGAAGCAATCTATGCAAACAAACTAGCGCATATCAATTTGGATTTTGATAAAGACCTTCCTTATAACTTTATGGTTAATGATGGTTCGATTGATGTAAATGAATGTGGAACAAGAACAAGGGCGGCTATGCTTATTACAAAAGCTTATGCTAACTCTGGCTGTGAAGTCGATGCTTATATAATCAGGGCAACTGCATATACTCCTTTAGGAATGGGGCTAGTTGCTCATTTCACAAAAGAAGGGTTGAAAGAAGTATTCTTCTTAAAATATGACCCTAATTCAAGTGAAGAAATGTTTATAGATAAAAAAAAGAAAGTTGTCGGAGTTTATAGGACTTACAAGAGAGTTGATGGCGAAACTGTACTAGATCAAGAGAGAATAGTAAATCCTAAAGAGATATATACTGCAAATGAGCAACATTCAATGGATTATAACATAGAAAGATTTGAAAGAAAATCAAGACTTCACATAAAAGGCAACGAAAGAGCAAAAGTTGATCAGCGTCATGAGCTGTTTATGGATATGTGCAGACGTTATTCTGGAAAATCCCCTGCTGCTTGACCTATTCACTAAAAACATTTATATATTCTGCTCTTTTCTTATTTATAGTGGCTGAGGCATCAATATGGCTGTTGTAGAGTTGAATTCTGAAAACTTCGAAGCAGAAGTTAGAAAATCAGATATCCCTGTTATTATCGATTTCTATGCAGATTGGTGCGGTCCATGCCAGATGATGAGGCCAGTCTTCGAATCTTTAAGCGAGGATTACAAAGGAAAGCTGAAATTTGGAAAGCTTGACACAGACGAATCCTCAGATATTGCATCAGAATTTGATGTTTCAGCAATTCCTTGCTTAGTTATAGTGAAAAAAGGAAAAGAGATAGAACGGATAACAGGCTTTGCCTCAAGAACTATACTAAAGCAGAAGCTAGATAAGATAACAAAATGAACCCAGACAAGGAAAAAGAGCTTTTAGAGAAATATAAAAAATACGCAAAAGAGAATAACTTCAAGTTAAATCCAGATAAGAAGATTGTAGATACAATAATAAAAGGGATATTAAGAAATGAAGAAAAGTATGGCTTTAGATATTGCCCTTGCAGAAGGATAACAGGAGATAAAGAAAAAGACAAGGCAATTATCTGCCCTTGCATCTACCACAGAGATGAAATAAAGACCCAAGGCCACTGCCATTGCATGCTTTTCTTCAAAAATGATAAGATTAAGGTGAAAAAATGATAAAATTAGATGCATCAAAATGTCCTAAAAATCATCCATGCATTTTGCTTAGGCTTTGCCCTAAAAAAGCGATAACCCAAGATAACAAAGGCTTGCCAAAAATAGATTACCATAAGTGCATAGAATGTGGCACATGCGTTAATAACTGCTCTTTTGGAGTCTTTAAAAAATCTGAATAATTTCTAGGTGATCAATATCCCAATAGAAAACCCATTAAATAAATGCAAATCTGCTGTAGAGAAAGAATTAACTATATTTTTCAATAAAAAATTAGCAGAATCAGAAAAGATCTCTCCTGAATCAAAGCAGATAGTAGAGCTTCTCAAAGACTATTCATTAAGGGGAGGAAAAAGGATAAGGGCAGCATTAGTCTATTATGGATATAAATGTTTTTCAAACAAAAACATCAAAGAAATAATAAAAGCCTCAGCAGCGATGGAATTAATACAGTCCTATCTTTTAGTCCATGATGACATAATAGACAGGGATGATCTGAGAAGAAACGGCCCGACAATACATAAATCATACAAAGACATATTCAAAAAAATATATCCTAGCTCAGATTCAGTCCATCTAGGAAACTCAATGGCAATCTTGGCAGGAGACTTAGCCTCATCTTTTGCAAATGAATTGATAAATGATATAGATATTAAGGAAAAATATAAGGCCAAAGCATCAAAAAAGATGAATAAAGTTGTAAAAACAGTCATCTTTGGAGAACTTCTTGATATCATTTCAGCATTAAGGCCTGTGACAAAGATAGAGATAGAAAAAATACATAGGTTCAAGACAGCATCATACACAATAGAAGGCCCTTTGCATATTGGAGCTCTGCTAGCTGGAGCAAAAAACAAGGATCTTAAGGTTCTATCAGGATACGCAGTTCCTTTAGGAGAGGCATTCCAATTACAGGATGATATTTTAGGATTGTATGGAAATGAAAAACAATTAGGCAAACCTATAGGCTCTGATTTAAGAGAAGGCAAATACACTCTATTGATACTAAAAGCCCTGGAAAAAGCTACTAAACTACAGAAAGAGAAGATAAAAAAAGCATTAGGAAGCCAAAAGCTCACAAAAAAGCAGTTAGATGGCATAAGAAAGATAGTAAAGCAGACAGGCTCATTGAAATATTCTCAGTATCTGGTCCAAAAGCTTGTAAGCCAGTCAAAAAAGTCAATAAAAGGCTCAAGATTCAATAAAGAAGCAAAGCAGTTTTTATTAGAATTAGCAGACTATATGCTAAAAAGAGAATATTAAAAAAGTATGGGCATATTAAAAATAATAAAAATAAGCAGGCCTTTAGTATGGTCTTTTATTCCTCTAGTTTTCTTTTTTGGATTGTATTTCTCAGGAGAAAGTCTAACTCTTATTTCATTGCTGCAGATGGTTTCTTTTACATTTCCTTTATGTTTTTATGCTTATGGCATCAATGATATCTATGATTTAAAATCAGACAAGATAAATCCAAGAAAAAGCTCAGAATTGCATGGAGCAAAGATAACTAAAGCAGACATCCAGTTTATCAAAAGATTGTCATTATTCCTGATAATAATCATATTTTCAATCTCTTTATTAACAAAAAACATAGAGAACATCATTTTAACTTCTTTATTGATAATCACAGCTTATATCTATTCAGTTCCTCCGATAAGATTAAAGGAAAAGCCTCCATTAGATTCTATAATCAATGGGATAGGCTATGTTTATCTTCCAGCAGCAATAGGCTTTTCTTACGGAAACTCAATAATTGACATTCCTGTAAAAGCATATTTTTTGATATCCTGTGTTATAGCTATACATGCATTCTCAACTCTTGCTGATTATAAAGCAGACAGCAATGCAAAACAAAAGACATTTGCAATAAGATTCGGAAAAATGCAGACAATACTGTTTTCTTTGCTGATTTTTATGATAACAGCAATTTTTTCAGGAATAAGCTCAATAATAATTAATATCTACTTATACGCTTGTATTATCTTGCTCCTGATTAATCTGCTTTTGCCAAAAGAAAAGGTTTTTCAGAAATCATTTATTATAATCTTTCTGGCATCTTTGATATTTATGTTCGTATACCTAATCAGCCTTTAAATCTAAGATTTATTTCCCAAACCTTCTTTCACGGTTGGAATACTCTTGCACGCATTTGATAAGATCTTCTTTTTCAAATTCAGGCCACATTTTATCAACAAAGAACAGTTCAGAATAAGCAGACTGCCATAGCAAGAATCCGCTAAGCCTCTTCTCTCCGCTTGTCCTTATTATTAATTCAGGAGCGCTTTCATTATAAACATTCTTGTCAAAAACTTCCTCATTTATCTGTTCAATATCAAGTTTTCCTTCTTTAACATTTGTTGCTATCTTTTTTACAGCATCAATAACCTCAGCTCTGCCACCATAAGCCATAGCAAAATTTACAGTGTAATTAGAGTGATTCTTAGTTTTCTCCATCAGCTCTTTCATTTTTTCATAGACTTCCTTTGGAAACATCTTTATTCTTCCTATAAAATTTATCCTGATCTTTTCCTCATACAGGCTTTTATCTTCTTTCAGTTTATCAAATTCAGCAATAAACAAATTCATAAGATAATCAAATTCATCTTTTGGCCTGTTGAAGTTCTCAATAGAAAAAGCATACAGAGTAACTTCTTTTATCCCTAATTCTTTGCACCACTCAAAGAGCTTCTTGACTTTCTCTGCTCCGTATTCATGGCCTTTCCAAGGTTTTAGCATTAATCTTTTTGCAAACCTTCTGTTTCCATCCATTATTATTCCTATATGCTTAGGCACTGTGCTCATTTTACTCCTGTCAATATATATTCATTTAAAAATCTTATTGTCCTATTATTTTCAAATTAATCTTATTCTTCAGCAATGTCAAACCTGTTGAATATCTCTACAATTACCTCTTTTGGGACATCTAATCCTGATTCAACAAATAATCGTGCAAATTCATAAGCATCTGATGGTGAATAAGCTTTAAACCTTATCAGCCTAGAAATCGTATGGCTGCTTAGGTAACCTTCATTAATTCCAAGCACAGCTTCCTTGTCTTGGTTAAGTACTTTCTTTAACCTTAAGTTTATATAAATATCATTTTTTTTCCAGCAATTCCTCTTCTTTGTAAAACCATGCCTGTAAAGCTCCCATCTGATAACATCATAAATAAGCTCTTCCTTTCCTTTTGATTCAAAGTATAAAGGAATATCAGCTATTTTATGGAAATCAAAGAAACCGATTTCATCAGTTTTATTAAGCCTGAACAGCCTTCCAATATACTTCTTTGTTGTCTGTCTTACCTTGCTTGTTCGTTTCATCCACCTATTCTCAGAAACATAAACATATTCATGTCCTTTGATTTTTTTGATTCTTAAGAATGCCATTAAAACAGTTAGGCACTAGAAATATATATACTTTTCGTTAAATTCAATAAAACCCTAATCCTTTGAATTTATTGTTTATACGCCATATAAACCAATATCAACTTAATATAGCTTTTTCTCTACTAATTTACCATTTTCCTCATTAAATATCTGCGCCTGGAACTTGTATATCTTGCATTTCTCCTTTCTCCAATAATTAGGCTCTAGTCCAGCTTTAACACATACTTGATTCAAGAACTCTTCACTGTCAAAATTCCATTCAGTAGCTACTTGGGGTAATAATAAGCCAGACCCATACATTCCCTTTATTATCAGCCCGTCTTCTCCTATTTTCACGTTTGAAGGATATTCAGAAGGCTCTTTTACCTTTATTTCTTCAGGCTTTGTGAGCACAGAAATCTCTATCTTCAGCTCTTTAAACTCCTCTGCTCTTAAGCTAGGAAACCTAGGGTCTGAGAAAGCAGCGCTCCTAGCAGCTTCAACAATAGCCTCATATAAAGGCAGTACAGGCTCTGGAAAACCTATGCACCCCTTTAGCTCTTCTCCTAAATATAATGTTACAAAAACCCCTTGTTTTTCCCCAAACTCCTTCTTAATGCTATCAGCTATAGCAAGTTCTTTATTGTCAAAATAAGAAGAAATGGAGTCTCTTGCAAGCTTAACTAGTTTTTTTGCTCGGCTTAAAGAAATCATATTCCTTTTAATGATTTAAACGCCTGCCTAAAGTTTTCAGTCTCTTTTTGAAGTCTCTTTGCAGCATCAGCCAAAGCTTTTCTAGGAGTCTTGCTTGTGTCTGTTTCAACTATTATCTTTGGAAAACCTACATAAGGGTGGTTTATATTGTATCCTGCTGCTTTAACATGCTCGTCGTTATTAAGCTCTTTCTTCAAAGCATTGCAGAACGTATGTGTTTCCCCCTCAACCTCTATTACAATTCTTGTTTTTTTGTCTTCAATAACATTTATTTTCATAGTATCACATAACATTTAAGAGCTTATTTAAATACCTTACGTTCCTTAGTGTCCTTTTTAATTCTCCAGCAGCCTACTCTGATATGCTCAACTTTCTTGCTGTGGAAGCTATAAGCCTTCTTTAATGGCCAATCAAACTCCCAATATCCTTCGACTCTAAACCCTTTATCTCTGCAAACAGCTGAGATAAACCTCTTGCTTTCCTCTTTGTGGAAAGAGTATATTGTATCGCTTATTCCCATCGCTTTTTCTAAAAATGCTTTGTCAGCATGCCTCTCCCCTTTTATTCCAAAAGGAGGATTTTCTAATACAATATCAACTTTCTCGTCGAAAAGAGAGACATCCCTGTGCAAAAATACTGCTTTTTTGGCTAATTCCTTGCCATATTTTTCAGATGCTCTTATTAGGTTTTCTTTTGCTGTTTCCAGCGCTTTTAGATCTTTATCGACGAAAAAAACCTTCGATGCACCTAATAATAAAGCTCCAATTCCCAGTATTCCTGTTCCGCATCCAAGGTCAGCAGCTGTTTTTTCCTGAATTTCTCCGACGAGAAACGCATTCCAAAGCACTTCTGCAGCTATCTCAGACTCTGTTGTGTACTGCTCAAGCTCAATCCTTGGGTTCTCAAACCCTTTAAGCCCTGATAAAATTACTGCTAATCCTTTCTTTGACCCTGGTTTTTGCATCAAAAACTCACTTTCCCTGTTTTTTCCTTATTTTTAAGGTTCTTTGCCCAATTTCTTTGTTCCATTTAATCCATGATTTGATCCATATTTTTGCTATCTCTCACTTTGCCAAAAAATCCCTTATCAAACCCTATTTTCGACCTCTTGTTTTGACAGTCAGTTTCTTAGTAATACTCACTTTCCATATTCTTGCACTATAAAACCCTTGTTATAGCCATTTTACATCCTTTTGTTAATCAATTATATTAAACATCTGTTTTTTGGCATCTACTCAACACATTTCTTCTTAATTTCCTGGCTTTTTGCCTATAATCCATCTCTCACTTTTATGTAAATATTCTTATTTTATTACTTATTTAATTAATTATATACTCTTTTTTTGTATATTTTACTTATTTTTATACTTATCTATCTCTTACCTATCGTTTAGCTCTCATTTACTCATAAAACGTGGTTTTTCCATCATATTCATTAATTTTTAGACTTCATCTAAAAACACAAAAAAGGAAGCATTTTTCTTTCAAAAAAACAACCCTTTTTTGATTTATTTTTTAATTTTTTGATCGGTTTTTTATCATTAAATTTTATAAAAAAATCTTAGTTTTTTAATTTTTTTCCAAGATAATCTTTTTTGTTAAAAACTTCCTGTTTTTTCGGCCTCATTCCCACTGGGACTATGTTTTCTCGTCGAGAAATTGTCCCACATTGTCCTGAGACTGTCTTGGGACAGTCCTAATATTGTCCTAAGACAGTCCCACTAAATATAATAAAAAGGCCTATATTTAAAGTTTTCTTTAATTAAACCTGTTTTTCATTCCCAATTTTAGTCCTACCATAGTCCCAACATAGTCCCAATTCAGTCCTATCAAAATCCCAGTTTTAAAACGAAATATTTATTAATCAGCTTTCATTTCTTATGTTAAAATGGGATGGTTTTTTTCAAAAGAAAAAGATATCAAAGAAAGTGCAGACAAGCTTACAATCCACCATGCATTGACTCTGGCTTTTAATCATGTCAGAAACGACATAAATAACCTTTCAAATTGGATACGTTTTTTTCATGAAAAGCACCAGCATCATGAAGACAGACTTGCAAGGATAGAGCAGCAGCTCGCATCTATCCCAAAATCCCATGAAGACATAAAGAGGATTATAGATTACAATTATTCTTACGATTCTTTAGCTAATAAAATCAAGGATTTGCATGAAAGGATTATTGAGTTAGAGTCAAAAAAGCAGGAGCAAAACCAGGAAAAAACTTCAGGTTTAAAAGAGAGGCTTATGAAGAAAATATCAAGGAACTCTAAAGAATACATAAAAACAGCTATACTTTCAATGGTGAAGAAATATAGTAATATCTCGGGCTCTCAGCTCAAGGATATCATAGTTGATGAGCAGGGATTATGCTCAAAATCCTCGTTTTACAGGCTATTGGCTGATCTAGAGGTTGACGACGAGATAAACTCTGCACAATCAGGCAAGGAAAAAATATATTCTGCAAAAAATAAGGTTTTAAACTAGATATTCCACCACAGAAAGGTTTAAATATCTCTTAAATTAGTTTTTAAACCATTAGGGGTGGTTTAGAGTGGAAGTAACATTTCAAAAAGAGAGGGTAACATCTTCTAGCATTAGCCTAGAGAAGCTAAATGAAAGCCTTAAATTGACATTCTCGCAGATTTATGAGGAGTTTGAGGACCATTTACAGGCTATTAATGAAAATACATCGGAAATACAGGAGAATTATACTTTTCTCTGTGAATTGGACAATAAAATAGCTAAATTGAACGAAAGAATCGATGAAATTCATTCTATCCTAAGCAAATTTACAGGAAAAAAGACACTTAAAACACCAAGTTTTGAAGATATTGATCCTTTAACATCGACGGAAAAGAACGTTTTTTTGAATCTTTATACAGAAGAACAGCCTATAAGCTTCTCAGAGCTTGCTGCAAAGATAAAGATGTCGATTCCTCTAGCAAGGCAATACATAACAAATCTCTTAGAAAAGGGGATTCCAATACAAAAAATATATAAAAATACAATTCCTTATATTGCTTTAGACCAGAGATTCAAAAATCTGCAGGCAAAAAAGAACATTTTGAAAATTGAACAAAGGATTTTAGTATAAAATCTTTATTCTTTTATTAAATATTTTATTAACTATACAATCTAATAATAAATTAAATCTTTTATTCGTAAATCTTAATTGATAAAAATTTAAAAAATTTAAGTCGAAATAATCATATCAAATCCAGATTAAATTGTAAAAA
>Ga0315289_10012066_pt1 | contig 12209 bp, 11 predicted proteins | sample YL17G11_40_MG_FD_203452 | JGI IMG/M metagenome (GOLD analysis project Ga0315289, IMG submission 203452) | Sediment microbial communities from Yellowstone Lake, YNP, Wyoming, USA - YL17G11_40 | ecosystem: Environmental > Aquatic > Freshwater > Lake > Sediment | place: USA: Wyoming | collected...
CAGATATTCCTTGGTTGCCATCTCCTTCTTCAAGCCCAGCTTCCCCGGGAAGGGAAATCTCTGCATAAGCTCAATCTGTTTCGTTGTCATATCTTCCTGATTGAAATCGAAGGTATCTACCGGTAAGCTCATAACACCGATGGTCAACCGGGGGTCCTCCAGGGCACCTTCCTGGGCGGGTCTTTCACCATAGGCCTTCAACCCTTCCTGGTGAGCTGTGAGTTCCGGGTTGTTGTTCAGGGCATCTTCTATGAGTTGCTTTAATTCAAGCCTTTTTACCTCTTCCTGGGCCTGGACCCTGCTTAAGGAGATGGATAGGATAAAAATGAGTAATAGAATGATGACCTTTTTCATTTTCTCTTTTCCTCCTTAACTACAATCTATTACATTAATGATTATGGTATCCTCTGCCCATTCTCCTCTTGAATTGGCAGGTCTCTTCTGTGCAACACATCCCTTTCAATTCTGAAGAAACACTGGAGAAAAATTCTTTTTGCTGGCGGGGGGGCAAGATTTTCATTACCTTGATGATATGCCTGATAGTTTCCTTTTCCATCTGTCCTTGGTAATGTGCAATCTCGTCGATTAGTACATCAGTAGCCACGGGATCGAAGTCTGGTTTCAGAATCTCCTGACATAAACAAAGCCTTCTTACATCCATCTCCCGGCACAATGCCATACAGGTATGATTGAAACCATCCTCCAGGAGATTTAACTTCTGCTTCTGGGCAGGAGAGAGTGAAAGCGTGGTGGACAGATTACCTGTATCTGATGAGGAGGGAGCCACCCGGGCCTTCTTTTGATAGAATGCCTGGGTGGCCAGGAAGGAGATTATAATAATCAAGATAAAAGATATTCCCAATAACCATTTTTTCATTGTTATCTCACCATTTAAAAGGGGGATGTCAGGTTTATGTATGCCTGTGTTAATGATCGAGGTGGAACGCTCTGAAGATTCTCGAGTTGAGCCACCTTTGCTAAATTTCCTTCCCGTTTTAGTTTAATGACTGCATTCCTCTCCAAAGAAATTATAGACCCTAACCACACACCGATGATGGCACCTAAGACAAGCACTATGGTCAGCCTTGCAAAGGCTGGTAGAGAGCCCAAGTGCCAATAGGCTTTTCTGAAAGGTGTATATCTGTCCTTTTCCCTGTTCACCCTCTCTAAGAGTAGAGGAAAGAAGTCCTGGGAGGGTTCGGTTTCTTTATCCTCCTTGAGGAGCAAACAGGTATCTTTAAGTTCCCTGAGTTCCAGAGAGCAATCAAGGCAGGAGGTTATATGACTGGCTACCCTTTTGCTTTCCTCTTCGTCTAACTCTCCATCCAGATAAGGGGAAAGCAATTTTTTAATATCTCTACAATCCATGACATTACCTCTTACCTAATTAAACACCCAATTTCTCCAAAACCCCCGCTAAAGGATCATCTTTTTTTAAGAAAGGGGAAAAGTTCCTTTTTAAGCTGGATTTTCCCCCGGTGGATCAATCTTTCTACTGCCTTAGGCGAACAGTCAAAGATCTCAGAAATCTCCCGGTAGGAAAATCCCTGGTATTGGGAAAGAATGATGGCTATTCTCTGTCTCTTAGGTAAAGACCGGATTGCCTTCCTTACCTCTCTCTTTACCTCTTCTCTTTCCATGGCAATCATGGGGGTATCATAGGACTTATCAGCCACCTCTCCAATTTCAATCTTCTGATGGTAACTTTTCTCGCCTGAAAAGAACCGTTTAAGTATCGCCTTTGCTTTTCTTGCCTGATTGAAGGAGAGATTTAAGGTTATTTTGTAGAGATAGGTGGAAAATTTGGTCTCAGGCCGGTAGTCTTTTGCCGCTTTATAAATCCTGAATAATACCTCCTGTGCAATCTCCTCAGCATCCTGATGATTCCCGGTGATCCTAAAAGCTACGTTGATCACACCCTTTTGATGGCGCATAACGAGCTCTCTAAAGCAGTCAGCCTCACCAGCTTTAAGACGCTGCATTAACTCTTCATCGGGTATGAATCTCTCATTGTTCCCCATTTTATCTCTTAGGCTTGTATACCCCTGAGGGTATGTGCGTCAATTGGTTTTTACAAGGAGGATAGCCTGCACTCCTTAACCTTGACACCTTTTCTTAGCTTTTATATAAATAAAAAGAGGTCTTTAAAGAAAGGAGAAGATAAGGATGTGTGAGGCTAATGCCTATATCGAAAAGGAGGGGGAAGAAATCATAGTGTTCATGAACGTGGATTTGGTAAAGCCTCAGGGTGATCAAATCCTGCTCAGGGACATCCTAGGTGAAGAGAAGATTCTCAAAAATCGTATCAAAATGATCTCTTTCGTTGACCATAAGATCCTTTTAGAATAGCCCTATTACGCAGTAAAAAAGGCTTGACAAAGCATTTATCTACATGGTAATAGAACCACAACTTTTTATAATTTCAGGAGAATAATCAACAGGGAGGAGGTGGTATAGAGCGAAGAAAGGGGCTTCACGAGTTAAGCAAAGAAATGGATTATTTTTCTTGCTGAAATGATTGCAGGAAAGGATATACGGTTAAAAAGGCAAGCAGCAAAAAGGAGGATATTAATGAAAAGGATCTTGACCATCGTAAGTGCTGGACTGCTCATTATGATAATGAGTATTCCCACTTATGCGGTGGATATCAGTTTTGGCGGGCTGATTAGACCTCGTTACATTGCCAATAACTTCCCCATCGGTGCAGGAGTTGGGACTCATGTCAACCATTCCGACCATGGATATTCCTTCGTTGATCAGAGGGTTGATATATCAATGACTGCCAAGATCTCCGATGATCTGAAAGGGGTAATTGTACTGACCAACAGCAATAACTCACTGCATACCTTATCCTATCCTCAGTGGGGGAGAAACGGGGTAAACAGGAGCAATAATGCTCCCCAAGGCACTACCGGTGCTGGTGGAGCGGTTTCTCATACCCATAGTTACTATATGGATGACACCAATAGCACCTTCTTTGGTGAGTTGAATTTCCGGAATGCCTATATTGACTTCAATCTGCCCAATCCCTTCCTGCCTTTAAACTTTAAAGTAGGAAGACAGCAGGTGAAGGTCGGACATGGGATCGTCTTTTCCGGTAGTCCGGATGCCCTTGCCATTACCAGTAAATATAAGAATATTGACTTCGGCTTCTGGACAGCAAAGATCTCAGAAGGTAGCATTACAGAGTCGGATGACTGGGATATGTACACCCTATGGGCCAAATGTTCTCCGATAGCCAACCACACCTTTGGTGCAACCTTCATCTATGAGTATGGAAAGAGTGGTGCATTCCGTGATCAGCAGTTTGGATATCCTAATGGCCTAGCCCTGGCCAATTTCACCGAGGATGTAAAGTTCAGACCCTGGATCATCTCTCTTACCGCTGATGGTACGATGGATCCAATCACCTATCGGGCAGAGTTTGCCTATCAAGGGGGTGAGATAAAGGATGCTGATGCAAATGGTGGTAATTGGGATTTAAGTGCCTGGGCAGCAATGGCCGGTATTGACTACAACCTCTCTTCCATCTGCAAAAAACCTGCTAAGGTAGGCGTTGAGGTTGCCTATGGCACCGGTGAAGAGGATGGAAGTAACGATGGAAGCTACAATGGGTTCTTAATGCATGATCCAGAATGGTGGTATGCTGACCTGATGTCAGATGTCGTCGGTCTCTATCTCTTGAATGGTCTGAACAACCGGGCTTATGTTAAGGTAAGTGGTGAAATGAAGCCGATGGATAGGATAACCTGCAACATTGCCTACCTCTATAACTGGGCTCCAGAGACCAACAGCGAAGGGAAATATGATGGGCACCATAATTTCATGGGACATGAATTTGATATCGCCAGCACCTATGATATTTTCAAAAACTTGAACTTTGAGCTTAAATTTGCCTATCTCATTGCCGGTGACTATTTTGATGATGTTGATGGAGACAGCCCCACAGATCCATACGGTATAACCGGTACACTTCTTTTTAAGTTCTAAAGCGCATAGATATCGGGTAAGATAAAACCCAGGGGGTTTAACAATGACCCCCCTGGGTTTTTTCATGCCTAAATTAATGCTCGAAAGAGGAGGAAAAAATGGTTCAGAAAGGAAAAGTTAAGGTTCCATCGTTTATTGTGTTGTTTGTGGTTTTAGTTTATCTTTTGTATCCACATCTAACTATGGGAGAAGAGAGAGAAAATCCCAAGCCAGATGAGATTAATGAATTCAAGCTAACTCTCAGTGAATGCATCAATCTTGCCCTGAAAAACAACCTTGAAATCAAGGTGGAAGAGATAACTCCCATGATATCAGAGGCTGAGATTATCCAGGAAAGGTCCAAATTTGATCCTGTTGCCTTACTTTCCGCCTCTCAGAATAAGAGCTTGATCGAACAGACCAGTCTTCTCCAGGGCGTATTCCGGGGCAGTAAGATGTTTATGCAGAAGGGGATAGACGTTGATTTCTCCCTCGCTGAGAGGCTGATTACCGGTGGCAAATGTGAATTGAGTTACTCGTATAACCGGTACGAAACCAACTCTTTCTTTCAGCTCATAAATCCCACCTACCGCTCTGACCTTACTTTTTCAATTACCCAGCCAATCTTGAGAAATTTTGGGATTGATTTAAATCGTTCTAAAATAAAGATCGCCAGTAATAACCGGTTACTCTCTTTAGATCAGTTCAAGGACAGGGCAAGTAAGGTTGTCTGTAGGGCAGAAGAGACTTATTGGGGTCTTATTCTCAGCGGGCGACTTTTAGAGGTAAAGAAAAAATCCCTGAAATTGGCGGAGAATCTCCTGGAGAGAAACAAGAGTTTGGTTGAAGTGGGAAAACTCCCCCCCGTTGAGATCCTCCAGGCACAGGTTGGCGTTGCCTCCCGTGAAGAAGAAGTAATCATAACTGAGAGTAAGGTTAGAGATGTAGAGGATCTTCTGAAAGAGCTGCTCAGTCTTCCCCTGAAAGGACAAACGATAGTTCCTTTAGATCGACCTACTTTTGAGCCAATTGAAGCTGACCTTGAGAAGAGTCTGGAGAATGCATTTCGCCTTCGCCCGGATTACCATGAGGTAAAGGTGAATATGGACAATCTTGAGATCTTAACTAAGGTGGCAAAAAATCAGATGCTTCCTGGGCTTGACCTGAAGGCAAGTTATGGACTCAATGGAATAAACAAAGAATACCGGGATACGTGGGGAAAACTTGATGATGCTGATACCTATTCCTGGATCGTGGGATTGAGTTTAGAGGTGCCTCTGGGAAACCGATGGGCGAAGAATGAATTTTTGAAGAGGAAGTTAGATACGAACAAGGCCTCCCTCATCTTGGAGGGATTGAAGAAGAGGATTGAGGTTGAAGTAAGGGAGGCAGCACGAGAGGTGAATACGTGCCTTAAGAGGATTGAGGCAACAAAGCAAGCCAGGCTGCTTGCAGAGACAAGGCTTAAGGCTGAAGAAGAGAGATTGGAATTGGGGCTTACCACCAGTGTTGAGGTGTTAAGGTTTCAGGAGGGGTTAGCTGTATCTGAAGCTAAAGAAATCACAGCAATAATAGATTACCTCAGGGCCTGGGTTAATCTAAGTAAGGTGACTGGAACTGCCTTGCATAAAAATAAGATAGAAATTGAGGGGTCTTGATGGCATTATGCCCATCTCATAACCCTTTCCCCTAACCTTCTATGGACGCCACTGGCTGCATCCTTGACAGGACATCGCCCCCTATGTTAAAAAATGAAGGAAGATTCATTTTTGAATCTTTTTTATATGAAAATGAGAAAACGGTTAGCCATATTATGGGCAGGATTGCTCATTATGATGATGAGTGTTCCACTCTATGCAGCTGATATCAATTTTGGCTGGTTATTCAGAACCCGCTACATTGCCAACAACTTCCCCATCGGTGCAGGTGTTGGGAATCACGCCAACCATAGCGACCATGGATACTCCCTGGTTGACCAGAGAATTGATCTCTCTATGACTGCCAAGATCTCTGATGATCTGAAAGGGGTAATTGTCCTGACCAACAGCAACAACTCAATGCATCCCTTCTCCTTTCCTCAGTGGGGAAGAAATGGAGTCAACAGGAGTAATAATGCTCCCCAAGGCAGTACCGGTGCAGGTGGAGTGGTTGCTCATACCCATAGTTACTATATGGATGACACCAATAGCACCTTCTTTGGTGAGTTGAATTTCCGAAATGCCTATATTGACTTCAACCTGCATAACCCCTACCTGCCTTTAAACTTTAAAGTAGGAAGACAGCAACTTAAAGTTGGACATGGAATCGTCTTTTCCGGTAGTCCAGATGCCCTTACCATCACCAGTAAATATAAGGAGATTGACTTTGGCTTCTGGACAGCAAAGATCTCAGAAGGTTCGATCACGGAGTCGGATGATTGGGATATGTACACTATCTGGGCCAAATGTTCTCCGATAGCCAACCACACCTTTGGTGCAACCTTCATCTATGAGTATGGGAAGAGCGGCGCGTTATTTGATCAACAGTGGTATTATAACGGCAGTCCCACTCCAGTGGCACTGGCCACATTCAGCCGGGAGATAAAATACCAACCTTGGATCATTTCACTTACTGCTGATGGTACAATTGATCCGATCACCTATTGGGCAGAGTTTGCTTACATGGGAGGTAAAATCGAGGATAACGAAGTAGAGGGAAGTGATTTAGATATCAGCGCCTGGGCTGTGATGGCAGGTGCTGGCTACAACCTTCCTTCCATCTGCAAGAAGCCTGCAAAGGTAGGGGTTGAAATTGGCTATGGTAGTGGTGAAGAGGATGATAACGGTAGTCCTGACAGGAAAGGTAACTATAATGGTTTCCTGATGCATGATCCGGAATGGTGGTATGCCGATTTGATGTCAGATCTCATTGGCCTCTATCTCTTGAATGGCCTAAACAACCGTGCCTACATTAAGTTGAGCGGTGAAATGAAGCCAATGGATAAGTTGACCTGCAACTTTGCCTATCTTTATAACTGGGCTCCTGAGACCAACAGCGAAGGGAGATATGAGGGCCACCACAATTTCATGGGGCATGAGTTTGACATCGCTGCCACCTACGAGATATTCAAGAACTTGACCTTTGAGCTGAAATACGCCTATCTCATTGCGGGGGATTACTTTCAGGATCCAGATGGAGACAGACCTACTGATCCCTATGGGGTAACGGGTAACTTTATTTTCAAATTCTAAAGTTAAATAAAAAATAGTGGCCAAGGGGTCAAGGGTTCCAAGGGTCTCGTGAAATGGTTAAAATGCTGAGAGCCGAAGAAACAGAGCTTGAACCCTATTTTTTAGCTCTACAATACCGGGTTTACTCTTCCCCCCTGGTAGAGTTTTGTAAGGTCTCCTATTACTACTTCTTCCCTCGGATTTAATCCATAACTGATCTCGAGGTACTCCTCATCTCCTATCCCGGTCTTAACCTCCCTCTCAATGGTTCTCCCTTCTTTAACCACAAAGACTACTGAGCGATTGCCCTTTTGGAGAACTGCCTCTACCGGCACACAGAGGATTCCCTTTTTCTCCTGGAGGATAAAATCAACCGTTGAAGTCATCCCCAGCCTCAACCATCCCGGTGTATTGAGGAGTGAGACATTTACCCGGTAATTTCTCCCAGCCTCTTTCCTTTCTAAGGTGACTAAAGCGATTGCTCTCACTGTGCCCTTTAAGAGTTTATCAGGATAGGCATCAATCTTTATCAGTGCCTCCTGTCCTTGCCTTATCTTGGCCACTTCTGTTTCATCGATATCGGTTGAGACCTCCATCTCATTTAAATCAGCGATCTCAGCAATGGGAACAGGTTCAGAAATCCTACTTGCGCTCAGGGGACCAGCAACGATCTCCCCTTCTTTGATGAACTTCCTGATTACCGTGCCCGTTATCGGTGCAGTAATGACTGAACTGTTCGCTCTTGCCTTAACTGCTGCATAACTCGCTTTCCTTTGAGCAAGGAGTTCACCTGCCATCTCATATTCGGTCTGAACTGTCTCCATCCCTTCCAAAGACAGGAAACTTTTTTTATAGAGTTCCTGGGCCCTCTTGAGGTTTTTTTCCAGATTCTTAAGGCTGATTTCTGCTTGAAGGAGTGCTGCCTTTGACTGATCAAGTTGAGCAGCAATCTCATCATCTACGAGGCGAGCAAGTATCTGTCCCTTTTTTACCTTGTCTTGTTCCTTGAAATAGACCGCTTTCACTCTGCCTGCCATCTCAAATGATACCTGAACTTTCTCCCTCGCCTCAATCGAGCCAGTAGAAGAAACTGTTTGTCGTATATCCCTCATTGAGGCCTTGGCCACCTTCACTGGTTTCGCACTCTTGAACCATACCCGTTTTACGATAAGGCTTAAAGAGACCAGAATCAGAACAGAAATAACCATGAAGAAAATCTTTTTATTCTTTGTCATCATTACCTCTCATTCATAACGGAGTGCCTCAATGGGATCAAGTCTGCTCGCTTTATAAGCAGGATAAACACCGAAAAAGGTACCCATGAAGGTAGAAAATAAAATGGCAACGGTGATGGCCAGGAGGGAGATCGTCACCGAAAATATGGGATAGAAAATGGAGAGGAGAAAGGCAGCAAGATAAGAGATGACGATACCGACAATACCTCCGACTATAGATATAATGATCGCCTCAGTTAAAAACTGAGTGAGGATTTCCCCATCCTTTGCTCCCAGTGCCTTTCTGATCCCGATCTCCTTGGTTCGCTCAGTAACCGATACTGTCATAATGTTCATGATCCCGATCCCACCCACCACGAGCGAGATAGCGGCGATAGAGCCGAGCATGATGGTGAGAAGAGAACTGATCTGAAGAAAGGCACTCAACGTCTCACCCTGGCTTTTTATTGTAAAGTCATCCTCAGAAAGGGAGTTTAAGAGTATCTTCTTCGTCTGTTCCATAGCCAGTGGCATATCTTCAACCCGAGGGGTATGAATGAAAATGTAGGAGAGATGGTTAATCCCGAAGAGCCTCTGGGCAGTGGTTAAGGGAATAAAGATCTGGTCGTCCAGATCCAGATCAAAGAGTTGACCCTTACTCTCCATCACTCCTAATACTTTAAAACCCTTGCCAGCTATCAGTATCTCCTTGCCAATGGGATCGTTGTTTTTAAAGAAGGTACGTTTAATTGATTGTCCGATGGTACATGCCCTGCGATATGCATCAATATCGCCTCTTTTAAAAAAATAACCTTCATTTACCTTCCAGTTTCGAGCGATGCTGAAGGTGGGCATGACACCAGTGATGAGGGTAGCACCTTTAGAGGTTTTACCATACCGTGCGGTGCTCATCTTATTGATAACTGGAGAGACAATCACATTGAAACCTGACTTCTGAATGAGCTCATATGCATGATCAATTTTTAACCTGTTTACACTCAGACGGCTCCCTCCGATACGGCCGAAAGTACCAGGAATTACCATGTAAAGATTAGAACCAAGCCCTTCGATTGTCCCGGTAATCTGACTCCTTACCCCCAGGGCAATGGAAACCAGGAGCACTACTGCAATCACCCCAATCACCACCCCGAGCATGGTGAGGAAGGAACGAAGTTTGTTGGTCCTTAGGGCATCTAAAGAGACCTCAGTGCTTTCCCAGAGATTCATTTAGTTAAAGATCTCCTCCTTAGGTAGCTTATGCAACTCTTCCCAGGCATCCTTTCTTTCCTTCACCTCTTCAATCCTGGATATCCTTCCATCGAGCAGATGGATAATCATTTCTGCATGCTCTGCAATGAATCGATCATGGGAGATAAGCAGGATGGTCATCCCTTTTTGATTTAACCTCTGAAGGAGACTCATGATCTCCAGCCCTGAGCGTGAGTCAATGTTTCCCGTAGGCTCATCAGCCATGATGATAGCGGGATTATTCACTAAAGCCCGGGCAATCGCCACCCTCTGCATCTGGCCTCCCGAGAGTTCGTTGGGCTTGTGATTCCACCTGTCAGTAAGTCCAACTGACTCAAGTACCTCCATTGCCCTTTCCTTCCTTTTCGCTTTTGGAAATTCGCTGTAGATAAAGGGGAGCATTACATTGGAGAGGGCATTTGCCCGGGCAAGGAGGTTGAAACTCTGGAATACAAAGCCTATCTTCTTATTGCGGATGTATGCGAGGTCCGATCTACTCATCCGGGAAGTTTCAGTCCCTTCAATAATTACGATTCCTTTCGTTGGCCGATCCAGACACCCGATGATATTCATGAGGGTTGATTTCCCTGAACCGGAAGGTCCCATAATGGCAGTAAATGCACCTCTCTTTACGGTAAGAGAGACTCCCCGTAAGGCCGGAACCTGGATATTCCCCAGTTGATACGTCTTAAACAGTTCTTTGATCTCTAAGATTATCTCGCTTATACCTAAAGACCTCCCTTCATTACCTGAATTGAAGAGGAATTATATCTCAAGGTTGCTTAAAATGGCAAAGAATTTTAGACAGGAACAGGGGGAATTTTATTGACAGGGAAAAGAAGTATACTCATAATCAACAGTTAGCATAATGGTAAGGGTTTGAATGATTGTGGGTAAGAAAATCGTATTTGCACCTGCCTCAGGTGTGATGTCCCATGTGGTAAGGTGTCTGGTTGTTGGAAGGGTTTTGAAGGAGAGAGGTTATGAGATCATATTTGCAGGACTCCCGAGATACTTAAAAGATCCCTCCATAGTCTCACCCGGTGAATTGAGCTACTACCCTCTCCCTGATTTCGATACTGATGAGGCAATGGAGGCATTGAGGTCAATTAAGAGGCCTTACACGAAGGAAACTATCTTAAATCACATCCAGGAAGAGTTGAGGATGTTTAAGGAATTAAGACCTGATCTGGCTGTGAGCGATTTTCGGCTGACCATGTACATCTCGGCCAGGGTGGCTAAGGTACCTCTGGTTTCAATTCTCAATGCCCACTGGCTCGGCAAGCATTTTCATGGCACATACCATGCGCCAGATACCCACCCCATACCTCTTGCCATGAAGAGGATCTTAGGGAAGAGGCTGGCTGATACCTCATGGATAAAGGTATTGAACCTCATCCAGAGGTATAAGCTGTCTCCCTATTACTCTGCCTTTAAGAGGTACCACCTGAAGAAAAAGGCCTTGATACCTGAGTTAGTTGTGGGCGAATACAACCTCATCCTCGACACAAAATTACTTGGGCCTACCGGGGACTTACCTCCCAATTTCCTCCAGGTTGGGCCTGTCATCTGGTCTCCTGATCTGCCTCTTCCCCAGTGGGTAAAGGATCTGGATAGAAAAAGGCCTATCATCTATGTAACCATGGGGAGTACCGGGCACAGAGATCTCTTCCGTATGGTCTTCGATACCTTGCGAGGTTCCAGGTATCAGGTGATCATGAGCACCGGCGGTCAGATCGACCTGACGAAAGAGTTGATCCCTGAGGACTTCTATATTGAGAAGTACCTGCCAGGGGATAAGATGATGGCAATAACCGATTGCGTCATCTGCCATGGAGGAAACCAGACAGTCTATCAAGCAGTGATGGCTGGGACACCTGCCCTCGTGATCGCCACCCACATTGATCAGGAATGGGGTGGCGAGATGGTAGATGAACACCAGGCCGGGATGTTTCTCACCATGGTAAAGGTGATGAAAGATCCCTCTCTCCTGAAAAGATCAGTTGACAGGATGTTTGAAAGGCTGAACGTATATCGTGCAAATATGGAACGATTGAGAGCAGATCTTGCACAATACGATCCGGTAATTCAGGCGGCTGACGGGATCGAGAACTTCTTAAACGGAAAGGTTACGTAGTGAACACAAAAAATAGTAATAAGGTGTTGATCATTGGGCTGGATGGCGGAACTTTTACTCTGCTTCAGCCTTGGATTGACGAGGGAAAACTTCCCAATCTCAAGATGATTCAAAAGGAAGGAGTGAGTGGGGAACTTGAATCCACCATCCCCCCTATCACCCCCCCTGCTTGGTCCTCTTTCATGACCGGAAATAATCCAGGCAAGCATGGAGTTTTCCACTTTGTTTGCAAAGACAAGACCACTGGAAGGGAAGTGCCTATTAATTCTCGGCTGCGTTCAGGACCTACTCTCTGGAGGATTTTGAGTGAAAGCGGCAGAAAGGTTTTAGTGCTCAATTGCCCAACCACGTATCCACCAGAAGAAGTGAACGGTGCAATGATCTCCTGCTTTTTAACACCAGGAGGGAAGAAAGACTTTATTTATCCCCGAG
>Ga0315289_10012067_pt1 | contig 12209 bp, 6 predicted proteins | sample YL17G11_40_MG_FD_203452 | JGI IMG/M metagenome (GOLD analysis project Ga0315289, IMG submission 203452) | Sediment microbial communities from Yellowstone Lake, YNP, Wyoming, USA - YL17G11_40 | ecosystem: Environmental > Aquatic > Freshwater > Lake > Sediment | place: USA: Wyoming | collected...
TGCACGCCGCGTTCTGCTCCTTCCCGTCGGCCTTCGCCCAGAATACATAGTATCCCGGAGCTGGGCTAGCCGCGGTGCCGTCAATCGAGTAGGTTTCCACAGTCGGCGCGACCGACAGCTCGAACCTGAACCGGCCCTGGCTGTCTGTGCTCGTTGTGTTGGTGGCAACCTCAACCACGGCGCCAACGACAGGACTGCTAGTCTTATCGTCCAGCACCGTCCCGGTCAGCACGAACTGGTCCGTTGGAGGTGGCGTACCGCCCCCGCCTCCGCCCCCGCAGCCGACAACTATCGTGGCCGCCAGTACCAGCCACGGTGCCCAGATTACGTATCGCCTCATCCTATTTTCTATCTCCTCTAAGCTGTGGACCCGCCGCAGCCACACCGGTGACCGGTCTTGATGGCGCCCCACGGGTCAATTATAGCGCAACAAGCCGGCAAAAGGCAAGCGACTACAGCCGCTCGAGTGTCAAGTTGAGCGTCACGACCTTGGTAAGATCACTGACGGTTACGGGCTGCTCCTGCGTGACGAATCCAGTCATTGCGGCCCGCACCTTGTAGCTGCCGACCGGCGACCAGAAGAAGTACTTCCCGTCTGCGCCCGTAGTCATCTGGTCAAACTGGCTGCCGCCGAGGAGCAAAGTCACGGTCACTCCCGATGCATTAGACTCTCCCGTGAGCGTCATTGTTCCTTCGATCGTGCGTGGCGGCTCGCCCGGCGGGTCGCCGGTGAGGGGCGCCATGAGAACGTCGTCAGGCAGGCTGTTGGCGCCGGCGACTATCGTAACAGCGACCGAAGTTATCTCGTAGCCGGTCAGTTGGGCGGTGAGCAAGCCGCTGCCAAGCGGCAGCCCGGAGAGTGTGAACGTGCCGTCCGCACGAGTCAAGGTGCTTGCCGTCCCAAGAGCCACACGAACCCCTTGAAGCGGGGCGCTCGTGCCGCCGTCAATCACCCTTCCGGACAGGCTCGCGCCTCCGGAACCGCCTCCACCGCAGCCCGCGACCAAAGCCACGGACAGGACGGCGGCAAATGCAATCAAAAGCCAACCCTTCATCTGTATATGTTGAACCTTCTACCTGGCAACCAGGATCGGCCGGACGCTCTTGACCATCTCGCCTTCTTCCGTCGCTGCGCTGAGCGCCAGAAAGTACACCCCGGCTGGTACGGCTCGACCTTCGGCGTCTCGTCTGTCCCAAGTTAAGGTATTGATCCCGAATCGAGTTACCCGGCCTGCTTCGAGCTGCCGCAATCGCTTGCCCGTCGGGCCTGTGATCTCAGCCGAGACCTGAGCGTCGGTCGTCAGGTTGTAAGTGACTGAGATGCTCGACCCGCGGGTTGCTCCAACCGCAAGGTTTGCTATCATAAGCCGCGTGGAGGGCGACGAATCGGCAATGACGGCGAACCGCCTCGGGCTGCCATCCCCCGAGTTGAACCTGTAGCTCGACGTTGTCCGCATGAACTGGCTCCGGCCCGTCGCCTGGTCAACAAGTGTAAGGTGGTAGCGTTTCGGCGCGGCGCTGATATTCTCCCACTTCAAAACCATGTCCTGATTTGCCTCTGCAGGCGTTACCGAGAGTTCCCAAGACACCTTTGCTGCGCCGGCAGCTCGGGTATCCACCGCGCACAGATCCCCTGCCCTACCAGGAATGAGAGCCGCAAGCGTCACGGATTGACCGTAAGCCGGCGGCAGTTCGGCGTCAAACGCATTGTCGAAGCCATCCGTCGCACCAGCCGCCACGCCGAGCCTGACTCCGCTCTGAGTCCCGTCCGACGAGCGCGCGGAGAGCTTCATCTCCCACTCGTCCTTCGATCCGGACGCCACCCTGCTCGATCCCCCGGCGGAAGCCGCCACGCTCCTTGACCGCCCGCGGCTTCCGGTCCCTGGAACGATCAGCACTGCGCCGTCCGGCACGTTGCATTTGACCCAGTAGCCCTCCCACCGATCGAGCGTCGCCGCCTCCGTGTAGCCAGTGCCGGGCGTGTATTTCCAGATAATCTTTCCGACCAGGCCTGTGGACCACGCCTGCTGGAAGACGAGCGGCTCGTCGTTCGCCTTCTCGACCATCAGGCTCGACACACTGGCGCTGGTCTCGAAAGGCGCGCCTATCTGGTTCCATCCATAGGCAAGTCCAATGCGCCAAGCCCCGACCGGGTCAGGAGTTTGGCCGACTACGGTCACGATCGTAGTAGCTGGAAACTTGACCCAGTAACCTCTTCCCGGCGTGAACGGCGGCGTCCGAGGGTACATTTCATACTTGTAGGCATCCGTCAAGAGCGGATTCCAGCGCGCCAGCAGCAGCTTGTCGGCAGGAATAGCGGGGCTGCCGTCCCCGCCCTGAAGAGCCTGGGCCTGGTCCTGCGCGAACGTTGTCATCGGTACGGAAATCATCCTGGTGCCGCCCAGGAACGTGTGAGTCAATGATTTCGCAGCCGCGGAAGCGCGGACAAGAGCGAGATATGATCCCGGCCCGACGTTGGCCACCTGCGCGATCGGGCTGCCGGTCTGCGGCGTGTAGGTGATCGTGAGCCGGCTGAAGCCAAGGAGCGACGCCAGCGCCGTGCCAAAGGCGCCATTTGTGACGGGCGTGGTGGTGCCGGTAGGCTCAGCGTCCACTCGCGCGTTGACGGTCCCCGAATCCGCGCCGATGACCGCGCCGAGGAAGTTGTTGGGAGATGCTTCGGTGCCGGTCATCCCTGCTGGGAAGTACACGCGCGCGCTCTCCGTGCCAAGCGTGAAATCCATCGCCACGCGCTGCGGTCCACCAATGTTGTCCACGAAGAACGTCGGCTCTACGTAGCCCTCTCCCGGTGCTTGATCTCCTATCGGCACTATCTCATATTGCGGCGAAAGGAACAGGTCGGTAGCGTATAGATAGTCCCAATACACAGGATAGACGGTGCCCGACAGCGGGGTCTCGTCTCCAGTGGATGCGGTCGCATAGTAAAGCAGGAAGGTGACTACTGAGTACCCGTCCACGGCAGGATTGGTCGGCGTGACCGGAGTCGCGAACGCGTACAGCTTCTTCCCGATTGAGATACTCGTATCGAAGATGAACTGCCTGCGGAACCAATCCTCGAATGGCAGGTTCTCGACCGACGGGGCGATGCCGGCGCCGATGGCCTTCAGCGCAGGGACATTTCCGGCCAGTCCTGGATTGCCCGATAGCTGCTGGTAGTATGCCTGGTTGAACAGCCGGAAGAACGACTGGCCGTCGGTGCGGAGGCGCTCGATGTAAGCCTTCAGCCAGGCTGTGGAGGACATTCCAAGGCGGGGAATGAACATTCCGCCGAATACGTCGGTGCGGCTATTGATGATGTCAGTCCAAGAGGTGACGAACCGGCTGTTGGAGAGCGGTGGCTGGTTCAGCAGCTCGTAGTCCGCCATCAGGTACGAGAACGGATCGGGTGGCCCTGATCGCCCGACGAAATCCATCTGGACCAGCCCGCTGCCAGGATTCTGGGCAATTATCCTATCAATCTGCTCCCCTGCTGCAATGGCGGCGGCGCGCTTGAATCCCTCCTCCCAGGCGTCATAGTAGAAAGCTGTCGTGTCGTGGAAAGCCCGAATCATCGAGAACAGGAACATCCGCTCGAGGTCGAGGATGCCTCCGCTCGGGGCAGGGTACAGCCTGATCTCCCGCTGAACGCCGCTCCCCGTTACGTAGACGCCGCCGAGGAACTGGTCCCTGACTGTCTGTGCCGAGTCGCCTACGACAGTGACCGTAATCGTGCTTGCCGGATCCCCATAGACCGCTCTGACCACGGGATAGGCAATCAGCTCGAAGGCCCTGAGCTGCGATTCTACGGCCGGGCCCCATCCGGAGTATTGGAAGGTGATTGTGCCTCCGCCGTAGGCTCGGGTTGCACGTGTCGGCGGCTCGAAAGTGCCCGCCGAGCGAACGAGGACAAGGGCATCGAAGAAGGAATGGACGTCACGCCGGATCAGCCCGGCTTTGCGCAGTCGTCCGATCTGCCGCGACAGGGGATTGCCGGCGCCTCTGGTTGCAGGGCCCACCGCGGCGTTAACCGCGGCCTTCACCTCGGCCGGGTTTTTTGGGTTCGCGACGTCAACGATTATCGCGTTCTGTGGCCCATTCGAGATAGTCGCGAACGGCGCATTGGAAACGTTATAGTAGCGTCCCGCAGCCGCCGACGGCTCCGCGACCGCAACAGCCGCCAGCGCGGCCACAAGGGCCGCTGTCCTTCCGAAAGTCATGTCAGCTCCTGGCTTTCACTGCGGCAGAGTCGGCGATCTCGCTCGGATCGCGCGGTCCGTCCTGGCGTCGCTCCCGGTTCGACATGGCTACCGCGCGACGAACGACCGCAGCTCGGAGATCGAGTAGGCGTTACCATTGTCAAAAATGGAGTCATTGGATGCCATAGCAACCCACCAGTAGGTATGCCCGGCAACGAGCGTGAAGTTCGGGTCGGAAAACACGACCGACGTCCCTGTTACTGCATCCGACTCGCCCCACGCCGGCAGGTGGTCGGGCCTCTCTGGGTCGCCCTGCGGTGTGAACATGGCATCCACAACCGGATACGTCTCATAGATGAAGACCTTGTAGCTCGCTGCGTGAGCGGCCGGCATCCAACTGAATACGGGGTTGGACACATACACGTAGCCAACATCCCCCGGTGAGACGGCCAGCAGCTTCCCGATAGGCGTGACAGGCGCAGGATAGCTCATTTCGCTTTCGGCGAGCGGGTTGAACTGGTTGTTTGCGTCCAGGTAGCTCGTGCTGATCGCCGTAACGCCGTACCAGTAGGTGAGGCCGGCGGTCAGATCCCGGCTCGTGTCTGAGTAGGTTACTATGGCAGGGTCTCTGAAGAAATCAATCCTGAACCGGCCCGTTGGCTCCAACTGGCTGGTTGGGCCGCGATAGATGGCAAAGCCGGCCAGATTATCCGGTATGACGCTGCCGAAGTAATCAAGCCATGTGAAGTACCAGATGACATTGTTCTCGATCAGCGTGCCAGCCGGAGGCGATTTTCTGGCAATGCGGCGCTTCAGCGCAATCGCCTTCCTGGTCTTCTCGGATATGCACGATTTAACGGCGTCGTAGGCGCTCTCGGCGGCGCGCGTAGTGATCTCCGTCGGCACAGTGTAGGAGATTACCTCCACAGCGCCCGACGATGTCCAGTCTGGCGGAACCTCGGGGATTATGTTGGTCGAGCTTTCCAGCTTGAAGTCCAGAGGAGTTACCATGCCGCCGCCGACTGTAGCGGTCTTGGTTACATTCTGGAATCCTCGAGGCTGCCCCGAGAGTCCAACGGAGGACGCCGTCACGTCATAGACGATCTCCACCTTGACTGCGTTCACCGTAATGCTGGCCGGAAGGTCCAGAAGCTCATAGTGGCCCGCGCTGTTGGTCACTGCCACTTTGCTGATGACCGAGGCCTCGTCCGCCGCTCGGTCCTGAGGGTAGCGCGCCGAGGCGATCACGCGCGCGTTCGGAAGGGGATTGTTGCTCAGGTCGGTCACTGTTCCCTCGATGTCCCCAAGCTCATCCCAGGGCCCGATGAGGATGTTTATGTTCATCGTTGGGCCGTCGCCGAAGACGTCAACCGCTCTCGTGCCCACCCACTCCTTGCCGTCAATCACGGCAATAGCCTCAATGTTATGAGGGCCGGAGGCAAGGCCAGCGATCTTGTAAGAACCGCTCATCAGCGAGGTCGTGGCTTTGTGGCTGCTGTCGTCAACAAAGATGTCCGCGCCGGGCACGAGGTTGCCCGCAACATCAGTAACCGTGCCGGAGAGGGCGCGTGGGTTGCCCCCGCCACCGCAGCCCGCGAGGATCAGCAGGCCAGCGAGGAGAAGTGAAAGAGCAAGGGGTGTCCATTTCATCGTCATCACCAGATTCCACCAATCAGGAGTTAACTACCGAGCCTTCAGCTTTCGGCGTTGGCGGGGTTCGGTCGCGCCTGATCGCTGGTGGCCCATAGCTACAATTATCAATGACGCGGGCGCTACCTGAATCTCGCCCCAAGCTGGGCGTTCAGCATATTCGCGCGGTAGTTGTTCCCTGGGTTTCGCGAGTCCGTGTAGTCTATGATCCGCCAGTCCAGCTTCAGGCCGAGGATCTGGTTCAACGGGTACTCCACACCGAACGCGAGCGCCGATTTACTGTTCGCAACCAGCCCGGCGGCAGAGGAGGACAGGTATTCCGTGAAGAGGTAGCGGCCGCCCCCGATGGCCCTGCGAAGCACTGCGTTGATGCTCCGCATATTGACCGTGCTATTCTGATACGCATAGAGCGGATCGCCCGGCGCAAGGCCGCCAAGCCTGGTGCCGGAAAGCATCTTCTGGTAGTTCAGATCCAACTCGAACTTCCGGATGGGGCCGAGGTTCAGCATCAGGAGGCCGATCCGGCTCGACATGTCACCGCTCGATCCGATGAAGCTGCCATTCTGCCGGCTCAGATGCCCTCGGAGCGTAGCCACGTTCAGCGGGCTAAGAGTAAAGCCCAAGTCCATGCCAGAGATGGCGGTATTTGTGTTGTTCTCGCCTTCAGCGTAGCTATAATTGTAGCTCGTATCTATCGAGAGGCGCGCGGACGCATTCCAGTCGAGAGTCACCGTGCGCGAAACCGTCCTCAGCCCGAACGATGAGATGTAAGTGCCCACCGGGTACCCGGACCCGATGCTGGTGGAACCTCCGTAGCCGTAAGCATTACTGTAGCCGCCACCAGAGTCGGCCACCCGATAGCTCATGGCAAGGTTCACGGTCCGGGCCGGGATAAAGTTCGCGGTCAACTGGTAGTTCTTCGCCTCCGAACCTGAGCCCTGAGAAGCGCTTATCTTGCTTCGGGCGACATCGGCAACCAGAGAGAACCTTTCTCCCGGCAGGTAGCGGAGGCTAAGCCTCGATGTGTCCGCCGAGCTGCCGGTCAAGACTAGCGACTTGGTCGCCGAAGATAGGTAGCTCCCGCTTCTCGACGAGCGACTGAGCTCACCGGTCGCGCTGAACTTGCGGGCCCCCCAGTTGACCGTTAACGCGTCAGTGGACAGGCCATCGCGGTAGTCCGCGCCGTCCGTGCTGTCAATTCTGGTTCTCGACAGGCGCACCTGAGGAAGTCTGGCGGGCTTCCACTCGAACCCGCTGACCGACTGGGTCGCTGTGACCACACCTGCCGCTTCTTGGTTAGTGCTCTGATAGTCCGGGCGCCGGAACCTCTCAACCTTCATGAAGCCGCTGAGTCCTTCGCTGAAAACGTACCTCAGGTCGAGATTCCCGCCGCGCTCGTTCCGGAAGAACCCAGCAGTCTCGACTGGAGCAAAGGATTTGTCAATGCTGCGCAGATTGGCCGTGAAGTCGAGCTTTCCGTATTTCCCGACAGCCCTGAGCGTTGTGGCGCCACCGCCGGTGAGACCGCTGTAGTCCCTGGTGGACCGTGCGAACTGCCCCGTCAGCGTCAAACCATCCGAGACTTTGAGCCTCGCGTCGAGTCCCATCACGCTGCGGTCGGCCGATACTGCGCGCTCTGGCTGTGGGATGTAGGTAACAAGGACGGTCGAGCTGGAGGGTATGGGTCGAGTAAACAGAATGTAGTGCAGCGGATAATTGATCGTGTAATCGGCCGGCGGAATCTGGAGAAGACCATCCACCTTGACTGTGACGCTCCCCTGGAGCGGGATGTAAAGCAGCTCGTAAGGCCAGCTCAAGCTGTTGTTGCCAGGAAACGGCTCAGTGATCTGGCGGATCTGCTCCGAATCCCGATTGGACTGTTGGGTCAGGTAGGTCAAACCGATCCCGGCACGCTTCCCGACCGGCACGTCGGTGCGCAGGCCCCAGATGCTGCCAGGGGTGCTGTTGTAGCTTTGCGTCTCGAAACTCACTGCTATCGTTGAGGTGCTGGGCACGATCAGCCCATCTCGAAACGTGAGAATGCCGGAGAATGAGTCGAACGTGTAGTTGGCGACGCCTGAGCTGTCGGAGCGCAGTATTTCTCTTTCGTCAATCTTGACACGCTCGCTGCCGTCCACTATCTGCGAGGCGCCGAGATAGTAGGGTCCTGGAGTGTTGTTGCCGGCGAGGCTGACCGTTCTCGTGGCTGCCTTTGTTCGAGATGCAATCGCAGTGACCGAGCAGACACCGAGGTCCTGGGTTATGGTTGCCCCTTGCAGTCTTCTGGAAAATGACACGAGCTCGTTTCCGCTAAGCGACGCGGTGATATCGCCCATGGACGCCTTCGTCTTCCCGCGCTGATAGTTGAACGCCACAGTGCGATCGTTCGGGTTCCAGCGGTTGTTGGACAGAGTCGCGGTGACGGAGAGGCCGGAAAAGAGGCTCCCCGCGAGGGTAAGATTGGTCTCGTTGCGGTAGCGCGGGCTGAATCCGTAATTATCGTCGTAGAAGACGTCCCGGTTGCCGGCTACGGAGAGCGAGAGTACGCTGTAGGTCTTGGAGCCGGAGACAGCAACACGGTCCCCGACGCCCCTCCAAAGTGGGTCGGCCCAGCTTCGAGGGGCTCCGACAAGCGAGAAAAGAATCAGGAAGACGAAGATTGCCCGCTTAACCATAGCCGCTTGAGAAGCGCCCGGCAGCACAGTCGGGCGCACAAGCTCCCTTTTTTGACTTAACAGTAGGAACCAAATGTTCCTTCTACGTGCCAATCAGCTCACAGGCCATCTCAGCATTTGCAGACGCCGCCGCCCTGAGACGCTGCACGTGCTCTTTCGCCCGGCTCGCGAACTCGGCCCGCCGCTCCCAGTCCTGCGTCACCCGCGCTGCGACGTCGGCGGCGTCGAGATCGCCCAGTTTCAGCGCCTCATCCTGACCAGCGGCTCGCGCGAATGCGTCAACCTTCGGATCGTAGCTGACGCCCACGAATGGCACGCCCATACACGCCGCAAAAATAAGCGCGTGCAACCTCATGCCCACCACGAGAGACATTCTCCCAGTGACGGCCAGCGCCTGTGCCGGCCCGAGTTGCCCCGCAACTACCACCGCCGATGCAGTCATCTGCGATGCCACCTGAACGCTCATTCCCAGGTCCTGCTCGTGCTGCATCGGCAGGAACACGAGCGATGCCCCGACTCGCTCCGCCGCCGAATCCAGCCCTCTGGCGAGCGACGGCAGCCAGCGAGCCTGGTCACGCCAAGGCCGCAGCGACACACCAATGAGCGGCGCACCTTCCGGCGCTCCCGCCGTCCGGAGCACCTCCTCCGCTTCCTCAGCAGGAGCCGGCTCCGCAGCAAATGAAGGATCGGCCGTGACCCGGATCTCCGGCCGATTCACCCCAAGCGCCTCAAGGTACAGCTTAGACTCCTCGTCGCGGACCGTGATCAGGTCCACCTGGTTCAAGACCCACCTCGCCACCCGGCGAGAGGCGCTGCCGACAATCGGCCCGACTCCTTGACCATATACCATCGCCTTCACCCGGAGCCGCTTTGCGAGCCAGATGACAGCAAGATAGTACATCAGCGACCGGCTGCTCGTGACGTCCTGCAGCAAGCTCCCACCTCCCGAGAGGAGCAGGTCCGTGTCACGCAGCGTGCCGATCACCTCCGCAGGGCTCATCCGATGCACAGCGCGGATGCCGTGAAGCGCCTGCGTCTCTGCCGGATCGCCTGAGAAAGCCACGAGGTCTGCTTTCGGGCATTGGTCCGCGAACGATCTGAGGATGCCCGCCAGCACGGCCTCGTCGCCGGCGTTGCCGAACCCGTAGTAACCAGATATCGCAACCGTTCCTACTTCTGCACCCTCACGTTACCAGTTGCCGGCAATCAGCTCTCATCCTCAGATGAGGTTGCTGCCGGCCTCTTGGAGCGGGAGAATAGTAGCAGAACGAGTGCCCCGATGGCAAGCCCAAGCACTGCCCCGATGACCGATCTCGCGACGGACACGGCCACCGGCGTATGAATATGGCAGAAGGTGTTGACAAGAGAAACCTCGCCCACCGTACCGACCACGAGCAAAATCGCGGCCCAGTTTCGCCGGCCGCCAAGCGCGGCTGCGATGCCGAGAAACAGCGCTGGATGCCCTATCAACAGTTCCTTCGTTCTCGGCCTTACGAAGAGCACCGCGTCCAGGATCGCGCGGAAGCGCAGTTCCAGGCTGGACACATCGGTCCCAGGCTCGTTACCGGAGCGGGCGATCAAGAGCGCCACCATTACGAGCAGGATAAGCGCGACAGCCGACTGCCAGACCAGGACCGGCTGTGCCCAGAGCCGCCGCAGGTTCGCAACCGCCCGCTCTCTCTGGTCCTGCCAACCATCCGCCCCCCACCCCACTCCCGCAGCGAACGCCAACGCGATTGCCAGGATCGGAACTACCTGAGCCAGTTTGACGCCGGCGAACTGCTCGATCCGCAGCATGAAGTCCAGCCGGCTCAGCAGGCCGGCGATTATCAACCCACCTGCGAAGGAGATGGCCACGGCGCCAGCGAACCTGCCGACAGACCGGGCGAGCAAGGCTCGAAGCGGCTTGCCAGTGGACTCGTCCGGCGCTCCAGAAACCGCGAAGAGGACGGCAAGCGTCGGGAAGACTAACGCTGCAAGGAGCGCAACGATCTTCAACCCAATAGGATGCCCGCTTCCGGCCAGCAGCACGACGCCGGGGCCTGTTGCAATCCCAAGCACCCAGCCAGCAGCCTTCGGAATGCTCTTCCATAGTGAGGGCAGGAGCCATATTGATCCAATCAGGAGCCAGATCGCGGCTGCCACCCCCACCCCCATCAGAAGGTGCGCGTAGGACAACTCCCCCAGCTCAGCAAACGGGCGGGCCTGGCGAATTACGAAGCCGCCGGCTCTGAGACCCCGGCTGATCGCGGAGATGTAGTCCATATTCACCTTCAACGGCTCCGGATCGGCGAGGTCGAACATCCTGACGTAGGCCAGGCGGATGTTCCTCTCCTTAGCTGCTCGGACAAAGCGCTCGACAGCCGAGGGCCGGTCGAGCGTTCCCATCTCCGCCGCGGTGATGCTGTGCACCCGGATAACGTCCGGCAGCATCCGCTCTGAGAGCCGCTGGTCACCCTTCTGCTTCGCAAACTCGACCGAGCCGTAGACCAGGCCGTATTTCTTGAACACCTCCGGGACCTCGGGGATCGCCCCTCGGAAGCCGAGGACCTGGTCGGCGGCGAAGATGACGGTCCGGACCCCGTCGCGCCGGAGGCGCAGAGCTGTCCGCTCGACGTCCTCCTTGCGCACACGCGGATAGTTGACCAGCCGCGCCACGATGGGCATTCCAGCGCTTCTCACGTCCTCGACCGCATCTTCGGGCAGGCCAACAGGAATGGCGAGCACGTACTCAACCGGCTCGTGTACCGTTGCCCACTCCGGCCCGTAACGGTGATTACGCAGGGTCAGACCGGACCGACGGATCGCGCCCCAGACCCTGCTGGACCCCGTTTCAATGGTGGTGAATTCCCTGTCCGGGACCACCCAAGCCTCTCCAGAAGTCATAACGTCCGCCATGGTCCGCTCCTGGATGGCAACGCTGGTTGCCCCTGCCTGCTTGAGCCGAGCAAGCGTCTGCGGAACGGTCAGCCCTGATGCCCCGGCAAGCTGAGCGACCTCCGTATAGTCCACCGCGATCTCGACTGCGCGGTTGCGCATCTCCACCGCGTGCCGGTTGGCAAGCGTCCACGCTGCCCCGAGTACGCCGAGCGCGAGCAATGTTGTGAGTAGCCTATTCTGCCGAAATACCATTATTCTTCGTACCAGTTGCGCCTCAGCGGCCGATCGTACCAGCGCTGCCTGACCAGACGCTGCCCGCCGAGGAGCAGTATGCCTACCACACCTGCCGCGAACCCGCCGATATGCGCCCAGTAGGCAACGCCGCCGACGCCAGGAGTCATTCCGCCGCCGGTGACGGCCGCATTGATGAATTGCAGGAATACCCAAAGCCCCAGCACAACTACCGCAGGCACGGCGATTGTCGTGAAAAAGAACCCCAGAAGGACGAGGCAGATCACCCGCCGGGTCGGATAGAGCACCATATAAGCGCCGAGCACCGCCGCTATCGCACCGCTCGCGCCGATGGTTGGCACCTGGGAGGCCGGGTTGCTCAGGATGTGCGCTCCGGCCGCAATCGCTCCTCCGGTGAAGTAGAAGAATATGAACTTGATATGGCCGAGCACGTCCTCGATGTTGTTGCCGAATATCCAGAGATAGAGCATGTTCCCGCCGATATGGATCAGGCCGCCGTGCAGGAACATGGAGGTGAAGATGGTGATCCAAACAGGATCCGGGCTGGGGTGCGCCA
>Ga0315289_10012068_pt1 | contig 12208 bp, 10 predicted proteins | sample YL17G11_40_MG_FD_203452 | JGI IMG/M metagenome (GOLD analysis project Ga0315289, IMG submission 203452) | Sediment microbial communities from Yellowstone Lake, YNP, Wyoming, USA - YL17G11_40 | ecosystem: Environmental > Aquatic > Freshwater > Lake > Sediment | place: USA: Wyoming | collected...
CAAATAGTGCATCCGGGGGTGGTAAATTAACTTGAGAATATGGGTTGACAATTAACTTGAAACAGGGTGGTCAATTAACCTGAGAATCGACACAGTGTGCACAATTACAATATATAGTTATTGCCAATAGGTGCATTAAACAATAAAATGTAATAGCTCAACTAAATGAGAAATATACACTAATGAAGTATCAGATTAAACTTAAAGGCAACGAATTAGTGCCAGAACACTACGCGGTAGGTCATATAAATGATAATCTTGATCCCTGTAAAGGAACAGGGCAAAAGGGACTCGCACTAAAGAAGATATGGCAATGGTAATTTAAAGTATCTCTACCAGGAAGATGATCTTCCTGGTAGAGATACAGTAATAGCATTATTATTTAAATGTTTGTCCAAATATGGGCCGCAGATAAGCACCATCGCCAATTGAATCCGGAAAGAGAATATGCTTATTGGCAAAATCCTGTCGGGACCACTCGACATCGCCATAATGAGATTTTAATTTCTCATAGGGTGTGGCCGAAATAACGAACGCATCTAATTTCACTCCAGGCAGACCTGATTTTTCAGCCCATGTTTTTGATAATACGGCCAAACGTTCGTGCAAAGTAGTTTTCTCGCTTCTACCATAAGCCTTCTCCAGCAGCATGCCATGCGGCTCAATGAATACAATGCACTGTTTTTCGCCTTCTTTGATCCACAATATGAAATCAGGGAAAAAACCTTCATTTTCAAAGAACCCAATACCCTTGCCGCGGCTCAAATTGCGAAGCAAAAATATCTCCTTTGTAGATAGTGACTTACAGGCCTCTCTTTGAACGTACTTCCGCATGTCTTCGACAAACTGCTTTTCACTCGGTTTCAAGCCGGGAGGATCACTGCGGATTTTACCACCACGTTCTATTAGTAGCGGTTGATATAGATGGCGATCGAAGTGCACTGTAGGGAGTTCCTGATTTTCGGCCTCGTAAATACGGGTACCCTCATCGATGAGTTTCTTTACAGCGGCTATTAACTCAGCTTCACTTCGTGGAATACTGATACTGTAATCACGGAAATTCAAGTTATGCTTATCCAGTACTGCATAAATGCGGTTATTCGAATCCCATCTTTCCTTGCATACGTAGTAGTACTTTTCGACATATTTGCAGAGAATCAGAAAAACGGCTTCCTGTAGAGCGGCCACATCAGAGAATGATGCTGGTCTGACAACTCTATCGTCAGCAATGAGATGATATATAAGCTTTTCCTTGTTTTCAAACAACTTGGAAGGAATATCTGGTGTAATAATAAGGTTTGAAAACTTCTTCTCTTCCTTGAATTCAAGCAACTTGATATAGATAGCAGACCAGTCGACAAGGGATAGACTTTGCTCGGGGATAACCTGTTCTCGACCGGTTCTGACAGCTACTGAGGTCAATAAGCCCAGTTGACTTCGCATCGATTCGACTTTCATGGACAAGTCCACATTAACCTTTGCTGCCGAATCCAGTTTCAAAACTATCAGACATTCGTTTATAAATTCTTTGCCGGCCGGCAATTCCGGAATGAGCAAACCCTTATTCAGGAAGTCCTGATTTGATCTAATAGCAAGTGGCAACTGGATATGACCGTCAGTTTCAACACCTTCACGTTCCAGATATTCCCTGAACTGCGACATATAATTAGCCCTGATAGCAAAAATATTGAGCATCTCCAGCAAATTTACATACTGTGGATGCTGCCCATCCATAGCACTGCTGCGCTTCAAACTCAGACCAAGGCCACGAAGGCGAACACCGCGTCCAAAGAGCTGAATAATCTCTGATCCCTCTGAGCGGCCTATATTAAGTAGTCCCATATTGGAGACCCGCCAGCTGTTCCACCCCTCCATAAACTTCTTGGCGCCGATAAGAACGTTAATAGAACTATCCGTGCTGTTGATATTCTCGAACAGAGACTCGGCTATAACATCTTCCTCAACGGCTATGCCAGAGTCATCATACTCCACCAATTTTTTAAACCTACTGGTATCTCCTATATAAATAAGCCCAAAATAATCATCTGCTCCACCTACACGCAGACCTAGTTCTCCAGTCCTGCCTCGTATATCGCATATATGAAGCTGACCGCCCGCCTGGGCATCAAACACAGCCTTTAGCACATCGTGATAAAGGAAAACAGCATCCTTATTCTGTGAACGCACGTAAGAAAGCCGTCCAGCAAAAACATCTTCGCCATGGGCATCTATCAGCCCAGTCTTGCCGGAGAGTATTTTAATGATATTTTCAACGATCCCATTATTCTTGTTCTCTAGAAAATGGTGCAGGAAGCGCGCAACGGTAAGCACATCTGATCTCTTCTGTTTATCCTCTGTATAGACAGCGTTAACGCTGCTCCCCGCAAATACCCACAGCGGTTTGTCCAGGTTATAGGTACGCAAGGTTGCAGATTGGTCCCGAAAGCATATTTGCTGCTCGTAAAAGCTCAGCAGGTTTCCCAGCAACAGTAACTCGGTCTTCTCGTCCGTTGTTTCCTCACGTAAATTTAGAATATGAAAGTCCTTACCATAGCCATCACTATAAAAATAGCGATATGAGTAGTCGAAACCTATTGCCTTACCGTATTCAACCGTGAGTTCATCATTACGGGCAGCGGTTAATGCCTGCCCGAAAGTAGCACTGTACTCAAACGTAAAACCGGTTTGGCCCAGGGCATCACGATACTTCCGCCATGACTCACCTCCGGAGCCCTTGTGCCCCTCATCGACAAAAATCAGATTATTGCCCTCAAAGGCTTCAACGGGCACACTTTCCCCGCTGCCACGTTTTTCCTCCACCAGTTTGGTTATTTCGATGACACGTACAGTATAAGGGTCCAGCAAACCCAGGCCGCTCTCACTTAACGTAAATCGCTCACTGGGAATAGAAGAGGCGGTCATTTCTTCCATATGCTGATCTGTGAGGCCTTCGTTGGGAGTGATGAGAATGATATTATCCAGCGGCTTCTTGTTGTAATGAAGGAATTGGAGATAGTTAATATGCATAATCAAAGTCTTGCCGCTGCCAGTTGCCATCCAAAAAGCCAGTTTGTTTAGATCGTCCACTGTGAACGCCGAATCAGGAATATCGCCGGCCGTCTTGCGGGAGTTACGATCTTGGACAAAAGCATTTAATAACCTGAGCAATTCCCCGGGCCGATTGAAGCGCAGATCCAAAAAAATCTCCGCATACAATAGCGCAAGATACTGAAAATAGCGAAGCACAATTGGCTCCGGCCTGAGGCGGTTTATCGCGTCGAGATGTCTGTGGATATTGTCATCGTAGCGGTCAAGGTCAGAAGCTGGTAGCTTAATTTTATCGCCCCGGCCGACCAGGTGGTGATAGATGAAGCTACGTCCGTTTGCATCGAAGCCTTCAGCAGCTTCCTTCACGTCTAAGAGCAATTCCTGATTGTTCTTGTAGCCGAAGAGGCTGTTAATCCAGGCAAGTAAAACAAGCCGTTTTTCCAGCTTAATATATTCGCTGCTTTTTGTGGCTAACGGCATCGACTATAGACCCCCAAACATACGGCGCTTAAAGACAACATCCAGGGAGCGGGCATCAGGGATAAAGCTATCTCCATTTATAAATACTTCATCCGCTCCAACGTTAAGCTTATGTTTGCCTATGAACGCCTTATCACGCTCATAGTCTTTCTTTTCCCAGCCTGACGTATCTCTCCATATAACTGCAATTTCCCTATGATCTATGTTCCCATGATAAATCAGATACCGGCGTTCATCATCATTATGAACGCGACGAGTTTTTATATTCAAGCCAAGCAGATAAATGAAGGTTTCGGGCAGGTCTACAGGCTTCTGCAGCGACTCCTGCCCATCGGTGACCGTAAGTTTATAACTGAATGGGCTGGCGAGTTTATCAACATTTAGTAGGGTTTCGCTTTCCTTGGTTTCCCAGGCAAGCATATATTTCAATAGATAATCGTCGAAGTCATAGAGGGTTTTTGGAGTCTCTGCAAATGTAATATTATTCAATGAGTCTTCGTAGCTCTCAAGGGTCAAATATTTAATGATCCGTGGACTGCGCTCTGCTTCTTCGTCTGTGACCTTTCGAACTGGTTTGCCGTCTTTCCAGTCTGGTGTAAAGATGACTTTCTTAATGCGTGGAAGTAATACTGAATCGAAGTAGTCGGCCATCTCAGCAAGGATGAATTTTCGTTTGCCTTCATCGTTACGATTAAGATTGATCACTGCGTGCGCCGTAGTACCAGAACCGGCAAAATAATCAAGAACCCAATCTTTATCTTCAGCGCCGCAGGTTTGTATACATCGTTCTACTGCATAGATTGATTTTGGAAAGGAAAAAGCTTGTGAGGTACCTAATATATTGCGGAGGACGGTAGTACCATATGCAGTTGAATTGACGTACTTGTCATCCCAAACAGTTTTAGGAAGGACACCGTCATCTAAGCGGAACTTAATTTCAATTATGGTCTTACCATCCTTAGAGACTCTGCATCGCAAATCACCTAAACGCGTTAATAAAGTATCTATCCCAAGACGCCACGTATATTCAGTTCCATTAGATATCGGCATAATGACATTATCATCATCTTTCAAATGCTCAAGTAAATCCCAGCGCTTATTAGAGGCATCCCATTTAATTTTTGGTATGCGTAGGTTTCCTTTATTTACAATCAACGGATAGTGGAGTTTTGGTCGTGCTGTTCGAAAATCATTTGCCCCACCTGATCGCAGGAAATTGCGCCACTGAAACTGCGATTCCTCATCTTTTTCATCGTATTGTGCCAGTTGATCTTCTGTTCGAGGCAATATTCCCACGGCACCGTATTCAGATGAAAATGAGAAAATAGCGTACTCATGTGCAATAGAAAACCCTTTGACAGTTGAACGACCAGACGGGTTATTCTTTATGGTGACAATACCTGCTATATTATCTTCACTAAATAGTTGGCTGACAATTTCTCTAAGCCTATGAAATTCAGTGTCATCAATTGTTACACACAGAAGAGCATCGTTACTTAAGAATTCCTTGCTCAGTGCAAGCCTATTATGCATGAATGTGATCCAACTAGAGTGCTTGAAATCGTTCTTATAAATGATTTCCGATGCGTTAGTATTGTAGGGGGGATCAATATATGTGCATTTAATTTTCTTATGATATTTTTCTAATAACAAGTTGAGCATCTGAAAATTATCGCCATTTATCAGAAGTCCGTCCGTCATTTCATCAAGATCATCAAAGGAAGCCAGCAACCTATCCTTGAAGACCTGATCAAAATGTTTTGTATCCAGAACTAACGTCGGATGAGACTCAAGGAATACCGTGCGACGTTCTTTCTTGCCCTTAGCTACGGATGTAAATAGAGTCTGCTCGTCTTCGTCGATATGAAATAGCTCTTTCCATTCCTGCCACTGTGGCTCGCAGTTGACGATTTCCGCATAAAATTCTGTAGGGATATTAGCCATTAAAATGCAATACTGTGTATCGAGAATGAACTTCTTCTTCTCAAATAATTTCTTTTGGAAATCCTCTATCTGCGCAAGGAATTCAATTATATGGCCACCAATGCCCTTGATAACGTGCATAATCTGAAACCAGCTTTCAGCCCGTGACTCACCGGCAGCTTCTAACTCGTCCAAACTCAATACTTCGTTTTTCAGGTAGAAGTCCAACTCACGGGAAAGAAAACCACGGAGGTCTTTATGCACAAAGAAGTCGGACGTATTGCGCTGCGTATAGCGCGTTAAGTGATGCTCAAGAAAACTAATCTCTCTCCCATCAGACGCTATATGATGCGTACTGACCAGGGCAGGTAGAGCGGAACTAAATTTTGTTAGCTGTGCAGGGATGTTCTCAAGAGACTCGTTTATAATGTCCTGTTGTTTGCGCTGCCCGTACTTGATATCCTCCTGATCTGTCAATGGCCGGTACTGGAAGGGAATCGTTATTTCGCTACGTTTGCTGTCATATTTCACATCTTTGGTAACCGGAACAAAGAACCTCTTATCACCTTTTATATTGTCCTTCTCTATATCGACCGCAACCAATTTGAACTGGACCTGAATTCCATAAGGCGACTTGTAGCCATAAGTAGTGAAGTATTCACCGGTTTTCACGTAATACTGATCGCTATTTGCCCAGTGCAGGTAAACTTCCTCGCCGTTATAGGGAATTGCATACTTCTCACGGCGACTATAGCGACGCTTAGAAAGGAAATCGCCATTGTCGTAGTACCTGCTAAAGAAAGTGTACAAGTGATTGTAAACCGTCTCTTCAAGCGCTGACCGTTCATGAGGCTGGGCGTCTTTGGTCTTCAATGCCAGGTACTTCTTGCCCAGCTTGGTGCTGTGATATGATTCAGACAGCGTGCCATCTTCACTAATTGCTGATTCGCTCAGCTTTTCACGTATTTCGGTTGCTGTCTCCTTTAATTCCGCGGCAGACCTGGATTGATCAGCCAGTGCACCCTTGCCCAACTCTTTAATTTATGGTCTCAGGCAGGTCCTTCTTAATGAACTTCTCGATGGCATCCCGTTTAAAGTTCATGATTCGGTAAATGCCGAAGTCCAGATCGGCGGAACTGAATTGGAAAAGCTCACGGAGCAATCCCTGAAGTTTTTCTACGGCTGACAACTTTTCTGCGTTCATTTCAACCTACCAGTTCCCCGTTATGGATATTTCTATACCACCCACAGAACCGTTCTTAATACCCACCGAGACTTTGATACGGAAAAGTATATACCAAAACAAAATGGGATGGAATAATGCGCCCTGGACCGCCTGGCCAATGTCAGCTACCAGATTGTTATTGAGGGGGACAGTTACCGCCAAAGGCAATCACCACACCGTAGAAAGGAGGTTATTGACACTATGACCTGACCGTGATAAAAATACCACATTGCCCGGGTGGGTCAAAGGTGGTGGTTATTGACATCTGGACTACCTGTTCAACAAAAGATTGCAAGCCATAGTCTTTAGTAGTTAAGGCAGTCCATGACAGTCGTTGCTATGTAATACGGATTGTTTGACAGGTAATGGTGCGCTCAATGCCGTCAACCTTGTGAAAATGCTCGGTGATAAGCTTGCCCAGGGAGTCAATGGAGTCGCCTTCTACTTCTGCGATGATATCATAGGGGCCCATCACAACATCCGCAGATTTTACACCGTCGAGCTTTTTAAGCTCGTTGAGTACTCCCTTAGTCTGGCCTACTGACGTGGTGACGAGTACAAAAGCTTTGGCTACCATAGTATCACCCCCATATTTTCAGACTTTAGCTCACAGCATTAGCTTTGCACGTTACTATTGCCTCAAATTCTATGCACCCTCTTTTAACCCACTTTGGCAAGTTTAAGCTCTATGCCAAGTTTCCCTTTTTCTCGTCTTCTGTGACTTCTTTGTTTGTTTCACGCTCTCAGTCACCCCTGTCCTGAAGGGTTTTGATGATGTTTGTATAGAGGAGCCTGTCTTGGAGCCAAAGCTTGACACCAGCTTTTGTGCCTCGGCATTACACTTATGACATTTAGCGGGCTTATCAGATTCGCTGAAGGTACGCATCAACTCGAACTCTATCTTACACCTGGAGCAAAAATACTCATAAATTGGCACCCTCTTCACCTCCACGAATATGTCTTATGCTCGTATTAAAATTATACGCCTTTCCTAAGACGTGCACACTAAGCCATTTTGTGTAGCAGATTTTATATGCAGAAATAATACCAACAGGAAAAAGCATCCCATTGATTAAGATCACGTACAAGGTCGTCTATTGTGTGGTCTTTACACGTAAACGTCATAACAGGGAAGGTTGTCCTTCGTCCCCCTGAATTTGAAACTTTGCACAATTACATTGGGCCTGCCAGTAATACCAATTATTAACCCACCCATAGAAGGCATAGCATTACGTTCTATTATTTTTTCTTCCTCTAATACTGCTCCCGTTTTAGAATCATAAATATTCCAGTAAGCAATTACCTTCTTCTTTTCTTTAGACATATCCCGCCTCAATGGTAAACTGCTCAAAATCTATTTCCTGCCACAAATTACACCAATTTGCCCGACCATGAATGGCAGTTTCATAGCCCGGGGGATGAACTTCTGGTCGCTGGTATTCACGAATTTAATATCTTGAATGCCCCATTTCTTGATTGTTGAGAGCAAATCCTGAGGTTCGCCATACATTCTCGTCAGCAAGAAAAGGTCCTGGAATACAAATAATCCACCTTTCTTAAGCACCCTCAAGGCTTCCTTGATAACTTCTTTCTTATCTTTGACATCCTGGACTTCGTGAAATACAAAATTACTAACTGTTGCGTCGAAAAACTCATCCGTAAATGGCAGTTTCGAAGCGCTAGCCTTCTGAAAAAATGTCCGTTCTGCTACCCCAGCAATCTCAGCGTTTTTTTCACAGGCTTGTTTCGAATATTCCCACTGCCCACCCCAGTAGTCAATGCCGGTTATCTGAGCTTTAGGATACTTTTGGGCTGCTTCAATGGCAAGAGCTCCGTTCCCACAGCCGATGTCCAATAACCTGCCATCTCCATCCCAAACCAGCTGATTAAATACTAAATCCCTTATCTTCGCCTGAAGTTTGCCACCTCTGGGTGAGAATTGGAAATAAGCATAGACGAAATAGGCTGTGGGTATTAAAAAGAGGAACGTACCGACCAAGAATAACAACGACAAAAAAGATAAGCCCAAGAATATGACTGCTAATAAGGCTGGAATGTAAATGAACTTTTTCGATACCCAGTTACCGTAATCAACTTTATGGATTGGCTCACTCATACCTCAAATCTTAGTTCATAATATAGGAACATTCAATATCTACCCCACCTTGCGCTTTTAAGGAAACCTTTTTAAGGAAGCCATGGGAAGGTTCAGGGAAAATATCACAGCAACATCGGTATGTATGTTAATCCATAATAAAAATAGGTCTAAAGTATCATTTAATCTTCCTGTTTGTTAACCGCTATCTCTTTACCATTCTGATAACGCAATAATATCTTATCAGCGTTGCTAACCCTTACCCCATCATGTTTTCTTTTCCACCTCATCTAAACCTTTTGCTTACAGGATTCGTTTTATGAGTATTAATTTATCAAGAGTGAGGTTTGATACACATGCATAAATTTATCCGTTTATTCTTAATTTTAGCGATAATCAGCTTATCGCTGGGAGTGCCACTGAGCCAGGTTTCTGCTGAAGCCGGGCTGCTACTTACCAAGATTGCAAGCTCGGATAATGCCACGCTGGGAGATAATATTACCTACACCTATACTATCATCAATAATACAAGTGACAATCTAACCGGGCTTAAACTGGTAGATAATAAAATAGGCGAGATAGATATTCCTGACCAATTACTAACAGGTGCCAATATCACAGCTACTCATTTATATACCATTTCCCCGATTGACTACTCTGACAATGCTACTGAACTGGTAAATATTGCTACCTTGACCAACAGTGAAAATATTACAGCAACTGCCACCGAAAGTGTTGCACTAAACCCTTATAAGATCTCTCTACAGGTTACCAAGGAAGCTGATAAAAATGTTGCCAAGCTTGGTGATGTGATTACTTATACCTATAACGTTATCAATAATGATGTGGTGGGAATAAAGAATATTTCATTGAACGATGATAAACTTGGTAATATTCCACTGATTAGCGGTAATGTTACCGTTACCAGCCTTGCCCCGGGCGAGAATATAACCGCCGTGGCTACTTATAAAGTCGTCTTTAGCGATTTGCTGGCTGGCACTATTAAAAATACTGCTACAGTCACTGGTGAGGATCCAAATGGTAAGCCTGTTATCGGCAGCAGTGGAGAAGTAGAGGTTTCCACCAATATCATCAAATCATGGTTGACTAAGGCGGAGGTTCTCAAGCTTAGTGGTGTTCCAGGCAAAGGTATCGATAAAGCGCCAGGCCTGCAAAAACCGTTCAATCCCAATTCACAAGCAAGTGAAAATGCGGGTAAAAAAGATGGCAAGGGGAATCTGGAGAAAAATAAACACAGGGAAATGAGTGTAAACTCCGAACAAAACCTAGAGCAAAATAATAATCAGGAAATGAACGGTAGTAACGAGCAAAACCAAGAGCAGGAAATGAATAAGAACCAGGAAAGGGGCAAGGGCAAAGGAACAGGGCAAAAATAATAAATAAGATTTCATAACTAGGATAGAATGCTTCGGAGGAACAATATTAGAAGGAACGAATAATGAAGAAGCTTTAGTTACAATACAAAAATAACTTAAAAAAGAGGCCTTGGTCGAGGCCTCTTTTTTGTCAAGGCATTTGTCAAATATAGCTACAAAGCGAGTATCCGAATTTTAACCCCACCACGGCAACATCGGTATGTTTACGTGAACATACAACTTGAATTAAACAATCCATCATTTCGTGCAGTCAAGGGAAAGTGACGATGTATTAAAAATATCTAAGTAGTAGAAACTCAAATTACTTAAGTTGTCAATTAATATTGTATATCTCCTTGTATTTTAAAATACTTTATCTGAAGTATTGCCAAAGAGGTCTATCAGGGCAGTAGAAAGTGTGATTCGTCAATCAGTTATCCCATGCCTGACTGATAGTACTACCTTATAAAGTAGGGTCAATATCAGGGCACCCATGGCCCATACTCCCAATACAATAAGCGATTCCAGTAAGGTAGGCATATATTCAAATATTTCACCGGTGGGAGTGGGGATGAAGCCGGGGACTATTAAACCGAGGCCCTTGTCTATCCAGATGGAAACAAAGACAGCCGCGCAGGCGATGGCAAGGATATTCTGGTTAGTGCGGGTCCTGGGAATAACCAGCAAAACTATGGATGCACAGGCTAATATAATCGAGGTCCACATCCAGGGGACAAGGCTGTAGTAACCGTCCAAACCGAAGAGCAAATACTGGAAGTGGCTCATGGCATCCGGCACCTGGCTATAGAACACGGTGAATATCTCCAGCAGCAGGAAAAACACCGTCGCGATGATGGCATAGGCCACGATCTTAGCCACCTTATCGATTGACTGGTTGACCGGGTCAAAGCCACCCCACTTCTTCATGAGCAGTGCGAGCAGTATGAGCAGGGCAGGGCCGGATGCGAAGGCCGATGCGAGGAATCGCGGCGCCAGCAGGGCGGTCATCCAGAAGGGACGCGCGCCGAGCCCGGCATAGATGAAGGCGGTAACCGTGTGGATGCTGATGGCCCACGGAATGGAGACAATTATGAGAGGCTTGATCCATTTGGGCGGCTCGATCTCTTTATATTCGGCATCGAGCGTGACCCAGCCGATAATGATGTTTAAAAGTAAGTAAACGGTGAGCACTATCAGGTCCCAGAAGAGGATGGAGCTGGGACTGGGATAGAGGAGCATATTGAAGACCCGCGCCGGTTGGCCGAGGTCAACCACCACGAAGGTTATGCTCACTATGACGGCAGCCACGGCGAGGAACTCGCCCAGGATTATTATCTTCCTGAACTCTTTCTCGTTGTGCAGGTAATAAGGGATAATCAGCATCACAGCAGAGGCCGCGACGCCCACGAAGAAGGTGAAGTTGGCGATGTAAAGTCCCCAGGAAACATCCCGGCTCAGCCCGGTGATGGTCAAGCCTTGATCCCACTGCCTGAGGTAAGCAATCAAGCCGACTACTATAAGTACCAGCAACCCGCTTATGAGTAGCCAGTACTTCCTGCCGCCTTTAAATATACCTTCTATCATTGCTTATCTACACGAGATAATATACCTGCGGCTGCGTACCCAGCTCAGGCTTGCGGCGCACGGCATAATTGGTTGAGACAAGCCCGTACACGTCGGTGCCGGGCATCATCTCGCCGAAAGTCAGCGCGCCGCTCTTGCAGGCTTCGACGCAGGCGGGAGGTTTGCCTTCGGCCAGCCTCTCATCACAGAAATTGCATTTTTCTACCACACCCCTGGTGCGCTCCGGATAATTCAGATCTATGTCCTTGATATAAGGCCTGGGGTCCCTCCAGTTGAAGCTACGCGAGCCGTAGGGGCAGGCCGCCATGCAGTAGCGGCAGCCGATGCAGCGGTGGTAGTCCATCATAACGATGCCGTCTTCCCGCCTCCAGGTTGCCTGCGTGGGACAGACCCTCACGCAGGGCGGGTTGTCACAGTGGTTGCAAAGCAGGAGCACGTTTCTATCGCGTATGGCCTCCTTAACGAACTTGTTTTCCT